>Ga0079224_100010572_pt1 | contig 12668 bp, 9 predicted proteins | sample Stecom2015_FD_80414 | JGI IMG/M metagenome (GOLD analysis project Ga0079224, IMG submission 80414) | Agricultural soil microbial communities from Utah to study Nitrogen management - Steer compost 2015 | ecosystem: Environmental > Terrestrial > Soil > Agricultural land | place: USA: Utah...
CCGCTCTCGAATACGTCGACGACAGCGGTCCAGGCATCACCCGCAAGAAGATGGCGCATGGCTGGGCCTATTTCGATCCGGCCGGCAAGCGCATCACCGACCGCGACGAGATCGACCGGCTCAACCGGATCGCGCTGCCGCCGGCCTATACCGACGCGTGGTACTGCCCGAACGAATGCGGGCACCTGCTCGCCACCGGGATCGATGCGCGCGGACGCAAGCAGTACCGCTATAATCCCGAATTCCGCGCGCGTCAGGAAGCGGAGAAATTCGACGGCTGCGGCGAATTCGGCCGGCTTTTGCCCAAAGTGAGAAAGCGGGTGGCGAAAGACCTGGCGCGTCGGACTCTGTGCCGCGACCAAGTCGTCGCCAGCGTCGTACGACTGCTCGACCTGGGCGCGATCAGGGTCGGCAACGAAAGTTACGTCAAAGCGAACAAGAGTTTCGGCGCAACGACTCTGCGCCGGCGCCACGCGACCGTTTCGGGCGGAACGCTTCGCTTGCGCTTCAAGGCGAAAAGCGGCCAGCTGCGCGAGGCGACGATCAGCGACGCGCGCTTGGCCCGGCTGGTGCGACGGATGCAGGACCTGCCCGGCCAGCACCTGTTCCAGTATATCAACGGTGACGGTAACGCCCATCCGGTCGGCTCGTCCGACGTCAACGATTACTTGCGCGAGGCGATGGGCGAGGACTTCACCGCCAAGAACTTTCGAACCTGGCATGCCAGTGTGTTGGCGTTCAAGCTGCTCGCCGAAGCGGAGCGGCCGCTGAGTCTCAAGGAACTGGCAACCCAGGTCGGCCAGCATTTGGGCAATACGCCGGCGATGGCACGCAAGAGCTATATCCATCCCGCGGTCATCGTGCTTGTCGAACGGCAGCAGAAATGGCGCGCCCGGCTCAAGCTGCCGCGCGAAACCAAATGGCTGGGCTGCTATGAGCGAGCGCTCATTCGACTCCTTGACAGGAGTCCACGCGCGACCGGGCTGTTGCGGCCCGCCCCGACCTAATCGCTAGTGGGAATCGCGCCGCGACGGGTTGCTTTTGCCAAACGGGAACATACCCCGGGATTGCCCGTTCGATAACGCTACCTAAACGCCTTTTAGCATAGAATCTGGTCTCATGAATGCCCGTATCCTGATTGTCGAAGACGAAATGCTGGTCGCAGTCGAGCTTGAGTCGGTGCTGTCGGATCTCGGGTATTGCGTCATCGGCATCGCGCCCGATCTGGGCGCAGCACGAGAATACTTCGATGAGGACATCGACCTGGCGTTGGTCGACCTGAATCTGCGTGACGGGCTCACAGGGCCGCAAATCGGTGCAACCCTCAGTGAAAAAGGCGTAGCCGTGCTGTTCGTGACGGCCAACCCACGGCAGCTGGGCGCCGGGATCGCCGGCGCGATCGGGGTCATCACTAAGCCGGCCGACGAGGAATCGGTTTGCTCTGCGGTTCGTTACGCGCTCGCGGTCCGTGGCGGCCAGGCCGTCGATGCGCCTCCGCACTTGCGCCTGTTCGCCTAAACTCCTGAGTCGGGTCTTCGACGCAGATTGTCGCGCGGAACCCGCACGGTTACTCGGAGGCCTTCCTCCAGCCAATCGCGCTCCAGTTGGCCACCCAATTGGCGCTCGATGCTGAGCTCGCTCAGAATTGTCCCGAAGCCCGAGTGGGCCGGGGGGCCAGCGACCGCGGGTCCGCCGCGCTCAGCCCAGACCAGTATCAACTGATTGCCGTTCACGTGGGTCGAGAGGTCCACGCGACCAGTCTCGGCGCTGAGCGCGCCGTACTTCGTCGCGTTGGTCGCCAGTTCGTGAATCAGAAGCGCGAGCGGTGTGGCACTCCTGTCGTCGACTTCCTCGTCGTCGCCGTCGACAGCAATCCGTGCGGCTTCGAACGCCGGGTAAGGTGAAAGAATCTCGGCGACGAGCGCGTGGAGCGTGTTCGACCGGCCGACTCGCCGCGATAGCTCGCTATGCGGCCTGACGAACTCGTGCGCGCGCGCCAGCGCGGAGATGCGCTGGCGAATCTTGTCGGCGAAGCTCTTGTGCTCAGGCGCCTGGCGTGCCGAAAGGCTTATCAGGCTACCGACGACCGCGAAGATGTTCTTGATCCGGTGGCTCAGCTCGCGGCTGAGGATTTCGACTTGCTCGCGTTGCCGCTTGGCGTCGTCGATGTCGGTGCAGGTGCCGATCCACCGCACGATCTTGCCCTCGGCATCGTGCATCGGCATCGCTCGCCCGAGCGTCCAGCGATATTCGCCGCTATGATGGCGTAGCCGATATTCGATTTCGTAGGGCTTCCCGGTCTCGAGGCAGTGGCGCCAGGCCTTCCACGCCTGTTCCTGATCGTCGGGATGGAACATCGCGTTCCACCCCTCGCCGTCGGTCGAGCCTGCGGGCGCTCCGGTGAATTCGTACCAGCGCGCGTTGAAATAGTCGTGGTCGCCATCGGGGAGCGTCGACCAGACCATATGCGGCAAGGCATCGGCGAGGGTGTTGAAGCGAGCATCGCTCTCTCGCAGCGCATTTCTGGCTGCGATGAGGTCCGCCTCAAGCTGTCGTGTAGGTATAAAAGAACCCCCGGCATCTGCGACTTCGCCCAAAACGCCGGCCGCCCGAATTGGTTGCGGCAAACTTGGGTCGCCACTCTATCGCGGTTCAAGAGGGGCGGCGGCAAGTAAAAAGCACCGCCGCCTGACACCGCGCAGTTCTGGCGCTCGTGGGCCGTGCCGCTAGGCGGGCTCGGAAAGGGGCTCCGCCAGCCCGGCATAGCGCTGGAACTCCTCGGCGAAGCGCTGCGTCAGCAGGTCTGTTTCGGGGCCGGCCTTCTCCGCCAGGTCCACGAACCGCTCGCCTTCTTCCATGAACATGTGGTGCTGCAGGGCGCCTTGGATGTGTTCGAGCTTGTCGACCCATTCCTGGCTCATCGGATCGAGATGCTCGAGTTCGTGCATCTGGACTTTGGTCATCGAGTGCTCCTCGAAGCTCATTCCGGCGTGCGCCTTCTCGTGGTGTTCGACGAGCGCGGGGTAGAGCACCGTTTCCTCTGCCAGCGAGTGTCCGTTGAGAACAGTGGCCAGTTCCTTGAACGCCTGCATCCGCTCGGCGGCATCGAGGCCGCGGCGCGCACGTTCGATCGCGCTTTCGATCTGCCGATGATGATCGAGCGCCATCGCCAGCCAGCCGTGGCCGTGACTGAGCCGCTCGGCCTTCGCGCGCGCATCGGCTCGGTCCTGCTCGCTTTCGGGCGGCATGACTTTGGACATGAGCTTGTCGAGAAATGACATAGGACTTCTCCGCCGTTTTGGAATGGTTGCTTGATCAGCGCGCGGGAACGTTCCGCGTTCCCGGCGGCTGACAGCAATGCGGTGAGCCGCTACGCTGCACCGCTCAGGAGCACGCGCATGGCAGGGCTGGTCGAAGGCAAGTGGGTGGACACGCTTCCCGCCGAGGAAGAGGTCGGCAAGGACGGCCGCTTCGTGCGCGAGGAGACGCGGTTCCGCAGCGTGATATCGCCCGAGCCGGGCGCCGAGTTTCGCGCCGAGTCGGGGCGTTACCACCTTTGGGTCGCCTATATCTGCCCCTGGGCCTCGCGCACGCTCGCCTACCGCGTGCTGAAGGGGCTCGAGGGCGTGATATCGGTCTCCTACGCGCGGCCGGGGCTGCCAAAGGAAGGGTGGACCTTCGGCGAAGGTCCGGACGGCCCGGCCGAGGGCGGCTACCCGCTCCACCGCCTCTATTGCGAGCACGATCCACGCTACACCGGCAAGGTCAGCGTGCCGGTGCTGTGGGACAAGAAGAGCCGCCGGATCGTCAACAACGAGAGCTCGGAGATCATCCGCATCCTGAATTCGGCGTTCGACGGGATCGCCGGCAACCGGCTCGATCTCTATCCCGAAGCGCTGCACCGGCAGATCGACCGCTGGAACGACCTGATCTACCCCGGCCTCAACAACGGCGTCTATCGCGCCGGCTTTGCCCGGTCGCAAGACGCCTACGACGAGGCCGTGCGACAGGTCTTCGCCACGCTCGATACGATGGAGGAGCAGCTCGCGCTCAACCGCTACCTCGCCGGCGAGTACTGCACCGAGGCCGACTGGCGCGCCTTCACCACGCTTGTCCGGTTCGACGCCGCCTATCACGGCGCCTTCAAGTGCAACCTGCGCCGGATCGAGGATTACCCGGCGCTCCGCAATTACTTGCGTGAGCTCTACCAGTGGCCCGGCATCGCAGGCACGGTGAACTTCGACCAGATCAAGCGCGGCTACTGGCAGCTTACCGACAAGAACCGCATCGTCGCGATCGGGCCGGAACTTGACTTGACCACGCCGCACGATCGCGGGCGGCTGGCGGGGCTGGGAATCATGGAGCGAAGCTGAAGCTCAGAGTCGCTAAACCTCACCATCATGTTCGTCATCCCCGCGGAAGCGGGGACCCAGTGGCGTCCAGTACGCCCTCGCTGAGGCCGATTGCGCCACTCGGCCGAATCTGGCCTTTGCGCGGAAGTCGGAGACGGACGATACTGAACAAATAATTTTCCTACTCGCCTAAAACGCGCCATCAGAGAGCATGTTTTCATGCTTGCCTCTTGCGGGGCCACAGCGGCCACGCCAGCGCAACGCGCTCGCGGAAAGACACGCACTTTCCGCCGCGAAGTCGCCCAACCCATTGAGTTCTAGGTGGAAACTCGGAAATGCATATTCCACAAAAACGCCGATTCCAGTGACCTTAACCGGGCAAATTCAATGAATTCGCAGCCCGACCTGATCGTGGTTGGCGGCGGATCGGCCGGTATTGCGTGCGCCACCCGGCTGGCCGAAAGCAGCTTGCGGGTGCTGCTGGTGGAGGCGGGAAAAAGCCACAAGGACCTGCGCGTCTCGGTGCCGGCGCTCATGAGCGGGATCGTGCAGAAGCCGGATTTCGACTGGTGCTACACCGCTGAGCCCGATCTTTCGGTAGGCGGCCGGCCGGACGTCTGGCCCGCGGGCAAGCGGCTCGGCGGCGGCTCGGCGATCAACGGCATGATGTTCATTCGCGGTCACAGGTGGGACTACGACCAGTGGGCCAAGCTCGGCGCCGCCGACTGGGATTATGCGAGCGTTCTCCCGTACTTTCGCCGGATGGAGCACAACGAGCGCGGCGCCGATGCATGGCGGGGGCAGGGCGGACCGATCCACGTCTCCGAGGTCCGCTCGCGCTACGAAATCACCGAGGACTGGGTCGAGGCGGCGCAGCAGGCAGGCATTAGCCGCTCGCGCGATCTCAACGGCGAAGTCGCGGAAGGCGTGGACTTCATTCAGCTCTCGCAGCGCCAGGGTCTGCGCTGCTCGGCCGCACACGGTTACCTAAGGAACAAGCCGGCGAACCTCGAGATCATGCTCGAGGCGCAAGTGCTCAAGATCGAGGTCGAGTGTGGCCGCGCCACGGGCGTCACCGTGCGCTGCGGCGGCGAGACGCGGAAACTTACCGCCCGGCGCGGCGTCGTGCTCAGCGCCGGAACGCTCAACACACCGCGGCTGCTTATGCTGTCCGGCGTCGGACCCGCCAGTCATCTGCAAGAGCACGGCATCGACGTTATTCGTGATCTCCCCGGCGTCGGGCAGAATCTGCAGGAGCACCCCGGCTGCCACCTCGTGAACGGCGTCTCCGCGCACACGCTCAACAACGACGCGAGTGGCTTCGCCGGATTCAAACAGTTGCTCGCGCTCGCTCTCGGCCGTCGCGGCGCGCTGACCACCGGCATCGGCCACGCGCAGGCTTTCGTTAGCAGCCGCAAAGGGTTGGCCGCGCCGAACCTCCAGCTAGCCTTCAGCGCCTTCGCCTTCGAAATCACTCCGAAGGGTAACCTCGCGCTAGCGAAGGGCAGTGCGGTCAGCACGTTCGTGGCGCTGATGCGGCCGAACGCGCGGGGGCGAATCTCGCTGCGCTCGGCCGACCCCGACGCGCCGCCGAGGATCGAGCACCAACTGATCGGCGACGAGGACGACGCGGCGCAACTCGTCGAGGGGTTGGAGATCGCCCGCCGGATCCTGGCCCAGCCCGCGATCGCGCGTCACGTGACCGCGGAAATCCGTCCCGGTCCGGCTGCCGACAGCCGCGAGGCGCTGCGCGGCTATGTCGGCGCGGCGACGATCCCGATGTTCCACCCGGTCGGCACCGCGAAGATGGGCGCGCCGGACGATCCGATGGCGGTGGTCGGCCCCGACTGCGGCTTGCGCGGCGTCGAGGGCCTGTGGGTCGCCGACGCCTCGATCATGCCGACGATTCCGCAAGGCAACACCAACGCCACCGCGATCATGATCGGCGAGCGGGCGAGCGATCTCGTGCTGGCGGCGGTCCGCGGATGACGCTCGTCCGCGCCTTGCTGGCACTGGCGCTGCTGACCTTCGGCGTTGCGAGCGCTGCGGCGCAAGTCATGCCTGAGGGCCCGATCCTGGCCGCCGCCGACTTGAGAGAGGGGACTTCGCTTGACGGCACCTGGACCTACTCGATCGATCCCTATCGCGACGGTGTCGCCGGCTTCCACGGCAGCGAGGCCGGCACCGGCCACCGACGCTGGGACGACACCGACGTCGCCGAGGTCCGCGCGGCCGATCCGCTGGCGCTCTACGAATACGACATGGACAGCGCGCCGCGCGCCGAGCTGCCGGCGAGCTGGCTGACTCACGCGCCCGAGATGAGGCACTACCAGGGCTTGGTCTGGTACCAGCGCCGCTTCGACGCGCAGCCGCAGTCCGGCACGCGCTATTTTGTGCGCTTCGGTGCGGCCAACTATGCCGTCGAGGCCTGGCTCAACGGCCAGCGCATCGGCCGTCACGAGGGCGGCTTCACCCCTTTCGCGTTCGAGATCACCGGCCTGCTGCGAGAAAACGGCAACCGGCTCGTCGTCGGCGTGGATTCGACCCACACCGAACGCACCGTGCCGCCGCCGGTCACGGACTGGGAGAACTACGGCGGGCTGACCCGCTCGGTGCGGATCATCGGGGTGCCCGAGACTTACATCGACGATGCCTGGGTGCGGCTGACCGACGACGGGCGGATCGCGGTCGATGTCGCGCTCGACGGGCCGCAAGCCGCCGGCAGCGCGGTCGAGCTGGAAATCGCCGAACTCGGCGTGCGTCGCAGCGTCATGACCGACGCCGAAGGCAAAGCGCGCTTCGACGTGCCGGCGCCGGCCGGGCTGCGCCGATGGTCGCCGGACGACCCGCAACTCTATCAGGTCGTCGTCGGAGCCGGGGCCGACCGTTGGCGCGATCGGGTCGGCTTTCGCACCCTGGCGGTCGACGGCGCGCGCATCGTCCTCAACGGCGAGCCGCTGTTCCTCCGCGGAATCAGCCTGCACGAGGAGGAACTCGGCGCCGCTCCGACGCGTCGGATCACCCCGCTCGACGCGCAAATCCTGCTCGCGACGGTAAAGGAAGAGCTCCACGGCAACTTCGTCCGCCTCGCGCACTATCCGCACGATGAGGCGATGGTCCGCATGGCCGACGAGTTCGGAATCATCGTATGGAGCGAAATCCCGGTGTACTGGCGCATCGCCTGGGATTCCGACGCGACGTTGCGCGACGCGCGGCGGATGCTGGCGGAGAACATCCTGCGCGACCGCAACCGCGCCTCGGTGGCGTTGTGGAGCGTCGGCAACGAAACGCCCGTCACCGACGCCCGCAACGTGTTCATGGCGCGGCTGGTGGCCGACGTCCGCGCGCTCGATCCGCACCGGTTGGTCACCGCCGCGCTGCTGACCGAGCGCGACGAGAGCGAAGGGCACCCCGTCATGGTCCTTGCCGACCCGCTGGCGAGCGAAGTCGACGTGCTCGCGGTCAATACCTACAATGGCTGGTACGGACCGGATAGGCCCGAAGACCTTTCCCGTTTCGAATGGCGCCTGCCCTCCGATCGACCGCTGATTCTCTCTGAATTCGGCGCTGACGCGAAGCTTGGCTTGCGCGAGCGGGGACCTGCGCCACACAAGTTTTCAGAAGAGTATCAGGCCGAATACTATCGCCACACACTCGCGATGGCTGAGGGGATCCGGACCTTGGCAGGGTTATCCCCCTGGATATTGAAGGACTTCCGTTCGCCCCGGCGCCAACTCGGCGGCATACAGGATGGCTGGAATCGAAAGGGCCTGATCAGCGAACTCGGCGAACGCAAACTCGCCTTTGGCTTGCTGGCAGACTGGTACGCAAAAAGGCAGGCCGAGCCGAAATAGGTTCGAATCCCAATCGCTCACCATCCACTCGACACCCGAGATTAACCAATTTCTTCCATGCCCTAGGTGTGTTTGCTTGGTCGAAGGGGCAGTATGGCACGGGAAGACAGGCGTGAGCCGCGCTACGCTGTGGCGGTCGATGCAAGCTATTGCCACGGCGTGGCTAGCCGACGCCCGGTGAAGATCACCAACTTGTCGGCGACCGGCTGCCGGTTCGTATCGCCGGGCCGCCGGCTCGGACTGGCAACTTTCATCACTGTCGTTCGGGCGAGCGGGCCTGGTCGAAGCGCGTGTACGCTGGCGTCTCGGCCATACGCATGGCGTGCGTTTCGTGCGGCCGCTTCAACCGGCGGTGCTCGATCATATCCGGCTGTTCGTCAGCAAGGAGCCTGCGCTTGTCGCCGAGCGAGATGCGCCGCCGGCCTGAACCGCCGGCTACCGGGCTTGCTACTCCGCTGGAATGGCTCGCTCACCCAGTGCCCGTGCCTTTCGCTTGACGAGGCCATCGTTGAGAAAGGTACCGAATGGGAAGAGCGCCGCCACGAAGGTTCGTACCCACTCCCAGGCGCTGAAACCCGCACCTGGAAGGCACACCGCCATGGCGACCAGATATGCAAGCCAGGCAACTCCGTGGGCGATGCCGAGCGGCGGGACCAGGACGGGATTGTCGAGCCCGTATTTGAGCGGCATCGCGACAAGGAACAGCGCGATCGTGGTCACGCCTTCGACAAGGGCCACGAGACGGAAGAATTGCAGCATGATTATTCCCGGTGTGTTCAGATCGACATGGCATCAGTTCGCCGGCGCGGCCACGAAGTCCTTGCGGACGGCTTCGCGCAGCAACCCGATGGGCAGCAGCCCTTGGCCCACTATGAAATCATTGAAAGCCATTCGGTCGAACGATTCGCCCAAGGCCAGCTCGGTTTCGGTACGCAGGTCGATGAGCTGGCTGTAGCCATAGAAGTAACTGCCCGCCTGGCCGGGTGCGCGGAAGGTGTATCGGTCAATTTCCTGCTTCACCATGGACGGCGAAAAGCGCGCGTCCTCGGTCAGCACGCGCTCTGCGGTTGTGATATCGGTCAGGCCTAGGTTTAGCATCGGGTCGAGCATGGCGCGGCTGGCGCGCAGCAGGCGATGCTGGAGCGCGATCAGCTGCCCTTCGATGGGTTCGTAGGGCAGCATCTCGGCCTCGGCGTATAATGCCCATCCTTCGACGTTCACACTGTTGAAGGCATAGAGCACTCGGGCCTGGCTGACCCCGCGCTCGATCATTTGCGCGAACTGCAGTTCGTGGCCGGGACGCCCCTCGTGCACGCTAAGCGTCCACGCCGCGGCTTCAAAGTTGAAGTCGTTCGGCTCTTCGCCCGGAACTGGTGAAACGGCGGTGGTCAGCACGAACGTGCCTCGCTCGCCGGTGTTGCCGATAAGCCGCGGCGGTCGCATGTGCGGCGCAGGGCTGGCGGCGTTCTCCGCCTCTGTTCCCAGCCGCATCAGTACCGGGTAGTCCGGCAGGCTAACGATCCGCTCACGGGCCGCGATGTCCTGCAACTCGCCGAGCACCTCCGCGTAATGCGCTTCCATCCGGTCCTGCGGAATCTTGTCCTTCTTCAGCTCGGTAATCACCGACGGATAGTCGGTGCCCGAAAAGCCGAACTTGGCGGCGACCAAGGGAGCCAGCGCTTCCATCTGCGCGCGCGTTTCGTAGAAGCCGCGCCGGGCGCGGGCTATCAACTGCTCGGGAGGTAGGTCTATGCCGTAGGTCTCGAGCCGATGGGCATAAAGCTGCGGGGGAAGTCGGAAGTCCTCGCGTGCCGCAGGCAGTACGGTGGCGCGTTCCCATTGCGCGTAATCGCGCAATTGCCGCTCCATCTCGGCTAGCGCCTTTTCCGCGCCTTCGATCTGATAACGAGTGAACAGTTCCCGGATGCCATCGATGTAGGTATCGGTCTTGCCGAGCGTGTCTTCGACGCTCCCTTTGTACGGTCCAACTTTACCCGGTCCCAGGCTGTCCTGCCACCGCGCGCGGGCGTTTTCGACCAGCGGGGTCGAACCGGGATGGAGACCGGTATAGCGCTCGAGCAATTCCTTCGCCGTCTGACGGCGCGCGGGCTCCACCTGGTCGTCGAGCAAACCGTTCATCACGCCGAAGATGGTGCGCGGGATGTCGTACCAGTCTAGGGTCAACCGGTCGCTCAGCTCGGTGCCGTTGATACTTTGTTCGAGCGAATCGATCAGGATCTGCAAGTCCTGCTGAACCAGCGGATCGCTCTCGCGCGCCTGCCCTTCTTGTAACTGCGCGCGCTTGGCGCGCGCCGCGGCCAGATAGCGCTCGCTGAGGTCCGGCCCGATGTCCATCGCCAGTCCGTCGTATTGCTCCAGACCGGTCTGTGAAGCTCCTTCGGGGGAGAACTCCGCTTCCATCTCCAGAAGCTGGTTCGTGTATTCGTTGCTTTTTTCGATCCAGATGGGGGTATCCTGCGCGAGGGCCGGCAGGGGTGCCATGGCGAGAGTGATGCTCGCCAGTGCGCGGAAAGGAAGATTGGTCATTGATCGGGCCCCGGTTTTCGCGGTGACGCGGCTATGCGATGACGGCGGGAAGGCAAAGCCGTCGCTCGACCGAATGCCGACATGCCGCGTCGAAGGATCAATCGAGCCGCATGACCCAGTCGTGCCGGTCCTCTGCGGTTCCGCGCTGAATCGCGACAAGCTTCGACCGCAATGAGCCGGTCAGCTGCCCCGGCCCGCCGGTGCCGATAGTGAATTCGCCGTCCTCGCCTGCAACGCGCCCGATCGGCGTCACGACCGCGGCGGTACCGCAGGCAAAGCATTCGACCAGTTTTCCGCTCTCGGCATCCGCGCGCCATTGTTCGAGGCTGTAGCGCTCTTCGCGCACGTCGAGCCCTCCCTCACGCGCGAGCGTCATCAGGCTGTCGCGAGTGATGCCGGGCAGGATCGTGCCGGTGAGCGGCGGCGTGACGATGCGCCCGTCTTCGAACACGAAGAACACGTTCATCCCGCCGAGTTCCTCGACCCACCTGTGCTCGGCCGCGTCGAGAAACACGACCTGGTCATGCCCACGTGCGATGGCTTCGGCCTGCGGCACGAGGCTGGCAGCGTAATTTCCACCGCACTTGGCTGCGCCGGTACCGCCCGGCGCGGCACGGGTGTACTGGCTCGATACCCATATCGAGACCGCCGGCACGCCAGACTTGAAGTAATTGCCCGCCGCGCTGCAAATGACGAGGAACTTGTACTGTTTGGCCGGGCGCACGCCGAGGAAGGCTTCGGAGGCGAACATGAAAGGCCGCATGTAGAGCGAACCGCCTTCGACCTGCGGAAACCAGTCGCGGTCGGCAAGGGCGAGCTGGCGGACGGCCTCAACGAAGGCTTCTTCTGGCATCTCGGGCATCGCCATCCGGCGCGCCGAATCATTGAACCTGCGCGCGTTTTCATCTGGACGGAATAGCGCCATCGTGCCGTCCTCGAGCCGATAGGCCTTCATGCCCTCGAAAATTTCTTGTGCGTAGTGCAGGACGGCTGCCGCCGGATCGAGGCTGAGCGGCCGGCGGGGTCCGAGCGTGGCATTGTGCCATCCCTTGCCTTCCAGCCAATCGATCGAGACCATGTGATCGGTGAAAACCTTGCCGAACCCAGGATCGGCGATCGCTTGCGCGCGGTTCGCTCCAGTGATGGGTGCGGGGTGGCGGATTCGACTGAATTCGATTGCGGGCGCGTCGGCCATCGTGTCCCTTGTCCTTGCCTCGGTCGCGGTAGCCTAAGTTCAGATATTATAAGAACTCAAGATAAATTGTAATATATGCTAAGACATGAAACCAGGTGTTCGCAGCCCTAGCATGACGAGGCGGTGCGCCAACCCCAGAATGAGAAGGGCCGCTCCGGTAATCCGAAGCGACCCTTCGCATGGTCAGCGGCCGGTTGAGCCGCTCACGAAGCCTTTATCGGCGAAAGACGAGATTACCGATAATGCTCCGCGCGGGTCGTCACCGACCTCCCTGCTGAACCATGAGACATCGGATCACCTCCTTTCGCGCTTGGAAGCCATGCCCGTCGCTTCACCGCCGGGCCAGACCATCGTGTACCGCTGGCCTGAGCCGAATGTGAGTCAGCCGGACGGTTAACGCAAGACTTGTATTTGTATTTTTCCCCGTCAATATAGGAGCTTCGCTCCGTCGCGCCGGCTTTCTCAGCGGCAGTCCTCGATTACACGCGTCACCTCGGGATAGGACGGCACATAAAGCGTCGCCAGCCCAGCCGTTTCGACAGCAAACCGTCCTCTCGAAAACGCTATCGCGTCAAGCAGCGGGTCCCTTGCCGGTATTCGTGCAACAACGGTCGGAAGCGGGCCGCCGGCCGGCGCGGCCGCAACCCCCCGATCCATCGTCTCTGTCCGGATCGACATTTGCGTCGCAGTGGGAGTTGCGCCGGTCCGCACGATTTCGAC
>Ga0079224_100010573_pt1 | contig 12668 bp, 13 predicted proteins | sample Stecom2015_FD_80414 | JGI IMG/M metagenome (GOLD analysis project Ga0079224, IMG submission 80414) | Agricultural soil microbial communities from Utah to study Nitrogen management - Steer compost 2015 | ecosystem: Environmental > Terrestrial > Soil > Agricultural land | place: USA: Utah...
AGCTTGAAGCGGCTCACGTCATAGCCCAGCGACAGCGCCCGCGGCTCGTTCTCGCGGATCGCCTTCAGCACCTGCCCGAACGGCGAATCGACGATGCGGGCGATCAGCCAGAAGCCGAACAGGAAGATGGCCAGCACGAAGTAGTACATGTTCAGGCTGTCGTTGAGGTCGATGAACCCCAGCAGCCGCCCGCGCGGCACCCCCTGCAGGCCGTCCTCGCCGCCGGTGAACGACGATTTCAGCGCGACGAAGTACACGATCTGCGCCAGCGCCAGGGTGACCATGGCGAAGTAGATGCCCTGCCGGCGGATCGCCAGCTTGCCGAACACGACGCCCAGCAGGCAGGCCACCAGGGTGCCGGTCAGGATGCCCAGCTCGGTGGGGAAGCCCCAGACCTTGATCGAGTGCCCGGCGGCGTAGGCGGCGGCACCGAAGAATGCGGCATGCCCGAACGACAGCAGCCCCGTGTAGCCGAGCAGCAGGTTGAAGGCGCAGGCGAACAGCGCGAAGCACAGCAGCTTCATCACGAAGACGGGATAAAGCACGTACGGGGCGACCAGGCCCAACGCGATGAGAATGATCCACAGCCAGCGGTTCATGCCTCACTCCCTGCCGAACAGGCCGGCCGGCCGCACCAGCAGCACGATCGCCATGATGATGAAGACGACGGTGCTGGACGCCGGCGGATAGACCACCTTGGTGATCCCCTCGATCATGCCCAGCCCCAGGCCGGTGACGATGGCGCCCATGATCGAGCCCATGCCGCCGATCACCACCACCGCAAACACCACGATGATCAGCTCCGCTCCCATCAGCGGGCTGACCGAGTAGATCGGCGCCGCCAGCACGCCGGCCAGCGCCGCCAGCCCGACGCCGAAGCCGTAGGTCAGCGTGATCAGCAGCGGCACGTTGATGCCGAGCGCCTGCACCAGATCCGGATTCTCGGTGCCGGCCCGCAGGATCGCCCCCAGCTTGGTGCGCTCGATCAGGTACCAGGTCAGCAGGCAGACCAGCAGCGAGAACACCAGCGCGAACAGCCGGTATTTCGGGAAGAACATGAAGCCGAGGTTGACCACGCCATCGAGCATTTCCGGCTTGCCCGGATAAGGGGTGCCCGCCGTGTTGTAGTAGTTGGTGAACAGGCCCTGCAGCACCAGGGCGATGCCGAAGGTGAGCAGCAGGCCGTACAGGTGGTCCAGGCCCGCCAGCCGCTTGAGCATGGTACGGTCAACGAGCACGCCGAGCAGGCCGACGAACAGCGGCGCCAGCAGCAGCGCCCACCAGAAATTGATCTGCAGGTCGGGCATGCCGATCCAGCCGCCCAGCTGGGTCAGGCCGATCAGGGCGGCGAAGGCACCCAGCATGTAGAACGCCCCGTGGGCGAAATTGACGATGTTCAGCAGCCCGAAGATGACAGCGAGCCCGAGGCTGAGCATGGCGTAGAAAGCGCCGTTGTTCAGGCCGAGCATGCCCTGAATCAGGATCGCCTTGAAGGAAATGTCCACGGCTTGCGTCTCCCGCGTGGTCCAGCACCCGGCGGTGGCGCGGACGGCTGCTGCCGCCCGCGGCCGCCGTCACACAACCGACCTCAGCTGCTCTTCTTGACGAGCGGGCACTTGCTCTCGCTGAGCGGGATGAAGGCCTTCTCGGCAGGGATGGTGTCGATCACCTTCACCAGATCCCACTCGCGCTTCGCCTCCTTGGGCGACTTCACCTCCGTCAGGTACATGTCGTGCACCACCCGGCCGTCCGTACGCAGCTTGGCGTTCTTGTGGTACATGTCGTTGAAGGTCATCTTGCCGAGCTGGGCGCGTACGGCCTTGCCCTGGTCTGTGCCGGCCGCCTCGACCGCCTTCAGGTACTGCGTGACGGCCGAGTAGACGGCTGCCTGGTCGCTGGTGGGCGCGGCGTTGTGGCGCTGCATGAAGCGCTTGGTGAACTCCCGCGTCTCGTCGTTCATGTCCCAGTACCAGCTGTCGGTGAACTTCAGCCCCTGCGCGGTCTGCAGGCCCAGGCTCTTGACCTCGGAAATGAACACCAGCAGGCCCACCAGCTGCTGCTCGCCGCGGCCGATGCCGAACTCGCCGGCCTGCTTGATGGTGTTGGTGGTGTCCTGGCCGGCGTTGGCCAGCGCGATGACGTTGGCGCCGGAACCCTGCGCCTGCAGCAGGTACGACGAGAAGTCGTTGTTCGGGAACGGATGCCGCACCGCGCCGACGTTCTTGCCGCCCGTCGCCTTGACCACGTTCGAGGCGTTCTCCTCAAGCGAGTGGCCGAAGGCGTAATCGGCGGTGATGTAGAACCACTTGTCGCCGCCGGCGCGGATCACCGGGTCGGCGATGCCGACCGCCAGCGCATAGGTGTCGTAGGCGTAGTGGATGCCCAGCGGCGTGCACTGCTCGTTGGTAAGCGCCGTGGAGCCGGCGCCGGTGTTGATGGTCAGCACGCCCTTGTCGGTCGCAAGCCGCTGCACGGCCAGGGCGACACTGGAGGTGTCCATGTCGGCGATCATGTCGACGCCTTCGCGGTCTATCCACTCCCGGGCCACCGCCGAGCCGATGTCCGGCTTGTTCTGGTGGTCGGCCGAGAGGATCTGCACCGGCTTGCCCAGCACCTTGCCGCCGAAGTCCTCGACTGCCATCTGCGCGGCAACCACCGATCCCTTGCCGGAGATCGCCGCATACGGCCCGGAAGCGCCGTTCATGATGCCGATCTTCACCACGTCCCCGGAAATTCCCTGCGCGTGGGCCGTGCCGGCCAGCAGCGCGGCCGCAACGGCCAGCGCGATCGTCTTGTTGCTCATCCTTGTTCTCCTCCTCGGTTTTTGCGGTTGGCTCAAACGCTCAACAGGCTGTTGATACGGTCCTTGTTTTCGTCCAGGTCTTCCTTGTCGATCATTGCCGCCACCCGGCCGTGCTCGATCACGTAATGCCGGTCGGCCAGCGGTGCCGCGAAATGGAAGTTCTGCTCGACCAGCACGATGGTGTAGCCGCGCGCCTTGAGCTTGCGGATCACCTCGCCCAGGGTCTGCACGATCACCGGCGCCAGCCCTTCGGTGATCTCGTCCAGCAGCAGCAGGTAGGCGCCGGTGCGCAGGATGCGGGCAATGGCGAGCATCTGCTGCTCGCCGCCGGACAGCTTCGAGCCCTGGCTGCTGCGCCGCTCCTTGAGGTTGGGGAACATGTCGTAGATCTCGTCCAGCGACATGCCGCCGGCGCGGATCACGGGCGGCAGCAGCAGGTTCTCCTCGACGCTCAGCGAGGCGAAGATGCCGCGTTCTTCCGGGCAGTAGCCGACCCCGAGCCGGGCGATCCTGTGCGGCGGCAGGCCGATCACCTGCCGGCCGTTGACGCTCACATGGCCGCTGCGCCGGCTCACCAGCCCGAGGATGGCTTTCAGGGTGGTGCTCCGCCCGGAGCCGTTGCGGCCGAGCAGCGTCACCACCTCGCCGCGCTGCACGGTGAAGTCGACCCCGTGCAGGATGTGCGACTCGCCGTAGAAGGCGTGCAGGTCGCTGACCCGCAGGATCTCGTCCGGATAGGCCTCAAGCATGGGCGGCGCCTCCCATGTAGGCAGTGATCACGTCGGGGTTGGTGGAGACTTCGGCATAATTCCCCTCGGCCAGCACCCGGCCCCGCTGCAGCACCGTGATCCGGTCCGCCAGCCGCCCCACCACGCCGAGGTTGTGCTCCACCATCAGCACCGTGCGCCCCACCGCCACCCGCTTCAGCAGCTCGGTGATGGCTCCGACGTCCTCCGCGCCCATGCCCTGGGTCGGCTCGTCCAGCAGCAGGAGTTCCGGATCCAGGGCCAGGGTGGTGGCGATCTCCAGCGCCCGCTTGCGGCCGTAGGGCAGCTCCACCGCGGCCACATCGGCGAACTCTTCCAGGCCCACCGCGCGCAGCAGCTCCAGGGCCTGGCCGTGCAGGCTGTGCAGCGTCTTGCCGGAGCGCCAGAAGCGCAGCGAGCCGCCGTGGCGCGCCTGCAGCCCCATGCGCACGTTCTCCAGCGCCGTCCTGTGCGGAAACACCGACGAGATCTGGAACGAGCGAATCATGCCGAGCTTGGCGACCTGCGCCGGGCTATGGCGGGTGATGTCGTTGCCGTTGTAGATGATCTGGCCGCGGGTCGGCGGCAGGAATTTGGTGAGCAGGTTGAAGACCGTGGTCTTGCCGGCGCCATTGGGCCCGATCAGCGCATGGATGCTGCCGCGGCGGACCCTGAGGTCGACATGGTCGACAGCCACGAAGCCCTTGAACTCCCGGACCAGCCCGCTGGTCACGAGAATGTACTCTCCCTCCATCGTCGTCCCGTCTCTTTGGTCGTTGGATAGGCCGCCCGCGGCGGATGCAGGACTGCCTACGACCCTAGCAACGGAACGACGGCGCCGACATTAGCCTTTGGTCGAAACCGGAGCCGGCAGTATGCGACTGCAACGACTGGTGGAGAGGGCGAAGTTAGCGGCAGCTCCTCATCAGCGCATCAGCAGAATCCCGCAAGCCCTTGACCGCCAATGACGGTTCCCGGTTACCCACAGATCCTGTGGATAACTCGGTGGAAAACATCTGGAAATGGGCCGCGGGGCCAGCAGTGGCGAGGGGGTGTTCCAGCTTGGCCGAAAATTAGACAACGCCGCAAGCCTTTGATTTGTGAAGGGCTTGCGGCGAAGGCAACTACTGATCAGCTTCTTCTTCAACCGCACTTTGTAACTGAGGGCGCGTGTGGACAAGATCAAGCAGATATGGCGGGGGAAGCCGGCTAGCCGGCCGCGGCGCCGCGCCCTGCCGCGTCCTCCAGCACCGCGGCCAGCACCGTCGCTACCCGCTCCTGCGCCGCCGCCGGCAAGCCGGGCCAGATCGGCAGGCTCAGCACCTCGGCCGCTGCCCGCTCCGCCTCCGGCAGCCGCACCGCCGTTCGCCGGAACGGCGGCTGCCGGTGCAGCGGCCGCGGGTAGTAGATCATGGCGCCGATGCCGGCCTCGTGCAGCCGGGCGTAGATCCGGTCCCGCCAGGCGGCCGGCACCCGCACCGTGTACTGCTGCCAGACATGCCGCTCGCTGTCGTCCGCGGGCGGCAGCCGCAGGTTCGCCAGCCCCTGCAGCAGCTCGTGGTAGCGCCGGGCCAGCCGGCGCCGCTCGGCGTTCCAGGCATCCACCTGCGGCAGCTTCACCCGCAGCAGCGCTGCCTGCAGGGCGTCCAGCCGCGAGTTGAACCCCAGCTGGACATGCACGCCGTCGCCGCGGCTGCCGTGATTGCGCAGCTGCCGGCAGCGCTCGGCCAGCGCGGCATCGTGCGTGGTGATCAGGCCGCCATCGCCGAAGCCGCCGAGATTCTTGGTCGGGTAGAAGGAAAACGCCCCCAGGGTGCCGAGGCTGCCGAGCCGGCGGCCGTCCCAGCGCGCCCCGAACGCCTGCGCCACATCTTCCACCAGCGGCACGCCCGCCTCGGCGGCCAGGGCACCGAGCGCATCCATGTCGGCCGCCGCCCCGAACAGATGCACCGGCAGGATGCAGCGGGTGCGACGGCCGAGCACGGCAGCCACGGCATCGGCCGAGAGATTGCAGGTGTCCGGATCGATGTCGGCAAAGCGCGGCCGCCCGCCGAGCCGGCTGATGGCCTCGGCAGTGGCGATGAAGGTGAACGGTGTGGTGATCACCTCATCGCCGGGCCCGATCCCCAGCGCCGCCAGGGCAATGGTCAGCGCGTCGGAGCCGCTGTTGACGCCGATGGCATGCGGCACGCCCAGATAGCCCGCCACCGCCGCCTCGAATTCCGCCACTTCCTCGCCGAGCACGCAGCGGCCGGAGCGGATCACCCGCGCCGCCGCCGCCAGTAACCCGTCTTCAAGCGCCTGCGTCTGCGGCCGCGGATCGTAGATCGGGATGAACTCAGCGGTCCGGCCCATGGCCCTTCCCTGCCGCCACCGCCGGCGGCCGCGCCGTGCAATCGCTGGTATGACGCACGAGCTGGCTGTCGGCGGCGGCCAGCAGCCGCACCACGTCCACCGCCAGCCGGGTATCGACCATCGGCGCCCGCCGCGTGCGCACGCAGGCCAGGAAGTGCTGCAGCTCGGCCCGCAGCGGCTCGCCGCCTCCGCTGTGCAGTATCCGGCTGCCGGCATCGACCGGCGTGAGATCCGCTCCGATGGCCTTGCCGTGCAGGACCACCCGCTGCGTCAGCTCGTCGTACTGCAGCATGCCGGCGCTGCCGATCAGGGTAAGCTGCCGACGCCGCTCCGGCCATGCCCAGGACACGTGCAAATGACTCTGCACGCCATTGGCGTAGGTCAGATGCAGATAGACGTCGTCCTCGACCTGCGGCTGCGCCAGGCACTGACCCTGCACCTGCAACGCCAGCGGCATCTCGCCGAGCAGCCAAAGCTGCAGCGCCAGGTCGTGCGAGCCCAGGCACCAGAGCGCATTCTCCACCGTGCGCGGCCGTCCCAGCCCCAGCCGCTCCTGATGCAGGCCGACCAGGCGGCCAATCTCGCCGGCGACAAGGCAGCGCGCCACCGTCGCCACGGCCGGCTGAAACAGGCTCAGGTGCCCGACCATCAGCAGCCGCCGGCGACGGCGGGCCAGCCGGCGCAGCGCTTCGGCCTGATCCGGATCCAGGGTAAAGGGCTTTTCAGTGAACACATCCTTGCCGGCATCGAGCGCGGCGCGGATCAGCGCATCGTGGGTAACGGCGGGAGTGGCGATCGCCACGGCGGCGACATCGCTTGCCAGCAGTGCTTCGTAACTGGGAAAACAGCGCAGCTGCGGAACCCTGCGCGCCGCCTGCTCGCAGGCGGCCGGGTCGGCATCGGCGCAGGCCGTCGGTACGCCCAACTCGTGCAGGGTGCGCAGAATGTTCCGGCCCCACGCTCCGGCTCCGACGAGACCGACGGCCGGCAATTGCTCGGTCGCCAACCGCCCCATCACTTCTCCCGATCACTGTACCCCGAAAGGCCCGGACGCGAGACATGGGGTAAGTTGCGGGCAAATCACAAGGGAATCGCCGCTCAGCTGCTTCCGCTCAGGGTGCGCAGCACCGCCAGCGACAGGGTATTCAGCGCTGCGTGAGCCAGGATCACCGGCCACAGCGTCCCCCAGTGCAGCGCCAGCCGCGCGAACACCACGCCGATCAGCGCCGTCTGCAGCACCCCCAGCCAGCCCTGGTAGAAATGCCCCAGGCCGAACAGCGCCGACGACAGCAGCACCGGCGCCCAGGTGCCCGGCAGCAGCGTCCAGCTGCGGGTGAGCAGGAAGCCGCGTGCCAGCACTTCCTCATAGAAGCCGGTGAACAGCATGGCCGCCCCCACCGCCAGCAGCGGCAGGTCGCCGGCCAGCAGTCCGGCGAAAGCCGCCAGCCGCTCCTGGTGCGACGTTACCATCTCCGGCGCCAGCTGCATGCTGAGCAGGGTAACCGCCGCATTCACGGCGAAGATCGCCAGCAGCGCCAGGAAGCCGCGCCCGAGGTCCACCAGCCGCGGCGGCTGGAAGCCGATCCGGCGCCAGCCCTGCCCGCGCCACAGCAGCAGCGCGCGCAGGCCGAGCAGGATGATCACTCCCTGCAGCACCAACACGGCCAGCAGCGGCAGCCCCAGCCGGGTGAACAGCTGCTGCCCGATCAGCGGCGCCGCGAGCGCGCCGAACACGGTAAGCCCCAGCGCCAGCATGATGTCGACCAGCGCTTGCGGGCGGGTGATGGTGGCCGAAGTCGGCCGCTTCCCTGAGGCGTTATCAGTTGGCATGTGCGTCGATCGTGCGTGTTGTGACTGGCGGCCCCCTCGGACGCTCGCAGGCAGCGCCTTGACCTGAGGTGGGGCCGACCGTGGCGGCGCAGCAGATCCGGGTCGGCTTTCGCCGCTGAGCATGGCATAAGGCGTCGGTCATGGCACGCTGCCGGGCTGCGACCGCCGGCAGCGATGCTGACCAGAAGGCAGGGCCTGAGCCTCAGGCCTCTGGCAGCAGCTGCGGATTCCAGACCACTTCCCACAGGTGCCCGTCGGGATCCTGGAAGTAGCCCGCGTAGCCGCCCCAGAAGGTCTCCTGCGCCGGCTTCACGATGGTCGCTCCCGCCTGCCGGGCCTGCTCCAGCACGGAATCGACCTCTTCCCGGCTCAGCACGTTGTGTCCGAGGGTGAACTCCGTCGGGCTCGGCCGGCCCGGCGCCAGTCCGGTGTCGTGGGCGATGCTCGCGCGCGGCCAGATCGCAAGCCTGAGGCCGGGCTGCAGGTCGAAGAAGGCGACGGCGCCATGCTCGAACTCCCGGCCGACGATGCCTTCGGTGTTCAGGCCGAGACCGTCGCGGTAGAAATGCAGGGCCCGCTCCAGATCATCCACGCCAATGGTGATGACGGTCACGCGGGGTTGCATGGGCAATCTCCATTGCAAGTCGGGAATCTGGATGTGCGGTATGTCGGACCGGACTCGGCAGGACTGCATCCGCCGAGATCGGCGTCGATCAGTGGCGCCACCTGCGCAGCGGATGGAACCGGTCTCAGCATCTGCGGACCGGAATCAGGTTGTCAATGGCGCCGGGCAAAGAACCGGGCCGAGGCGCCATCCCTGGGCCTTGCTGGGCGAAGCCGGAGCCCCGGTGAGGACGGCAACCGAGGCCCCGGCGGAGGGAGGGCCGGCCTGCCGGCCGCGCGCACCCCAGAGACTCAGATCGGTCGATGCTGGGTTCCTTTCCCCGGCGTAATGAATACGAATTCGCAAGGACCGTGGACAACCTGCCGATGCCATGTCCCACGAGGCACGACGCACACGCCGCTGTTGCGCAGCGCGACGACGCGCTCTTCATTCTGCTCCCGGAGAATCACATCCATGCTGCCGGAGACAAGATATAGAATTTCATCGCCTTCCGGATGCATCTCCCAGTGCGAGGGATCCTCGGATACCCGAAACGCTCCCATCAGGCGTCCTTCATGCAGCTCCTTGCGACTGCCGATCTTTTCCCAGAATTCGGCATCAACCGGAATGCTCTCGGCGCTTCCGCCATCGGATAGATGAATAAATGTGTCCGCCAGGTCAAAACCTGATTCGCCAGGATTTTTGATCATGCCTCCCTCCTATCCGGCACCTGAACCGCGCCGCCGAAGTAAACGGCGCCTTGCTCCTCAAGGAAATCGGTCATCCTGTCGTCATTGGGCGCGATGCCGTTCCTCTGGAGAATGATTCCGGCATTGCCCCGATGATAAGTGCCGTGCAGGCATACATGCAGAATGATCTCGTCACGCCGCATCCGGGCTGGACGCCCGCTTGTGAAGACGAAATCGATCGGCTGCTCGAAATCATCCTCCGGCAGAGCATCCACATAGGAGACGTACCAGTCGTCCAGCTCTTTCATGCCGCGGGCGAGCTCCCGGAAAGCCGGCGCCGCCTCGGAACGAGGCGCCGCGAAGCTGTGCGGCAGCTCCAGCAAATGGTGTTGAAAGATCCTGTCGACAGCGTGAATGTGGTCAAGAATGCGCAGGAGGATCGCGCCGTCCCGCGCATCGACCTTATCGAGATTCGCCGCTACGACCTCGTTAAGACCGGAATCGGCCCACTGCTTGTATCGAACAAGCCGCGAACAGAGCTGAGCAGTCATAAATCCACCTTTCGCCGGGATAACCCGTGCTGTTTCGATGAGCAATCGCATGTATTCGTCTGGCGGCCGCGAGAGTAGAATATGAGCGATGACTCGCATTTGGTACTCGCATCCGGAACCCACGACACATGGCACGCAGCCCTCTCACGGAACCCAGGAAACACGCCGCTCAGAAGAGATCGCGGGCAACGGTGGACGCTCTCATCGAGGCGACTGCTCGCATTTTGGTGACAGAGGGGTTCGAGAAGGCCAGCACCAACCGCATCGCTGAAACGGCGGGCGTGAGCATCGGCTCGCTCTACCAGTACTTCCCCGGCAAAGAGGCGCTGGTTGCCGCCGTCATCGACCGTCACCACCAGGAAGTCATGCAGGTGGTGCGTACCGCGCTCGCTGAAGTGGCTTCGCAGCCACTGGAGAAGGCGGTGCGCAAGCTGGTTGCTGTAGCGATCGAGGCACACCGCATCGACCCGAAGCTGCACCGCGTTCTTACGGAGCAGATTCCGCGCACCGGGCGTCTCGAGAACGTGGAAGCCTTCAACCGCGAGGCCTTGGCCCTGTTCCGGAACTATCTCGAACAGCACCGGGATGAAGTGCGCGTGGCGGACCTCGACCTTGCCGCCTTCCTGTGCGCGACCGCGATTGAAGCGGTGGCCCATACGGCGGTCCTGTACCGCTCCGACGAGCTCACGGATGCCGCGTTCGCAGCTCTCGTCGACGAGGCCACGCGCCTCGTGGTCGGCTATCTGAAATAGCGGTCACGCCCTGAGGGCATTCCCGGGCGCGGTCGGAGGACAGGCTCTAGGGACTCCCGAGTGTCGATGGCCGGCAGGTTACCGGCGATGCGGACGACGAAAAGCCGGCCAGGCTCCTCATTTCGGCCACACCGCCGACGTGCCGGGCATGGCGGCCGGCAAGGCAGGGCTCATCGGCCAAGATGAGCGTCGATGAGCGGCGCGGCCTGCGCCGCATGCACATGCGCCAGATCATGCTCGCCGCCCGCGAGCACATGCAGCCTGGCGTTCGGCAGCAGTGCGGCAAGCCGCTCGCCGACCGCAACGGGGCTGATGGGATCGGCATCGCCCCACAGCAGCAGGACTGGCACCGTAATCCGGCCAAGCTGCGCACTCAGATCCTGCCGGTCCTCCGCGAACCACGGCGGCAGTGCCGGCTGCTCCGCCTGGAGCGCCGGCCGCCAGTCCTCTACGTCGAAACCGCTCAGGTCCAGACCGCCCGACGTCGCGGTCAGCACCAGGTGCGTGACCTGCGCCGGCTTCTCCAGCGCCGCGCGCATGGCAATGACGCCGCCCATGGACTGCGCGATCAGGGCCGTCGGACGGTCCATCGCGGCGATCACGCGGGCGACCAGATCCTCCATGCCGTTGACCGCAGGGTCCGGCGGCGTCGACCCGAACCCCGGCCAGCCGATATGCAAGCGCTCGCCAGGGTGCGTCAGGCGCTCCGCGACGGGCCGCCAAAAAGCGGTATTGCCGGAGGCGCCCGGCAGGAACATGAGCCTGGTCGCTTGCATGTGCAGCCTCTGCAGTGTCAGTCCTGGGCCTCTTGCCCAAAGCCCGGGATGTCGCCCCGGTAAGCAAGGTGAATCTTGTTGCCTGCCGGATCGCGCAGGTAGGCGCCGTAATAGCCGATGCCATAGCGATCCCGAGGACCAGGCTCCCCCTCGTCCGTCCCGCCCGCGGCAATCCCCGCCGCATACGCGGCATCCACCGCCTCCGGACTAGGCGCCAGGAACGCGACCATGCTGCCATTGCCGGGAGTCGCCGGCTGCCGATTGAACGGCCGGTAGACGTAGAAACGCGGCAAGGGACGCGCCGGGTCGATCCAGCACAGGGCAGGCGGCCCGCCATCGGGCGCCACCGCGCGCTGCCGAAGCCCCAGCGGCGCCAGCACGGCATCGTAGAACCTGCCGGCTGCTTCCAGATCGTCGGCCCCTACGGCCACATGGCTGAACATGAGAGCTCCTTGGCTTGGCGTCATCGGTTAAAGGGAGCGGGATTATTTTCCTGCTGCCGGGTTCCGCCTGTCACCGGCCGAGCGCGCTTCCCGGCGAGCATCGTTGTCCTCGGGTTCGGGCGCAAGCACCGGAGTGCAGGCGGGCTTGCCGACCCGCCCGAAAAAGGTCCACTTTGTGCCTGGCTTCAATCAGAAAAATCTCCGATGGCTTTACACTAGCTTCAGATAAGCATCACTCTCGAGAAAAATATGCTTGAGCCTTTCCTGCCGCTATTGAGCAATCCGGTTTCAGGGCGGCTGCTCGGCAGCCTGGCGCTGGTCGTCGTCTTCACGACCGTCTACGTCATCGCCTCTACCGCTATTGGCCGGTCCGACTGGGAAACGCCCGAATCCCAGCGGCGCTGGCTGGTGATGGTCAGAAACGTCGCCGTGCTGCTGTTCCTGCTTTGCCTGGTGGTGGTCTGGGCTGAGCAGCTGCGCACCCTGGCCCTGTCCGTGGTCGGTTTCGCCGTGGCCATCGTGCTGGTCACCAAGGAATGGATCATGTGCGCCACCGGCAGCTTCATCCGCGCCAGCTCCGGCATCGTCAGGATCGGCGACCGCATCGCGCTCAAGGGCATCCGCGGCGAGGTGATCGACCTCGCCATGCTCACGACCAAGATCCTGGAAATCGGTCCGGAAGACAGCAGCCAGCAGCTGACCGGGCGGGTGCTGATCGTGCCGAACTCGGTGTTCCTGACCGAAACCGTCTTCAACGAGAACCTGACCGCGCTGTACGGCGTACACACCCTGATCGTCCCCCTGCCCGCGGGTGCCGATTGGCGCAAGGCGGAACAGAACCTGCTGCAGGCGGCGGAAGAGACCTGTGCTTCCTACCTGGACTCCGCCCGACGCCACATCACCCACCTGAGCAAGCGCCAGGGCATCGATGTACCGTCCGTGGAACCGCGCGTCAGCATCCATCTCCCCAACCACAAGGAGATTCACCTGATCCTGCGCTTCCCGTACCGGACGCAGCAGAAGAGCCTGCTGGAGCAGACCATCCTGCGCCGCTACCTGGAACTGAACGAAGGGGAAGTGATCCCAGGCTCCCCGGCGTTGCCCGCCGAAGAGTCGGAA
>Ga0079224_100010575_pt1 | contig 12667 bp, 10 predicted proteins | sample Stecom2015_FD_80414 | JGI IMG/M metagenome (GOLD analysis project Ga0079224, IMG submission 80414) | Agricultural soil microbial communities from Utah to study Nitrogen management - Steer compost 2015 | ecosystem: Environmental > Terrestrial > Soil > Agricultural land | place: USA: Utah...
AAAAAAAGGAAGCCCTCATCGGCTTCCTTTTTTATTTGCTACATTCTCTCTCCTAGCCTCAATCCTTGCAACTCTTCTTGCTCTACAAAAGGCTGGTTGCGAAGACGCTTGCCAGTGGCCTTGTAGATCGCATTGGCGATGGCTCCTCCAGTGGGCGGAAGCGCCGGCTCCCCGAGTCCCGTTGGATCTATGCCATTGTCGACAAAATGGGTTTCTATCTCGGGAACCTCCTTCATGCGGATCAGGCGATAGCTGTCGAAATTCTTTTGCTCCGGCAGACCGTTTTTAAAGGTCATATTACTGAACATCGCATGTCCCATGCCGTCCACTATTCCTCCCCGCACCTGCTGGTCTGCCCCGGTTGGATTCACTACTATCCCACAGTCGGTTACCGCATGGATTTTTTCCAACACCGGATTTCCCTGCTTCATTCTTACTTCAGCTACCTGCGCCACATAGGAACGGTGGGAGAAATAAACGCTGAAGCCCTGCGATACCCCCTCTTTATTTCCCCAACCTGACTTCTCTGCAGCCAATTGAATTACGCCTTTCATCCGGTCGATGTCATAGTGAATCTCCCCTACTGGGTTTTTCTTCGCCCGCTCTAAAAGGTCCAACCGAAATTGTACGGGATCTTTCCCTACGGCTTCCGCTACTTCGTCTAAAAACGACTGTTCTGCAAAGGCAAGAAAATTGGTGATGGGCGCACGCCACGCATTCGTTGTGATGGACGACTTATGCTCTATGGATTCGATTAACAGATTGTCCACTGCGCCTGAGGGGAAATTGTCCTGACGGGTGCAGTTGCCAGCGTTCATGCCTACCCCACGGAGTTTGTAGCCCGTCATATTGCCTTCTCCATCGAGAGCCGCTTCAAACCGGTATCGGACGGCAGGCCGATAGGCACCGCCGGTCATATCATCTTCCCTTGTCCAGGTGACCTTAACGGGTGCTTTCATCAATCTTGAAACTTCCACGGCTTCAGTTACAAAATCTGCCCGTAGCCGGCGGCCGAAGCCTCCACCCAACCTGGTCAATTCCAAGCTGACTTTTTCCGGGGCGATCCCCAACAGCTCCGCCGTCTCCGTCCTGGCACGATCGGGCGTTTGCGTAGGTCCGACGAGTTCCACGCCATCCTCTTTTACATGGGCAAAGAAGTTCATGGGCTCCATCGGGCTGTGGGAAAGAAAAGGACATTGGTATTCAGCCCTGACCACTTTGGCGGCGGATCCAAAAGCCCTTTCCACGTTTCCGTCTTTTCTCATTACCTGCGCCTTCCCTTTGTCCAGCAGTTCGGTGAACAAACGGTTATGGTCATCTGTGCTTTCCACGTCCCCATCAGGCTCATAATTCACTTTGAGCACACGTCTTGCTTTGATCAGGGGCCAGGTAGACTTCCCGACGATCGCCACATTGTTGTTAAAACTGACCACATCGATAATGCCAGGAATCGCTTTTGCTTCTTCCGCATCAAAGTCTTTCAGCTTCATGCCAAAGGGAGCCCGCTGTATCATGGCGTTCAACATCCCCTCCTTGTAGACATCCAACCCGTACAGTGGCTTGCCGGTAAACATGGCCGCATTGTCGACATTTCGTACAGGAGTACCAATAATCTTAAAGTCTTTTCTATCTTTCAGTTTGACCTCAGCAGGCACAGGGAGCTGGGCTGCTTCATTGGCTAGCTCTCCATAGCTTAGTTTGCGGCCGCTTTCCTGATGAATCACCTGGCCTTTGGCTGTACTCAAGGATCCCACTGAAACTTCCCAGCGTTTGGCGGCCGCTTCCATCAGCATCTGTCTGGCAGTTGCTCCCGCTTGACGGAGCCGCTCCCAGGAGTGGGGCATGGCGCCACTTCCCCCGGTTACCTGCCGGTCGTATTTTTCGGTATCCAGATGCGCCTGTACGACCTTTACCTTTTCCCAATCCGCGTCCAACTCCTCGGCAACGATCATGGGAAAAGAGGTCTTGATGTTTTGTCCTAATTCAGGGTTGGGAGAAAATATCACTATATGTCCGTCGGGTGATACGGAAAGATAGCTGTTGAAATTCAAAGCCCCGCTTAGCACCTCTTCGTCACTGAGCACTTTCATAGCGGGTGAATCGCAGCTACTCATGTGGAAGCCCAAGAATAAGCCCCCTCCCGCAGTAGCGGCTATCTTCAAAAAATCCCTTCTGCTTGTTTTCATCGTCTGTGTCATGATCAGCTAATTTTAGATGAGGCTAGTGCTACAGCTTCCTTAATCCGATGGTACGTTCCGCAACGGCAAATATTCCCATTCATGGCATCCTCTATTTCCTGATCCGTCGGCTGGGGGTTCTTTTTCAACAAAGCAGAAGCACTCATGATCTGTCCGGCTTGGCAATAACCGCATTGTGCCACGTCCACTTCGTCCCAAGCAAGCTGAACGGGATGGTCTCCCTTTTCAGAAAGGCCTTCAATGGTCGTTATTTTTTGACTTCCAACGGCCGAAACAGGTAAGGTACAGGCGCGGACAGCATCATCATTCATATGCACTGTACATGCACCACATTGTGAAACGCCACAGGAATATTTGGTACCCACCAAGCCCAGGTGGTCTCTAAGCACCCATAGCAGGGGCGTATCTGAGTCTACATCGACTTCATAATTCTGATTGTTGATCTTCAATTTGTAATTAGCCATGGCGGAGGGTTTAGGATAATTTACCGATGTTCTTTTATGAATCCACATCTATCCAAATCATGTTTGGAAAAAACAATTTGAACTGATTTAATTTTAGCGAGTGGGGCACTTTTGGATGTTGAACCATTAAATTATAAAAAAATAACATAAAAGAAGGATCAAGGGGCTATTTAATTTTTCCGCGCTTAGCCTATCCTTTAGCAACGCCCTTACAGACTCTTAACAAAGCCATACCTCCGAAGAATATGCCAAAGCTTGGGTATTTCCATTTATACAACAACAGCCTATATTACCCCAGTCAAAACATTATTTATCCCATTATTTAAAGGACAAAAGAGGAAGTATGAAAAGGTTGGCGGGTTTGGCTTTCTTAGCCGCTGTGGCGGTTCTGCTCTTGCTGTTTATTACCAACCCCGAGCTTCTGGACAAAGTATGGATATGGCTGGTGGGTCTGGCGGGCTATGTGATCATTTTTTTTGAGAACGGGTATAGAAAGCTCACCCAAGCTTTCGGCAACAAAGACCTCAGAGAAGAGATAGATGGGGTTCACACAACCCCAGAGGACCTTCAGTCACGTTTGAGCAAAATGGAGGAAAGGGTTCTTCGGCTTGAAAAGCAATTGGGACAGAATAAAGACCCTTCCAAAGCCGCTAACGATAAGCCATGATGTTCCACAAAGACTGCTGGACAGCCAAATTACATTGCATCAACAACTTGTAAGCATATAGACTATGAGAGAGGCAGGAAACAAACCATGGTACTATTTAGGCTTACCGCTTATCGCGGTGCTGGCCATTGCCTTCGCTGTCATCATGTTTTTTGTTCCTGACGAGGCGGGCAACAGCAACTTTGCCCTTGGAACAATAGTGGTGACGGCGTTATTTTTTATTTATGGCATCCTTTCAAAGCAGTTGACGTTCAAAGTTGAAGGAAAAACAGAGCATGGCAACCCTTACCATAATTTTTTCTTCAGGGGCACGGCTGTCCTGACTATGGTTTTGACGCTGCTGGGCATCATCGGCGCGTTTTTCGTTTATGTAGAACACCACAACCTCTTCCAAGCGGTAGGTCTGGTCACCGCGATCATATGGATCGGTGCATTTTTAATGTACTTCATGTGGGCGGTCTACCACTACAACATCAATTACGGGCTAACGGATAAGGATTGGGAAAAGATATTCAGGGCCGAACAAAGGTTCAAGCAAGGCTTGCCTGTGCTAGAATCTGAGTTAGAAGCCCCCAAGAGCAACCCTTACCGGAGCCAGACCTTCGGCCTTCCTCCCGGCACCATCCGTGGCATGATAGCTTTGACCTTACTTATCGGGGGCATGTCGCTGCTGATCGTGAGTTTTGGGACAGAATACACCGGTGCGGAACTGGCTTTGGTAAGACAACAGTTTGAATTTTTTGAAACCGCCTTTCTGATGATGATTGCCTTCTATTTTGGAGACAAATCTTTGCGCTACCTCAAAGACAGATGGGTGGATCCCAACCGGAGAACTGCCGGCAGCAGTAATGGAGATACCCCGAATCCGCCCGGAGGGGAGCCTAATGGAGGTGGTCCCAATGGAGACCGGCCAGATAGACCAGATGTGCCGGGTATACAGGATTCGCCGGACGAACCCAGAGATCAAGTTGCTGCTGAAAACAGGCAATTGGCAAAAGAAGAGTTTGAATTTGCCAAGACACACGACACACCGGTCCCGGCACCAGGGCAAAAAAGCACAAGCAGTGCTTTCCTCTCCCTCCCAAATGCCATATCCATCCCCCGGGAGGTAGAGTATGTGCAGATCATGGACAACCTTCACCAGAAGGTGCTCAGTGATGAAGCCATAAAAGATGCCTTGGAAGAATTAAAATCCAAGGATAACATTGATCTTTCTTTGCCCGTTGTAAAGGCCATCATTGCGGTCGAGTCGGCCGGCCGCGGCCACCTCCCTGACGGAAAGGCAAAAATCCTCTTTGAAGGGCACAAATTTTGGCGCTGGCTTGATAAATTTAATTTAGATCCCGAGAAATTACAGCTGGGAAACGAAAAGATCATTTACAAAAACTGGACGAAAGAGCACTATCTCAAAGGCTCGCTAGAATATCAACGGCTCGAAGCAGCCAAAAAGATCCATGAGAAAGCCGCTATTTATGCCACATCCTGGGGACTCTTTCAGATTTTAGGAGAAAATCTGGACGACAACATCAAGGGGAGAAACTATCAGGATCATCGAGAATTCGAACAGAAACAGCATGAATCCGAATACTATCACCTGCTTGACTTTTTGGAGTTTATTAAAACAAAAAAAGTAAGAGGAAAAGCGCTTATCCAATATGTATCCGAAGAAAACCCAGGGAATTATGACTGGGAGACCTTTGCTTATGGCTACAACGGAAGCGGATATAAGGTCAATCAGTATGACACCAAACTGAGAACAGCTTATCTGCAATTTAAAAAAGAGGAGCCTGGTGCTGTCACGGGATGGATCCCGATTATAGATGCCGGCCATGGGGGCATCATCGACGGGAAGTATGCCACGGCTGGCAAACAATACCATTTCAATGACGGAACTACCATTTACGAAGGGGTGGTCAATCGCGCCATTGGCAGGCTGTTGGCCAAAAAGTTAGACGCGGCTCGGATTCCCTATTTCCATACCAACTTGGACGATGAAGCAGACCTTGGGCTTATGGAAAGGGTGCAGATCGCAAACACCTTGTTCCGCACTAACCGCTCCTGCTATTTGCTATCTATCCACAGCAATGCAGCATCCAATGATCTGGAGGGAGAAGGAAGTCGTGCCACGGGCTTTGAAATTTTTACCAGTATTGGGTTAACTAAAAGTGATGAGCTCGCCAATGTCGCTTCCAAATGGTATAAAAAACTGTTCCCTGATTTTCCATTCAGGGAAGTCAGAACATCCGGAGGCGAGTACGCCAACAAAGAAGCCGATTATGTAGTCTTGGCCAAAACGCAGGGCCCAGCATTTTTGGTTGAAAATCTCTTCTACGACAACTTGAAAGAAGCAAAGTTTCTGCTCAGTGCTGAAGGCCAAGAACGGATAGCTGAGTGTTTGTTCCAGATTGTGCGTGAGATCCATAAGCAGGTAAGTGTATAAAGACTTTTTGATCCTAAACCGACAAAAGATGAAGCCCTTTAAAAGCAGTATCCCCATCGCCATTGTAGCTGCTGGATGGTTGCTAGTGACCCTCTTCTCTTGTCAAGAAGATGACCGGGGGATAGTAGTCGGTAAGATCCAATCCGCCAGCGACATGGTCACCACTGAATTTACGGTGGACAAGGTGGTCTTTGGTACAAAGACAAAAAATCTGATGTGGTTTAAGTTGAGCGAAGCCCAATTCTTGGCCTATTCCCAAGCTAGAGTGAAGACCGGGATAAATCTCGCAAACTTAACAGAGCAGGATATTTTGATTACTGGAAAAAAAATCGAACTGATACTTCCCCCTGTCGAAGTGATAAACTTCTCCTACCCGCCCTCCAGCTTTGTGGAAGATTCCCTCATATCAGACACCAGGGCATTTTTAAACAAAATAAGTTTAGAAGATCAGGAAGAGTTTTTCCGGTTGGCGGAGCTGGATATCCGAAACAGCCTCCAGTATATGGGTCTTGTGAAAACCACTCAGGACCACACCCGACAGATGTTCAATCTGCTCTTAGAGTCTTTGGGTTATGAAGAAATCTACATCAGGTTCAAAAGTAATGAATTGATCATACGCAAAGTCAACCTTAACGGGACAGAGGCAGCGCCTAGCTAATCCAATAAATAGTAACTAAGATGGCATACTTGTTTAAAAACTGGAAGGCAATACTGGACGTCATTGTGGTTGTGGCACTAGTGATCCTTCTGTTTTTATGGAATCCCTTTGGGATCTTCGGGGGCGGCATAAAGCTCCAACCTACCGCCAATATGGTGACCCAGATCCGCGACCTCGGCCAATTGGTGACGGGGGAATATTATGGTGAAGTGATTGCATCTATCGGGGAGGCAAGGAGTGACAACCGCCAAGTAGCGCAAATTGAAGAAAGAGCTGCTGTTCTTTACAATAGACTATATGAGGCGATGATCTACCTGCAGGACTTCCAAAACCAGCCGCCAGAAGTCAAAGAAGAAACGTACAAAAGGCTGGGTGTGCTTAGGGGGCATAAAAACACCCTGCGAAACGAAACTAGCAGAAGGAACATTCTGGAAAAGCTGACCTATCACAATCTTCTCGATGATTTCTCCACAGAGCCATTGTATGAGGATCTTCTTGAATTTATTTGGACGCGCGAACACAACAGGCCCTGGAAGGCAAACTCATCCCAAAAGGAACAGGCTTTGATGTTGATATTTACCCATGCTGTAGACCCAACGAGGTCCACGGAGATTCAATTTGAAGAAACTTCCTTTTCCCAATTTTACCACAGTAAGAGAGACGCAGAACTCCCACGACAAGAGGCGAAAAAAAGGCTAGCTGTGGTTGGTCGGGGATGGGTCAAAGCAGGTTTTGACTTTGGCAAACTGGACAACACAAACTTCTATGTCAATGAAGAAGCTGGGGAAATCCATTTCTTTGGCCTTTCGGCTACCATTTTGAACGCGGATATCAACCCCTGGTTTGTTCCTGAGTTGGGCATTCCCGGGTTTGAAATCTTGGATCATGGCGGTGGAGTAGATTTCAGAGATGCCAAAAAAGTGAAGGAATATTGCGTGGGTAAGCTCTTGGTAAAAGCTCATGAAGCGGAACTTCTGAAATACGCTGAACTTAACGGTGCGAGAATCCTTAAGGATCTGTTTTCCCTGCTCACCGGAAAAGAGATAAAAAGAGTGTTTTTCCACAACGACAAAATCATTCGTCTGTCACAGGAAATAGCCGCGGATGAATATGTGAGTTACCACGAAGCCGTCTTGATGGATGCACAGATCCATGAGGAAAGGCAGATCATCGATTCCTTAAGAGCGACCAGACAAAGCAGCTACAAAAACACCCAACTGGCACAACACCGGGAAGGCAATATCCGGGTAGTGCTGCAAATGCTCCGGCAACTGCCTTTTGAGGAGATCAACGGCCAATATAACATCCTGTCAAAATCAGCTTATGAAATGGCAGCTGATTCCTTATTGGATGATCAAGAACTGGTCCTTTTGGAGCAGATGCGACGTTTGCCTCCCATTGCAGATCAAAAGAAACCCCGGGATTCAACGGACGTGTATCTGGAAGAAAACCTTACCCATTCCGCTCATTATAACAACGTCCTAAGATACTTTCTAGAGAAAAAAGTTACAATAAGCAGCCTCGAAGACATAGCGCCGGTCGATACGGCAATCGCTGCCAGCCTTCACCCAGTGGATCATGATACATTACCACAGAGCGTATTGCCTATAACTCTCAAGCGTTTGACTCAGCTCCTTTATCCTTTTCTCTATGACCCTCTGGCGTGGGAAACGGCTGTTAGGAATGAATTAATCTTAGACTCCGTCCCACTCAGCCGGCTGACTTCTCTTCAATTTGACGATTCCACCACTGTAGTCTATGAGGCCACGCCTTCTCCCCACTTAAAACGGCTAAACGTTCCCATCCAGTTTCTAATAGAACCAATTCTCTTGGAACAATATGATCCCGGTCAGCCGATATGGGTGTCCAATAGCATTTGTTTTATTTCAAAGGATACCAATTTCAAACCACTGCCCGCGGTTGACTTTAAGCCACTTACCTCCGATCAATCATTAGAACTGGAGGGCTTCTACCGCACATTGCTCAAAAGTCACGACAGCAGGAAAAACATTGGCCCGTTTGTGCAGGCCAGTGAATGGTTTAGAAAGAAGCTGGAAAACAGCACGCCGTTGAGTGACCGGCTTTCTATATTGAAAAGTAAGCTCAGCCAGTAACGAATCAGCTACATTGCCCCAGAAGGAACCAGATAAGGGCAAAAACTAAAATTGTCCCGAAACAGCCGCCGCCCAATTTGTAGGCACCGTATCCTGCTATTAGTCCTCTAAATAGATTGTTCATAGTGGTTTTAAATTAGTTTGTTTAAATTTTTTCAATCGAATTCAACAATCGTGCTAATTGCCCCAAAACACGCAGGTTCTGCCCAACAAGAGGGCTTAAACCCTAATTTCTACCCCAACAATCCTCAAAAGCGATGAAACTTTACTAAATTGGGCCTGTGTTTCGTTTTATTCTAACCAAAAATAAATCATATCGTCAATGGAGAAAGTTAATGTTGCCGTGGTCGGCACAGGTTTTATTGGCCCCGCACATATTGAGGCCTTAAGAAGGCTCCCCCATATTGAGGTAGTAGGTCTATGTGAAGCTACACTCGAACTGGCCCAACAAAAGGCGGAAATCTTAGGTATTCCGAAGGCCTACACTTTTGAGGAAATGCTGAAAGACGAGAGTGTGAAGGTGGTCCATATCTGTACCCCCAACTTTTTGCATTATCCACAAGCCAAAGCCGCTTTGCTGGCGGGCAAGCACGTAGTCTGTGAAAAACCACTCGCTACAAAGATAGAAGAAGCCGAAGAACTGGTGGCCCTGGCCAAAGAGAAAGGCTCGGTCAATGCCATCCACTTCAACCTGCGTTATTATCCGATGGTACGTCAGATGAAAACGATGAGAGAAAGCGGCGAACTTGGAGAGATCTATTCTGTGCTGGGTTCTTATCTTCAAGACTGGCTCTTCCTACAAACCGACTACAACTGGAGGCTGGAACCTGATAAATCAGGCGACTCCCGCGCCATAGCTGATATTGGCTCACACCTATTGGATATCACCGAATATATAACAGGGCTAAAAATCACCGAAGTGATGGCAGACTTCTCTACCGTTCACAAAACACGATTGAAGCCACTGAAGCCGATCGAAACTTACTCTGGCGTGGCGTTGCAGCCGTCAGACTACCAAGAAGTGGAGATTAACACGGAAGACCATGCTACCGTCATGTTAAGGTTTGACAATGGCAACAAAGGTTCTGTGACCGTGAGCCAAGTAGCCGCCGGCAGAAAAAACCGATTGAATATCGAGATCTCCGGATCAAAGTCAAATTTTGAGTGGTGTTCGGAAAAACCCAATGAGATGTGGATCGGCAAGAGGGAAACCGCCAACCAACAACTAATGAGGGATCCAAGCTTGTTCACAAAAGAAGCTGCCGGCTTGATCAGCTTCCCTGGAGGACATAATGAAGGCTTCCCCGATACTTCCAAACAACTATTTAAGGAGGTATATGCGGCGGTCCGCGAAGGCAAGCAACCGGAGAACCCAACCTTCCCGACTTTTGCGGATGGCCTGAGAGAGCTTATTATCTGTGAAAGAATTATTGAAAGCCACAGAAAGCAGGCTTGGGTAAAGATTTAACCAGACATACAAAAGATCCATGTTCGTTGAGCCTGGATCTTTTTTTTGCTTAATCCACGACATCATGGACCACATCAGAAAACAGCTCAGCCGGCACATTTTAGGAGGAAACGCCTTCAAGAAGCTGGAAGAAATTTTGGAAGAGGTTGCTTTCAATCAGCTAGGTCAACAGCTCGAAGGCCTTCCCTACACTTTTTGGCAACAGTTCGAACACCTGAGGATCACCCAAAGGGATATTCTGGACTTTACAACCGATGAAAATTATACAGCGCTCGAATGGCCTGCTGACTACTGGCCCAAGGACTTAGCTCCCCGGGATCCAAACGAGTGGCAACAAAGCAAAAACCAGTTTTTCCAAGACAGGGAAGCGTTGATTTCGTTAATCCAAGATCCGGACAGAGAGCTGTCAGTACCTTTTGATCATGGCGATGGGCAAACGCTATTTCGGGAGGGACTTCTTGTATTGGAGCATAACGCGTATCATACCGGTCAACTGATGATCATGTTTCGGCTCATGAACAACAACCAAAGCCTATGATACCACGTAAAAGCTTGTAGTTTTCCTAAATCTAATATAAACCTAATCGAACCAGTATGAAAAGAAGTATCTTTCACAAATTTGGATTTTTAGCGCTTAGCCTGATGCTCGTATCTTTGATGAGCAACGCCCAGGAAAAAGCCAGTCCGGCGAGAACCGCCGAAGGAACCGTAAACGGTGCCAAGATAAAAATCAGCTACAGTAGTCCCGCTGTCAAAGGGAGAACCATTTGGGGGGATCTCGTACCCTATGGAAAAGTATGGCGTGCCGGAGCCAACGAAGCCACTATTTTTGAAACGGACAAAGACATTAAGGTACAGGGCAAAGCACTTAAAGCAGGTAAATATAGCTTCTTTGTTATTCCCGGTGAACAAGAAAGCACCGCCATCTTCAATGGAGAAACCGGCCAGTGGGGCACCAATTACGACCAAAGCAAGGATGTACTGCGGGTACAGGTACCTTCTGCACAAAACTCCAACTTCGAAGAACGCCTAGTATATGAGGTCACCAAGAACGGTTTTGAAGTTAGGTGGGCAGATGGCAAAGGACATTTGACCATTGAATAGGTTGGTTTGAATAAGAAAGAAAAGAAGGCCTGTCATGGGCCTTTTTTTTATCCGTCTCTATCCCCATTGGGAGCGCCAGGTTTATCAAACCCGACAAATCAACAAAGGTACATGTGAAGTCCGGTGTCGGGTCGACAGCCGCATTCACCAGGCAAAGCTCCAAACTTCCCTATATTCGCGACGACCATACTTAACCCCCCAGACGCAGAAATTTTCAACAATCCAGGGTAAAAGCTATGAGGACCGACCTTTGAGTCTTTGGTGTAAGAGGTTAAGTAAGCAAAAGCCTCTAATTCGGAGCTTACTCAGCGACTAGGGTAACTACCGAGCCATCCAATTGTACATCGATACCCCGGTTGGGTGTCATCGAGGATCTGTGCAGACAATCTTTACAAAAGAACTGAACTTAGGAAAGTCGTAGCCGAACCGTAAAAATCACTTTATCTTTGCCGTTCAACATTATTCCACTTTACATTGACATTTGATCCTTTTCAAACCGGGCTTCCGGTTGCGGAAATTATTCCTGAAGTCAGAAAAAGGCTACTAGAGGAGAACACCTTAATCCTCACCGCGCCGCCGGGAGCTGGGAAAAGTACCCTTCTTCCCCTTGCTCTCCTTCACGAGCCCTGGCTGGAGGGTAAAAAGATATTGATGCTAGAGCCGCGGCGGCTCGCAGCCAGCAGCATTGCTCACCGTATGGCCTCTTTGCTGGGAGAATCGGTGGGAAAAACGGTGGGATACCGGATCCGATTTGACAACCAAACCTCGGCAGCAACCCGTATAGAAGTAGTCACTGAAGGGATTCTGACCCGGATGATCCACAATGATAGTGCATTGGAGAAAGTGGGCTTGGTAATATTTGATGAATTCCACGAACGGAATATCCATGCGGATGTAGCGATGGCTTTTTGCAGGGAAAGCCAGTCGATCTTAAGGCCTGATTTGCGGATTATCGTCATGTCAGCAACCATGGACATGCCCCAGCTTTCCAAACTACTATCGGCCTCGATTATCGAAAGCAAAGGCAGACAATATCCGGTAGAGGTCCGATATGGATATAATGTCGATGAACGAATGGTCGGCGAAATAACTGCGCAAGTGGTCAAGCAAGCCGCTCAAGAAAACCCGGGAGACATTCTCGTGTTTCTTCCGGGGCAAGGAGAAATCAAGCAATGCGAAGAGCTTTTACAAAAAGCCCTTCCTCAGGTGGCTATCCATCCGCTGTATGGGCAATTATCCCCCTCCAAACAATATTCGGCCATCATGCCTCATCCTGATGCGAAGAGGAAGGTAGTGCTGGCCACTTCCATTGCGGAGACGAGTTTGACGATAGAGGGGATAGCGGTAGTAGTAGACAGCGGACTGGGAAGGACTTCTAAATTCGATCCGAGATCAGGCCTATCACGACTCGTGACGGTTAGGATTTCACAGGACATGGCAGATCAACGTGCGGGCAGAGCGGGGAGGTTGGGAGCGGGGATCTGCTACCGTATGTGGACAAAAGCCACCCATGAAAGGCTGGCTCCATTTCGGACACCCGAAATCTTGGAAGCG
>Ga0079224_100010576_pt1 | contig 12667 bp, 14 predicted proteins | sample Stecom2015_FD_80414 | JGI IMG/M metagenome (GOLD analysis project Ga0079224, IMG submission 80414) | Agricultural soil microbial communities from Utah to study Nitrogen management - Steer compost 2015 | ecosystem: Environmental > Terrestrial > Soil > Agricultural land | place: USA: Utah...
CCCTCCCCTCTCGCCGTGTGTGATCCGTGCAGCGCTGAGCGGCTGTCGGCCAGCGGCTGGTTAGGGAGCGATGTCGGCCTGGCGGTCGCGGATCTCGTTGACGATGAGCCCGATCAGGGCCACCGCCGCGACGAAAATCGCTGCACCGATCACGACGTACTCGAGCGTCACCGCGCCGTCCTCGCGACGTGCGCGGGTGAGACGGTCCTGGACACGGTGCTTCAGCTGGATGATGCCGGCGTGAGCCCAGGCACTGAATTGGGTGGTCAGCATGATTGTGGTCCTCCGGGGCTGGACTAGGTCTGTATGTACTGCTGGTGGTGCTGCTGTGACACGCCCTGTGACAGCAGCGTAAACCGAAATCCTGTTTCCAGTAGTCAATCTCCTACCTGTGTGCTAGGCGATCTGCATCGCCATCGGGGTGGCAAGCATGATCAAAAACATGACCGTGGTCATGGCGACCGGCGCGGTAGACCGTTCGGTGCGGATGCCGGCGCGCGCTTTGTCTGACGACAAGATCTCCGCGCGCATCGCCGACGCGCGGGCGCGCAAGTTCTCATACACCGTGGCGCCTTGGTCACCGGCCAGGCGCATGATGTCGGCGGTCTCCACCAGCTCCGGTAGCCGCAATTCATCGCCGACGTTGTGGAGAGCCTGCCATGCCGGTGTGCCGTGCCACCGCGCCCGGCTGAGCTCGTCCCGGAGTCGTTCGAATACCCAGGAGTCGCCGATCTCCGCGGCATGCTCCAGGGCCTGTACCGGTCCTGCTCCGCCGGCGCGCTCGAGGGAGACCAGATCGATGTAGGAGGTCATGGCGCGGGCGAACTCTGCCCGGGCGTCTTTGGCCCGATCAGCGACGTCGTAGTTCGGCAGGTAGGACAAGACGACGGCGGCGATGAGACCGACGACGACCGGGAGCGTGAACGGCAAGTTGACCCCGAACGTGCCAAGCAGCATGGTGCTGATCGTCGGCGTGACCAGGCCAATGAAGGCGTACAGGCCTTTGAGGCCGAGGAATTCGGTCACGCTCATGCGGATCAGGCCCAGGTCGCGGTGTGGGATGCGCAGGATCGACCATGTGCCGACGTGCCGCAGCATCACGCGCCCGATGCGCTCACGGAGCTGATCATCGGGGCTGCCGATCTCGGCGTAGGACGGCACAGCAGCCGTGGTGGTGTTGGTGAGCCGGGCCGCGGTGTCCACGGCATCGGGGTAGCGAGGCCGCAGCTCACGTACGACGAGCATCACGCCGGCCGCTGCGATCATGCCCATGGCGATGCTGAGCTGGATCATGCCGGTACTCCCGTGATCCCTGACCTGTCGCTGCGCAGAATCCGCGGCTGCGGCTTGGCGTCGGTGGTCTTGCGCAGCCAGAACAGGCAGCTGCCGTAGATGAGGAGGTAGAGGAGAAGGAAGATCAGGCCCGGCGAGGTGCGGTAGGGGTCGCTGTATGGGGTCAGCAGCAGGAACAGCAGCGCCCCGGCGGTAATCACGGTGATCATGCGTGACCGAGACCTGGGTTTGGCCTGCTCAGCGGCCACATCACGGCGTACCTTCACGTCCTCGGCTACGGCTGTGGCCAGTCCTTGCAGCACGTCAGACAGGTTCGAGCCACGCTGACGCGCGCCGAGGATGAGCGCCCCGGCGATGAGGTCACCGGTAGCGTCGTCGAGGTCGTCGGCGAATCGCCGCAGGGCAGTCTCGGTGTCCCACCGGGCACGTAGCCGGGCGACAAGACCGGCAACCTCCGTGCGGATGGTCGGGGGGCAGGTCGCCAGGCTGGTACTGAGGGCCTGCTCGATGCCGACCCCCACGGTGAGCACACCGGCCAGGTTGCGGGTCCAGTCACTCATCGCATCAAGCCGCTCAATCTCGTGTGCCGCATTCGAGGTCTGCAGTAGATACGGCAACCCGGCAACAGCTGCCGGGATGATGACGATGGCCAGCACCCACCCGGTGAACAGCCACACCAGCGCCCCGGCGACGATCGATGCAGCCACAGCCACCCACCGGCGCCTCTTAGCCGGACTGGTTGATCCCATCCGCTTGATCCGGCGGGTGAGCGGGCCGTCCGGCGTCCCTCGCTGTTCGGGGACCTTGATGACTCCGGCGACAGTCACCATGACCGCGGCTATCAATGTGCAGGCGGTGACCGCTGCGAGCATGGGATTCATGCGATGACTCCTCCCGCTGGGCTGGGGACGTAGCCGTAGTCGGCGAGCTGGTCGATCCACGGCGGCAGCGATCCCAGCGCGATGTCCCCGTTGTGGTCGCGGTAGAACACGTCGGTCAGCGCGGGACGTCCATGCTCACCGGGCTCTACGGCGACGACTTCGTCGACGTAGCGGCGTCGACGCACCGTGCCGTCAGCATCACGCACGTCCTGACGAGTGATGTGCACGATCAGGTCGATGTGCTCGGCGACCTGCCGGTAGGCGAACGGCTCGCTGACGTGCGAGCCGGCCTCCATCGCACACGTGATCAGCCGCTCGATGGCCGCGCGCGCAGAGTGCGCGTGGGTGGTCGACAACGACCCGGCGCCGGACTGCATCGCCTTGAACATGGGCAGAACCTCTTTGCCGCGCACCTCGCCGACGATCATGCGATCGAGGTTGTGCCTCAAGGCGTTGAACACGAGATCGTCCAGGGTGATCTCGCCGGCCATACGGCCGCTGGCGTCGCGTTCACCGCTGCCCGGGCGGGCTTGCCAGGCGATGATGCGCTTGTGCCGGTCGGGCATGTCCTGCAGGTGCAGCTCGTACTCGGTCTCGATGGTGCCGAGCTTTTCCATCGGGTCGATGGCGTTCGCCAGTGCCCGGATCAGCGTCGTCTTGCCGAACCCTTGCCCTCCGGCGACGAGGATGCTGCGTCGAGCTCGCACCGCAGCGGTGAGGAAGGCCGCCATCTCTGGGGTGACGGTGCCGCTGGCCTGTAGCTGGTCGATGTCGACGTCGACCAGGCGGTGCCTGCGGATGTTCACCACGGTGGTGTGTGTGACCCACCCGACCGCGGCGAGACGGTATCCCCCGGTCAGATTCAGGTGCAGATCCGGGGAGGCCTCGGAGAACGTGCGCTCGGTGGCACCCCCGCGGGTGGCCAGAAACGAGAGCATGTCGCGGAGGTCGGCCTCGCTGTCGGCGATGGGTGGGTGCTCGGTCAGCCGACCATCGGAGTGCTCGCAGATGAGCTTTTGCGCGCCGTAGACCTCGATGTTCTCGACGTCCTCGTCTTCGACATACGGCTGCAGCCGGCCGAGCCCGAACAGGGCGTCGTAGATGGCTTTCGCCATGGCGTCCTGCTGCTCGGGGGTGTACGTGTCGTGACCGTTCTGCGTCGCACGGCGCACATGCTCGTCGAGCAGCTGGTTGATGATCTCGCTGCCGACGCGGCGCCGTTCGGCGTCGTCGACGTGAAAATGCGCGCTGAAAGTGTCGGCGAGCCGGTCGGCGGCCTGCTGACGGAACGCTCGGACTTCGCCCCAGTTGATTCCGGCCTGCTTCTCGTCTGCCTGACCGCTCTCGGCGTGCTCGGGCTCGGGCGGCTTCGGGGTGGCCGGCGGCATAGCGGCCAGTAGGTCACGAGGGGACTGCTGGGGCCTCACGCTCGGTGGAGTGTGGCCGGTGGTGCGCCTGGATTGGAAGATCGGCAGATCGGTCAGATCCTGATCCGCTTTGTCGTAGTTCATGACTGTGCGGCCTCCACATGCCCGTGGCCGAGGAATTCACGTCGGCGCTGCTCGACCCGGCCGAGTTCGATGACTGCAGACCGGGCCGAGCGGATCAGCGGTGAGCGCTCGAGCCGCTGCCAGGTGGGCAGTTCGGAGCCGCCGGATAGCCGATCGGCGGTGACAGCGTCGTAGGAGATCGTGGCCCATGCCGTCAGCCCGGTGGCCTGCTGGACCTGCCGGGCACTGTGGGGGCGTCCCTCCCCCACGACGATCGCGCCGACTCGGTGCGAGGCTACGTCGGCGTCATCGCCGCGGATGTCGTCGACGTTCGCGGCCAGGCTGACGATGTCGTCCAGCCGGGTGCCGGTGACGACACCGACGAGGTCGGCCCGGTCGAGCAGTGTCTGTGGGCCAGCGATAGCGCCGCGTCGCCCGGCGTCGATGATCACGTCATAGCCGTGGCGGGCCATGTTCGCCAGCACGGTCGCGAGTGCGTCCCAGAAGTCAGGCGTCAAGGTCGCCTTTTGGGACGAGTTGACGATGCCGGGCAGCAGCAGCCGGTTCTCATCGAGGGGCAGCCCGATTGTCGCGTGCCGGAGCGAGTCGACGGTCAGCGCGCGGTTGCGGTGGGCAAGCGCGATGTCGACTAGGTTTGGTTCCGGGTGCGCGTTGCCGCGCATGTGGCCAGCCTTGATGCTGCTCGACCCTGACACGTCGGCTTCGACGAGCAGCACCGGATGCGGCCATGAGTAGGCAAGGGCCAGCGCGGTGGTGGTGACCCCGGGCGCCCCGCGGGTGGACGTGAGCGCGAGAACGGTCATTCCTCGTCCCCACCACCTTCGATGGAGTCAACCGCGATGCCAACGCGCTGGGTGGCCACGCGGGCGATCAGGTCACCGGCGACGTCCTCATCGACGAGCACGTTGACCACGATGTGGCCGGTGTCGGTCATCCCGGACACATTCACGACGGTGGCCTCGATCGCATCCGGGGTCCGGTCTGGAGGCGGGTCACCTGGGGCGGGAGTGTCGAATACGCGGATTCGATCACCTGGGTCGATCGGGGTGGTCGGCATCTGTGGAGGAGTGACCGAAACGCCCACGATGGTCTGGCCCGCCGGCGGCAGGGGTGTGGAGGTGACAGCGCCGGTAGTGAGGATGCTGCCTGCGGCGAGGTCGACGGCAGCGTGCTGGCCAACGAGGTCGTCGAGGCGGTCCGCTGCGACAGGGTCGAGCGCCGGGTCGGGATTGGTCGACGCCGTGGTGAGATCGGAGGCTTCGATCACCTGCCCGCGGGGGACGTCCGCGGCCAGCGCGACTACGGACACGGCATCGCTGGCCTGCTGGCGAGCAGGTACGCTCCTCCCCCGCCGAGAGCGAACAGGGCCACGCCGAGCCCGATCAGGCCTTTTCGTCGGGTGTACTTCACCGGCGCTGGAGGTGCCGGGGTCGGCTTCCGGGTCTTGTCCGGCGACGGCGCCGGAGCGGCGTCGGTACTCACGGGTCCTCCGGCGCGAAGTAGAGCTCGAGTGCGGTGCCGATCAGCTCCGAGCGGCTATTGGCGTTGAACTCCTCGACGAGCTGGTCGAGGACGTCTCGGTGCCGTACGAGCAGGTTGAAATTCAGCGGTGTCTTGGGGGGGCGGTCCCGGCTGGCGACACGGGTGCGCCAGGTGCCGAACAGCTCGGTGGTCACGCCGCTTTCGTCGAGTTTCGCGGCCAGCCGGCCGTCCTCGTAGGTGCTGCTCACCGCGGTGAGGATGACCTCGCCGGTCGACCAGTTCCGCTCCTGCGTTGTACGTCGAATCTTGTCGAGGAGATCCGCGTTGACGTGGGCCATCGAGGACCATCGTGCATCCGGGTCAGGGCTGTCTGCCTTGGTCGCAGGGCGCGTGGACTTGGCGGGTTTCGCGGTCTTGGTGGGCTGTGGGGCGCGACGGGGCTTGACGGCGGCCTTGGCTGGCTGCGGGTCAGGGCTGGTGTCGGGTGCCGATGGCGTGCTGGCATCGGGCGGCTTCGGCGTGCTGGTGTCGGCAGGTGCTGGCTGGGGGTCTGCGGCCCGGCGTGGCTTGATGATGGCCTGCAGGTCGGTCTCGTCGTCCTGGTCGAATGCCTTGTAGCGATCAGGATTCAGCCTCGTGGGCTGGTGCCCGGTGTCTGCCATGTCAGCTCCCCTGCGCGATCGGTGTCGTGGCCTCGGCCTCGGCAATCTTCATCAGCACCTCGCGGGTCAGATTGAAGTAATCACCGGCCAGGCTGGCCGAGGTCGCAGACAGCGCCGGCGGTACCTCGATGGGCTCACCGACACCACGGTCACGCAGGGCCTTGAGCCGCACGACGTTGGATTGACTGGCGGCGTCGGCCAGTTCGTGGGCGAGCTCGCCGCGTTCACGGCAATCGAACGCCGCGCTTTCACTGGCGCGGATGCGCGCGTCGAAAATCGGGATCTTGCCGAACGCCTCGCCGACGAAGGCACGGGTACGGCGCAGGACGGAGTGGGCCGCGGTGCTGTTCGCGGTGATCAGCACGCCCAAATAGGTGAGATCCGGGTTGCCCTCGCGGATCGCCCGCGTGACCTGGGGTCCGACGGCCATGAGGCCGTCCCAGCTGGCCTGATCCGTCTTGATAGGGACGATGACGTAGCGCGCTGCGGCCAGGGCGATTTGCTGCCAGATACCGCGGCTGGGGGCGGTGTCGATGACGGCAAAGTCGTACTCACCGGCCTCCATGAGTTCGGCGAACTTACGCGCGAAAACCGCTGGCAGTCCCCCGGCGTCCTCGATTTCCGGGCTGCCAGCCAACCCTTCGAGCACGCGCAGCTTGTATCCGCCTGTGATGACGTCGAGGCCGGGTCGCACGTCTTTGAGGACCGGCAGCGGACGGTCATCGCGGATGGCGTCGGCGACCCCGCTGCCGAGGTCGGTTTGCTCTCGCTGGGCGTAGCCGAAATCCAGGCCGAGGTTGCCGCTGAGGTCGAGGTCGGCGACGAGGGTGCGGTATCCGCTGCGAGCGAGCTGGCCGGACAGGTTCGCGACGCAGCTCGTCTTGAGTACTCCGCCTTTGCCGTTGATGACAACGATGCTGCGGGCAAGGCGTGGATCGCTTGAGTATGTGTGGGTCAACTGCTGCTCTCCTATAGCTCGGGCGTGGCGTGACGCCTGACTCTACGCAGTGTCAGCGTGCTGCGGCAGCAGTGTAACCGTGGTGTGACCTGTGCTGCGGTATTAGAAGAGTGTGGCGCGGCTTGGGTCGGAGTATGGCTGGACCGATGGTCCACGACTGCCTAGCTGTCGGTAGACATTGGTCATAGTGATTGGGCAATGCATGGCGACCGTGGTGAGGCTGAATGCCGACTGAATATGAACTGTGCTGTAACCATGCTGAGACTGTGTCCACACCGCATGGTGACCAGTGACACAAAGCAGGCCAACATCAGCGTAAGCAGTTGGTCACCGTTGCCAGACATTCGTTCGACCACGGCACGACAGCACTGCTACAGCGGAACAACAACGGCACGACAGCACTGCCAGCACACTGTGCCAACGCTGTAGGAGATGTGCGACTGCAGTAGTAAGACAGCTCACCCGTGGTGTGACCCAAGAACACCAGTGGTGTGGAAAGTGAACAAGTGTCGTCCAGCCAGAGCCCGCCCGTGGTGACACTGCGCTTGCACCGCTGAGCGGAGACGGCTAAGCAACGCTGCACCCACAGCGTCGATGCGTCCTCATGGATGGGTGACGACCATCGGGGAGCGGTCCCGCGACGTGGGACACGAGGTGATCGGGAGAGTGCCGCGATCGAATGTGTGTGCCGACGTGTCTACTGCGCATCGGCTGCCGCCCGGGCCAGTCGGTGGATCGCCCGGCGGCAGCGCTGCCGGATCGTCCCTCGGGCGAGGCCGAGCTCGGCGGCGACTGTGTCAGGCGCCGTGGGGGCTCCAGCCGGCGGGCAGTACACCCGCACGAGCAAGGCCGCGTCAGCTTTGCTGATCACGTCGCGTTCCACGCCCCAGGCCAGAGTCTGAAGCAGCTCGATGCCGGCGTCGACCTCGTCGACCGTCGCGGCTGCATACTCGGTCATGTCCTCGTGGGGATCGGCGAGCTCGTCGTCGCTGCGACACCAGCGGGTGAACCGCGCCAGTGCCTCCATAGCGAGATTCGCGCCAACCCGACGCGGGCGCCGCGCCAGCGGGTAGGTGGCGATGGCATCCCATAGTGCCGCTACAGCCATCGTCATCAGGGAGTCGATGTCGGCGTGGGCCTGACGCCGGTAGGCGCGCTGGGCGAGATTCACGACCCGGCCGAGCATGCGCTGCAGCACGAGGCGCCCGGCGGTGTGGCAGTCGCCTGTGATGTGCAGCTCGAGCAGCGCCAGCAGCGCCTGGTCCTCAGCCGCAGGGGACGCCCCGAGCGACCTCAGTCGGATGAGCACGTCGTCGAGCGTGGCGCAGCCGTCGAGGTGGGAGATCGCGGTGATCTGCCGCGGCAGGGGCATGGTGCTGCTGAGGTTGTGCCACTCCTGGTTGAGCTGGTCGACGAGCAGCAGCTGGGTGGTGGGGGCGGTCATCGCGGGCACGAGTCGGCTCCTGACGTGTGCGCGGAATGGATACGCCGCCACGTGACCAATCCGCGCTGTCCCGCGCGCTGACCCGATCGCTCACCCACCCGTCGTGAGCAGGGAATTTCTCAAGAATTTGTGGTTGCCCCGCTTGCCCGGGCGAGGGCGGGTTAGCGGGGCAACCGCAGTCGGCGGCACCAGCGTCAGGGATTTTCGACCCCGTGGCGTAACAGCTGTCGCCGCCGGTGCACCACCAGGAGGCACACCAGATCTGTGCCCACCGGATGGAGGATGCCGTGGCAGCTATGGAGTCTCAGGAGTCGTCGCTCCCGGGAGCTCAAGCGCTACATCTCGCGGCGGCGAAACTCGCGCGGTGTCGAGCGCTGAACGCCGAGCTCGCTCGCCTCGTGCAGAGGCCGCTGGACGTCGACGCGCTGCAGCGCGTGAGCGCTCTTCAGGAGCAAGCGCGCGCGGCCTCAGCAGCGCTCGAGGCCAACATCCGCGACGACCGCGACTTCGCGGCGATGTGGGCACCGATCAGGGATGCGGACTCCGGTACGGCCCCCGGGGAAGTCGGGGCGGCTCCCTCCGACCCTGACGGGCCGTACCGGTCAAGCCGGGGGAGCGGATCGTGACCATCACCTGGCGAAAGCGCCGAAACGCCGCTGCGGCCCCAGAAGCATCGGGGGACGGGCACGGCTTCAGCGGCGCGTCGGCGGTGGCGACACGGTCGGCCACCGTCCTGCTGTGGGGCGTGCTGGCCGCTGGCCCGATCGCCTTGGGACTGGCCCTGGTCGACTCCGACGACCCGGCCCCGGTGCAGCCGGTAGCGGCAGACAACGGCGACGACCCGGACCGCCAGGTGGCCGAGGAGTTCGCCGAGCAGGCCGTCGTGACGTGGCTGACGGCGACACGATCACAGCCTGATCAAAGCCGTCTCGCCGACCTGTTCGGCCCGGACCTGAGCGTGGAGCTACCGGACGAGCCCGTGCCGGCCCGGCGCCCTGCGGTGGCCGCGAGTGAGCCGGCAGGCGACGGGATCTGGTCGGTGGTGGTCGCAGTCGACGTCCCGGCCGCGGCGCCGGTGGATGAGGACCCCGCGGTGGCCCGGCGGTACTTCCAGCTACCGGTCGTCGTTGACGGCGACGCGGTGGGAGCTCTCGCCGCTCCGGCTCCGGTGCCCGCGCCCGAGCATTTGGCGCCGCGGCCGTCGACCTACACCACATCGGTGCCGAGGGAATCCGAGGTCACCCGCACCGTGGGGGAGTTTCTGTCGAGCCTGCTCACCGGCGCTGGTGGGCTGGATCGCGTCGTGGCGCCGGGCGTGCAGATCCACCCGATCCACCCGGCCCCGTACACCGAGTCCAGCGTGTCGGCGGTGGCTGCTGTCGACGAGCCACCACAGGCGCCCGCCGACGGCGACGAGCTCGATGTGCTCGCCACCGCTCGTGTGCGGCACGACCACGGCGAGGCGATCGTGCAGTACCCGCTGAGGCTCATCGCACGCGATGGGCGATGGGAGATCGCCGCGATCGCCCCCGCACCCGTGCACACCAAACCGTCACCGGCGCCGGTGGCGACGCCGTAGCCATCAGGAGGGGAGAAGGACATGTCCGCAATCGAGTTGCTGAGTGCCGCGACTGAGGCCGCTGCACCCATCGAGGTGTACGCCGAGGGCCGCGGGGTTTTCGACACGATCAACCGGGAGGCCGGCCAGCTGGAGACCACGATCAAGGTGCTCGCGGCTGTCCTGGCGGCCGGGTTCGTCATCTGGCGCGCGTTCAAGACCGGGTTCGCGGTGGCCAGCATCGTGATCGCGCTCCTGCTCGCGGCGGTGTTCGTGTGGGGGATCAACAACATCGACATCTTGGAATCCCACGTCGACGAGGAGCTGAATTCGGCGCCCACGGTCGGGCTGGAGGCCGCGGGATGAGCCACGACCGTGAGGTCGTCCGGTACTACACCCGGTCGCGGCGGTTCCAGCATGTGCTGGGCCGGCTGCCAGATGGCACGAAGATCCCGGGCGGGCCGTACACGCTCACCCAAGTGGTCGGTGCCGGCGCTGTCATGGCAGTCGGTGCACAGACGATGAGCATCTGGGGCACGAGTGGCGGCCTGACGAACGTCGTGCTGCTGATGGTCGCGACAGTGGTCACGGCCAAAGCGCTCGGCCGGGTACGCACGGGCACCCGAGGCCCGATGGCCGTCGTGCTGGGAGGAGTGGCGGCCGCAGCGGCGCCGCCGCTGGGCCGCCTGCATGGCCGCCCTGTGACGCTGTCGCGCCCGCGTCGACTGTCACATCACGTCGTCGTCCGCTCCGCTGCGCCGCAGCCCTGCAGCGGATCTTCGGAGGCGGATGATTCGCCAGCTGGGGATCCGCCCAGCGCGCCGTTGACCGGCATTCAGGCGGCGCTGGCCAAGGCCGCCCAACAGGGGGTGCAGTGAATGCGATCACCGATCCTGTCGCTGTCCGGGCACCTGATGTGGACCCGCGCCGGTGTGGTGTGGGCGACCTGGCGCCTCGACCCGCTGGCCTATGGGTACTCCCCGGACAAGACCAAACATCAGGCGCGGCACATGCACCGGATGCTGCTGCGCGCCCTGCGCGGCGAGGCGGTCCTGTTGGGAGTCAGCGCGGGGCTGGACCCCACAGCCGTGGTCGAGCGCATGCTCGACGGCGTCACCGAGCACGAGGTACCAGAGTGGTCGGCAGAGTGTGCGGCCACGCTGGACACGCTGGATGAGCTCGCCCTCGGCGAGCGCGTCTTCTACCTGTCGGTGCCGCTGCGGCCACGGAATCGGCTGCGCCTGGCCGAGGAATCGCTGCGGGCGGCATGGGCGGATCTGGGGGACCGGCTCGCGTTGCCGCGCCGCGCCGCCTCCGACGCCGAGGTGCGCGAGGCTCTGGACCGCGCCGATGCGGTCGAGCGGGCAATCCCGGCGGCGTTTCGACCGCGGCGAGTGACCCCGGCGCAGATGGTGTGGCTCCATGGGCACGCTCAGCAGCGCGGGCTGTATCTGGATGCCCATCCTGACCCACCGGATGCTGATTCCGGCGAGATGCCGCACCGCAACGCCGCGGTGCTACCAGCGGCGATCCTCGACGAGGGAGGTCGCTCTGACCTCGAGCGCCGCGGACTGGCCGGATGGAACCCGATGCAGCGCAGGTTCCTCAAGGTCACCAGCCATGACCAGCCGGAGATGCCGTCGTATCAGGCGCTGCTGGCGCTAGCTGACGTGCCGGCGGACGGGATGGTCTTCCCGGGGTCGGAGTTTCTGGGACAGGTCGACGACGCCGGGGTGAATCCGGACTTTGCGGTGCGGATGACTGTGCGGTCCTCAGAGGAGGTCGCGACGAGGAACCGACGCGCAGTCGCCGGGTTGAACGATCAGTACCGGCAGCGCGAGGGGGAGTTGAGCACCGGCCCGCACATGCTGGACCGCGCCACTGAGGACCTGGCCGAGCTGCAAGCCGAGCTGGACAAGGACAAGGACGAGGTCGAAGTCGAGGCCACTGTGATCTTCGCGGTGGCCAGCGCGCACCCGGAGGAGACCCAGGAGCGTGCGGATCAGCTGCGGACCTATTTCGCGGGTGCGGGCTACAAGGTGGTGCAGCCGCTCGGCGGCCAAGAGGCGCTGTGGTGGGCGATGATCCCTGGCACGCCGGTCACCCGGGTGGTGCGCGAATTCGCGCAGATCACGACCTCGGCGGCGTTGTCGGCCGCGGTGCCAGTGGTATCGACGAAACTCGGCGACGACACCGGCCCGCTGCTGGCGCTGAACGTGTCCACCGGCCAGACCGGGGTGGTGCATCACGACCCTGCTGGTGCTGCGACCAAGCTCGACGTGTCCGGGTCGCTCGCCATCGCTGGCGAGCTCGGCGCCGGCAAGTCGGTCGCGCTGAAGAAGATCGCGAGTGACGCGGTCGACCGGGGCGGCCGGTTCATCGCCGTCGATCGCACCGAAAGCGGCGAGTGGGCGACCATGGCGACCTCGATCGTCAACGCCACCGTCGTCGACGTCCTCACACCGCGGTACTCGCTCGACCCGCTGAGGGTATTCGGCCTGTCGACCGGTGGGCGGATCGCCCAATCTTTCCTGACTCCGCTGCTGAATATCGCGCCGACCAGTCACCGCGGTGTACTGCTGGCCGACGTCCTTGACCCGACCTACCTCCAGCGGCACCAGATTCACGGCCTGGGTGAGCTGGTGGCACATCTGCATGACGGGTGCGAGCTCCCTGATGCTCACGACCTCGGCCGGCTGATGAACGTGTTCGCGCGCAAAGACTTCGGCCAGGTGATCTTCGACGCCACGTTGCCCGCGCTGTCGCTGGACGCGCGCGCGATCGTGTTCTGGACCCGCACCCTGGAACTGCCCGACCGAGACGAGCTCGAGCACGCCCACCTGTTCGAGCAGATGAAACTCGAGAAGGTGTTCGGGCG
>Ga0079224_100010577_pt1 | contig 12666 bp, 13 predicted proteins | sample Stecom2015_FD_80414 | JGI IMG/M metagenome (GOLD analysis project Ga0079224, IMG submission 80414) | Agricultural soil microbial communities from Utah to study Nitrogen management - Steer compost 2015 | ecosystem: Environmental > Terrestrial > Soil > Agricultural land | place: USA: Utah...
GAATCAACTAACCTGAACTTACCGGCGGCCCGATAAGGACAGCCTAACAGGGCCCATCACCGCTCCATTGAGCCGATACCACGGACGATCGCCCGGAATGCTGTGAAGACCGGAACTAGCTAGAGCCTTCGGCCTTGTTTATTGCTATCATAAGAGATGCTGGTGCATATTTTCTCTGGGTAAGGTTTCAACCATGGCAACGCAACCCACAATCCTCCTAATCGATGACGAAGAGATCATGCAAGACGTGATCTCGACCCTGCTCAAGAAGCATGGCTATCACGTTGTTACTGCCTCAAGTGGACGAGAGGGACTCGACAAGCTTGGAAAGGAAGCAATTGACCTGGTGCTGCTCGACCTGATGCTCCCGGGCATGGACGGTCTTGCTGTGCTGGATGAGATGATGAAAATGGACCCCGACCTGGTAGTAGTCATGATTACCGCCTATGCTTCGATCGAGAATGCGGTCAAAGCAACAAAAATGGGAGCCTTCGACTTCATCACGAAACCGTTCCGGAACGAAGAGCTGCTTCTCGTCATTAAGAACGGACTGAAGAAACGAGATCTCGAGACCGAAAACCGCCTGCTTCGAAAATCACTTCAGGAGCGACACTCTTTTGAGAGTATCGTCGGCAAGAGTGAACCGATGCAGAAGACATTCGAACTGATTGCCAGCGTCGGCCCCACACGCAGCACGGTACTCCTGGTCGGTGAAAGTGGGACGGGTAAAGAGCTTGTCGCCAAGGCTATACATAACTGTAGCCCTCGTTCGAGCGGGGCTTTCGTGGCCGTCAACAGCGGAAGCATTCCGGCCGACCTCCTGGAAAGCGAGCTCTTCGGTCACGTAAAAGGCGCCTTTACAGGAGCGACTTCCCCTAAGAAAGGATTGTTTGAGCTGGCAGATGGGGGCACCATCTTTCTCGATGAAGTCGGCACAATTCCTCCCCAGACACAGGCAAAGCTGCTCCGTGTCATTCAGGAGAGGGAGTTCCGGCGAGTTGGTGGACTGGAGAATATCAAGGTAGACGTCAGGATTATCGCGGCCACCAACATCGACCTGAAGGCGGCGGTTGAGCGCGGAGATTTCCGAGACGATCTCTATTACCGGCTGAACGTCATTACCATCCAAATACCGCCCTTGCGAGAACGTAAAGACGACATTCCCTTGTTGGTTGACCATTTCCTGAGACTCTACTGTGAGGAGAATGGTCGGAACATGTGTGCGCTGGACCAGGAGGCTCTGCGAGTTCTTATGGAATATGACTGGCCCGGTAACGTGCGGGAGCTGGAAAATGCCATCGAACGCGCCGTGGTGTTGGTCGGCGAAGATGGAATCATAAATCGAGACCTGTTACCAGCCGACATTCTGGAGTCCACATCGGTAAATATCGGTCGTCTCCAATTAAACGAAAACGGAGCCTCCTTGAAGGATTTGGTCTCAGAGTTTGAACGAAACTTGATCGTCACGGCTCTAAAGAAAACGGACTGGAATCAGAAAAAGGCGGCCGGGCTTTTACGCGTTAATGCGACGACTCTCAGCGAGAAACTCAAACGGTTGAATATACAGATTCCCTAGTCCATGGACCGCTCCTGCCAGGCAGTCTGGTTGTCCCCCGTGTCGGCTTTGCAGTATGATGAAAAATCTCGAATATTGACCTTTTGAGGCTTCAAAAGCATCGATTCTAAAGGTTCAGTTACAAATACACGGAGGATTAAACCTTGCTATTAGGACTTGGAGGACCTCTCTGGAACTATTTCAACCAGGGGGGACCGATGATGTGGCCCTTGCTTGCCTGCTCCATCCTGGGTCTCGTATACATCATAGAAAGGGGCATCGCTTACTACCGCGTCAAGGGAGAAACACCCGAAATCGTTTCGGAAGTGCGAGATTCTCTTCTGCGACACGAACTGCGACGCTCAATAGAAGTGTGCGAGAGTTACGATCATCCAGTCGCCGTCACCCTCAAAGCCGGTCTGCTCCGCTACGGGAAATCCCATGAGGAAATTGAAAAGGCAATGGAAAGCGTTGCCCTGCACGAAGTATCCAAACTCGAGAAAAGCCTGTGGATCCTCGCTACCGTAGCTAATATTGCTCCTCTGTTCGGGTTTCTCGGAACCGTCACCGGTATGATCGCTTCATTCGAGGCGTTGGCAGAGGTGGGGCTTGGAAATCCGGAAGCCGTAGCGGGCGGTATTTCTCAGGCTCTGATCACTACCGCTACTGGATTGATGATCGCTCTCCCTGTACAGGCAGCCTATAACTACTTCAGCAACAGGGTTTCCCAGTTTGCCCTCGATATGGAAATTAGCTCTTCAGTGCTCCTGGAGACTTTTAACGAAATTGAGGTGGAAGAGGAGTCGGAAACCAAAGCAGCTCAGTCAGTATGAAGCTTAGAGAACGCGTTTACAAGGTAGCACCCACCGTTCCGACTGCTTCCATGGCGGACATCGCCTTCCTCCTGGTCATTTTCTTCATGATCACCACTTCCTTCTCCCCTGAAAGAACCAGCGTTCGACTTCCTGAGTCGATCATTAGAGCGGAGGTTTCAGATCAGCCTTCGATAATAGCCGTCACCGAGACCGGCGAGATTCACTTTACCAGTGGCGAAGAAGCATCTGTGGTTTTAAGCGGCACTGAGGAACTCGGCTCGCTCGTCCAGCAGATTGTGGAGTTGATCCCTTCCAAGGAGTTTGTAATCAAGGCCGATCGAAACGCACGCTACGAATTGGTCGATGGGGTGTTGGAGGCCTTGCGAAGCAACGGGGCAAAACAAATCGGTCTCCTGACACGCCCGGGTGGCGAGGAAGTCCAGTAAGTCAGGAACTTAGATGAAGAAACTACGCTATCGAAGATCTCCTGAGATACCAACCGCTTCCATGGCGGATATCGCCTTTCTTTTGATCATCTTCTTCATGCTGACGGCAGTGTTTACAACCACCCAGGGGTTGCGATTTCGCTTTCCGGAAGACGATCCAAGCCAACTCAATGTGCAACCGCAGGAGGCGATCCACATCAAGATAAATGGAGAAGACCAGTTTCTTGTGGATCAGACACCAATGACAAAGGCTGAAATGGGTGGATATATTCGGACACGGATGGCAGAGAATCCCGACAAACCAGTGATCATCCAGACGCTCCCTGACGTCCCCTATTACGTCATGGTCGAAGTATTTGATCTCCTCAAGCAACTCGAAGTCCAGAATGTCTCGATTCCGACTGAATCTGAAATCGAGCGCTGGCGAGCTTTTGGTATCTTCGAATAAGACTTTGCTGAGGTTGACATGATTAGACGCGTTTGTCTCTCTTTCCTAATCGGCGGGGCTTTAGTACTGGTAGCTTTCGGACAGGGAAGTTTTGAGAAGGGAATTTCGTTCTACAAGCAAGGACAGTACGCTCGCGCAGTTGAAGAGTTCGAGGCTATCGTCGAAGCAAATCCAGAGTACGAGGCAGGTTATCGGGTGCTGGGCGACAGCTATCTGCGCCTGAAGCGCTATACAGAAGCGGCCAGAGCGTTCCAGAATGCAATCAAACTCCAAAACGATAACTTCGTTTCCCATTACGGACTGGCCGTTGCCCAGTTCAACCTGGGTCAATACCAGGACGCCGCCGCCACCTTGCTGGAAGCCGAGAAGTATGCACGATCCCCACGGGATCGATATCAGGTCTACAGCACTCGCGGAGCCGCCTACTACAACCAGAAAAGATACGCTCAGGCCATCGTGGACCTGAAACAGGCGGTATCCATCCAGCGCGGTGTATATCAGGATGTGTTTCAACTGGGGCTTTCTTACTACCACACGAAGGAATTCGATCAAGCACGACAATTTCTTGAGCAAGCTCGAGCCTTGAACCCTTCCGCTTCAGAACCCGCCAAGTTTCTTGCCAGACTCGACTATCAGCGTGCACTTCAGGCAATCCAGTCAGAAAACTATCAGCAGGCGGTCGCTCTCCTCTCCGACTACGTGAAAAGTCAACCGAATGATGGAGAAGCCTGGTTCAACCTGGGTCTGGCCCAGTTGTTCTCTGATAATCTCACCGCAGCGGAACAGAGTTTTCTTAAGAGCAGTTCGCTACTGAGAAATAGCTGGGAAAGTCATCAGCGCCTGGGCTACATCTACGAGAAAACTAATCGATATCAGGAAGCGCTCAAGCATTATCAGAACGCACTTAAGATTAACCAGAGTGCCGACCTCAAAGAGAGCGTCGAAAGGGTACAGGAACGAATTCGCCGTCAAAACAGCGGATAAGGGTGCCGCAGTAGGGATAGGTTTGAAAGCTGCGGTCGGGGACAATAGAACCGGATTTTGGGATGGGAACTAACTAGATATGCCGTCCCCGCATGAATTGCTGGCGGTAAAGCTCAATGGCGTGGGAAACGTGGGCACGAGCCGCCTCCAGTCCTTCCCACCCGATGGTTCTCGTTCGAAAGCCTTCGAGATCTTTATACACCTCAAAAAAATGGGCGACCTCCCTTAAGAAGTGTTGCGGGATATCGTCGATGCTGCGCATGTCGTTGAAGAGGGGGTCGCTAGCCGGGACAGCCAGGATCTTGTCATCGGGATCATCTCGATCAAACATCTTGAAAACCCCAATCGGACGAGCTTCAATGACACAGCCGGGGAAAGTCGCTTCGGTGTTCATGACCAGGACGTCGAGCGGATCACCATCCTCGTAAAAGGTCCTGGGGATAAACCCATAGTCACCAGGGTAATAGAGCGAAGAGAACAGAACGCGATCGAGTTTAATCAGGCCGAGTTCTTTGCTGTACTCAAATTTGTTTCTGGACCCTTTCGGAATCTCGACCACGACGTAGATCCGGTCCGGAGGACTGACACCCGGTTCCAGTTCGTGCCATAGATTCATACTACAGACTCCTCTTACTTCTTGTCTCAGGCTGTCATCGGCGAGAAGCCACCGCCCGGCGCTCAGCTTGACAGTTTTTGAGCGCCCGTGTCAACATGCCGCGATGAGTCTACTGGATCAGATCCGGCTACGGGCAGGTCAGTCCATTCAACGGCTGGTCTTCCCGGAAGGCGGGGATGTGAGAGTAGTTGAGGCAGCCTCAAGAATTGCTCAGGAAGGGTTTGCTGCACCGCTCTTGCTGGGCGATCCGGAGCAAATCCAAGCCACGGCCGATTCTCGTCAGATTTCCCTGGAGGGAGTGGCGATTACAAATCCCGCATCTGCTCCTGAGCTGGAGAAGCTGGCTGAGCTGTACTATAAGAAGCGTCGACATCGTGGGATCAGCCGCGAGGAAGCCCTCGAGAGGGCCCGTGATCCTCTCTATTTTGCTGCGCTTCTGGTGGATGAGGGAGAATGCGACGGGGCAGTTGCCGGTGCCGTGCGAAGTACATCGGACACGGTGCGCGCAGGAATCCAATGTGTCGGGATGGCAGAGGGGATTGCCGTGGTTTCCAGCTTTTTTATTATGGCGTTATCTGATCACTCGATTGGGGAGAACGGGATCTTGTTCTACGCCGACTGCGGGGTGGTTCCGGATCCCACTCCAGAACAACTGGCTGACATTGCTTTTTCCACGGCAGAGAATGCTCGGATCTATCTTCAGAACGAGCCTCGTGTAGCATTCCTCTCCTTCTCAACTCATGGGAGCGCCGAGCATCCGCTGGTGGAGAAGGTCCAGAGGGCCTACCGCATCTTTTGCGAGAAGTATCCTCACCTCACAGCCGATGGGGAACTTCAGGCCGATGCTGCCATTGTTCCCGGAGTTGCCGAGAGAAAGGCACCTGGCAGCCGGATCGCGGGACGAGCGAATACGCTCATTTTTCCCAATCTTGACGCGGGTAATATAGCCTATAAACTGACAGAACGCCTGGCTGGAGCGCGGGCTCTGGGACCGATCTTACAGGGTCTGGCCAAACCTTTAAACGATCTGAGCCGAGGATGCTCTATTGACGATATTGTGAACGTAGCTGCGATTACTGCGCTTCAGGCAGCCAACAGAAAGAAAGACCATGTCGAACATTAAAAGCATAATTGGAAGAGAAGTACTGGACTCGAGAGGAAACCCGACCGTCGAAGCCGAGGTAATCACGGAAGATGGTGTAGTAGGCCGAGCCATCGTCCCTTCAGGTGCATCAACCGGAGAACACGAAGCACTCGAACTCCGAGACGGAGATCCAAGCCGCTATCTTGGGAAAGGAGTGCAGCAGGCCGCTTCCAATGTAACCGAGAAAATCGCTCCGGCCCTGAAGGGATTGCCGGTTCACCGCCAGAACCTAATCGATAATGTCATGCTCGAGTTAGACGGAACACCCAGCAAGAAGAAGCTTGGCGCCAATGCGATTTTAGCCGTGTCACTGGCGACTGCCAGAGCCGCTGCTTCTTCTCTGAACATCCCGCTCTATCAGTACCTGGGCGGTGTCCACGCCTCCGTTCTCCCCGTTCCAATGATGAACATCCTCAATGGTGGAGCGCACGCCGACAACAACGTCGATTTTCAAGAATTCATGATTATGCCCGTCTCTGCAGACTCCTTCCGTGAATCGCTGCGAATGGGTGTCGAGATCTTCCATAATCTGAAGAAAGTTCTCTCGGCCAAGGGATACAACACGGCTGTCGGAGACGAAGGCGGTTTTGCTCCTGACCTGAAGTCGAACGAAGAAGCCGTTGAAGTTATCCTTGAAGCAATCGAGAAGGCCGGGTACAGACCTTCGCAGGATGTGCTGATCGCGCTCGATGTCGCTGCCAGTGAGCTCTTCGAGGGGGATCACTATGTGTTCAAGAAATCAGGGGGCGCCAAGAAGTCTTCAGCCGAAATGGTCGAGCTCTACCAGCGCTGGGTCGATCAGTACCCGATCTACTCGATTGAGGATGGTCTTTCCGAAGATGACTGGGAGGGATGGAGTCTCCTGACGGCCCAGCTTGGTGACCGCGTTCAGCTGGTCGGTGACGATCTTTTTGTCACCAATCCTAAACGATTACGAAGGGGAATCGACGAATCGGTTGCCAATTCCATCCTGATCAAGCTGAATCAAATCGGTACTCTGACAGAGACTCTAGAGACGATTGAGCTGGCCAAAACTAACGGGTACACCAATGTGATTTCCCATCGTTCCGGTGAAACCGAGGATGCATTTATCGCAGACCTGGCAGTCGCCACCAATGCCGGCCAGATCAAGACCGGATCTGGAAGCAGGACCGATCGTATTGCCAAGTACAACCAGCTCTTGCGGATCGAAGAGGAGCTCGGAAAAGAGGCCAGATTCGCACGCCTGCGAGGCCTTTAGGACAGTCAGCCGACTATGTATCCTCACGTAAGCCTCGTTATTCCGACGTGGAACGGGCTTCACCTCTTGCGTCAGAACTTGCCTTCGGTTCTGGAGGCGGCCAATTACTATGAGGAGATCTCCGGGGCCGAAACAGAGGTTATTCTAGTCGATGACGGCAGTCAGGATGGAACACCTCAAATCGCTCAGAAGGAATTCCCAAATGTCGAAGTGATCACACGCTCTCGGAATGGTGGCTTCGCTGCAGCTTGCAATACCGGCTTCGAACATTGCCAGTTTTCTGTGATCGCGCTTTTGAACAACGATGTGCGGATCCAAAGGGATTACCTGGTACATCAAGCGGAACATTTTCGTGATTCGCGCATTTTTGCCGTCACTGCAAAGGTGTTTGAATGGAACTCTCGCCTGTTTGCGACAGGAGGTAGATACGGGCGATTTCGTCGTGGTTTCTGGAGCGTGTACTTCAATTACGATGTCTCCATGCACCAGTCGATGGACTGGATTCGAGATCATCGGCTCCTCTCCTTTTATGCCATCGGTGGGTTTGCCACCTACGACGGTGAAAAGCTCAAACAGCTCGGAGGGTTTAATGAACTGCTATCCCCTTTTCACTGGGAAGATGTGGACCTTTCCTACCGCGCCTGGAAACGAGGCTGGAAAGTCCACTATGAGCCGCGCAGCGTAGGCTATCATCGCGCCAGCTCCACCATCGGCGCCCACTACCGTGATCGAAATGTCGATGCCATCTCGTTTCGCAACCGACTGCTCTTTCACTGGATCAATCTGCACTCTCCCAGCCTCTTTGTCCGACATCTTCTAGGCCTCGGATTGCTCTGCCTGACTCGCATTTTTGTGCTGGATCTTTTCTTCTACCGTTCTCTGGCTCAGGCTCTCCGTCGCCTTCCTGAGGTGCACCGGCTACGCAAAGTGGAGCGTTCCCAGGCCCGATGCACGGATGTGGAAATCCAAAGCATTCTGACTGAGTTCTATCGGTCGGCTCCAATCCAGATCTACTATAATCAGCGCGACGTGATGTCGAAACATCCGGATTATCTGGCTGCAAGTGATTCATCGGATCTGCAGCCCTGAGACTGGGCAGAAAGGTAGCCTTCACACGTCTATGCCTCGCAAGCTCTCTGCAGCGATCATTACCTACAATGAGGAAGCCAAGATCAAAAGAGCCCTGATCAGTCTTCGACCGGTTTGTGATGAGATCGTGGTTGTCGACTCATTCAGTAACGATAGTACCGTAGAGATCTGCCGGCAATATGCCGATCGGGTTCTGCAGCGCGATTGGTCAGGCTATCGTGATCAAAAACAGTTTGCTACCGATCAAACACATTTTGACTGGGTTTTGAGTCTGGATGCGGACGAGGAATTGAGCACCGAACTGCGTGACGAAATAGCGGCCTGGAAGAGGACTTCCGAAGACTCCCTGGACGCCTACTATCTTCCGCGCCTCACCTTCTTTATGGGGCGGTGGATTCGCCACACCACCTGGTACCCGGACTGGCAACTTCGGCTGTTCCGCAAATCACAGGGAAAATGGGAAGGAGGAAGGGTGCACGAGGCGTTTAAGACTCATGGCTCCACCGGAAAGATGACCGGGCACCTCTTCCACTACACATATTCAAACATAACCGAATATCTTGCCCAATTGGAGCGCTTTTCGAATCTAGCCGCTCTCGACTACTACGATCGAGGCAAGCGAGCCGGCTTTTTCCACCTTGCTCTTTATCCCCCCGTTCTCTTTCTCAAGAACTATCTGATCCATCTTGGATTTCTCGACCGCATGCCCGGGTTTGTAGTTTCCTGCCTGGCGGCCACTTCTGCCTTCTTCAAGTACTTGAAACTGATGGAACTGCAAGAGACCAAGAAAGACCGGTGAATTCGCTTAATCGGATGTTGGCCCGCAAATTGAAAATTCTCTACGTGGATACCGAACAAATCTGGCGCGGAGGCCAGGATCAACTCTTTGGCCTAATGACGGGCCTACGGGAGAGAGGGCATCAGATCTGCCTGGCCGCTCCAGGAGAATCTCCCCTGAGAAAGCGCACCAGCGAAAAGGGGATTGAGACATTTCCATTCAGTCAGGTGAGTGAAGCCAGCATATCGGGTTTCTTCCAGCTGAAACGTATTCTCCAGGGCCGCCAATTCGATATCATCCACTTCAATACCCCTCGGTCCCAACTGTGGGGGGGAATTGCTGGCAAGTTATCAGGCCATGTCGTCGTCTGTTCGAGAAGAGTCAATTTTCCCCTGAAGTCGAAACTGAGCGCCTGGAAATACAATTTCTTGCTTGATGCCGTCATTACTGTGTCCACCAGCATCAGTCGGACCCTAACGTTATCGGGCGTTCGCGCCGAATTAATCCATGTAGTCTATGAGGGTGTTGACTTGGCCTGGCTTGACAGTCTCGAGCCTGCCACACTCCCTTTTGAACGAACCGGACCGGTGGTCGGAATTGTGGCCCATTTGAGCCAGGAAAAGGGGCATCCTGTGCTCCTGAAAGCTGCCTCCGCTCTTAAGAGCCACTTCCCGTCTGCGCGTTATGTGATTGTAGGGGGTGGAAGCCTGAGAGACCGCTTGGAAGAGTTCTGCCGTGAAAAGGGAATTGGTGAGCAGGTTTACTTTACCGGCTTTCGCGCCGATGCCGAAGCTCTGATGAAGCGGTTTGATGTTTTCTGCCTGCCATCGCTGTCCGAGGGGCTCAGTTCGGCGATTCTAGCCGCCATGGCCACCAGGTTGCCCGTGGTCGCCACTGATGTCGGCGGAATTCCTGAGCTGGTTGACAGTGGGGTAACCGGCTACCTGGTACCTCCCGGAGACTCCGTTGCCCTTGCCCAGGCGCTACGGCACCTCTTCGACGACCCGCAGCTCGGACGCAGAATGGGAGAGGCCGGACGGAACAAAGTCGAGCGTCAATTTACGATCGAAAGGAAACTGGAAGAGACGGAACGGGTATACCTTGAATTGCTAGAACGGAAGGGCATTCGGTAAGATGGTATCTTTGGAACGCTCCAGCACAGCCATCTCATGAAGCGGACAAGCACGGGCGGAAAGTGAAGACCGCGGACCGGCGGTGCTGTCTGTGGTCGCTTCCTATCTTTAATCGCGGAGACGAATGATGAGACTCATGGTGACCGGTGGAGCCGGGTTTATCGGTTCGAATTTTATACGATTGGTTCTTAGAGAAACCGATTACTCGGTCGTCAACTTCGACGCCCTGACCTACGCGGGCAATCTCGAGAATTTGGCCGACGTATCAAACAACCCCCGATATCGGTTGATTCGCGCCAGCATTACAGATGCGAAGGAGGTCAACTCCTGTGTGGAATCGGGAATTGACGTAATTATTAACTTCGCCGCAGAGACTCATGTCGACCGCAGCATCCTCGATAGTCGATCGTTTGTCGAAACGAATGTGTTGGGAACGCAGGTACTTCTGGATGCGGCACGACAGCATCGCGTCCCGGTTTACCTTCAGATCTCGACAGACGAGGTCTACGGGTCGCTGGAGATCGGCTCTTTCACGGAGGAAAGTCCACTCGCTCCCAACAGTCCATATTCTTCGAGTAAAGCTGGTGCTGATCTCCTGGTTCAGGCTTATCATCGAACCTACGGACTGGATGCACGGATTACACGCTGTAGCAATAACTATGGTCCTTATCAGTTTCCCGAGAAGTTTATTCCTCTCATGATTTTGAATGCTCTCGAAGGCAAGCCGCTCCCCGTCTACGGAGACGGTCTTAACGTGAGGGATTGGATTCACGTCGAGGACCACTGCCGGGCATTGCTGCAGGTACTGGACCACGGCAAAGCGGGATCCGTCTATAACATCGGGGGCGGGCATGAGGAACCCAATATTGAGGTGGTTCACAAGATCCTCGACATTTTGGGTCGAGGAACTGACCTGATCCAATATGTCAAAGATCGACCGGGCCATGACCGTCGCTATTCGGTTGACTCGACAAAAATACATAAGGAACTTGGCTGGAGCCCCACTGTTGATTTCACCGAAGGACTCAGAGAAACAGTGAACTGGTATCGGACACACCAGGATTGGGTTTCGCGTGTGAGAAGCGGTTCCTACCTTGAGTACTACCAGGAAATGTACGATCAACGGGATCAAACGCTGCAGAATCTCTAAAGCTAGCCTTTCTAGCTTCTAGACCCACAACGGTGACCTGACAATGGAGATCATGATAACGGGAGCCACAGGCATGCTGGGCCAGGCCCTGGCGCGATCCTTTCAAGCAGAGCACCATGTACATGCTCTCTCGTCGAGAGACCTGGACATTACTCAACGCTCGGCTGTCGAAGCGACAGTCAAGAGAATTCAACCGGACGTGATCCTTCATGCTGCGGCTTATACCCGTGTAGACGATGCCGAGCGGGACCAGGAATCAGCTTACAAGGTTAATGCTCTCGGTACGGCTAACATTGCCGCTGCTGGATTTCGGATTGGAGCACGCGTTGTCTACTACAGTTCCGACTACGTGTTCAATGGGAGTCAAAGACGTCCTTATCGGGAATGGGACCCTCCGGCTCCAATAAACGAGTATGGGAGGTCAAAGTTGGCCGGCGAGAATCTGCTGCGAGACTTGCATCCACGTCACCTCATCATTCGCACCAGTTGGCTTTTTGGACCGGGAGGAAAGAATTTCGTAAATCGCATTATCCAGCTAGCCGGCGAAAGAGACGAGCTGAAAATTGTCGATGACCAGCGCGGCTGTCCGACCTACACGCCTGATCTTGCAGCGGCCACGTTGGAGCTCGTCAAGAGAGGATCGCTTGGAACCTATCACGTCACCAATTCAAACGACTGCAGCTGGTTCGAGTTTGCCGGTGAGATCGTCACAAAGGCCGGGCTGAACGTACATCTGGACCCCACCGATAGCAAGACATTCGCTGCTCCCGCTCCCAGACCGGCTTTTTCCGTACTGGACAACTATATGCTTCGGCTGGAGGGATTACTTCAACTGCGGAGCTGGCAAGAGGCCCTCTCTGATTATCTATCGGCATCATAGTCCTGATGGCTCAAAAACTGGTTGCGAAGAACCGAAAAGCATTTCACGATTACGAGATCCTTGAGCGCTTCGAGGCGGGCATGGTGCTGCTTGGCACCGAAGTCAAGGCACTGCGTGAGCACAGAGTTAATTTGAAAGACAGTTTCGCCCGTGTAAGCAACGGAGAGGTGTGGCTGGAGAATTGCCACATCAGCCCGTACTCTCACGGCAATATACAGAACCACGATCCCCTGCGCCCGAGAAAGTTGCTGCTCCACAAGAGGGAAATCGACAAGCTGGCTGGAGAAACTGTCAAATCCGGTCTTACGATTGTTCCTCTATCGATCTATTTCAAAAACGGGAAAGCGAAAGTCGAAATCGCACTGGCGCGGGGCAAGAAGCTCCACGA
>Ga0079224_100010578_pt1 | contig 12666 bp, 10 predicted proteins | sample Stecom2015_FD_80414 | JGI IMG/M metagenome (GOLD analysis project Ga0079224, IMG submission 80414) | Agricultural soil microbial communities from Utah to study Nitrogen management - Steer compost 2015 | ecosystem: Environmental > Terrestrial > Soil > Agricultural land | place: USA: Utah...
GAATCCCGTGCACGGGCGGTTTACGAGCGTCGATCCGCTGACGGCCTCGGCGACCATCAAGAACCCCCAGACCTTCAACCGCTACACCTACGCGCTAAATTCACCTTACAAATTCACCGATCCCCTCGGACTGCTCTCTCAATACACTTCCGGTGCTTGTGGTGGGGGATGCGCGAATTCATACATGGGCGAAAACAGCGGGCCGATGACCAGTGGTGGCGTCGATGCGGCGTTTGACCTTTTGCTTGGAAGCATTGGGAACCGCCCTACGCAAACTAAACAGACAGTAGCGGATCCAGTGCTGGAAGCTGCTGCCGCGGTGGGAGTTTTATGCGATCCAGATTTTGACTACGAAGCGTTCGCCGCTACATTGAATTTGAGTGAAACTTCATCTGCAAGCTCCCCTTCGAGCGCTAGCGGAGGTCGAACCGTCTTTAATATAAACTTGACAGTTCCCGGTGCATGGAAGGATACAGACTATCGCCGTACAATAGTTGATGAATTGGGCCCGATTGAAGAAGTTGGATTTCTTCGACAACTGAAGGATGAAATGATGGCGATATTTGCGGACGCCGGCGTTGAGTTGGTTTTTAATAATCAGAATGCCGCTAACGGTACAAAAAATGGTAGCTACAACCTCGAGTACCGGGAAGACTTTCCGCATTTCATCAAACTCTTTCTTGGAAAAAATGATTTAGGTTTTACCTACCCGGACAAGACCGGCGGTATAGTTTCTTTAAAGCGGTCAGGTCTCTATATTCCTGATTTAGCGGCTATAGGCGTTCACGAAGCCGCGCACCGGTTTTTGAACGGGTTCGCTGGCCTAGATCGTTCGGGCCATGGCGGAGGAATAATGGCTCCGATGTTAGGACCGGGTATCCGGAATAATCGATTTACACGAGACCAAGCAGAATATTTGAGGAGCCTTAATGGACACTAGGAGCATTATCGATGAACAAAATTGCATTGGGGATGATGTGTTTTATATTTATCGTTTTCGGCTTTTCAGACTGTTTTGGCCAAAATGACAATTCGGTAGCTCGTTCTGTCGGTCGCCCGCAGACCATGGCCCTGGCAAAGATCGGTAAGGCTAAGATCCAGATCAGCAATAACGATCTGCGAATCGGCGACTTGGTAAAGCTTGATGTCGGGGTGCTTTTGGACTTCGACAAGCCGGTGTACTTTCCGGAGGATCTCCAATACAGGCTCGTCATCACGGATGAGAAGGGAGCGAGCGTACCTTTTGAAACGACATTCCCGGTGGACGGGATCGGGCAGTTTGGTTTGTTCACAAAAACCTATCTGGTCGATAAGGCGTATTTTGTGGTTGGCTGCAAAGGTCGAGCGTCGGTCGCGACCAAGGCAGCCTGGTCAGCGGTTGATTGGGAAGACGCTCGTTCGGCATTCGAGCACGGCGCGTTCTTTCCGGAGTCGGACTTTTGCGTGAATGTAGCCGGCGAGGGCAAATTTTCTATTCACGTTGAAGTTTATAATGATTCGCTCCGCAGGCCGGACGCGGGCTCGGACGCCCCTACGGCGATTGGCACCATCTCAAGCAACGTTCTGGATTTTAATGTCAAGGCCAGGTAGCCAAGGTGTAAACCTCCCCGAATTGATACCGATCTAGATTGGAATTTTCGGGTACGAACGGGCCGACAAACTCGTAGAACAGATGATCAACCGAGAATGAACCGTGAGGCCTTTGAGACCACGAGCAAATATCGGTCTAACTGATGCAAAGCAGGATAGGCAGATCTTATGGCGTTTGGTGAGGAGGCGATCACGGCGGAGCGGGGCGTTGGAGCGCGGACACTCTTGTCCGCATCGCCGGTGCCTCCGGCGAGAATTGGATTGACACGCACAGTTGCCACGTAGGTGCTCGCGTCGCGGCGATGCTCATGCGGACAAGAGTGTCCGCGCTCCGTTGCGGCGAGAGTAAGTTTGGCAAGCACGGGTTGCCGCGTAGGTGTTCGCGTTGCAAGCGACGCTCATGCGGACAGGAGTGTCCGCGCTCCGTTTTTGTTGGCTTGGACGGCAAGATTTCAAGGTGAGTACATAAAACGATGACTGGCAAAGGTATTCTGTCCGTAATTCTAAGCATAACAGCCATTGCGTTTCTCATTTGGGGCGGCATGGTTGTATGGAGGCTTTTTTTTCACGAGACTCTGAAAAACAGTGTTTTGGCGAAAGATTTTAAAATCACGTCTGATTGGAAAGAGGTTGGAAGTTCTGATGAGCTAATGGTGGACAAAGACTACCGGTACATATCTCTCCAGATCGAACCCCCATTTGAAGCTTACACGATCGCAGACCCGAGTAAATCCGGAATAAAAATTCCTGGAGGGAAGATCGTCAATCCTGAAATCAGAATAGAAGATACAGAAGGAAATGAATACCCACTAGTCTATAGCGGCCATAGGGGAGGCGGACCAAATGAATTTGTTAACTATAAGTTTGAAAGAGGGCTACCACGTGAAAAAAACTATCAAAAAGTGAAACTGAGAAGCGATTATCCGATGACGGTTAAGGCCGTGCTTTGGTCAGGATACGATCAAACTGACTTGAAGTAGCGACAATTGCTCAGCTTTGATGTAAAGCTAGGTGCGCGCTCCGCTAGGTGAGAAGGCGGGCGTAGAGGTCGGCGTCAACGTTGCCGCCGCTTACGATCACGCCGATGCGTTTTTCGCGAAAACGATCGGGATCCTGCAGGACGGCACCGAGCGAGAGTGCACCGGTCGGCTCGCATTTGAGATTTGCGTGCGAAAAATAGAGTTTTAGGCCTGCGACGATCTTTTCTTCTGAAACCTCCAATATCTCTTTGACGCCGCGTTGGATCACGGGGAAGTTGTGCTGTCCGACGGAAAGAGTTCGCGTGCCGTCGGCGACCGTTTGCGGTTCGACGTCGTTCTGGATGATCCTGCCGGCCTTGAGCGAGCGTGCGGCATCGTTCGCCATCGCGGGTTCGGCGCCGATGATCTCGATCGGCTTCTTCGTACGCTCGAACGCCTCGACCGTGCCGGAGATCAATCCGCCGCCGCCGATCGGTACCACAACGGCGTCGAGCCCGATGCCGACAAGCTCATCACCGAGCGACGAATTTCCTTCGATAACGAGGCGGTCGTCGAATGCGCTGGCCATATAGGCGTCCGGGCGTTCGCGGCGCAGTTGCTCGAGACGCTCGACGCGGCTCACTTCGTTGACGTTGATCAGGTCGGCAGCGGCCCCGTATGCACGCACGGCGTCCACCTTCACCTTCGACGAATTGTGCGGCATTATCACAGTGCATTTTCGATCGAGAAGCTTGCATGCATAGGCGAGTGCCTGCCCGAAGTTTCCCGACGAGACGCCCACGAATTCGCTCTCAGGCCGATTCAAAACGACGTTGTAAGCCGCACGGAATTTGAAGCTGCCCGTGTGCTGGAAAGTTTCGCTGATGACGACGAGGTCGAGGCCGAGAAGCGAACGCAGTTTTTCGGGTTCAAGGATGGTCGTCGGGCGAATGGCGTCTTTGAGTGATAGCATAAAAATGTAAACGCAGTTTATATCCGCGTCGGCTTGACGGCAAGATTGGCGGCCGGCTTCGTCTCACTCGGGTCTGTGTGATAATTGTTAGAGTATGGATAAAGCGAGTTTTGGAATGATCGGCCTCGGGACGATGGGGCGAAATTTTTTGTTGAATGTTGCCGAGCATGGCATTGCCGGCGTCGGGTACGACCTTGATGCTGCGAAGCGTGAGCTGCTGCTTACGGAAGGCAAAGGGATGCCCGTCGATGTCGCGAAAGATGTTGCAGAGTTCCTCGACAAACTCCAAAGCCCGCGGAACATAATGCTTCTCGTGCCCGCGGGCAAGATCGTCGATGCCGTGATCGGCGAGCTGACGCCGCATTTGAATCCGGACGACCTCATCATTGACGGCGGAAACTCTCATTTCACTGACACAGACCGCAGGATCAAAGAGCTTTCGGCTCACGGGATCGGATTCATGGGCGTCGGCGTAAGCGGCGGCGAAGAAGGTGCCAGGCACGGCGCCAGCATTATGCCCGGCGGGACGAAAGAGCATTACGACCGTGTCGAGAATATTCTGAAAGCCGTCTCTGCGAAGGTTGATGGCGAGCCTTGCGTTGCGTATATGGGCAAGGGCTCGGCGGGGCATTTCGTGAAGATGGTCCACAACGGTATCGAGTACGGGCTGATGCAGATCATCGGCGAAACATACGATTACTTTCGCCGCGCAAAAGGCCTAAAGGCCGGCGAGATCGCGGAGATCTTTGCGAAGTGGAATACGACCGAGCTTAACTCGTTCTTAGTTGAGATAACAGCCATCGTTCTGAAGAAGATCGACCCCGCGACCGGAAATTTCCTTGTTGACGAAGTGCTTGACGAGGCCGGCCAGAAGGGAACGGGCAAATGGACCTCGCAGGCGGCACTAGACCTCGGCATCCCGATCCCGACGATCGATTCGGCAGTCTCGATGCGGCAAATATCCGCACTCAGAGGCGTGCGGGATGCGGTCGGCGGCGTTTTTGGCAAGGAATTAACCGACCCGAGTTCGCCGATCGAAGAGGCCGAGATGCATAGCGGTCTTACTGCCGCTTTCATCATTACCTATGCGCAAGGGATGTCGCTGCTTCAGGCGGCGTCAAAAGAGATGGACTACGGCCTTGACCTTGCGGCGATCTCGAAGATCTGGCGCGGAGGCTGCATCATCCGTTCTGCAATGCTCGAGGAAATGCGAAAGGCGTTCGCAGATGCGCCCGAGCTCGAAAGCCTGATGGTCGATGCGGATTTTGCAGACGTACTCAAGAAGCATGGCGAGGGACTGCGAAAGATGGTTTCAGCTTGCCTGCGGCACGGAATCCCGGCTCTCAGCTTGAGTTCGGCGTCGAATTATTTCGATGCGTTTCGCGCAGCAAAATTGCCGGCGAACCTCATCCAGGCACAACGCGACTTCTTCGGCGCGCATACCTACAAACGCGTCGATAAGGAAGGCGTTTTTCATTCGCCGGATTGGGACGTGAACGCTAAGGATGCGGGTGGTTCGGGTGAATAGACCACGGCGGCGATCAGACGATCTCCCACGCTGATTCATCTTCGAGGAGTTTCGTCATCAGCTGAGCGTGGACGGAGTGGCCGCTCTTCTCGGCGGTGATACGGCCTTTGATCGGCATCCCGACAAGGGCCGCGTCGCCGATGATATCGAGGATCTTGTGCCGCACGAATTCATCGGGGAACCGCAGCGGAGTTTCATTCAACATTCCATCTTTTGTAAGGACGATCGCGTTGTCGAGCGAACCGCCGAGGGCCAGATTAGCCTTGCGGAGCATATCGATCTCTTCGGCGAAACCGAATGTTCGCGCTGAAGCGATCTCGCGCCCGAAGGAGCCGTTCTTCATCACGAAGCGATACTTTTGCCGCTTGATGAAAGGATGCGGGAAGTCAATTACGCAGTCGATCTCAAAGTCTTCGGCAGGTTCGATCGACATTTTTCGGCCGTTCTGATCGACCTCGACCTTCTTCTTTACGACGAGCGTGCGTCGCGGCGAATCCTGTTCGACGGTTCCGGCCTTTTCGAGAAGGTCGATGAAATTCTCGCTCGAACCATCGAGGATCGGCACTTCGATGCTGTCGAGCTCAATGAAGCAGTTGTCGATCCAGTTTCCTCTGAGCGCCGAGAGCAGATGTTCGCAGGTCGATAGCACGACGCCACGCCGCATCAAGGTCGTCGCATACGAGCAATGCGAAATGAATTCAACGCTCGCCGGGATCTCGAAATTGTCGAGGTCCGTGCGGACAAAGACGTAGCCCGTATTCTCGGGAGCAGGTTTTAGGGATAGGTTGACCTCGACGCCCGTGTGGAGTCCGATGCCGCTTGCGGAAACTGATCTCGCGAGTGTGGTCTGGTTCGCCATCTTCACCTGTCTATAAGCAAGACGTATGCCGAGCGACATACGCCGTGATTTTGAGGGATTATGGCGATCATGCGTCGCCGGGGTGTTGCGTTGCTGCCACAATCGGTGGCGCAATTTACTAATTTCGGCGAACCCATTACAATTTAGAGAAAGTTATGGCGATTGCAACCGCTGGCCAGAAGGCCGCGAAAACCACCAAATTGCGGATCGAGAACAACGCGACCTTTCCGCTGCCGAAAGACTACGAGAAAGCGATCCACAACGCACTCGATTTCCTTCCCGTTGAACATACCCGCGGTATCGAGCGAATAAAGCTCGTTGATTTTATCAACGATCCGCGGCTCAAGAACATGGATGTGCCGGTCAAGGGCGACCTGCCGGGGCTTTATCATCCACGAGTGCAAAATTCTGCGCCGTGGTTCGAGATCTCGATGGGAGCTCTTCTCCAGCCGACCGAAGGGCGTGCGAAACGCTTTATGGCGAAAAGCGGTTTTAAGGGCAACGTCGCGGGATTGATCTTCTCGCTTGTCGGCCAGCACTATTATCTGACGCTCCGCCATTCGGTGAAAAAGACAGGCCTCGAACCGCAGATCCGCCAATATGCCGAGAAAAACCTGCGCGCCTGGACGGAGAAGCAGTCCGAGGGAAGCTGGCGTGCGAAGATCTTCAAGCCATTCCGCCCGATGCTCGAACGCTGGGCAAAATGGCTGAATAAGAAAGCTGCAGAATCTAAGAAGTAAGTTCAGACTCTTTGACGTTTAACTTATGAATTATTGGCTTGTAAAACAGGAACCGACCGCGTATTCGTGGGACGATCTCGTAAAAGACGGCGCGACGGATTGGACCGGAGTTCGCAACTACACGGCTCGTAACCATCTGAACGAAATGAAGAAGGGCGACAAGGTCTTTTTCTATCATTCGGTCGTCGGGAAAGAGGTTGTGGGCATCGCTCAGGTTTCGAGAACCGCGTTTCCCGATCCGACGGATGAGAAATGGATCGCCGTCGAGATCAAGCCTGTAAAGGCACTCAAAAAGCCTGTCAGCCTCGACCAGATGAAAGCTAACAAGGCACTCGCGAATATCTATCTCATCAGGCAGCCGCGTTTCTCGGTGATGCCGCTCACAAAAGACGAGTATGATGAGATCCTTAGTATGTCCGTATAATTCCTAATGCTCGAAGAAGCTGTCAGCTATTACAACGAACTCCTGGAAGACGAGGTCCTTGCCGCCGATTCGCTCGCGAAACTGCGATCGGAGCTTGAGACCGCAAAGCTGATTTTCGGCGGGCGTCCGCTCTCGCCCTATTTGCGGCCGCATTTTGTGCTCCGTGAGGACTGGGAACGCGTCGTTCGTGCCTGCGAAACGGTTTTCGGCGCTCTGCAGAAAGTTAAGGAGGCCGCGATCAAGGATGATTCGTTGCTCGATGAACTTGGTATCACGGCGATCGAACGCGAACTCATCGCGATCGACCCGGGCTACGCACACGTTTCGCCGACCGCGCGCCTCGATTCGTTTCTCGTCGGCGATACGTATTCGTATGTTGAGCTGAATGGCGAGAGCCCTGCGGGTATCGCATTCGCAGATTCGGCCTCGAAGATCTTTCAGGATCTTCCGGTGATGAAGCGGTTTGCAGAGCGTTATGAACTGACCGCGATGGAAGGTTCTTCAAAGCTGCTCGCGACGCTGATCGAGTGTTATGAAGAGTTCATCGGCGGCCTGATCACGCGAAAGCCGACGATCGCGATCGTTGACCTTCGCGACCTGCCGACGATAAAAGAATTCGAGCTCTTTCGAGATTTCTTCGAAGCTAACGGCTATCCGTCGCTTATATGCTCGCCGGACGAGCTTAAGTTCGACGGCAGGCGCCTTTCTGCGAAGGGGCGCGAGATCGACATCGTTTACAAACGGCTGCTCGTTAATGAATATCTGCCGATCATCGACGAGGAACCGACGCTGCTTGAGGCCTGCAAGGCAAAAGCGGTGTGTATGGTCAACAGTTTTCGAGGGAAGCTCGTGCACAAGAAGGCGGTCTTCGCGGTATTGACCAACGAGCGTTATGAGCATCTTTTCGACGCAGACGAGCTTGCGGTGATCAAGGCTCATGTGCCGTGGACGCGGCGCTTCCGCAGCGAGAATACGGTGTACGGCGGCGAGTCGATCGACCTGGTCGAGTGGACACGCCAGAATTCGCAAAAGCTTGTCTTGAAGCCGAATGATGACTACGGCGGCCACGGTATCTATATCGGATGGAATTCGACCGAAGCGGAATGGAATGCCGCGATCGAGACTGCGCTTGCAAACGGGGATTATCTTGTTCAGGAGCGTGTGAAGACGGCGAAAGAGAAATTTCCGATGATAACGGGCGACGACTCATTTCAAATGGCGGAACAGCTCGTCGATCTCGATCCGCTGCTTTTTATGGGCACGGTCGGTTCGGCATTCACGCGGCTTGCGTCAAATGAATTGGCAAATGTAACTGCGGGCGGCGGAATGGTTCCGACGTTCATCATTTCTAAGAAGTAGCACCACGCTCGAATGGATCGCGCTTCTAACGCGACAAAAGGTCTCTTATGAAGAAAACAAGCCGTACTATCACGCTCGGAGGCGTTGTCCTCGCTGCAGTCCTTACGCTCACAATGGCTGCATTTGGCCAGACGAAACGCTCGGCATTTCGCATCGTCGAGCAGCCCTCTGCGCGCGCGGCTGACGCACGGACGTCGATTGCTTCGGTGCGTGAGGCGGAGATCGTGGTTGACGGATCGGCACTGCGCGGTGGACCACGAAGCGTGATCACGCTGCCGCTTTTTGACGGCAAGATGTTCGATGCTCGGCAGAGTTCGGCGGAAGGGAGTGAGGTCTTCGCGGCGGACAACTTCGTTTGGCGCGGAAAGCTCAACGCAGGGAAATTCACCGGCGATGTGGTTTTGACCTTTAACAAAGGTTTCGTTTCCGGCCTGATCTATTCGCCCGATGCGGTCTATGAGATTGCTCCGAAGGGTGAAAAGAATATTCTGATCGAGCTTGACCAATCGCTTTTCCCCCCGTGTGCGGGCGAGATCGAAACCGAGAAGACGATGGCCGAACGCGTGACCGCGCCATCGGGCAGCCCTGATTCAGGCGACAGGATCGATGTTCTTGTGCTTTATACTGCCGCGGTCCGGACCTCTGCCGGAGGCGACACACAGGCCCAGACGATCGCGCAGCAAGCGATCGCCGCAACGAATACTGCATATATCAACAGCAAGATCCGCCAGCGTGTCAGGCTTGTTGGTGCGGAACTTACAGCCCTCAACGAAACGGGCACTTTCAGCACGGAATTGAGCAATTTGCGAGCGGACGCGACGACTAACTCGAGACGCAATGCCTTGAACGCGGACCTTGTCGATATGCTCACGAATTCTACGGCCGCCTGCGGCATCGGATACCTGATGGGCTCGCTTCCGGGAAATGCCAATAACGGATTCACGGTGACGGCGCGAACGTGCGCGGTCGGCAACCTAAGCTTTGCACACGAACTCGGCCACAATATGGGCAGTCAGCATAACCCGGAGAACGGCTCGGGCCCGACGTTTCCCTACGCTTTTGGCCACTATGTGAACGGCGTTTTCCGCACCGTGATGTCGTATTCGGACCCTTGCACTTCAGGGTGCACGCGAGTTGCACATTTTTCGAATCCTGTAATTACATACAGCGGTTATGCGACCGGCATCGACAATGCACGCGACAACGCACGCTCGATCAATAATACTGCCGACTCGATCGCAAACTATCGTTACAGCGGATCGAGCATCGCCCTTACGAGCTACAACGGCGGCGAGTGGTTCCCGCGGAGCATACTCCGAACAGTTACCTGGACATCGGACAACGTTGCGGGAAATGTTCGGATCGATGTTTCGTGGAACGAAGGAACGACTTGGAGGTCGATAGTTGCAAGCACCCCGAACGACGGCTCGGAGGCGATTTCCATCTACGGCCCGGCAACGCGCCATGCGAGGATCCGCGTGGTCAGTCTTGCCGATACCGCAGTGAGCGACTCGAGCGTGAATAATATTTCGATCAGATAAGTCTTTTTCTAATGACAGATAGCGGCTCAAATTCACGACTTCGTACCCTCACAAACGAGTTTGTCGAGCTCGAAGCAGAACTTAGACTTGGCGGCGGTGCCGAGAAGGTTGCCAAGATCCACAAGCAGGGCAAACTGACCGCTCGCGAACGCGTCGATCTGCTGCTCGACGATGGGTCGCATTCGCAAGAGATCGGCCTGCTCGTCGCGTTCGATGAATACGATGGCAAGGCTCCGGCCGCGGCCGTCGTGACCGTTCTCGGCAAGGTTGAAGGCCGGGAATGCGTCGTTGTCGCGAATGATGCCACGATCAAGGCCGGTGCCTGGTATCCGGAGACGATCAAGAAGATCCTTCGTGCTCAGGAGATCGCGATGCGGAATCGCGTGCCGATCATCTATCTGGTCGATTCCGCGGGCGTTAATCTTCCGTTTCAGGGCGGTGTTTTTCCGGGACAATACGGTGCGGCCCGCATCTTCTATTACAACTCGATAATGCGTCGCTATCTGCGTGTCCCGCAGATCTCAGCGGTGATGGGAATGTGCGTTGCCGGCGGTGCGTATCTGCCCGCATTGAGCGATGTCATCTTGATGGTCGAGGGCACTTCATTCATGGGGCTCGGCGGTGCGAACCTCGTCAAGGGAGCGACAGGCCAGACCATCGACAACGAAACTCTCGGCGGTGCACTGACACACAACGCTATCTCCGGCGTAGCTCACTATCGAACGAAGAACGACGAAGAGTGTATCGAAAAGATCCGCTCGCTCGTTCGCGATCTGCCAAGGGCCGACGGGTCGCGTTTGTCGATCACGGAGGCTGTCGCGCCTTCTGTTCCGGTCGAGGCGATGTACGACATTCTACCGGAAGACCATCGTGCGCCGTACGATATGCACGCGTTGCTCGATACTTTCCTTGACGCCGGAGGCATCGAGGAATTTCAGGCAGATTTTGCGAAGGAAATGATCTGCGGAACGGCTCGCCTTGGCGGAATGCCGGTCGGCGTGATCGCGAATTCGCGCGGTATGTCGAAGGGCAAACCGGGCTCGCCACCACGATTCGGCGGCATCATCTACACCGAATCCGCCGAAAAGACCGCATATTTCATCGAGAATTGCGACCGTCATTCGACGCCTTTGCTTTTCGTACAGGATGTCTCGGGTTTTATGGTCGGCGGCGAGGCCGAACACAGCGGGATCATTCGTGCCGGCGCGCGTTTTGTCGAAGCGATGTCGTGTGCGAAGGTGCCGAAACTCGTGCTTACGATAAATCACGCGAGTGGTGCCGGGTACTACGCGATGGCCGGCCAGGGGTTCGATCCGGACTTCATCTTCTCGCTTCCTACCGGGCGAATGGGCGTGATGGAAGGCGATTCCGCCGTGCAGGCGATGTTCGGCACGCAGCTCGATAGGCTTAAGAGCGCCGGTGAAAAACCTTCAGCGGAATTCGAGGCTGAGATGGATGCCGTCCGCGCGACCTACGACCGCGAACTCGACGCAAAGCACGCGGCTGCACGCGGACTTCTGGACGCTATCGTTACGCCGGAGAACGTCCGCCCGTCGCTCATCCTCGCGCTCGAAACTTGCCTCAACACATCGACGCCGCACATTGGGCCATTTGTACTCCCGCCTGCTTGAAAGGGTTCTTGTAGAGCGAGGTTTAGCAAGTGCGTCCTGAGAATGAAGCAAAGCCAATCGACCGTAGCAGTAAGAATGCCGCAGGAATAAAGTTCATATTTCGCGCCCTCGGGCATCGGAATTATGCCCTCTTTTTCTCCGGTCAGATGGTGTCGATGGTCGGCACCTGGATGACCCGCATCGCGATCAGTTGGCTTGTTTACAGGCTGACGGGTTCGGCCTTGCTCTTAGGTGTCGCTGGGTTTGCGGGACAGATCCCATCGTTCATTCTCGCACCGATAGCCGGCGTTCTCGTCGGTCGCTGGGATCGGCAGCGCGTCCTCGGTTGGACACAGGTGCTTGCCATGCTCCAGTCTGCGGCATTGGCGGTGCTTGACCTGACCGGCGTGATCGCCGTCTCGCACGTCGTCGTCCTTGCGATCTTTCAAGGCGTGATCAACGCATTTGATATGCCCGCACGGCAAGCCTTCGTCGTCGAGATGGTCGATGGGCAGGACGACCGCGCAAATGCGATCGCTCTAAACTCGACGCTCGTGAATGGAAGCCGCCTGCTCGGGCCTTCGATCGGCGGCGTCATCATTGCCGCTGTCGGTGAAGGATGGTGTTTTGCGATCGATGCGGTCAGCTACATCGCGGTGATCAGCTCGCTGCTGGCGATGCGCGGCCTTACGAAACGAATTCGTCCGCGAGAGCATGGAAAGAACGTCCTGCAGGAGCTGCGCGAAGGCATTGCGTACGCCGGGCGTTTTCCGCCGATACGCAACATTCTCGTTTTGCTATCGATCGTCAGCCTTGTCGGTTTTCCGTACACCGTGCTGATGCCGATATTCGCTTCGGACATATTGAAGGGCGGTCCGGGACTTCTCGGTATGCTGATGGCGGCATCAGGCGTCGGGGCCTTGGCCGGTGCGACTTACCTCGCCGCGCGAAGGTCGGTGCTCGGACTCGGGCGTGTGATCCCGACCATGTCTGTGGTGTTCGGTGCCGGGCTGATCCTGTTCTCTTTCTCACACATTATCTGGCTCTCGCTGATCCTGATGGTCGCGACCGGGCTTGGCTTTA
>Ga0079224_100010579_pt1 | contig 12665 bp, 11 predicted proteins | sample Stecom2015_FD_80414 | JGI IMG/M metagenome (GOLD analysis project Ga0079224, IMG submission 80414) | Agricultural soil microbial communities from Utah to study Nitrogen management - Steer compost 2015 | ecosystem: Environmental > Terrestrial > Soil > Agricultural land | place: USA: Utah...
AGTTAAATATTTTAATTCCCGTCGGTACGGCAATCGCCATCGTTCCAACCGCAAAAATTGCGTTAGCAACGGAACCGAGACCAACTGTAAACATATGGTGGGCCCATACCATAAATCCTAAAAAGGCAATCAAGAACGTTGCGAACACCATGGAAGTGTAACCGAACAGCCTTTTCTTCGAGAATACCGGGAAAATCTCACTAAATATTCCAAAGGCCGGCAAAATCAAGATATATACTTCCGGATGTGCAAAAATCCAGAACAAATGCTGCCAAATAACCGCATTTCCTCCAAGTGCAATATCAAAAAATGCGGAATCAAACATACGATCAAACATTAACAGGAATAAAGCCACAGTAAATGCTGGAAAAGCAAATAAAATCAGAATGCTTGTTACAAACGTCGTCCAGCTGAATAGCGGCATACGCATATACGTCATGCCTGGCGCGCGCATTGTTACAATCGTTACGATGAAGTTAATTCCCCCCATCAATGTACCGGCACCGGATAGCTGCAGCGCCATAACGTAAAAGTCTGTCCCGTGTCCCGGTGACTGGGTGGATAGCGGCGGATAAGCGGTCCAGCCCGCATCAGGTGCGCCAAAAATCCAGCTTAAGTTTAACAGTATTCCTCCAAATAAGAACAGCCAAAAACCAAGTGCATTTAAAAATGGAAACGCCACGTCCTGGGCCCCGATTTGCAACGGTACGGCCACGTTCATAAAGCCAAGCAATATCGGCATTGCCGCAAAGAAAATCATCGTTGTACCGTGCATCGTTATCATTTCATTATAAAGGCCCGCACTGACGAAATCGTTTTCTGGAACCATTAATTGAACTCGGATGACTAACGATTCAATTCCACCAAGAATGAAGAAGAATGCTCCAGCTGCTATATACATGACGCCGATTTTTTTATGGTCGACTGTCGTCAGATAATCCCACAAAATAGCACCGAAGCCTTTCTTCTGAGCAGATGCTAAACTCAATGTTTATACCTCCCTATTGTTCTGTAAGACTTCCTCCCAAATTCTGCCATTACCATTCACCGATGCTTTGAGGAGTCACTTCGGAATGGTCAAGCTGAAGTAAATATTCAGCAATGCTATTTGCTTCGTCTTCTGTCAGTTCAGGGTAATTTCCTGTCATCAAGTTTCCTGGCTTAATCGATTCCGGATCGAGCAGCCATTCCACCAGGTTTTCCTTCGTAACATCTTTAATACCTGCAACCGTTGTCCGATTGGCATAGTTCGTTAAATTCGGACCGACAGCATTAGGGGAGGAACCGATTGCATGACATGCAATACAACTTTTTGACTCAAACAATTCTTTTCCTTCTTGTGCTACAGCTTCAGCCGGTACTTCCTCCGGATCTGCGTTTTGCATATCTGCTACCCATTGCTCATATTTTTCAGGACTGACTGCAATTACTTTAAAGTCCATTAATGAATGGGATGGGCCGCAAAGTTCAGCACATTTGCCCCAATATACTCCTTCTTCATATGCTTCTATATACATCGTATTTGTGTTTTCCGGGTTTGCATCAATTTTTCCGGAAATAGTCGGCACCCAAAAAGAGTGAACAACGTCAGAAGATTTCACATGTAAATATACTTTTTCTCCAACTGGTATGTACAAGTCTTGGCTTGTTTGAATCTCTTCACCAGTATAATCGAAATGCCACCAATACTGATTGCCTGTTACATCAATATTAATCGCACTGCTTGCATCGGTTTCATCTGCAAGATCGAATACAGATATGACCGTTGGAATAGCAAGGATTAGTACTAAAAGAATCGGAATAGAAGTCCACAATACTTCAAGTTTGTGGTTCCCTTCCACCTGTTTAGGAATGTAATTTTCCTGTCCTTTCTTCTGGCGGAAACGAATAAGGGCAAGCGTGTAAATAACCATAACAACTAAAAATACACCAATCATGATAATAAGGGATAGCATCATGATATTAAAGGATGATTCTGCCCCGTAGCCTTTTGGATCCAAAGAGGTTAAATTCTCTTTGCCGCAAGCTGCTAACACCAATGACGTAATACCAAATAAAAGAAATAACTTAACTTTTCCCATCCGGCTTTTCATGTGTTTATACCTCTCTTTCTGTAATTTAAAATAATAAAAAATTGGCATGTCAAAATGAAGCAATACCGAAGTTCCAAATTAATCGCTAAAACGTGCCGGAAACATCATACATTACGAATCAGCCAAAATGAATTGCTGATTGTTAACCTGGCGCAACATAGCAGGCATTGGATTATAAAAAAAATCAGATAAAGCCAAAATACATTGTAATGATTAGTTTAATACAAAAAACAATAATCATTACAGGTAAGCTTTACGAAATTTACCGGAATGCAACTCGTCCCTTTATGTTTTTCACTAAAATTCCCGGCATGTTTCTGACATTACCAATTTTTGGACCTAATCTTTTAGGTTTTGTCGTTAATTCCCAGTCTGTATATCCCTCCTCACAGCATGCAAGTAACTAGTTCGTTAATAGAGGACGTGTTGATAAGACAAACATGTAAGGGACGGTGTCCTATTGCCTATTCCAGACCATTTCCAATGATTGCTGATTCCAAGTCCATTCCTAAGCAATTGAACGTAACATCCTTCGTCATTGCTGTATTAGGCAGAAATATAAAAGTATCCTTAATCTATTTCTAGCAAAATATAGTTCATAATGCAAGGTTTTTACTATTTCCATAGTGAAAATAAAAATAAAACATGTTAGTATTGGATAGGGGTTGATATATAAGCATTTTGCTTTACTTAAATTTAGAAATAATTATATTATAGGCTAAAGACGAATATTCAAAACAGCGAATTTATTCAAAAATTTGTCAAAAATAACTGCTAATTTTCCTAGAAATGAATTCGTGAACTGAAATATACGAATAAATATTCATCTGGCAGACTATAAATTACAACAAAAGTGAGGCATCGCATATGATAAAAACGTTAAAGTGGTTGTCGGTAACTGCAACAGTAGGAATGATGTTTGTATTGTTGGGGGGAGCGCTCGTAACAAAGACCGGATCGGAGGACGGATGCGGACAATCCTGGCCGTTGTGTGAAGGTCAGCTTGTTCCGACAGAATTTACCTTTGAAATGGCAGTGGAATTAAGCCATCGTCTCGTTTCCGGGTTAGTTGGCATCGTTGTCGTCTTGCTTGCCGTTCTTGCATGGAAAAAAATAGGCAATATTCGCGAAGTTAAATTTCTTTCTTTCATGTCGGTTAGCTTTCTTATTATTCAAGCGCTAATAGGGGCTGCAGCCGTCGTTTGGGGGCAATCTGACTTTGTTCTAGCCCTTCATTTCGGAATATCTTTAGTCTCTTATGCATCCGTATTTCTGCTAATGCTGCTTATTTTTGAAATCGATAAAAAATATGATAGCGCGGCATTGCATATTAAAAAGAAACATCGGATTGAAATTTATTCCCTTTATATCTATACATTCATCGTCGTCTATACTGGAGCACTCGTCCGCCATACCGAATCCAATTTAGTTTGCGGTGATTGGCCGCTCTGCTCCAATAGCCAGCCGTTTTCTTTTGCCAGTTTTAGCCTGGAACAATGGATTCAAATGGGGCACCGTTTTGCTGCCGGCATTTTATTCATTTGGACGGTACTGTTCTTTTTTAAAGTTTTTCTCCATTATCGCGGGAACAAAATTATGTTTTGGGGTTGGTCAATTACATTATTCTTAATTTCCCTTCAAGTAATCTTTGGCGGTCTGATCATCTTTACTCTGCTAAACCTTGGGGTTGCCTTAATGCATGCCCTTGTGATTACATGCTATGTCGGTATGTTAAGTTATTTTGTCCTTCTTTCGACGAGAAGCGCAAAAGCAGAGCAATCGCTGGAAGTAAATGTACCAGACGCCAATTTAAGCTCTGCATATACGCGTACATAAAAAGGGTTATCCTGATGACAGGATAACCCTTTTTACTATTCAAATTCGATGAGCAAATCGCCCACTTCAATCTTATCCCCGTTTTGCACATGTACTGCTTTTACAGTTCCTTTAAACGGCGCTTGGATGGTCGTTTCCATCTTCATTGCTTCTGTAGTCAGCAAGTAATCTCCTTTTTCTACTTGATCTCCTTTTTTGCAATTTACATCAAGAACAGTTCCTGGCATCGTTGCGCCGATTTGCTTCTCATTGCCCGGATCTGCTTTCGGCCGGGTTTCTACTTCCGAAATGACACTTTCATCGGTGACGGTCACTTCCCGAGGCTGGCCGTTTAATTCAAAGTAAACAGTACGGGTTCCGTTCGGTCTAGGTTCGGAGATGGAAACTAAACGGACAAACAGCGTCTTGCCTTGTTCAATTTCCACTTCTATTTCTTCTCCAAGCTTCATTCCATAAAAGAAGGTTGGAGTGTCTAGGACAGACATATCCCCATACTTTTCATAAAACTTCTGGAAGTCCATAAACACTTTTGGATATAGGGCATAGGATATGGCGTCAAAGCTCGTAATTTGCCGATGTAAAGATTTAAATAATGTTTCTTTAATTTGATGAAAATCTACCGGCTCCAGAAGTTCCCCAGGGCGAACTGTAATTGGCTCTTTTCCTTTTAATATGATTCGCTGCAGTTCCTGCGGAAATCCTTGATATGGCTGCCCAATATATCCTTGGACAAATTCAATGACTGAATCCGGAAAGTCAATCGTATCTCCCCGTTCATAAATATCGTCTTCCGTCAGATTATTTTGGACCATGAACAAAGCCATATCGCCGACAACTTTGGAAGATGGGGTAACTTTCACAATATCGCCGAACATATCGTTTACCCGGCGGAACATTTCTTTTACTTCTTCCCAGCGGTCACCTAGGCCAACCGCTTTCGCCTGCTGCTGCAAATTGCTATATTGGCCGCCTGGCATTTCATGGAAATACACTTCCGTATGCGGTGCTTTCATCCCGCTTTCAAATTCACCGTAGTAATTCCGCACACCTTCCCAATACCGGGAAAGACTTTCATAATGATCGATGTTCACTTCCGGCTGGCGCTCGCTTCCTTCCAATGCATGATACAACGTCTGTGCACTTGGCTGAGAAGTATGTCCTGCCATTGCTGAAACAGCAACGTCAACGACATCCACTCCAGCATCAATTGCCCGCGCATAGGTAAAAGTCCCGTTTCCGCTCGTATCATGGGTATGCAGATGGATTGGCAAATCAACCGTCTCTTTCAATGTTGAAATTAAACGGTAAGCCGCTTCCGGTTTTAGCAGTCCTGCCATATCTTTAATGCCGATAATATGCGCACCGATTTTCTCCAGTTCCTTCGCCATTTCTTTGTAATAATTTAGGTCGTACTTCGTTCGCGAAGAATCGAGAATATCTCCGGTATAGCAAATTGTCGCTTCAATGATTTTGTTGTTCTTCCTGACTGCCTCAATGGCTGGAATCATTCCTTCAATCCAGTTTAAGCTGTCAAATATCCGGAATACGTCAATTCCGGCATGGGCGCTTTTTTCGACGAATTCACTGATTACATTATCCGGATAATTTGTATATCCTACGGCATTGCTTGCTCTCAGCAGCATTTGGAATAATACATTTGGCATCTTTTCCCTTAGTTTCAGCAGTCTGTCCCACGGATCTTCCTTCAGGAATCGATAAGCAACATCAAAGGTTGCACCGCCCCACATTTCAACGGAAAATAAATTTGGCAGCAATTTTGCTGTCGGTTCGGCAATTTGCAGCAAATCTTTCGTACGAATTCTCGTTGCAAGCAGCGACTGGTGGGCATCTCTGAAAGTGGTATCGGTAAGCAATACGCGATCTTGTTCTTTCAGCCAGTCCGATAAACCTTCAGGCCCTTTTTCCTCTAAAATTTGTTTTGTTCCTCTAGGATAATCTTCTAAATGATTTACTTTCGGGATTTGCAACGGATCAAAGTCAGGCTTTTCTTTCTTTTTCAAGCCTTCGAAGCCGTTAACCGTTGTATGCCCGATATAAGTGAGCATTTTCGTTCCCCGGTCTTTTCTTTTCGGAAAGACGAATAATTCCGGTGTCTTATCGATAAACGTCGTGTCATATTCCCCGGATAAAAACTGTTTATGCAGCATCACATTTTCAAGGAACGGAATGTTTGTCTTGATTCCCCGGATACGGAATTCCCTTAAATTTCTTACCATTTTCTGTGCTGCTTGTTCAAAGGTAAGGGCGTGGGTGGAAACTTTTACTAATAATGAGTCATAATGGGGCGTAATGACTGCACCTTGATAAGCGTTTCCTGCATCGAGTCTGACGCCAAACCCGCCTCCGGACCGGTAAGCCATAATTTTCCCTGTATCCGGCATGAAATTATTTAGCGGGTCCTCTGTTGTAATTCTTGATTGAATCGCATAACCGACAGTCTTAATTTGGTCTTGTACAGGAATGCCAATTTCTTCACTATGCAAATGATAGCCTTGGGCTACTTTAATTTGCGTCTGTACGATGTCGATGCCGGTAATCATTTCCGTTATCGTATGTTCTACTTGAACCCTCGGATTTACTTCAATGAAGTAAAATTCATCATCTGTAACTAAAAACTCCACAGTGCCAGCGTTCAAATAACGGACATTTTCCATCAGCTGAACTGCTGCGTCACAAATCTTCTTGCGCATTGCTTCATTTAAAGAAGTGCTCGGTGCTACCTCAATTAATTTTTGGTGACGGCGCTGAATAGAACAATCCCGTTCATACAGATGGACGATATTTCCGTCCTTATCGCCAATGATTTGAACTTCAATATGCTTTGGATTTTCGATGAGTTTTTCTACATAAATTTCATCATTGCCAAAGGCAGCTTTTGCCTCGGACTTTGCCCTTTCGTACGCTTCAGCAAGACTTTTTTCGTTGCGGACAATCCGCATTCCTCTTCCGCCGCCGCCGAGGGAAGCTTTAATAATGATCGGGTAGCCGTATTGTTCGGCAAAAGAAACTACTTCCTCCAAGGAGTTCACCGGACCGTCACTTCCCGGAATTACCGGAAGTCCGGCAAGCTTAGCCTGTTCCCGTGCTTTTACTTTATCGCCAAACATGCTTAAATGTTCCGTCGTTGGACCGACAAAAATGATTCCTTCTTCCTCACATCGCCGGGCAAACTCAATATTCTCGGATAAAAACCCATATCCCGGATGAATCGCATCCACACCGACTCTTTTTGCCAGTTCAATAATACCTTCAATATCTAAATAAGCATCGATCGGTTTTTTCCCTTTACCAATCAAGTATGCTTCATCTGCCTTAAAACGGTGATAAGAACCGGAATCCTCCTTGGAATAGATTGCGACGGTTCTAATATTCATTTCCGTACAAGCACGGAAAACACGAATGGCAATTTCCCCACGGTTTGCTACTAATAACTTATTGATTGTACGAATGCTGCTCATATTTTTCCTCCTCTATGTAAAATTGGTTAGCTTTCGGATGTCATTTCTTCTTTTCTTACTTTCATTGCAATATTATTTAGTATCCCCATTGCAATTAACATAATTAACAAAGAAGAGCCGCCATAGCTTACAAATGGCAACGGCACACCAGTAATGGGTAGCAAGCCGCTGATGGCTCCAAGGTTAATAAATGTTTGAATTCCAACCATTGAACTGATGCCAATGGCGAGAAGCGAGCCAAAACTGTCCGGGCATTTCCTAGCAATATACAAACCTCGCAAAACGATTGTAGCTAACAATCCAATAACGATGACGACTCCAATAAATCCTAACTCTTCGGCGATGATTGCCATAATAAAGTCGGTATACTCCTGAGTTAAGTATCCTAATTTTTGAACACTTTGTCCGAGACCTTGTCCGGTTAATCCGCCAACACCAATGGCCAAATAGGATTGAATAAGCTGATACCCATCGGTTTCTGGCGCTTCAAAAGGCTGATATGCGCCTGTGAAACGGGAAATCCGCTCCTCTGTTTTCATAAACGGAAGAAATGCTAAAAGCACTAGCACACCAATGGAGAAAAGGAAGAACAAATGTTTGAAACGGATACCGGAACTAAAAATGACAGAGCAGGCAATCAGAAAAATAATCGCGGCTGTTCCAATATCGGGCTGCAAAACGATCATTCCGATAATCAGGCCTGTCATAATGAGCGGAGGCAACACTCCGCGATTAAACTCGTCTAAATAAGACTGTTTATTGGAGTATACGGAAGCGAGATACATAATTAAACCCAATTTTGCAAATTCGGAAGGCTGCATGCTTAACGGGCCAAAGATATACCACGATTTTGCCATGTTTACTTCTGTACCAAAAACAAATAATCCAGCTAACAATATAAGGATTGTTAAAATAATAATTTTCATCAGCTTTTGGTAATATCGGTATGGAAACACACTAGTAAAGGCAAAACCGATTAGCCCGAGCGCAAACCACATTAGCTGGCGAATTAAATAATGATTGCTGTCATAACCTTCCATTACCGCAGTCACCATGCTTGCGCTGTAAATCATGATCAGGCCAAACCCGCATAGCAGCAGCGGTGTAATCATAAGTGTAAAATCATAATATTTTATTCTATCTATCATCTTACTTCTCCCCGGTTCAAAGTATGGATGAAAATAGAAATTATTAATTAGTATAACACATATCCCCAAAAAGTGTAACACATATTTCTATTTCCATAGATTTATAAATACCTTTTTATATCGAAAAACAATAAAGCCATATATAAACAAAAAAACCTTGCCATTTTGACATGGATCGGCAAAGTTTTTCTTTCATCGCAAGTGATAATATCCCGTCACTTTATAAAGAGTTTTGGGAAGCTTCGTGTAAAATATTCAGCTTCTTTTCCAGGTTTTCCATCAATGCTTTTCCTTCTTCTTCACTTATAAGATCTAAGCGAACGGCAAAATCTATCTCCCGAGAAAGTCCGAACATTTGTGTATCCAAAACATCCTCATAAACAGGACATTGGGGCATCGTTAAATTTTCTATTTGAACTTCAATAAGTCGCAAAATTTTATCCGCATCAGCCTTAAGAAGAGCGTGGGCTTTTTCACGATGATTTACAGTCACCTCAGGCATCAAATCTATCCCCTCCGCTAAAAGACTTTCTTTATATTATATTATCCTTTACACTTGAAAAATGCAAATAAATTAAAGAAGTTATTACTTTTATGAACAGACTATATTACGATTAAAGTATTGGAGAATTTTTTTCTATTTCCAGTTATTATATGCCTAACAAACATATACTTAACTGCTATTTTTTAGAGGATCAACTGGAGGGATACATAATGATTGTGACGATTGTCGGGAAAGTGAAATACTCTATTACGTTAGATCCAACAGTATGGATATTTGACAGCAGGAAAGTTCCATTAGACGAAGCTTTCAAGGAAAAAAAGGCAGAAAAACAGCAGGAAAAATCAGAAGCGGAAAAAGCGATGGAACGATGGAACCGGGAAGTGTATCAGCAGAAATACCCGAACATTAATGATAATGTAGAGAAAAACCTCAATAAAGACGTTCTTAAAAATTCCTACGTGATGCCGCTTAAAGACTTTATCCAAAATGCAGAAATAACGGAAGATGCTGCTGCCGCCTACCTATTAACGAAGGATGAACATAAAACAAAAATCACCCTGAAAGCCTTAAAGGAAGGGTATCTGCTGTTTGCCAAAGACGGAAAACCGTTAAGAGAAGACGGCCCTGTTCATTTTTACTATGGTGACGGTTCGAATAAAGATGAACCGATAAAAAATATAAATAAAATAATGATTGTATAATTGCATTTCTTAGGTTGATTGTCAGCAGACAATCAACCTTTTTTGTATATTTTTCCCTTTAATACTCAAAATAAGCACATGAAATAAGGAGGAATGAAACATGAAATTTCATCTTCATCTCATCGCCATTTTCTTTTTTGCTTTCCTGGCAGGATGCAGCCAGGAAGATGATCAGGCCCTTGAGCAAGAAAGAACGAACAATCAAGATCAGCCGATTGTAAATGTTAAAGATTCCGAGCCGACTGAAAAATTTGACTTGACAAACTCAGAAATTGCCGCTCATTTGGCGAATGTAGCTTCCAGTGTTCCGGAAGTAAACGATGCAGCAGCCATTGTTGCTGGTCCGTATACGGTAGTTGGAATAGATGTTGATAAAGATTTAGATAGATCTCGAGTTGGCACGATCAAATATAGCGTATTAGAAGCTCTGTATCATGATCCTTACGGCAAAACGGCGGTCGTCATTGCCGATGGTGATGTAATGGAAAGATTGCGTGATATGGGATACAAAATTCAGCAAGGCCATCCGGTTCAAGGGGTTATCGAAGAAATTGCAGAAATCGTAGGGCGATTTATGCCTGAGTTCCCTCTAAATGAAAATCCTCCTCAAGAACCAGATCAAAACAAACAAATCATGCCGGAAAATAAGGAAAAAGAGCTGGAAGATATTGAAGAGGAGCAGTCCAATGAAAATTTAAACAGATAAACTTGTAAAACTAACAAGCGGAGTGAAAACCTGCTTGTTAGTTTTTTTCTTACTCTGCCAAAACAATAGCAACATTAACAGACATTTTCCCCTCTACCTTGTATAATAAAATGGTATGGCTGCAATATTTTTAAAAGCCAAAAGTCCCGGGTAAAATTGAATTCGTTTTGGGGTGAAAATATGCAAGTAAAATGTACGATATGTGACCGTATCGATACACTGCCAGATGATTCATTGCATGCAAAGCGCCTGCGCAACCGGCGTATATATATGTATTTATGCAAATCATGCTATGAACGAATAGGTACGAATACACAAAAAAGGCATGCTACCGGAAAATTTCGATTATATCAGGAAAAAAAGGATAACGATGAATTATTCTAAGTCTTTCCAATAATAAAAGGTGGTCACGAGAGAAGTTGACCACCTAATAGGAAAACTTTAATCTTTTGCCTTTCGCTGATAATAAAGCCTTGTCCGATATATAGCCAGAACTATAATCGTAACAATCAGTACCTCAACGGTAGGCATGCGCATGACGGTACTGAATATTGTAATGATATATACACCGATGAACATCAGTATATAAACAATCAGCTTTTTAAAAAGCGGCAATTTCTTTGCAAAACCTAGTTCATAAGCAATAATCGATAGGATAAAATTCATTACATAAAAAATCCAAAAAATATTTTCAATGCCGTTTACTTCGACAACGAAGTCAAAAACGAGATGTAATTTTTCCATGCGTCTCCCCCATTAGCTCTTGTTCCAATTCTTATCATACAAGAAGTTTTAACATCTTGCTAGTTTAACAATGAACAATATAGTAAATAGAAAAAAACTGAGGTGTTACTATGAAAAATTTGGACATAATGATGCTCATTTTGGCAATTTTAGTAATTGGGATGTTTTCCGGAGTTGGTATTGCCCTTTCTATGGGAAATGTATGGCTCCTCGTTCTGTTTCTCTTGCTTGGATTTGGCTTTATGGGCTCAGGATTCTGGCTAAAGAGAAAAAGAAAGTGACAATTTGTCACTTTCTTCCCTTTTTTATAAATGAAGCAATATCATGATGTAATTGCCGATTACAAGCGAGCACAGTGCTTTTATCGAGCATAGTCAGCTCCTCGCCATCGATGGTCGTCACCAATCCTCCCACTTCCTCGGCAATGACTTTGCCAGCGGCAATATCCCATGGTGACAGTTTCATCGATATATAGCCATCGATAATTCCCTCGGCAAGAAAGGCAAATTCCAATGCTGCAGAGCCGTAAGTTCTTGCTCCTCGGATTGTGCGGACAAATTGCTGCATTACTTTTTCATCTACATGCCGATTTTCGCAAAGCCAGAAATGATTCATACCGATAATCGCTTCCGAAAAAATCGGATTCATTTTCAGCGGTGCCAGCTTCCGGGCATTTTTATATGCCCCTTCAGAACGTTTCGCATGGTACAAATTATTTGCCATAACATCATATATTATGCCGATTTCTCCAACGCCGTCCTTATATATTCCGACGGAAATGGCGAAATTCCGTTTTTGATGGACAAAATTCATCGTTCCGTCAATCGGATCAATAATCCACACGATACCGTCCAATGATGTCAACTTATCCCCATAGCCTTCTTCCCCGATGATGCCATGGTTCGGAAAGGTTTCCTTAATCCTCTGTACGAAAAATTCCTCTGTATTTTTATCAATTTCCGTCACCAAATCATTCGGATTTGACTTGGAAGCAATTTCGAAAGTGCCTGTCATTTTTTCCCGAATATTTTTTCCTGCTTCCAGCACCCAAGCTTTTGCCTGATCGTATAGCTGATCTCGTTGTATTTTTTTCATTATGACGCCTCCACTACAACTAATTGTACTCATTGTAACAAAAAGAAGGGATGACGTCATTTTCGTGAATGAATATACAGATTCCCTTTAGGATGTATCCATTAATTTCATTAATTGTTCCCTCAACACTTTTAACCGTTCTTTTGATTTGATAATCTGGACTTTATCTCCTGCTTTCATCGCATCATGTAATGTAAGCAGTTCATAGTCGATTTCCATCTTAATAACCGGCAGCTTTTTTCTTTCTTTCTCCTTATTCATCGACTCAATGACAAATTTCAATGTTTCACCTCCTCACACCTGGATATGCCAAGTATTTTATATATTTTATGACCGTCTGCTAAATTGGTTCGTCATC
>Ga0079224_100010582_pt1 | contig 12664 bp, 12 predicted proteins | sample Stecom2015_FD_80414 | JGI IMG/M metagenome (GOLD analysis project Ga0079224, IMG submission 80414) | Agricultural soil microbial communities from Utah to study Nitrogen management - Steer compost 2015 | ecosystem: Environmental > Terrestrial > Soil > Agricultural land | place: USA: Utah...
CGCACCCACGTCAGGTACTCAGGACTACCAGCGGTGACCGGGACGACGACGACCTCAGGAACGTCATAGCCATGGTGCTCGATGATGTAGGAGCGCAACGCCTCGCTCCGGTCGGCCGCCGTCTTGAACTCCAGGCGCCACTCCGCCTCGGTCTGTACGTCGCCTTCCCAGCGGAACACGCTGGTGATGGGGCCGACGATTTGCGCGCACGCCGCGAGCCGTTCCCGGACCGCATCCGCAGCCAGCTGGCGAGCCGCCTGCTCACTGTCGGTGGTCGACATGACGATGACGTGTTCGGCATCCATGCAGTCGCAGAATAGCGCCTCGCCCACCCGCGAAGGCGGCCCCACGGCATGCGCGCCCCGAACGCGCCAGGACGAGCAAGGAGGTTGCGGCCCCGGCCTCCGCAGCGAGCCGGGGCCGCAACCCGTGACCCGGTTGCGACGCTTTCGCGTCGGCCGGGCGCTCATGGGCCCTACCGTCGTCGAACGGCAGAGCGGCTTTCTGACTTCCCGCCCGTCTGGTCAGCGCTCGACGACTGACCGGACGAGTTCCCCTGTCCGGGGTGCTCTGACGGCTTCTGCCCGGGCGAACCCTTGCCGTTCGAGTTCCCCTGTCCGGGGTGCTCCGACGGCTTCTGCCCAGGCGAACCCTTGCCGTCGGAGTCCCCCCGCCCCGGATGATCCGACGGCCGGCTCGCAGGGAGCTCGTCTTCGCTGGTGCCCGACGCGGAGCGGCCGGACTCGCCGCTCTGCTCGGCCCGGCCGATGCCCGAGTAGGGTTCGGGGTCTGCGGCCGGCTCCAGCACGCCGGGCGACTCCGTGTCGACATCGTCGGCGATCTCGTCGGACTCATCCTGCTCATCGGCTGTGAACGGCAGCACCGTCTTGATGATGGAGTCGACAGTGCGCTGGGCTCCGTCGGGCCATGCACCGGCCATGGTCACCCCGGTGCAGGCGGTGAGCACGACGGCCATCCCGGTCGCGAAACGCGCCCGAGCACCCATTCCGGCCATCCAGCGGCGGCGCGTCTGCCGGCCCACCGAATCCGGCGGCGCTACCGGCTCGATGCCGCTGAAATCGCCGGTGGCCATGCGCTGGGCGAGTTCGCGGCTCGGCGCGACGCGAACGGTCCCCGCGGCTTTGACCTCCTGCACGAACTCGGCGACCGGCCGGAATTCGGGCACGACGACGTCGCCACGCAGCACAGCCTCAGCCGTGGCGTCGTCGATCTGGCGTTGAGTACGCATCTCGTTCATGTCATCGCTGGGCGCGCTCACAGGGGTACGCCTTCAAGCAGAATTTTCTTCCGCAGCGCCGTCAGGCCTCGCCGCTGCAGCGCTTTGACCGCACCGACGGACTTGCCGAGGACTTCGGCCACCTGGTCGACGGTCAGGTCGGCCACCACCCGAAGCAGCAACACCTCGCGCTGGTCCGCGGAGAGCTGAGCGCACAGCTCGTCGACCCGGCCGCGGCCGAGCGCCGCCAACGCGTCCTCTTCAGCGTCGCCATGTCTGCGGTCGAGCAGATCGATACGGTCGGTCACCGTGACCGGCCGGCGGGCCCGCCGACGCCGCTCGTCGACCAGCCGCCGGTGCGCGATGGTGAAAACCCAGGAACGAAACTGCCGCTCATCACCCTCAAAGGCGGCAAGACCGGCGAAGACGCCGAGAAACACGTCGCTGGCGAGATCGTCGGGCTCGTCCGAGCCCTGCAGCCTGGCGTAGCCCGTCACGACCGGGGCCAGGTCGGTGTACAGGCGTTCCAGCGCCCACGACGCACCACAGCGCGCCGCGTCGATGATCGGGCCGAACTCCTCGCCGACGGACAGAGTGTCCTCCTCGCCGCACCGCCGGACGGACGGTGCGATCACGAGGTTACGGGCAAGTAGCCGATTCTTCGAGATCCCGTCCGAAATGAACACCGCCGGCGGTTCCGCGTCGCCAGGTCTGCTCGACCCGCGGTCCGGCTCGGTCGACAATGGCGGGGTGGACACCGAGACGTTCGACCTGACGACCGGGACCGAGCTGGTCACCGACGTGACGGGCCTGGTGCGGGAGTATTGCCGTGGCCGTGGCGACGGCCTGTGTCACGTGTTCGTCCCGCACGCGACGGCGGGCCTCGCGCTCATCGAGACCGGCTCCGGCACTGAGCCCGATCTCGGCCAGGCCATCGACCGGTTGCTGCCACGCGAGGACATCTACCGACACCGCCACGGCAGTACCGGTCACGGCCGGGACCACGTGCTACCGGCGTTCATCTCTCCGTCTCTGACCCTTCCGGTCGTCGACGGCATGCTCGCCTTGGGGACCTGGCAATCCGTGGTCGTCGTCGACAGCAACGTCGACAATCACCACCGGCAGCTCCGGCTGTCGTTTGTCGCCGGCTGAGCTCGCAGCCGTCGTCGCACGACCGGCCGCGCCGAGGCGTGTCCTGAGCCGATTCGTGGGTACGGACCATCCATCCGACGGAGGTGATGGTCATGCAGACTGTCGAGTGGGACATCGACGTGGCGTTTCAGGAGGACACCGACCGTACGGAGGCCACCGTGACGCTAGCCCTGGCCGACGGGTCGCAACTGCGGGCGCACGGGACGGCCAAGCGCAACCCGGACGACCCCGCGCGGCCTCGCATCGGTGAGGAGATCGCCGCGGCCCGGGCCCTGGCGGACATGGTGCACCAGTTGATGGACCGGGCCGCGACGGAGATCGAGGACATCACCCACGAACCCGCTCACCTGAGCGTGTGAGCCGCGACGGCGAACTACACCCAGCCTTGCCGGGCGGCCTCCCAGGCCAGCTGCATGCGGGTACGTACGTGTGCGAGGTCCATCAGTGCGTGCACCCGGCGCTGAACGGTGCGCACGCTGGTACCCCGGTGTGCCGCGATGGCTTCGTCGGTCAACCCGGACAGCAGCAGTGACAGCAACCGCCGATCGTCGTCGCCGAGCACCGAGTTGTTGCGCGCGGGCGGGGTGTGCTCGCTGTCCACGTGCAACGGGACAGCCGCGGCCCACACGAACTCGAACAGCTCCAGCAGCGCGTCCAACACCGCGCCCTGTCGGATGAGCACCCCGACCGGCGTGCTGTCGCGCTGCGCCAACGGCAGCAGTGCGATGGAACGGTCGATCGCGAGCATCTTGATCGGCAGTTTCGTGTGTACGCGTACGAGGTCACCGTCGCGCAGGCCCTCTTGCACCGCCGCCAGGCTGCCCGGGTTCTCCAGCGCCTCGGTCTCGAAGACCGCTCGCCCGCGCGCGGACGGGTGAGCCTGTACGCGTTCCTCGGACTCGACGACGATGGCCGGCGGCTTGATGAGGTTGAGCACCTCGTGGCGCGCCGAGGCGAACAGGTTCATGGTGCACTGCCGCAACGCTTCTTGACCCCGAACGATCTCGAAGACACCGGAGGCGTCCATCGCCAGGCTGGTGGCCCGGTGATGCGCCGACAGCCGGTCCAGGGCGTCTTGCGCTTCGCGCAGCTCGCGTAGCCGCTCGGCGATCATCGACTCGACGACCCCCGGCGAAGCGGCCACGAACCGCGGCGGGACATCGCCGGTCGTGCTGACGAGCCCACGCCCGGCGAGGGCGGCCAGGGCGGTGCGAATCGCCGCCGGCGACAGGTCGGTGGCCTGCGCGATCTCCGCCTCCGTGGCCGACATCGTCGTGACCAGATGCCCGTAGACCCGGTCTTCGTCCGGGCTCGCGCCGAGAACGGTGAGCATCAGAAGCCCGCGCCGATCATGGTCACTGAGGTCGCCGGCATCGTCCCCTCCCTGCATGACGTGCACCGATGGGCAGACTAGCGCGCCGGGCTTCCCGGCGGCGGCGCGGCCCGGCACGGTACGGCGCGAAGTCTGGTGAGTACTTTCGCCTCAACTGGGCATGATGGGCACCGATGAGACGCCAACGTTCCCCCCTGCGAGCCGCCACCGTCGGCGCCGCAGCACTCGCCTTGACCGCCGCTGCCTGCCAGGACGACGAGCCCGCCGCGTCGTCGCCGACCGAGGAACCCCACGTCGGTGCCCCGGCGGAATTCGTCACACGGCCGGAGCTGACGCCCCCGCTGATCGAAGTCGAGACGTCCGGGCAGGTGGACCCGGCCGACGACGACCTCATGCTCGTGGCGCCCAAGGGCGAGGAGTCACCGATGAACTCCCTGCTCATCGCCGACGCCGAGGGCGAGCCGGTGTGGATCCAGGACACCGACGGGAAGAGCTACGACTTCCGCGTGCAGCAGTATCAGGGCGAGCCGGTGCTCACGTACTGGCGCGGGGAGAGTAGGGAGCAGGGCTACGGCATCGGTGAGTTCGTCATCTTGGACACCTCGTATGAAGAGATCGCCACGGTCACCACGAAGGGGACCAAGGCCGACCTGCACGAGATGACCATCACCGATGACGGCACCGCGTTCCTGGTCAGCTATCCCACCGTCGGCGGCCAGGACCTCACCGAGCTCGACGGCCCGGAGGACGGCTACGTCCTCGACGGCGTCATCCAGGAGATCGACATCGCCACCGGCGAGGTCCTGTGGGAGTGGAGCGCGCTGGACCACGTCGAGCTGTCCGAGACGCTGAACAAGTTCGAGTATCGCGAGAAGCAGGACGGCAGCAAGGAACAGCCGTTCGACTACTTCCACATCAACTCCGTCACCGAAGACGGTGACCACCTGCTCGCCTCGGCGCGCAGTACCCACGCCATCTACCGGATCGACCGGCGCACCGGCGAGGTCGATTGGACGCTCGGCGGTTCGGCCAGCGACTTCGAGATGGACGACGATGCGGTCTTCGCCTGGCAACACGACGCCCAGCGCCAACCCGACGGCACCATCACGCTGTTCGACAACGAAAGCTCGCCCGCTGTCGGCGAGGAGTCCCGCGGGATGCGCCTCGATGTGGACACCGAGACCATGACCGCCCGCGTGGTCACCGAGTACCTGCCTCCCGATGGGCGCCTGGCGCCGAGCCAGGGCAACCTGCAGGTCCGTGAGAACGGCAACGTCGTCGTCGGCTGGGGCTCCGAGCCCTTCTACTCCGAGTACACCGCGGACGGCGAGTTGCTGACCGACTGGCAGTTCAGCGGAGGCCAGAGCTACCGCGCCTACCGATTTCCCTGGCGTGGGCAACCGAGCGAACCGCCGGCCATGGTGGTCGAGGACGGCACGGCCTGGGTGAGCTGGAACGGCGCGACCGACGTGGCGTCGTGGCGGTTCCTCGCCGGCGCCGATGCCGACAGCGCCACCGAAGTCGCCACCGTCGAACGCGACGGGTTCGAGACCTCCGCCGAGGTCCCGGATGAGCCGTATGTGGCCGTCGAGGCGTTGGATGCCGACGGCGAGGTCCTGGCCACCGCTGAACCAGAGGCTGCCTCGGACGGATCCTGACCGGCGTCCCGGACGAATCAACTGCGCGCGGCTGGGTACCCACCGCGTGTGACGAACCAGAGCCTGAGCCCAGAGCTGAACATCACCGAGCTGGGGCGACAGCTGCGGGTCGACGCCGTGCGTTGCGCCGCCGCCGCCGAATCGGGTCACCCCACGTCGTCGATGTCGGCGTCGGACCTGATGGCGACGCTGTTCGCCCGCCATCTGCGGTACGACTTCGACAACCCGGACGAGCCGAACAACGACCACCTGGTCTTCTCCAAAGGCCACGCGTCGCCGTTGCTGTACGCGCTGTACAAAGCCGCCGGCGCGATCACCGACGAGGAATTGCTGACCTTCCGCACGCTCGGCAGCCGGCTCGAGGGTCACCCCACTCCACGGCTGCCGTGGGTCGACGTCGCCACCGGTTCCCTCGGCCAGGGGCTCCCGTTCGGCGTGGGCATGGCCATGGCGGGCAAGTTCCTCGATCAGCTGCCGTACCGGGTCTGGGTCCTCTGCGGCGACAGCGAGCTCGCCGAGGGATCGATGTGGGAGGCCTTCGAGCATGCCGGCTACGAACGGCTGAACAACCTCGTCGCCATCGTCGACGTGAACCGGCTCGGCCAGCGTGGACCCACCCGACACGGCTGGGACACCGCGGCCTACGCCCGCCGCATCGGCGCCTTCGACTGGAACACCATCGAGATCGACGGCCACGACGTGAACGAGATCGATCAGGCGTACACACAGGCGGTGCAGTCCGACCGGCCGACGGCGATCCTCGCCCGGACCGTCAAGGGCGCCGGCGTGGCCGCCGTCGCCGACCAAGAAGGCAAGCACGGTAAGCCGGTGGCCGAAGCCGATGACGCCATCGCGGAACTCGGCGGGCCGAGCGACCTGCGGGTCACGGTGTCGCCACCGCAGACCGGCACGCGGCCGCACGACTTCGGCACCGCTTCAGCCATCAAGCTGCCGGAATACGAGGTGGGCACCGAGGTGGCGACGCGGACCGCGTTCGGCGAGGCGCTGGCTGCTCTCGGCACCGCTCGGCCCGACGTGGTCGGGTTGGACGCCGAGGTCGCCGACTCCACCCGGATGCAGTTCTTCGCCGATGCGCATCCGGAGCGGTTCTTCCAGTTCTACATCGCCGAGCAGCAGATGCTGGCCGCGGCCGTCGGGATGCAAAGCCGTGGCTGGATTCCGTACGTGGCGACGTTCGCCGCCTTCCTGACCAGGGCACACGACTTCGTCCGGATGGCAGCGGTGAGCGGTGCCGATCTCCGCCTGATCGGCTCGCACTGCGGCGTGTCGATCGGCGAGGACGGTCCGTCGCAGATGGGGTTGGAGGATCTGGCCGCGTTCCGAGCCGTGTACGGCAGCGTGGTGCTCTATCCGTCGTGCGCCAATCAGGCGGCCGCGCTCGTGGCGGGGCTGGCGGACTATCCGGGTATCGCCTACCTGCGTACCACCCGCGGTGACACGCCCGTGCTGTACGGCGCGGACGAGGAATTCTCCATCGCCGGCAGCCGGGTGTTGCGCTCGTCTCCGGCCGACCAGGTGACCCTGGTCTCGGCCGGCATCACCCTGCACGAGGCGCTGAAAGCTGCGGACGAGCTCGCCCGCCAGGGCGTGGCCGCGCGCGTCATCGACCTCTACTCGGTCAAACCGGTCGACGCACAGACCCTGCGCCGGGCCGCGGCGGACACCGGGCGCATCGTCACGATCGAGGACCACTGGCCTGAGGGCGGACTCGGCGACGCCGTCCTCGAGGTGTTCTCTCACGGTGAGCCCTCGCCGCACGTGCTCAAGCTGGCCGTGCACGGCATGCCTGGTTCCGCATCGCCCGCAGAACAGCTGCGCGCGGCCGGCATCGACCACACCGCAATCAACGAGGCCGTCTTGCACCTGCTCGGGCAGTGACACCGTCCACGCGGAGGCGGCCGGCCATGATCGTCCTTGGAGACAGTACCCATGACGTTCCGAGACCGTGACGACGCAGGTCGCCGCCTGGCCGACAAGCTCAGCGGCAAACCTTTCGATCGGCCCGTCGTGCTGGCGCTGCCGCGTGGCGGCGTCCCGGTCGCCGCGCATGTCGCCGACCGCTTGGGTGCGCCGCTGGAAGTCTTCGTCGCCCGCAAGATCGGCGCACCCGGTCAGCCGGAGTTCGGTATCGGCGCCATCGCCGAGGGCGACGACCTGATCATCGAGACCCGTGATGCCCGCCGGCTCGGGATCAGCGGTGCCCGGATGCGTGCGTTGGCCGCGGCTGAACGCCGCGAACTGAACCGCAGGGTCGAGACCTACCGCGGCACCGTTGACCTGCCCGACCTCGAAGATCGCGATGTCATCCTGGTCGACGACGGCCTGGCCACCGGCGTCACCGCCGAAGCCGCCCTACGCGCGCTACGGCGACACCGGCCACAGCGGCTGATCCTCGCGGTCCCGGTGTGCCCGCCCGAGACCGCCCGCCGTTTGACGGGCATCGCCGACCAGGTCATCGCGGTGGAGTCGCAACCTGGCATGGGCTCGATCGGCTCGTGGTATGAGAACTTCACCCAGACCAGCGACGAGCAGGTGGTGGCGCTGCTGGCCACCCGGCGACCCCGGCAGGCCGAGATCGCCGTGCCCGGCGGCGGCAGTGTGTACGGCGACTTGGAGAGCCCTCCGGACCCGGTGGGCGTGGTGTTGTTCGCGCACGGCAGCGGAAGCAGCCGCAACAGCCCCCGCAACCGCCACGTGGCCCGGGCCCTGCGCCGCCGCGGGCTCGCGACGCTGCTCATGGACCTGCTCACCGAGACCGAGGAACTGCAGGACGCCGCAACCGGCAGCCTGCGCTTCGACATCGAGCTCCTGGCCGACCGGCTCGACCTGGCCCGCGAGTGGCTCAGCGATCAGGCCTCGACCGCTGGGCTGCCGTTGGGCTGCTTCGGCGCGAGCACCGGCGCCGCGGCCGCGCTGATCTGTGCGGCCCGCGCCGCGGACCAGGTCAGTGCCGTGGTGTCGCGCGGCGGCCGCCCGGATCTCGCCGGGAACGCCCTGCGACAGGTCAGTGCGCCCACCTTGCTGATCGTGGGCGGGCGCGACGAAGTGGTACTCGACCTGAACCGGCAGGCGCTGGAGCAATTGAGCGGGCCGAAGCGGCTCGAGGTGGTCGACGGCGCCGGACACCTGTTCGAAGAGCCCGGCGCACTGGATGAAGTCGCCCGGTTGTCCGGCGACTGGTTGATCGACCACCTAGCCCAGCGACCGTCGGTGTCGAACCGGGCCTGATGATGTCCGGCGGGCTCAGCCGGCCCACTCCAGCAGCGGTTCCCGGCGCTGCGGGTCACGCAACTCCGCGATCGACTGCTTCTCGAGCTGGCGCACGCGCTCCTTGGTCAGCCCCACCCGCTCGGCGACTTCCTGCAACGTGTGCTGGCGGCCGTCGGTCAGGCCGTAGCGCAGGCTGACGATCAGCGCCTCGCGCGGCGGCAGGGTCGCCACCAGCGAGCGGATCTCCTCCCCCAGCGCTTGGAACTCGACCACGTCCGGGGCCCGCAGGTCCTCGGTGTCCTCGATCAGGTCGCCGACGTTGGCGCTGCCGTCGTCGCCGACCGGTAGGTCGAGGCTCACCACGTCGCGCGAGATCGTGCGCAGTTCCTCCACGCGCTCCGGAGTGAGATCGGCCTCCTCGGCGACCTCCTCGGTCGTCGGCTCACGCCCCAAGCTCACCTGCAGCTTGCGGTCCACGCGGGCGAGCTTGGAAATGCTCTCGACCACGTGCGCCGGCAACCGGATGGTTCGCGCCTTCTCGGCCCGGCCGCGTTCGATCGCCTGGCGGATCCACCACATCGCGTAGGTGGAGAACTTGAACCCCTTGGTGTAGTCGAACTTCTCGACCGCCCGGATGAGGCCCAGGTTGCCGTCCTGCACGACGTCGAGGAACGACAACCCCGTGTTGCGGTAGTACTTTCGCGCCGCCGCGACCACCAGGCGCAGGTTGGCCCGGATCATGTGGTCTTTGGCGCGCTCTCCGTCTTCGGCGATGGCCTGCAGCTCCGCGCGGGGATGAGCCAGCTCCTGCCCCTCCTCGTCAGCTCGCCGCAGAAGCTCGGCCGCGTAGACGCCGGCCTCGATCCGGCGGGCCAACTCGACCTCTTCCTGAGCAGAGAGCAACGGCGTGGAACCGATCTGCTTGAGGTAGTGGCCCACGAGGTCGTAATCCTGGTCGAGCTCGCGCGGCTCGTTGCGCGCGGCCGCCTCGATGCCGCGCTCAGTCACCATCGTCATCGCCTCTCCTCAGCGTTCGTACAAACCCACCAACGTGCCACGCTCGAGCATGGCGGCATCGGCAGCACGGTAGATGTCCTCGACGGTGGGTGCGTCAGGTAGGTCACCCCGGGCGGACAGCGCATATACCGTGAAGACGTATCGATGCGGACCGTCGCCCGGTGGCGGCGCAGGACCGCCCCACCCGTTCTCGCCGAAACCGTTGGGCCACTCTAGGCCTCCGGCCGGCGTTACATGTTCTGGAACGCCACCGGCATGCGGATCTATTCCAGTGACGAGCCAGTGGAGGAACGATCCACCAGGCGCATCGGGATCTTCGCACATCAACAGCAATTCCACGGCATCGGGAGGTACACCGACCCATTCCAGCGACGGCGACACGTTGCCGGCGTCGTGTGCGTGCCGATCGGGAATCACCCCGAGGTGTTCGAAATCGGGGCTTCGTAGTTCGATCGCGCCCATCGTTGGCGCCACCTTCCGTCGTGAGCCGGCCGGCTCGGCTCCGACGACACGCGCCACAGGGGGCGGTTCCAGTCCATCGGATTCCGGCCGAGTTCGAGTAACAGAGCTGGTCTTCGCGGTTGCCGCCATGACCCCACCGTCCCGTACCCGCCACTGTGATCCAGACACCCGTGCTGCAGGCATCTGCAGGTACGACGCGCACCCGGACAGTTCCGACCTGTCGTTTGCCCTCGACGAGCGGGGGTAGAGCCAAGGACATGTCGAACGAATCAGTGACCGACGCTGCTGGCCGAGAACGCCCGACCGGCTTCCCGCCGCAGCAGCAACAGCCCCCCGGGACCACCGACGCCATGACCCCGGTTCCGGACCACGGCGAGGACACCTACCGTGGCCACGGCCGCCTCGAAGGGTTGCGGACGCTGATCACCGGTGGCGATTCCGGCATCGGGCGGGCCGTCGCGATCGCGTTCGCCCGCGAAGGCGCCGACGTCGTCATCTCGCACCTGCCGAGCGAGGCCGCCGATGCCGAGGCGACGATGGCCCACGTCGTCGCGGCCGAGCGCAAGGGACTGGCGGTCGCGGCGGATCTCACCGAGCCCGACGCCTGCGCCCACCTCGTCGCCCGGGCCACCAACGAGCTCGGCGGGCTCGACGTGCTGGTGAACAATGCCGGCTACCAGATGGCCCGCACCGTCGGCATCGAACAGATCGACACCGCCCAGCTCGACCGAGTCTTCCGGACCAACCTCTACGCGCTGTTCTGGATGGTGCAGGCGGCGTTGCCGTCACTGGGCCCGGGCAGCGCCATCATCAACAACTCCTCGATCCAGGCGTACGAGCCGTCGGTGTCCCTGCTGGATTACGCGGCGACGAAAGCGGGCATCAACAACGTCACGGTCAACCTGGCAGCCGAGCTCGGCCCGCGCGGCATCCGCGTCAACGCCGTGGCGCCCGGTCCCATCTGGACGCCGCTGCAGCCGGCGACCCAGCCGACGGAAAAGGTCGAGAAGTTCGGCCAGGACACCCCGCTCGGCCGGGCCGGGCAACCGGCTGAGGTCGCGCCGGCTTTCGTCTTCCTCGCCTCGCCCACCGAGGCCAGTTACGTCTCTGGCACGGTGCTCGGCGTCACCGGGGGCAAGCCCGTCTTCTGACCACCACCGGCGTGGCTGGACGATGATGCCTCTATGGACGCTTCCACGGCGGGCACCGACCCGATGCCTCGATCGCTGACCCCGATGGCCGCGACGCCGTCGGTGTTGCCGGCCGACGAGTCCGGCTGGGGCTTCGAGATCAAGTGGGACGGGGTACGCGCCGTGGCCTTCTGCGACCGCGGCGCGTTCCGGCTGACCGGACGGACCGGGAGCGATTTCACGAAACGCTATCCAGAGGTCGGCGGCCTCGCCGAGCAGCTCGGGTCGCGCCGGGCGGTGCTGGACGGCGAGATCGTCGCCTTCGACGACGACGGCCGGCCGAGCTTTCAGCGGCTGCAGCCACGCATTCACGTCAGCTCCGACGCCGACGTCCGGGAGCGGCAGCGCACGATTCCCGTCGTCTACGTCATGTTCGACCTGTTGTACGACGACGGCCGCTCGTTGCTCGCGCTGGGATACGAAGACCGCCGCCGCGAGCTCGAGGCCTTGGGCCTCGGCGGCCCGCACTGGCAGGTGCCCGCCTATCACCCGGGCGAGGGACGAGCGCTGCTCGAGGCCACCCGGACTCGAGGCTTGGAAGGCATCATCGCCAAGAGGCTGGCCAGCCGGTATCGACCGGGGAAACGCACCCGCGACTGGCTCAAGATCAAGAACGTCCGGCGCCAAGAGGTGGTCATCGGCGGCTGGGTCGCCGGGAAGGGCCGCTTGAGCGGCGGATTCGGCGCGTTGCTCGTCGGCTACTACGACGATGGCCAGTTCCGCTACGCCGGCAAGGTCGGCACCGGGTTCGATCGCGCCGCGCGCGACCAACTGCAAGCCGCGCTCGATCCGCTGCGCCGGGCGGACAGCCCGTTCGCTGGGCGCCAACCGCAGAGCGACGCCGTGTTCGTGGAGCCCCGGCTCGTGTGTGAAGTCGAATTCGCCGAATGGACCAGCTCAGGCACGTTGCGGCATCCGTCGTACGAAGGGCTGCGCGACGACAAGGATCCCACCGAGGTGGTCCGGGAGGACCCGCAACCACCACCCGACGCGGAATGACCCGCTTGGTCAGCTGTCGCCGGTTCGAGCCTGCCGGCGTTCGGCCGTCATTCTCCGGCGCAACTGCCGACGCTCGGAGGTGTCCATTCCGCCCCACACACCGTGTTGCTCGTCGCGCTCCAATGCCTCCTCGAGGCATGACTTCTGTACCGGGCACCGACTGCAGATGGCTTTCGCCTGACGCTCCTGTTCGCGTTTACGCCGCAGGGGCACGCCGTCGGGTACGCAGAACAGATCGGCGTCGACGGATCGACAGGCGGCGTACTCCCACCACGGCGCATCCAGCATCGACCGGGCGCGACCGACGGACGGAGCATCGGCAATAGTCATGCGGGGTGCGTACCCGCGCCGGCGCTGCCGAAACGCCAGCGGCGCGGTTTGCCTC
>Ga0079224_100010583_pt1 | contig 12664 bp, 8 predicted proteins | sample Stecom2015_FD_80414 | JGI IMG/M metagenome (GOLD analysis project Ga0079224, IMG submission 80414) | Agricultural soil microbial communities from Utah to study Nitrogen management - Steer compost 2015 | ecosystem: Environmental > Terrestrial > Soil > Agricultural land | place: USA: Utah...
CGGGGAGTACGACGTCTCCGACAACACCCTCGTGGTTAGGCCCATCGCCGATTGGGATCTTCGTTTCGCATTCCACCAACTCGTGAACATGAACATCAATCAATATGCGAAGGGCGGTGGGCAACCGCTCATCACCGGTGGTCAACTGAAAGCGTTCGAAATCCCAGTCCCGCCGCTCAAGGAGCAGCGGCGCATTGCGGGCGTTCTCGACAAGTTCGAAGCCCTAGTGAACAGCCTCACCGACGGTCTGCCGGCGGAGATCGAAGCTCGTCGCCAGCAGTACGAGTACTACCGGGACAAGCTGCTGACCTTCGAGGAGCTCGTGGCGTGAGCGAGGGCAAGCTGATGCGGTACGAGCCGATCGCCGTCTCCTCCGAGAGCACGGTGGTGGCCGAGTTCGTGCCGGACGCGCCCACGGACTCAGACTACCAGTCCGAGTCGGCGCTGGAGCGCGAGCTGATCCGACTCCTGCAGGAGCAGGCGTACGAGTACCTTCCCATCACCAGCGAGGCCCAGCTCATCGCCAACCTGCGTGCCCAGCTGGAGGCGCTGAACGGAATCACCTTCAGCGACGCCGAGTGGGAGCGGTTCTTCAGCGAGAGCATCGCCGGGGCCAACGAGGGCATCGAGGAGAAGACCGTCCGCATCCAGGAGGACCACGTCCAGGTCCTCCAACGCGACGACGGGACATCCAAGAACGTCCACCTCATCGACAAGACCAACATCCACAACAACCGGCTGCAGGTCATCAACCAGTACGAGATCGGCCAGGGCGAAGGCGGCGCGCGTCGCGCCAACCGATACGACGTCACGATCCTCGTCAACGGGCTGCCGCTGGTGCACGTCGAGCTCAAGCGTCGTGGCGTCGACATCCGCGAGGCGTTCAACCAGATCGACCGCTACCAGCGCGACAGCTTTTGGGCCGGATCCGGTCTGTTCCAATACGTCCAGCTCTTCGTCATCAGCAACGGCACGCTGACCAAGTACTACTCCAACACCACCCGCTCCCAGCACGTCAAGGAAGTCAACGGTGCGAAGCGGGGCAAGACGTCCAACTCCTACGAGTTCACCTCGTGGTGGGCCGACGCCTCCAACCGCCCCATCCAGGACCTCACCAGCTTCACCAAGACGTTCTTCGCCAAGCACACCCTGCTCAACATCCTGACGAAGTACTGCGTGCTCACCGCCGACCGGCTCCTGCTGGTCATGCGTCCCTACCAGATCGTCGCCACCGAGCGGATCATCCAGAAGATCGAGATCTCCACCAACTACAAGACGCTCGGCACCATCGCCGCCGGCGGATACGTCTGGCACACCACCGGATCGGGCAAGACACTCACCTCGTTCAAGACCGCCCAGCTCGCCTCGCGCCTGCCGAGCGTCGACAAGGTCCTGTTCGTCGTCGACCGCAAGGATCTCGACTATCAGACCATGCGCGAGTACGACCGCTTCGAGAAGGGAGCGGCCAACTCCAACACGTCCACCGCGGTGCTCAAGCGACAGCTCGAAGACCCGAGCGCGAAGATCATCATCACGACGATCCAGAAGCTGGCCACCTTCATCAAGGCCAACAAGGGCCACGCGATCTACGACGGTCACATCGTCCTGATCTTCGACGAGTGCCACCGCTCGCAGTTCGGCGACATGCACGCCGCGATCACCAAGTCGTTCAAGCGGTACAACCTCTTCGGCTTCACCGGCACGCCGATCTTCTCGGTCAACGCGGCCAGCGGAGGCAAGCCGAACCTGCGCACCACACCGCAGGCCTTCGGCTGCTTCCTGCACGGCGACCCGCGTCACTGCCCACCCGACGACCACCAGATGGCGATCCACACCTACACGATCGTCGACGCGATCAACGACAAGAACGTCCTCCCGTTCCGCATCGACTACGTCAACACCATCAAGGTGCCCGACGGCGTCGACGAGAAGCAGGTCAGCGGGATCGACACCGAGCGCGCGCTGCTCGACCCGGAGCGCATCCGCCAGATCGTCGCGTACACGCTGGAGCACTTCGACCAGAAGACCAAGCGCTCCCAGGGCTACGACCACGCCGTCGTCGCCAACGTCGCCGAGGTCGTGGGCGGTCGCCGCGCGATCGCCGAACTCAAGCAGGCCAGCCGCGTCAAGGGATTCAACGCGCTGTTCGCGACCGCATCCATCGACGCCGCGAAGCGCTACTACCTGGAGTTCAAGCGCCAGCAGGCCGACCTTCCCCCCGAGCAGCGACTCAAGATCGCCACGATCTTCTCCTACGCCGCGAACGAGGAGACCGACGACGACCACCTCGACGAGGAGGGGTTCGAGACCAGTGGGCTCGACCAGCCCTCACGCGACTTCCTCGACGCGGCGATCCGGGACTACAACGAGCTCTTCGGAACGAGCTACGACACCAGCGCCGACAAGTTCCAGAACTACTACAAGGACCTGTCGCTGCGATTGAAGAACCGCGAGGTCGATCTCGCCATCGTCGTCAACATGTTCCTGACTGGGTTCGACGCCACGACGCTCAACACGCTCTTCGTCGACAAGCGACTCGTCAACCACGGCCTGATCCAGGCCTACTCACGTACCAACCGCATCCTCAACTCGGTCAAGACGTACGGCAACATCGTCACCTTCCGGAACTTGGAGAAGGAGACCAACGCCGCCATCGCGCTGTTCGGCAACAAGGACGCCCGCGGCATCGTGCTGCTCAAGCCCTACGGCGACTACTACCAGGAGTACGCCGAGAAGGTCACCGAGCTGCTCGAGCGGTTCCCACTCGGCGAGCCCCTTGTCGGCGAGACCGCACAGAAGCAGTTCATCGGTCTCCTGGGCGCCATCCTGCGCCTGGACAACATCCTGACCTCGTTCGACGAGTTCGCGGGCAACGAGATCCTCACGCCGCGTCAGAAGGAGGACTACCGCGGCGTCTACCTCGACCTCCACGCCGAGTTCCGCACGATGCGCGACGGCGACAAGGAGTCCATCAACGACGACGTCGTGTTCGAGATCGAGCTGATCAAACAGGTCGAGATCAACGTCGACTACATCCTCATGCTCGTCGCCCAATGGCGCGAGACACGCGGCAACGGCGAGGACAAGGAAGTCGCGGCGCTGCGGGACATCGAACGCTCAGTCGACTCCAGCCCGAGCCTGCGCAACAAGAAGGACCTCATCATCGACTTCGTCCACCGCGTCTCCGCCACGGGAGAGATCGACGAGGAGTGGGCCCAGTACATCGAGTCCAAGCGAGCCGCGGAGCTCGAGGCGATCATCACCCAGGAAGGACTCAAGCCCGACGAGACACGAGAGTTCGTCGGGCAGGCGTTCCGGGACGGCTCCATCCCCAGCGCCGGCACCGCGATCACCAGGATCCTCCCGCCGGCGACCCGCTTCTCTCCTGACGCTCATCACGGCGTGAAGAAGCAGCGAGTGCTCGCCCAGCTCGGTGAGTTCTTCGATCGATTCTTCGGACTCGGCGTCGGGCCGCGAGACTGACCCCGCCACGCTCGTCGAGCCACCACCCAGATCCGCGCCCGCCGCGCCGGGGCGCGCGGCGACGTCCCGGCTCCGCCAAGATGGGGGCATGGCTCGCTTCGTGACGTACTCGCAGACCGGGGGACCGGAGGTCCTCACCGTGACCGAGGGCCCCGAGCCCGAGCCGGGTGAGGGTGAGGTCGTCGTCGAGATCCGCGCCGCCGGGGTGAACCCGATCGACTGGAAGCTGCGACGCGGCATCCGCCCGTCGCCGCCGTTCACCGAGCCGCGTCGCGTCGGCTTCGACGGTGCCGGCGTGATCAGCGCGGTCGGACCGAACGTGGCCGACTGGACCGTCGGCGACGAGGTCGTCGTCCAGAGCACGCAGGGCACCTACGCCACGCACGTGGTCGCCCGGGCCGCCGACCTGATCCCCAAGCCGGCCGAGGTCAGCTTCGAGCAGGCGGCTGCGCTGGGCATCCCGGTCGCCACCGCCTTCCAGGTGCTCGCCTCGCTGGAGGTCGGCGCCGGTGACCGCCTCCTGCTGCACGGCGGGTCCGGCGCCGTCGGACAGGCCGCGATCCAGCTCGCACGGGCGCGCGGCGCCGTCGTCGTCGCCACCGCCAGCGAGCCGAACCACGAGCGCGTGCGCCGGCTGGGCGCGATCCCCGTCGCCTACGGACCGGGGCTCCTCGAGCGGCTGCAGGAGGCGTCGCCGGAGGGCTACACCGTCGCGCTGGACTGTGCGGGCACCGACGAGGCGCTCCAGACGAGTCTCGCCCTGGTCGACCGCGCCCGGATCGGCACGATCGTGCAGGGCGCCCAGTACCACGAGCTGGGCCTGCAGGCGTGGTCCGGCGGCTCGCCGGAGCCGCTGACGCCCGAGCAGCAGGCGCTCCGCGACGGTGCCGTGGCCGCGGTCCTGCCGCTGGTGGCCGCCGGCGAGTTCGAGGTCGAGATCGGCACGGTCATGCCGCTCGACGAGGCTGCCGAGGCACACCGACTCAGTGAGTCCGGCGCGGTGCGCGGCAAGATCGTCCTCGTCCCCTGAGGCGATCCGGTCAGCGCAGGTCCTTGCGCATCACGACCCGGGGGTGGCCGGCGAGCACCGACGTCGTCTCGGCCGCCTGCGTGAAGCCGGCCTTCTCGAACAGGCTCTTGGTGCCGACGTACGCCATCGTCAGATCGACCTTCGCGCCCCGGTTGTCGACCGGATAGCCCTCGATCGCGGGGGCGCCGGACTCGCGGGCGAACTCGACCGCACCGGCGAGCAGATGATGCGAGATGCCCTGGCCGCGAAAGCCCGGGCGAACCCGGATGCACCACACGGTCCACACGTCGAGGTCGTCGACGTGCGGGGTCTTGCGATTCGTGGCGAAGCTCGTATCGGCGCGGCGATGCACCGCCGCCCAGCCCACGACCTCGTCGCCGCGGTAGGCCAACACGCCGGGCGGACCCTGGGTCATCAGCTCGCGGACCTTCTCGCCGCGAGCCTCACCGACGAGCTCGCGATTCTCCCGGCTGCTGGTGAGGCGATAGCTCAGACACCAGCACACGCTCGCGTCCGGCCGCTTCGGGCCGACCATCGTGCGGACGTCGTCGAAGTCGTCGGCGGGGCGGACCGTGATCTCCATGGATCCACGATCGCGCACCCCGCCGACATTTTCGACCGTCAGATCGTCGGCACGTTCGCCAACGCCGCGGCCAGGTCCTCGTCGGAGAGCGGATCGTCCTCCAGGCGGCCCGCCAAGTACGTCTCGTAGGCGCCGAGCTCGAGCAGGCCGTGCCCCGACAGGCCCACGACGATGACCGGCTCGGTGCCGGCGTCGGCCGCCTCCAGCGCGACGCGACGAGCCTGCGCCAACGCGTGCGACGACTCGGGCGCCGGGACGATGCCCTCGGTCCGTGCGAAGCCGAGGGCGGTGTCGAAGCACTCGCTCTGCGGCAGCGCGACCGCGTCGATCAGTCCCTCGTGCACCGCGTGCGAGACCAGCGGCGCCATCGCGTGGTAGCGCAGGCCGCCGGCATGGATCGGCGACGGCACGAAGTCGTGACCCAGCGTGTACATCTTCATCAACGGGGTCATGCCGCCCGTGTCACCGAAGTCGTAGCGGTACTCGCCGCGCGTCAGCGTCGGGCACGACGCCGGCTCCACCGCGAGGATCCGCGGCGACTGGTGACCGGCGAGCCTCTCCCGCAGGAAGGGGAACGCCAGACCGGCGAAGTTCGACCCGCCGCCGGCACAGCCGATGACCAGGTCGGCGCCGGACTCTCCGGCGAGCTCGAGCTGCTTGAGCGCCTCCTCGCCGATGACCGTCTGGTGCAGCAGGACATGGTTCAGCACCGAGCCCAACGCGTACTTGACCGAGTCGTCCTGCGCCGCGACCTCGACCGCCTCGGTGATCGCGATGCCGAGCGAGCCCGGGTGATCCTCCGGCAGCGAACGACCGAACTCGGTGAGCCGGCTCGGGGATCGGTGCACCGTGCCGCCGAACACCTCGATCAGCGTCCGCCGCTGCGGCTTGGTGTCGAACGAGGCGCCCACCTGCCACACGTCGCATTCGACGCCGAACAGCGAGCAGGCGTAGGCCAGGGCCGTGCCCCACTGGCCGGCGCCGGTCTCGGTCGTCAGCCGGGTGACGCCGTGGAGCCGGTTGTAGTACACCTGCGGCACCGAGGTGTTCGTCTTGTGCGATCCGGCGGGGGACACGCCCTCGTACTTGTAGTAGATGCGCGCTCCGGTGCCGAGGGACTGCTCCCACCGGCGGGCGCGGATCAGCGGCGAGGGTCGGTACTGCCGGTAGACCTCGCGCACCGGCTCGGGGATCTCGACGAAGCGCTCGGTGGTGACCTCCTGTTCGATGAGCTCCGGCGGGAACAGCGCCGCGAGGTCGTCCGGACCGACCGGCTCGTGCGTCGCCGGATGCAACGGCGGAGGCGGGGGCGTCGGAAGATCGGCGACGATGTTGTACCAGTGCGTCGGCATCTGGGACTCGTCCAGGACGAACCTGATCTGCTCGCTCATCGAGTGCTCCTGAGGTGAACGGGGGAGGAACCGCGGTCAGCCTAGTGCCCCGGTGGCGGAGGTCACACCGAGGGCGCCCGGCGCCGACCGGCCGCCAGGATCGCCGCCACGACCGGGAGCGTGAGCAGTGCGGCGGCGAACGTCAGCGCACCGAAGCTCCACCACGCCACCACCAGTCCGGCGAGCAGGCCGCCGCCGGCGCCCGCGAGGTTCATGCTCAGGTCGCTGAAGCCCTGGACGAGCGGCCGCTCCGCCGCGGCGACGCTGCGGGTGAGCAGCGCGGCACCGGCGATCACCGACATCGACCAGCCGACCCCCAACAGGACGAGGCCGACGGTGATCTGCACTTCGGAGTGCCCAGACGTCCCCGCGATCGCGCACGCGAGGATCAGGACCCCCTGCCCGAGCAGGATCGTCGGCTCGGCGCCCCACCCGTCGGTCAGCCACCCGAACACGGGGGACAGCGCGTACATGCCCGCGATGTGCAGGCTGATCGTCACGCCGATGATGGTCAGGCTCGACCCGTGGCCGGACATGTGGACCGGCGTCAATGCCATCACCGCCACCATGACGGCGTGGGAGGACGTCACCGCCCCGATCGCGACCGCCGTGGACCCGCGGACGTGCGGCAGCGCGGTGCGCACCCGCGGAGGCGTCGGCGCGGACGCGGCCCGAGGCTCGAGCGGATCGGGTCGCAGCAGCACCCACGTCAGGACGCCCGCGACGGTGAAGGCGACGACGGAGAACATCTGAGGGCCGGCCAGCGCGGGGACCGACAGCCACCGCGCGACCACCGCGCCCGGCCCGGTCAGGTTCGGGCCGGTGACCGATCCGATCGTCGTCGCCCACACCACGAGCGAGATCGAGCGACCCACGCCATCGGCCCCGGCGCGGTCCGCGGCCGCGAACCGCGACTGCAGATTGGCCGCCGTGCTGGCCCCGAACAGGACGAATCCGATCAGCAGTAGGGCCGCCAGGTCGAGCTGGGCGGCGGTCACCACCGCGACGGCGCCGACCGCGCCGATCAGCCACCCGGCGGTCAGGGCGGGACGGCGACCGCGCCGGACGGCGAGGTTCGACAGCGGGACGGTGAAGGCCGCCGCGCCGAGCGTCATCGCGACGACCGCCATCCCGGCCCATGCCGCCGAGCCGGTGACCTCCTCGACCAGCAGGGCGCCCACCGCGAGGCCGGCGCCGGTGCCGATCCCCCCGACCACCTGGACGGCGGCCAGCGTCGCCAGCGTCCGGCGCTGCCAGGGCCAGGTCACCTCAGGCCCAGATCGTCACACGTTCGGCCGGATCCAGCCACAGGGCGTCGTCGGGGGTCGTGCCGAACGCCTCGTGGAAGGCGTCGATGTTCCGCACCACCTGATTGCAGCGGAACTCCGGCGGCGAGTGCGGATCGACGGTGAGACGTCGGACCGTCTCGGCCGGGCGCACCTTGGACCGCCAGGTGCGCGCCCAGGACAGGAAGAACCGCTGGTCCGGGGTCCGTCCGTCGATCTGCGCGTCGGGGGCGTCGCCCCGGGCGAGCCGGAAGGCCAGGTGGGCGATGCCCAGTCCGCCGAGGTCGCCGATGTTCTCGCCGATGGTCAGCGCGCCGTTGACGGTCTGCCCGTCGGCGCCCTCGGGGCTGAGCTCGTCGTACTGGGCGATGATCCTGGCGGCCAACGCGTCGAAGGCCTCGCGGTCCGCGTCGGTCCACCAGTTGTTCAACGCTCCGGTGCCGTCGTAGTGCGAGCCCTGGTCGTCGAAGCCGTGGCCGATCTCATGACCGATCACCGCGCCGATCGCCCCGTAGTTCACGGCGTCGTCGGCCTGCGCGTCGAAGAACGGCGGCTGCAGGATCGCGGCCGGGAACACGATCTCGTTCATCGTCGGGTTGTAGTACGCGTTCACCGTCTGTGGCGTCATGTACCACTCGTCTCGGTCGATCGGGCGACCGATCTTGGCCAGCTCGCGGTCCATCGCGACCGACTGCGCGCGCCGGGCGTTGCCGAGCAGATCCGTCGGATCCGTCTGGAGCGCCGTGTAGTCCTTGAAGGTCGTCGGATGACCGATCTTCGGGGTGAACGCGTCCAGCTTCTCCAGCGCCCGACGCTTGGTCTCCTCGCTCATCCAGGGCAGTTCGCGGATGCTGATGCGGTAGGCCTCCAGCAGGTGCTCGATGAGCTCCTCCATCCGCTGCTTGGCCTCGGCCGGGAACTGCGTGCGCACGTAGATCTTGCCCACGGCCTCGCCCATGGCCCCCTCGACGAAGCCGATGCCGCGCTTCCAGCGGGGACGCAGTTCGTCGGTGCCCTGCAGGGTGCGGCCGTAGAAGTCGAAGTTGGCCTGCACGAAGTCGTCCGAGAGGTACGGCGCGGCACCGTGCACGAGCTGCCAGCGGAGCCAGTCGGCCCATGACGGCAGCAGGTCGTCGACCAGGAGGGACGCCACGCCCTCGAGGTAGGACGGCTGCGCCACCACGGCCTCGGCCAGCACACGTTCCTCGATGCCGGCCCGGTCCGCCCAGGCGCGCCAGTCGAACGTCGGGGTCAGCTCGACCAGGCGGTCGAGCGTCATGAGGTTGTACGTCTTCTGGGCGTCGCGCACCGCGACCCGGTCCCAGTGGTGCGAGGCGATGCGCGTCTCCAGATCGAGCACGCGCTCGGCCCGCTGCTCGGCGTCGTCGAATCCGGCCAGCCGCAGCATCGTGGCGACGTGCGCGCGATACGCCTCGCGCACCGGCGCGAACTGCTCCTCCCGGTAGTACGACTCGTCCGGCAGTCCGATCCCGGACTGGACGATGTGGGTGACGTACCGGTCGGGATTGCCGCGGTCGGGGGCGATGTAGAGACCGGCGATGCTGTCCACGCCGGAGCGCTCCAGGGCACCGATGGTGCGGACCAGCGCCTCGACCGAGCCGACGGCGTCGATCGCGGCCAGATCGTCGGCCAGCGGCGCGGCGCCGAGACGCTCGATGCGCTCGGTGTCCATGAAGCTCGTGTAGAGGTCGCCGATCTTGCGCTGCTCGTCGTCCTCGGGGGAGGCGGCGCAGGTCTCGACGATCCGGCGGACCAGCTCCTCGGCCTCGTCGACCAGGTCGATGAACGATCCGGCGGTGGCCCGATCGGGCTTGATCGTGGTCTCGCGGAGCCATCGACCGTTGACGTGGCGGAACAGATCGTCCTGGGGGCGGATGTCGGGGTCGAAGGTCGAGGGATCGAGGCCTTGGGTCACGCCGCTTAGGCTACACAGCGTGGCACGCAAGACAGAGGTTGAACTGACGGTCCTCCGCACCGAGGAGCTGGCCCCGCGACTGCGGCGGGTGGTGCTCGGCGGGCCCGGATTCGCCGAGTACCTCGCGGTGCACCTGCCGGCCACCGACAGCTACGTCAAGCTGATGTTCGGCGAGGGCGAGGACGTCGTCCGGCGCACCTACACGGTCCGCCACGTCGACGCCGAGGCCGGGGAGCTCACCATCGACTTCGTCACCCACGGCACGAGCGGCTTCGCCGGTCCGTGGGCGATGCGGGCCCGGCCGGGGGACACGCTCCGGTTCCGGGGGCCCGGCGGCGCGTACCGTCCGCGACCCGACGTCGACCACCACCTGTTCGTCGGCGACGAGTCCGCCCTGCCCGCGATCGCCGCCTCCCTGGAGGCCCTCGACCCGGGCGCCCGCGCGACCGCGTTCGTCGAGGTCGACGGTCCCGACCACGAGATCGAGCTGACGTCCCCGGGGGACGTCACCGTCCACTGGCTCCACCGCGACGGGGCCGAGCCGGGCACCACGACTCTGCTCGACGACGCGGTCCGGGCCTGGCCGTGGCCCGGGGGACGGGTCCAGGCGTTCGTCCACGGCGAGTCCGCCCTCCTCAAGACTGTGCGGCCCTATCTGCTCGACGGTCGCGTCGACCGCGCCGACATCTCCGTCTCGGCCTACTGGCGGCGCGGCGAGACCGAGGAGGGCTTCCGCCGGTGGAAGAAGCAGCAGCCCGACGCGGTGATCCGACCCGGCCGCTGAGATCGAGGGCCGGTCCCGCTTCGCGGGCGGATCGGCACGCCACGGCCGCGCGACGCGCCCCCGGTACCCTCATCGGGTGACCGAATTGCGCAACGTGGCCGTCATTCTCGCCGGTGGAACGGGAACCCGGGTCGGGTTGGCGATCCCCAAGCAGCTCATCAAGATCGCGGGCAAGACGATCCTGGAGCACACCATCGCGGTGTTCCAGGCCGCGGAGCAGATCGACGAGATCATCGTGCTGATGGCCCAGGGCCACCTCGATCCGGTCCACGCGATCGTCCGTGACGGTGGCTACACGAAGGTGACGCAGGTCCTCGAGGGCGGCTCGACCCGCAACGAGACCACGAGCCTGGCGCTGCAGGCGCTCGGCGACGAGGAGTGCAACGTCCTCTTCCACGACGCCGTGCGCCCCCTCGTGTCGCAGAAGATCATCTCCGACGTCATCGAGGCGCTGCAGACCTACGAGGCGGTCGACACCGCGATCCCCTCGGCCGACACCGTCGTGCAGGTGCACCCGGAGCGCAGCGGCGACCTCGACACCATCTCCGACGTGCTGCGGCGGGACCTGCTGCGTCGCGGCCAGACCCCGCAGGCGTTCCGTGCCTCGGTCATCCGCGACGCCTACGAGAAGGCCTGGCAGGACCCGGACTTCACCGCGACCGACGACTGCACCGTCGTGCTGCGGTACCGCCCCGACGTGCCGATCGCGGTCGTCCAGGGCCACGAGCGGAACATGAAGGTCACCGAGCCGATCGACGTCTACATCGCCGACAAGCTCTTCCAGCTCGCCTCCGCCGAGTCACCCGACCGGCTCACCGACGAGCAGTACCGGGCGGCGCTCGAGGGCAAGGTCATGGTCGTGTTCGGCGGCTCGTACGGCATCGGTGGCGACATCGCCACGCTCGCCGAGAGTCACGGAGCGCGGGTCTTCGCGTTCTCCCGCTCGACGACCGGCACGCACGTCGATCGTCGCGAGGACGTCGCCGCCGCGGCCCGCGAGGTCGTCGAGCAGGCCGGACGGGTCGACTTCGTCGTCAACACCGCGGGCATCCTGCCGATCGGCGACCTGGCCGAGACCAGCGAGGAGACGATCTGGGCGGCCACCGAGATCAACTACCTCGCCCCCATCTTCATCGCCCAGGAGTTCCGGCCGCTGCTCGCCGAGACCCACGGCTCGCTGCTGCTGTTCACCTCGTCCTCGTACACGCGGGGACGCAAGGGCTACTCGCTGTACTCCTCGGCGAAGGCCGCCACGGTCAACCTGACCCAGGCGCTCGCCGACGAGTGGGCCGGCCAGGTGCGCGTCAACTGCGTCAACCCCGAGCGCACCGGCACGCCGATGCGGACCAAGGCGTTCGGCGAGGAGCCGCCGGGCACCCTGCTGTCCTCCGAGGAGGTCGCGCGCCGGTCGCTCGACGTGCTGGTCGCCCCGATGACCGGGCACATCATCGACATCCGCCGCGAGGACGGTCCCGCGGCGATCGGCGGGGGCCACTGACCGACCGTCCACGCCCTGCGCGGTCCGGCGCCCGGCGGCGCACGGCTGGTCTCGTCCGACGGACCCCCAGGTCGAAGCAAGGCGAGCCTTAGTTACATTAGGCTCGCCTAACCCGCCTACTGTCCAAGGACGACGAATGCTTCAGACCCGACGGCTGACCGCCGCCGCCCTGACCCTGCCCCTGCTCAGCCTCGCGCTCACCGCGTGCGCCACGGACGAGTCCGCGAGCGGCGATGACGGTGAGACGATCATCGTCACCGACGCGCTCGGGGAGGAGGAGGTCCCGCGCGACCCCGAGAGTGTCGTCGTGTTCGACATGGCCTCGCTCGACACGCTCGACACGCTCGGCGTGGACGCGATCTCGGGCGTGGCGAAGGGCGGCGCCGTGCCGTCCTATCTGCGCGAGTACGCCGGAGACGAGTACGTCGACGTGGGCGACCTGTTCGAGCCCGACCTCGAGGCGATCCCGGCGGCCGAGCCCGACCTCATCATCGTCGGCGGCCGCTCGGCCGGCATGCACGACACCCTCGAGAAGACGTTCCCGGACGTGCCTGTCCTGGACATGTCGACCGACGAGACGGACTACCTCGAGAGCGCGCGCCGCAACATCACCACGCTCGCCGGAATCTTCGGCGAGGAGGACCGGGCCGAGCAGCTCCTCGCCGAGTACGAC
>Ga0079224_100010584_pt1 | contig 12662 bp, 8 predicted proteins | sample Stecom2015_FD_80414 | JGI IMG/M metagenome (GOLD analysis project Ga0079224, IMG submission 80414) | Agricultural soil microbial communities from Utah to study Nitrogen management - Steer compost 2015 | ecosystem: Environmental > Terrestrial > Soil > Agricultural land | place: USA: Utah...
AAGTCGATCAGCGCCGCCGAGCTGAAGGCAGTCGAGGATGCGGCGATCCGCGACGTGGTCAAGCTCCAGCAGGAGGTCGGCCTGCCCGTCGTGACGGACGGCGAAATCCGGCGCTCCTTCTGGCACTACGACTTCATGGGCGCGCTCACCGGCCTCGACCTCGAAGAGCGCGAGCCGGAGGGCGGCGTCCAGTTCCACGGCGTCAAGCTGCGGCCGATTTTCCCGACGATCACGGCCAAGCTCGACTTTCCCGACGACCATCCGATGCTCGAGCATTTCAAGTACCTGGCGAGCGTAGCCGGCGTGATGCCCAAGATTTCGATCCCCGGACCGAGCGCCTGCCATTTCCGAACCGCCAAGGCGGACATCAGGGTGAAGGAATATCTCGACCCTGACGTGCTGTTCGCCGACCTGGCCAAGACCTATGCCAAGGCGGTAAAGGCGTTCTACGACGCCGGCTGCCGCTATCTGCAGATGGACGACATCTACTTCGCCTATCTGTGCGATCCGAAGCAGCGGGCGGCCAGGCAGGAACTGGGCGAGGATCCCGACTGGCTGATCGATCGCTACGCCTGGATGATGCACGAGGCGATCAAGGACCGGCCTGCCGACATGGTGATCGGCATGCACATGTGTCGCGGCAACTTCAAATCGACCCACGTCGCCGAGGGCGCCTACGATCCCGCGGCCGACGCCATCTTCAACAAGACCGGCGTAGACATCTATTTCATGGAGTATGACAGCGAGCGCGCCGGCGGACTGCAGCCGCTGCGCCTGCTGCCCAGGGGAAGCAAGCGCGTCATGCCCGGCTTCATCACAACGAAGACCGGGGAGCTAGAAAAGCTCGACGATCTCAAGCGGAAGTTCGAAGAGGCCTCGAAATATGCCGACATCAACCAGCTCGGCATCGCCCCGCAATGCGGCTTCGCCTCCACCGAGGAGGGCAACCTCATCACCATGGATGACCAGCGGCGAAAGCTGGAACTGGTGGTGAAAACCGCCGAGGCAATCTGGGGCGGCGTGGCGGCCTGAGCCCTGTCGCCGGACATACAGCCGGTGACGCCGCCGTTGTTGCCGGCTGCCCGAATGGCGCGTAGGTATTGCCCCCGATCGGAGGGGGATCGGACGCCGGATGACGCGCAGCTATTCCGCATTTTCGCTGTTCCGCGAGGGCCTGCGCGGCCATTCGGGCTGGGCGCCGGCCTGGCGCTCGCCCGATCCCAAGCCGAAGTATGACGCCGTCATCGTCGGCGGCGGCGGGCATGGGCTCGCCACCGCCTACTATCTTGCCAGGAACCACCGCATCCGAAACGTCGCGGTGATCGAGAAGGGGTGGCTCGGGGGCGGCAACACCGGCCGCAACACCACGACGATCCGCTCCAACTATTTCTATCCCGAAAGCGTCGCGCTCTACGACTTTGCCCTGAAACTCTACGAAGGCCTGTCGCGCGAGCTCAACTACAACGTCATGTTCTCGCAGCGCGGCGTGCTGACCGTCTCCCATTCGGAAGGCGAAATGGAGATCGCAGCGCGTGTGGCCAACGCCATGCAGATCAACGGCACCGATGCCGAACTGCTCGGCCCCGACGAGGTGTTTCAGAAGGAGCCGCTGCTCAATCGTTCAGACCGGGCGCGCTATCCCGTATTCGGCGGCGTGTGGCAGGGTCGCGCGGGGGTGGCCCGGCACGACGCGGTTGCATGGGGATATGCCCGCGCCGCGGACCGGCTCGGCGTCGACATTATCCAGGACTGCGAGGTCGAGGGTTTCGTCATCGAGAACGGCCGTTGCGCCGGCGTCGAGACGAACCGCGGAACGATCCGCGCGGACGCGGTAGGGATCGCCGTCGCCGGCCATTCGAGCGTGCTCGCGGCCGAGGCCGGGTTTTCGCTGCCGATCCAGTCCTATTCGCTGCAGGCGATGGTGTCGGAGCCGGTCAAGCCCTGCATGCGGACCGTGGTGCTCTATCTCGGGACCGGAACCTACCTGTTCCAGTCCGACAAGGGCGAGATCGTGGTCGGCGGCGGACTCGACCGGGTGCCCTCCTACGCGCAGCGCGGCAATCCGCCGATGCAGCGCACGGTGCTTTCCGGCATGCTGGAGATGCTCCCGTCATTCGGCCAGTTGAAGCTGATGCGCCACTGGGCGGGCAACGTGGACGTCAGCCCCGATTCGTCGGCCATCATCGGGCCTTCCCCGGTGCCGGGTCTGTACCTCAACTGCGGCTGGGGTACCGGTGGCTTCAAGTCCATCCCCGCCGGGGGCTGGCTGCTCGCACATCTGATCGCCAAGGACGAGCATCACGAGATCAGCCGCCCGTTCGACCTTTCCCGCTTCACGACCGGCCGGCTCATCGACGAGGCCGCCGGCTCGGGCATCGCGCACTGACGGAGCAACAGGATGCAGCTCTTCCCCTGCCCCTTCTGCGGATTGCGCGACGAGACCGAATTCCACTTCGCCGCGCCGGCAGGAAAGGTCCGCCCCGAACCGGCCGGCGAGGTGAGCGCCGAGCACTGGGCGAGCTATCTCTACATGAAACCGAACCCGCATGGGGCGTCGCGCGAGATCTGGCTGCATCTTGCCTGCGGCGAGTTCTTCCTCATGGAACGGGACACCATGACCCATGAGGTGGCGGGTGCGCAGGCCCTGCGGAAGGAAGCCGATGCTTAAGCCCGAGGCAGCGCGATGACGGCCCGCCGCCTTTCGGCAGCCGCCGGCGCGCCGGCGATCCCGTTCACCTTCGACGGCAGGGCCTATGAGGGCCGCGAGGGCGACACGATCGCCGCGGCGCTGCTTGCGGCCGGCGTGCGCATCGTGGGCCGCAGTTTCAAGTATCACCGGCCGCGCGGCATCTGGGGCGCCGGGCCTGAGGAACCCAACGCGCTTGTCGACGTCACGCTGGATGGCCGCACCACGCCAAACCTGCGTGCGACGACGGAGCCGCTGGTCGAGGGCATGGCGCTCAGGGCAGTCAACGCCCATCCGAGCGCGGCGGCCGACCGCAACCGCGTCTTCGACCGCTTCTCCGCCTTCATCCCTGCCGGCTTCTACTACAAGACCTTCATCTGGCCCGACTGGCACCTGTTCGAGCCGCGCATCCGCGCAACCGCCGGGCTGGGCAGGCTCGATCCGGCCCATGAACCGCCGGCCACCTGTCCGATCGTGCATGCGCATTGCGACGTGCTGGTCGTCGGCGCCGGTCCGGCCGGACTGGCCGCCGCGCGCGCGGCATCCGCTGCCGGCGACAGCGTGATGCTGGTGGACGACCAGGAACGGCCCGGCGGTACGCTCCTTCACCGCGATGCCGAGATCGACGGGCAGCCGGGTCGCATCTGGGCAGCCTCCTGCGTTGAATATTTGCGCTCGCAGGGCCACCGCGTGCTGCTCAACGCCACGGCATTCGGCATCTACGACCACAATCTCGCCAGTGTCTGGCAGCGCCGCTTCGGCAGGCCGGATGCGCTCTGGCAAGTGCGCGCCAGGCGAATCGTGATTGCCGCCGGCGCGATCGAGCGACCCCTCGTCTTCCCGGACAACGACCGACCTGGCGTGATGTCGGCCGAGGCAGCACTGGTCTATCTGCGTCGCCATGACCTTCTTGTGGGTCAGCGCATCGTCGTCGCGACCAACAACGACAAGGCCTATGCCGTTGCGCGGGCGCTTGCCGCGGCAGGCGCGGAGATCACCGTCGCGGACATGCGCAGCACGGCGCCTCGCGCCGACGAGCGCCTGCGCGTTCTCTCTGGCGCGTCGATCTTCGGCGTCGAGGGCAAGGACGTGCTGGAGGCCGTGCGGATCGGGGGCAAGCGGATCGCGGCCGACTGCCTGCTCGTCTCGGGCGGCTTCACGCCGACGGTGCATCTCTTCTGCCAGGCGAAAGGCAAGTTGCGCTACGACGAGAGCATCGCCGCCTTCGTCCCCGGCGAGCGGCGGCCGGGGGTCGTCGTCGCAGGCGCGGCCAACGGGCGCTATGCGCTGTCCGGCGTGCTTGCCGACGGCTACGCCGCGGGCGGCGGCAGGGGCAAGTCCGCGCACGCCGTGACCCCGGACGACACCTATCGGATCGAGCCGGCATGGCCGCGCCCCGGCAGCAAGGCGCGACAGTGGATCGACTTCCAAAACGACGTGACCGTGAAGGATGTCGAGATCGCGGCGCGCGAGAACTTCCGCTCGGTCGAGCACCTCAAGCGCTATACGACGCTCGGCATGGCGACCGACCAGGGCAAGACCTCGAACATGAACGGGCTTGCCGCGATGGCCGCGATCACGGGCCGATCGATCGCGGACACCGGCACCACCACCTACCGCCCGCCCTTCGTGCCGATACCCATGACCGTGGTTGCGGGCCGCAGGCGCGGCGAACTGTTCAACCCGGTCCGGCGGCTGGTGCTGGAAAACGAGCACAAGACGGCGGATGCCGTATTCCGTGAATATGGCGGCTGGTTGCGGCCCGCCTGGTACGGCAAGGGCCGGGCGGAAGCCGAGATCGAACGCGAGGCGCGCACCGCGCGAGAGACGGTAGGCATCCTCGACGCCTCACCGCTCGGCAAGATCGATGTGATCGGCCCCGACGCCGGGGCGCTGGTCGACTACAATTCCTACCAGTCGATCTCGACGCTGAAGCCCGGCCGCATCCGCTACGGCTTCATGCTGACGGAAGCCGGCGTGATCTATGACGACGGCGTCGTCGCGAAGGTCTCGGACGACCACTACATCGTCTCCTGCTCGTCGGGGCACGTGCCGGGCGTGGTGCAACGGCTGGAGGAATGGCGGCAGGACCGCTTCGACCCGACGCGCGTCTTCGTCCACAACTCGACGCCGCAATGGGCGACGCTGACGGCGACCGGGCCGCGCTCACGCGATCTCGTCGCCATGCTCGGGCTCGACCTCGATCTGTCCGACGAGGCTCTGCCGCACATGGCCTTCGCCGACACCACATTCGACGGCGCGCCGGCGCGCGTCGCACGGGTGAGCTTCACCGGCGATCGCTCCTACGAGATCTCGGTGCCCTCATCCAAAGCGGCGGCGCTCAACCGCGCCATGGCTGCGGCCGCGGGCGAGCTGGGCGGATGCCTGCTCGGCTCCGAGGCCCTGCTGCTCCTGCGCGCCGAGAAGGGCTACATCATCGCCGGCAAGGACACTGATGGCACGACCATGCCGCACGATCTCGGCATTGCCGGGCCGCGCGACAAGCGCAAGGACGAGTTCGTCGGCAAGCGCTCGCTCTTCACCGAAAACGCGTTGCGGCCGGACCGGCAGCAGGGCGTCGGTCTGACAGTGGTTGACGACGAGCCGCTGCCGACCGGCGCGCATGCTGTGGAGACCCGCGACGGCAGGCGCCGCTCGATCGGCTTCGTCACGTCGAGCTACAGGAGCCCAACCCTCGGTCGGCCGATCGCGCTCGGCCTCATCGAGCGCGGCCTGTCGCGGATGGGCGAGGAGCTCGAGTTCGTGCATCTCGGCAAGTCGATGCGGGCGGTGATTTCGCCCGTCTGCGCGTTCGACCCTCGGGGAGAGCGGCTCAATGCCTGAAATGGCTGTACTCCAAGGCTGGGACCTGAAGCGCGGCTACGACGCGGCCACGAAATGGTCGCCGGCGCCGGACTGGCGGCACGCCTCGATCGAGCGCACGTCATGGTCGGCGCGGCCCGTCTTCGGACTCGGGCAGACGCTCGTGAGCGGCAATCTCGAAGTGGCGCGCTCTGCGCTTTGGCCGAAGGCCGAACCGGTCGGACTTTGGGGCATCGCCAAACGCGATGCGCTGGTTCGGATCGCCCGCGACCGCGCCCTTCTGGTCGGAGATCGGCCGGTTGCGATCCAACCCGGCTGGAACGCGGAGGGCGGATGGGCCGTCTCTCTTGCCGACGATGCGTGGTTCGTGTTCGAGCTTTCGGGCGACAGCGCGCGGGCCGTGTGTGCACAGGCAACCTCCGCCGATCTTGAAAAGGGAAGCCCGTCGGCGGCCGTGCTTTTCGCCGGCGTGACGGCGCTTCTTTACCGAACGGACGAGATCACCGCCCGGCTGCATGTCGAACGCGGCTTCGCGCCCTATCTATGGCGCTGGCTCGAGACGCTCGAAGGCTGAGCCCAAGGTCCCGGCCGGCCGCAGGTTGACGCAGCCACAGCCGCTGGCCATCATCCGACCCGACCGGAGCCCCAAGTCCAACAGCGAGGCGCACGCATGGAAAAAGCCGAGATCGGACTGATCGGACTGGGCACGATGGGCTCGAACCTCGCCCTCAATATCGCCGAAAAGGGCCATCGCATCGCGGTCTGGAACCGCCGCACGGAGCGCCTCGCAGAATTTCTCGCCGAAGCAGGCCCGCTGGCCGAGCGCATCGTCGGCTGCGACACGCCAGAGAGCCTGATGGAGGCGATCGAGCCGCCGCGGCCGGTGATCCTGATGATTTCCGCCGGCCAGGCGGTGGACGACATGCTCGCCCGGCTCGAACCGCTCGCCGGCAAGGGCGACATCATCATCGACGCCGGCAACGCCAATTTCCACGACACACGGCGGCGCACGAAGGAAGCCGAAGGCAAGGACCATGCTTTCGTCGGCATGGGCGTGTCCGGTGGCGAGGAGGGTGCTCGCCACGGGCCGTCGATCATGGTCGGCGGAGCCGAGGAGTCCTGGCGCCGCATCGAGAAGGTGATCCTCGACATAGCTGCGCAACATGAAGGCGAGCCCTGCGCGGCCTGGCTCGGGCCGGATGGGGCGGGCCACTTCGTCAAGACCATCCACAACGGCATCGAATATGCCGACATGCAGATGATCGCCGAGACCTACGGCATCATGCGCGACGGGCTCGGCATGAGCGCGCGCGAGATCGGCGCCGTGTTCGACGGCTGGAATGGTGGACGGCTCAACTCCTACCTGATCGAGATCACCGGCAAGGTGCTTGCCGCCGATGATCCAGAAACCGGCATGCCGATCGTTGACCTGATCCTCGACAAGGCGGGGCAGAAGGGCACAGGCCGCTGGTCGGCGATCGAGGCGCAGCAGCTCGGCGTGCCGGCGACGGCGATCGAGGCGGCGGTCGCCGCGCGCGGCCTGTCGGCGCTCAAGGAGGAACGCACGGCCGCCGCAGCCGTCTACGGCCCCCCGGCAGTGTCACAAGCCTCGACGCCACAGGGCGACATCGTCGGAGAGCTGGAGCTCGCGCTGCTGGCCGGCAAGATCGCGGCCTACGCGCAGGGCTTCGCGGTGATGCAGGCCGCCTCCGACGAATATGGCTGGAACCTGCCGATGGCGACGGTGGCGCGCATCTGGCGCGCGGGCTGCATCATCCGCTCGCAGTTCCTTGGCTCGATCGCCGCCGCTTTCGCGCCAGGCGAGCAAATAACCAACCTGATGATGGCACCGGCCTTCGTGGAGATGATGAGCCAGGCGCAAGCGGCGCTACGCATCACGGTCGGTCGCGCTGCCCTGCAAGGCTTGCCGGTGCCTTCCCTTTCCGCCGCCCTCGCCTATTTCGACAGCTATCGGCAGGCGCGCGGCACGGCGAACCTGGTCCAGGCCCAGCGCGACTTCTTCGGCGCGCACGGCTTCGAGCGCACCGACCGCAGCGGCCCACAGCACGGGCCGTGGGCTTCAGCTTGAGATCGCCGCCCTGAGCGGCTGCCGGGCTGTGCGATCCTCGACCGGACCCTTGACCTCCGTCGGCTTGAAGAGCGTCTGCAGCGTCTCGGGCGGCGCGCCATCGATGCGCTCCAGCACGGCGCGGGCCAGCTCCCGGCCGGCCAATCGAAAATCTTCGTCGACGACGAACAGCTCCTTGCGGAACATCTGGACAAGGCGCGACGACTGCTTGGTGACGATGTCGACGTCGCGTCCAAGCTTCAGCCCGCACTCCTCTATGGCGTTGACGAGTGCGAAAGCCGCCGCGCCGCTGCCGCTGACGATGCCGTCCGGGGGCGAGGTCCGCTGCATCAGCCGCATCGTCTGAAGCTTGATCTCCTCGATCGGCTGGTCGATCCAGGCGGTAGCAAACGGTACGTCGGCGACTCCGCCCTCAACCACACCTTCCGCGAAACCCGCCGTCATGTGCCGGTGATAGGTGAGCGACGGCGAAGGCGCCAGCAATGCGAGCCGCTTCCTGCCGCGGGCGATCAGGCGATCCACCGCCATGCGCGCGAAGACGAAATTGTCGAAGTCGTGCCACGCGTGCTCGACACCCATCTGGGTGCGGCCGTGGGTAGCGAACGGAAATCCCCGCTCCATCATGTAGCGCACGCGCGGGTCGTCGGGCCGCATCTGGGAAATGATGATGCCGTCGGCCGATCGTGTCTCGACGATGTAGCGCACCGGGTCCATCGGGTCGTTGCCGCTGGAGTAGGGCGTCAGGATGAGGTGGTAGGGCGTGGGCGAAAGCACCTCCGACACGCCGTAAATGATGTCGGAGATGAAACCCATCAGCTGCTCGTCGGTGTTGAGGACGAGGGAGATGACGTTGGTCTTGCCGGTGCGCAGCCTCACGCCCGCGCGGTTCGGCCGGTAGCCGACCTGGCGTGCTATCAGCTGCACACGGCGCTTGGTGTCCTCGCCGATGTCGGGCGCGTCCTTGAGCGCACGCGACACGGTCGTCACGCCCAGACCCGTCATGAAAGCGATTGTCTTCAGCGTCGGGCGCGCATCGGCCCGGCTTTCGCCCGGCGGGTCGATCTGGTCATGCTTCTTGCGCATTGCCCCTCTGCACCCCGCGCCGCGTCGTCCTTCCACATAGATGCCGCCGCACCGCCGTGAATTCAAGCACCTGCAACGTTACAGCCGGGGATAGCGTGAGCCGGAGCGACCGGCCCGGCTGGTGCCCCGAAACTCCGCCAAGGCAGGTGAAGCGGCTCAGGCAACTGGGCCGATTGCAGCGCAGCAAACCTTTCGAATCATGACGTTGACCCCGAAAAGCCGCAGTGTTCTGCTGCGTTGCAACACCAGACGGGACAATCCTGCGCGGCCGCCCGAACCAGGCGACTTAATTCGGAACGCGAAAAAAATCCCTCCCATCGCCCCGCGACAGGTTGCCTATCTGAATCGATTCGCCTAACCTTGATCTGTAACGTTACAGATTCAGGGAGGACTGTGATGCGTTATCAGCTAATGACCGCCGCCTTCGCGGCTTCGGTCGCACTTTCTTCCGGCACGGCTCTGGCAACCGATCTCGAAGTCACGCACTGGTGGACCTCGGGCGGCGAATCCGCGGCCGTGGCGGAACTCGCCAAAGCGTTCGACGCCACCGGCGATCACTGGGTGGATGGCGCCATTGCCGGTTCGGGCGGCGTTGCCCGGCCGATCATGATCAGCCGCATCACCGGCGGCGATCCCATGGGCGCCACGATGTTCAACCATGGGCGCCAGGCCGAGGAACTGGTCCAGGCCGGGTTGATGCGCGATCTCACCGAGCTCGCCGAAAAGGAAAAGTGGGCCGAGGTGATCGGCGACAAGAAGCTGCTGGAGTCCTGCACCCTCGACGGCAAAGTCTACTGCGTGCCGGTGAACATCCATTCCTGGCAGTGGCTGTGGCTCAACCGCCACGTCTATGAGGACAACGGGCTGCCGGTTCCGACCAACTGGGACGAATTCATCGCCTCCGCCCCGACGCTGCGCGACAAGGGCATCGTACCGCTCGCCATGGGCAACCAGCCGTGGCAGGCCTCCGGCGCCTTCGGCGTCATGGCCGTTGCTCTGGCCGGCGTCGACGACTGGCTGAAGGTCAATCGCGACAAGGATGCTTCGGTCGCCGCCGGTCCCTCCTACGCCAAGGTGTTCCAGGCTGCCGCCGACGCCCGCGAGTTCCGCAAGGGTTCCAACGTGCAGGACTGGAACCAGGCCACCAACATGGTCATCACCGGCCAGGCCGCCGGCCAGATCATGGGCGACTGGGCGCAGGGTGAATTCCAGGTCGCCGGCAAGGTCGCCGGCGTCGACTACGACTGCCTGCCCGGTCTCGGCACCAACCCGATCGTTTCGACCGATGGTGATGCGTTCTACTTCCCGAAGCTGGACGATCCGGAGAAGTCCGAAGCCCAGCTGCGTCTCGCCCATGTGATGTTCGCGCCCGACACGCAGGTCGCGTTCAACCTCAAGAAGGGTTCGATGCCGATCCGCACCGACGTCGACACGTCGAAGGCGAACGCCTGCATGAAGAAGGGCATCGAGCTGCTGAAGGCCGGCAAGATCGTTCCGTCGGGCAACCAGCTGCTGAGCCCGGATACGCAGGGCCAGATCGAGGATCTGATGACCCAGTTCTGGTCGTCGGACGAGATCAGCGCCGAGGAAGCGCAGAAGCGTTACGCTGAGATCATCGCGAACGCCGACTGACCCTTGATCCATCCACTGCCGGCCCGCGTGGGCCGGCAGTGGCCAATCCGGCGAGGATCAGGCACACTGGACGGCATCCTGACGGGCTGAGCGGGACCGCGTGATGCGGATCCCCAGTTGGGGAGAATTCATCCCATGGCTGACGCCGTTGAGACGGGAATGGTCGCCACGGACGCACCGCCGAGGCGGCCGCAGCAAGCAGAGCAATGGTTCCTGGGCGCAGTCGTGGCGGCACTGTTGCTGCGCCTTGCAATGATGTTCGGCCTGTTCTCCGCGCTGGGCGAGGCAGGTCCGTGGGTCGGTGAGAGCCTGCCCTGGGCGGCCCTGGCAGTCGCAGCGGGCGCCCTGTTTTTCATCGTCATGGGCAAGCCGGAGCACCTGTCGCTTGCCGGTAACCGCCTGCGCAGATACGTCGTCGGCTGGATCGTCGTCGTCCTGGTGCTGCTGGCTCTGGATTTCCTCGGGCCACAGCTGCAGCCGGCGCTTTCGGCCGTTCTCGGGCGCTCCGGCGGCATTCTGGTTGACTTCAGCGGAAAGCACGGCCTGTTCCTCGCGGCCGTCGCCGCGCTGGTCGGAGGCGCAGTGGCCGCAAGCGGTTCCGGCAGCCAGCTCGTTGCGCGCCCCGGCATTGTCGAGCGCGTATGGACGTTCAACCTGACGGCCAAGATCGCCGCCATCCCGATGATGCTGGTGGCGCTCGGGGTGTTCACGGGCGGGACGATCTGGACCGTGGTCTATTCCTTCACCGACTCCAAGCTCCTGCCCCGCACCAAATGGGTCGGATGGGCCCAGTACGAGCGGCTGTGGGGCGAGGAACGCTGGCTCATCTCGATCGAGAACCTGCTGATCTACGGTGTGCTGTCGCTGGTTCTCTCGCTGGTCATCGGCTTCTTGCTCGCGGCCCTGCTCGACCAGAAGATTCGCTTCGAGAACACCTTCCGCACCATCTTCCTCTACCCGTTCGCGCTGTCCTTCATCGTCACCGGCCTGGTGTGGCAGTGGGTGCTCAATCCGCAGTTCGGCATTCAGGGCGTGGTGCGCTCGCTCGGCTGGGAGAGCTTCACCTTCGACCCACTCTATGATCAGGACATCGTCATCTACGGCATCCTGATCGCCGGGCTCTGGCAGGGCACGGGCCTGATCATGTGCCTGATGCTGGCGGGACTTCGCGGCATCGACGAGGACATCTGGAAGGCGGCGCGCGTCGACGGCATTCCGATGTGGAAGACTTATCTCTACATCATCATCCCGATGATGCGGCCGGTCTTCATCACCACGCTGGTGCTGATCGCCTCAGGCATCGTGCGTCTCTACGACCTCGTCGTGGCGCAGACCAGCGGCGGGCCGGGAATCGCTTCCGAAGTTCCCGCCAAATACGTCTACGACAAGATGTTCCTCGGCCAGAATCTCGCGCAGGGCTTCGCGGCATCCACCATGATGCTGCTCACCGTGCTGATCGTGCTGGTTCCGTGGGCATATCTCGAATTCGGAGGGAAGAGGCGTGTCTAACACCGCAGCCCTCAACATGACCGCGGCCGCGGTCGACCCGGTCGCGCAAGAGCTAGCCGGCCCGCGCGGCCCGCGCCCGCGCCGGCGGCTCTCGCGGCGCAACATCTTCCTGTACGGGACGCTGATCGTGGTGGCGCTCTACTACCTGCTGCCGCTGTACGTGATGATCGTCACCTCGCTGAAGGGGATGCCGGAGATCCGTCTCGGCAACATCTTCTCGCCTCCCGTCGAGATCACGTTCGAGCCATGGGTGAAGGCGTGGGCGGAAGCCTGCACGGGGCTCAACTGCGAGGGACTTTCACGCGGGTTCTGGAACTCCGTGCAAATCACCGTGCCTTCCGTCATCCTTTCGATCGCGATTGCATCCGTGAATGGCTACGCGCTTGCCAACTGGCGCTTCAAGGGCGCTGACGCCTTCTTCACGATCCTGATCTTCGGCGCCTTCATCCCCTATCAGGTGATGCTCTACCCGATCGTCATCATCCTGCGGGAGATCGGGCTCTACGGCACGCTGTGGGGGCTGGTGATCGTGCATTCGATCTTCGGCATGCCGATTCTGACTCTGTTGTTCCGCAACTACTTCACGTCGCTGCCGGAGGAGCTGTTCAAGGCCGCACGCGTCGACGGCGCCGGCTTCTGGGCAATCTATTTCCGGATCATGCTGCCGATGTCGCTGCCGATCTTCGTCGTGGCGATCATCATCCAGATCACAGGCATCTGGAACGACTTCCTGTTCGGCGTGGTCTACACCAAGCCGGACACCTATCCGATGACGGTCCAGCTCAACAACATCGTCAACTCGGTGCAGGGCGTGAAGGAATACAACGTCAACATGGCGGC
>Ga0079224_100010585_pt1 | contig 12662 bp, 8 predicted proteins | sample Stecom2015_FD_80414 | JGI IMG/M metagenome (GOLD analysis project Ga0079224, IMG submission 80414) | Agricultural soil microbial communities from Utah to study Nitrogen management - Steer compost 2015 | ecosystem: Environmental > Terrestrial > Soil > Agricultural land | place: USA: Utah...
CACCAGAGGAATGATTTCGTCCAGCGAGCCGTCCTGGCGTGCACGCAGTGCCCGGGCGTGACTGCGGGCAGCATATTCGTCCATCTGCTGTCGGGTGATGCCGAAGCGGTGTGCCAGTTCTTCAGCGGTCTGCCCCATGGACAACCCCGCAACTGGGTCGGTCAGGCCTTTCAGCAAACCTATCACAGGGGCGAAATGCTTGAGACGCAGCCGACGCAGATGGGAGAGCCTTGCCGACATGTTCATGCTGGCGTTCCAGCCACCTAGCCACCTGACCATCTCCTCACTGAACAACACCGGCGCCCTGGAAAGCGCATCCACGCCCCCGGCCAGTACAAGATCCGCACGACCGCTCTGCATGGTGAGCAGGGCGGAATCCAGAGCCTGCATACCCGATGCGCAATTGCGCATCACGGTCCAGCCCGGAACCTGGTGCCCGCAGCCCAGCCGCAGCGCGACAACCCTTCCTATATTGGTTTCATCGGGCGCCGGTGCGGCACAGCCGAGAATGACTTCGTCGAGCGCGTCAGGTTCAAAGGGCTGGCGCAGTAGCAGCTCACGCCCGGCCTGCACGGAGAGGTCCGCAGCCGAGAACGGACCTGGTGTATTGCGAGCTTTCAAAAACGGCGTCCGGGCGCCGTCAATGATGTAGATTGGTTCGAACGCCATGCGACTCCTTCAGGCTGGATGACGGTTGGCGGCTGCCCGGGCTTCCGGGGCGGACAAATCTCGCGGGAAGTCGTCCACCGCAATGGCCCGGTCGCGCAGCGCGTTTCTCCGTATCAGCAATTCGTATTCTTCCGCCGTCAGACCGCCCGCAGCGAAAACAGCGTCTGCGATGTCCCGGACGTTGGCGGCCGGGTTGCCTCGCAATCTGCCTGACTTGGCAAACTTGTGGAGTTTTCTTTCCGCCCCTTCCGCAGCCACGGCTGCCAGCAGGGCTGCCTCCAACGTGGCCACAGGATTGTCTTCCGCCCGGGGAATGTGACAGTTGGGCACCTGACGCTCGCGCGTGGGGCCGGGGTGAGTCAGCAGCTGCGCAACACGCTGTGCCAGAGCATCCGACGGCGGGCTTGCCCTGCGCCCAAGCGGCATGATGAGTATGCGCAGCACCAGGGCGAGCGCACCGTTGGGGTAATTGCGCAGTACACCGTCCAGTGCCTGTTCCACTCTATACAACGCATCCTGAACCGCCCAGTGAACCAGATCGGCGTCTTCCGGCTGGCGACCTTGGTCCTCATAGCGCTTGAGTACTGCAGACGCAATATAAAGCTGCGACAGGGCGTCGCCCAGCCGGGCTGATATCTGCTCCCGAAACTTCAGGGCACCCCCCAGAGAGAGCAGGACGAAGTCGGCGGTAACGGCGAACGCGGCACTGTAGCGGGTGAGCTGTTGGTAATGAGACCGCATGGAGGGAGCAACGCCGGCAACCGACCTGACCAGCACAGAACCGGTCAATGCATGGATGAAGGCCCTACCTGCGGTCGCGGCCGTGTGGCGTACGTGGGCCCATAAGATTTTGTCGAAGGCCTGAAGGCTACGTTTCTGGTCAGGTTCCTGCGCAGCCTGCATTTCAGCCAGCAAATAAGGGTGGCAACGTATGGCCCCCTGGCCGAAGATGATCAGGCTGCGCGTGAGGATGTTGGCGCCTTCAACCGTGATGCCGATCGGCAGCTGCTGATACGCCCGTGCCAGAAAGTTCGATGGGCCCAGACATATGCCCTTGCCCCCAATGAGGTCCATGCCGTCGTTGACGACCGAACGCCCGCGCTCTGTCAGGTGGTATTTGACGATGGCTGATAGGACCGACGGTTTTTCACCGAGATCAACAGCATGGGCAGTAAGGGCACGGGCAGCATCCATTGCATACAGGTTGCCGGCCATGCGGGCCAATACCTCCTGCACACCCTCGAACCTCGCCAAGGGCCCGTTGAACTGCTGGCGGACCCTGCAATATGCCCCCACAGTGCGGGCAGTGAGTGCGGCCATGCCGCAGAACGATGCTGGCAGGGAGATGGACCGACCTGCTGCCAGAGACTCCATCAGCATGCGCCAGCCTTGGCCGGCCATCTCTGCACCGCCAATGATGAAGTCCATGGGAATGAAGACATCATTGCCCTGTGTCGGGCCATTGAGGAACATGGCATCCAGAGGCAGATGCCGCCGGCCAATGACTACCCCGGGATGGTCGGCTGGCACCAGGGCGCAGGTGATGCCGACGTCTGTTTTGTCGCCAAGCAGGCCGTCCGGGTCGTAAAGCCGGAAGGCCAGCCCCAGCAATGTACACACAGGAGCGAGCGTAATGTAGCGCTTGTCCCAGGTCACCCGTATGCCCAGAACTTGGCTCCCCTGCCACATGCCGGTGCAGACGATACCGAAGTCGGGAATCGACGCTGCGTCGGAACCCGCCCAGGGGCTGGTGAGTGCAAAAGCGGGGATTTCGTCACCACGGGCGAGACGGGGCAGATAATGTCGCTTTTGCTCGTCGGTGCCATAGTGCAGCAGCAATTCTGCCGGGCCCAGGGCGTTCGGCACCATGACGGTGACCGCCAGTGCAGAGCTGTGTGTGGACAACTTGCGCACCACCTCGGAGTGCGCCAGGGCAGAAAACCCCTTGCCGCCGTATTCCCTCGGGATGATCAGCCCGAGAAAACCGTTCTCCTTCATGTACTGCCATGCGGCGGGCGGCAATTCAAAACGCTGGGTCGTCACTTCCCAGTCGTCCACCAGCTCGCAAAGCGCGGCAACTTCATTATCGAGGAAGGCCTGTTCCTCGCCTGAGAGTGCGGGCCGCCCCAATTTTTGCAGCTTGTTCCAGGAGGGTCTGCCGCTGAAGAGTTCGCCTTCCCACCATGCGGTGCCTGCGTTCAGGGCTTCCCTTTCGGTGTCGGACAGGGGAGGCATGACCCGGCGGAACATGCGGTGGATACGTGAGCTCAGATGTTTCTGTCGCCAGGCATCATGCTTTAGCAGAACCCCCGCGACTACAGCGAGGAGAAGCAGCAAAACAAGCAGAAGGTTCATGCGCCGCCTTTAGATATGGCTGGGCCGCCTATGGCCCCGCTATTCCGGGATACTGCTGCGGGCTGGCGACTTTGACGGCCAGCGCCGCATTCTGCATTCCAGGCAATGGTGCCAGGAAACCGCCCACCAGGAAAGTAAGAAGTTTCTGAAACAAAGATTCTGGACAGAATGGTTCCGAATGCATGGGGTTGAGAGCATTCAGCAACCCTTCTCGACCTGCAACGGCACAGGAGGCGGCGCCCAGCATGAACAGCAGGCGCCAGACCAGTTCGTCATCTGGCATGTCGGGGAGAGCTCTGCTGAAAGCCAGACGGAAGCGTTGGAGGACTTCTGAATGACCATTCATGATCAACGTGCGCAGCAGGACGTGGGGTTCGCGCAGGGCCGGATCATTTCCGGGAACCGCCAGGGTGTCTGTCAGGGCATGTTGTAGCAATGGCCGAAAATAGGCTTCGATCAGATCTTTGGCTTCAACAGGGGTACCACTGCCCGCTTTTTCTTCCAGATTGTCGAGTGACTTGAGCAGGGTTTGATTCAGGGCCCTGACGCGGTGTTGATAGATGGCCTGAATGAGGCCCTCTTTGGAGCCGAAATGGTAATTGACAGCTGATACATTGACCCGGGCTTCAGCCGTTATTTCACGCAGAGAGGTTTTATTCCCCTTTACAGCGAATAACCGCAAAGCGGCGTCAAGAATTCGCTTGCGCGTATAGGCGGAACGCGAACCGTTCATGGTCAGTCCCCCTGTTCAAACGCTTGTTTGAAATTTACGGGGCGGTTCGCGTTCCAGCCACTGGTAGTTTCCTTTAGGCTGAACGCCCTAGGGAAATTTCCCTAGATGGATGTGACGAATTTGGTCACCAGATAGCCATCGAAGGTTTCCAGGCCACCTTCGCTACCGATGCCACTATCCTTCACGCCGCCGAACGGTGTTTCGGGCAGTGCGCTGCCGAAGTGGTTAATGTTGACCATGCCGGCTTCCAACCCTCGGGACACGCGGTTCGCCGTTTGCAGCGAGGTCGTGAACACATAGGAGGACAGACCGAAAGGCAGGGAATTGGCCTGGCGAATGACTGCTTCCGTGTCGGTGAAGGGCACGACCGGCGCAAGAGGGCCGAACGGCTCTTCCGTCATGATCATGGCGTCTTGCGGAATGTCGGTGATCACGGTGGGAGGGAAGAAATTGCCCTTGCGGTCGAGCGGTTCACCGCCCAGTACAACCTTGCCCCCACGTGCAACGGAGTCTTCCACGAAACGAGTCATGGCGGGCACACGGCGCTCATGTGCCAGGGGCCCCATTTCGGTGCCGCTTTCCAGGCCATCGCCCACTTTGATGTTGCGCAGTTCTTCGACAAAGGTTTCCAGGAAGCGGTCGTACACCTTCTGCTGAACATAGAAGCGTGTGGGCGACACACACACCTGACCAGCATTGCGGATCTTGAACTTCGCCAGTTGCTTGGCAGCCTTTTCCACCTCGGCGTCATCGAACACCAGCACGGGAGAATGGCCACCCAGTTCCATGGTGACGCGCTTCATGTGAGCGCCGGCCAGGGCAGCCAGCTGCTTGCCGACAGGCACCGAACCGGTGAACGACACCTTGCGCACGATGGGGGAGCGGATGAGGTAGTCGGAAACTTCAGCCGGCACACCCCAGACAATATTCAGCACACCCGGCGGCAGACCAGCATCGTGGAACATGCGCGCGATGGCCATGACGGCGCTGGGTGCGTCTTCCGGCCCTTTCAGGATGATGGTGCAACCTGCGCCAATAGCGGCGCAAATCTTGCGAATCGCCTGGTTGTATGGGAAGTTCCACGGCGTGAATGCGGCGCAGACGCCAACCGGTTCGCGTACGACATATTGGTGAACGGCCGGGTTGCGTGGGGGAATTACACGCCCGTAGATGCGGCGGCATTCCTCGGCATGCCAGTCTGCGTGGTCTGCACAAGTGATGATTTCGCCGACAGCCTCGGCCAGCGGCTTGCCTTGATCCAGCGTGAGGTTGCGACCGATTTCCTGGGCGCGCTCACGGCTCAACTGTGCAACCTTGCGCAGAATTTCCGAACGCTGCATGGGGGAGCTGTCGCGCCAGGTTTCAAAGGCGCGCGCGGCGGATTCCAGGGCACGATCAAGATCGGCTTGAGTCGCGTGAGGAAGGTGGCCCAGCACTTCATGCGTGGCGGGGTTGATGACTTCCTGCGTCTTGCGGCCTTCACCGCTCAGAAATTCGCCATCAATGTAAAGGGAAAGGGTCTCGTACATTTTCTTCTAGCGTGTTGGTGGTAAATGGCTGACTCAGTGCTTATAGCACGAGCTGTGCGCCGCCTGAAATGCCTGGCGATACCGTTGCATATATGTAAGTTGACGTAAATATGGTGACATATGTATTCCCATTACTGCGTTTTTGCTAGAATTTGACTAGAGCTTGGTTAAGCTCGCCTGAGACGCAAGGTTATGCTCCAAGAATATGGGTCAGAAGCCCATAGCTCCGCCTTGCCAATCATTCTTAGCTTTATGCATCGACTCCAAGGTCTGGCGGCATCCGCCGACGTTGTCAAAGTAAAGCAGCATACTTTCCAGTTAAGGCGCAAATTAAGTAAGTCGTTCGTGGCGGTGATAGGGTCGGTCTGCATCGGCCTGCCTTCATTTTCCGTTGCCGAACAAAGCCGCAGCCTGGTTGAATCTGTCGAAAAGGCAATCCTGACTCATCCTGAGGTTCAGGCGCGTTTCCACGACTTCCTCACCACACTCGAAGGCCAGAATATCGAGCGGGGCGCCTTGCGCCCGCAGATATCTGCAGAGGCCTGGGTGGGTCGCGAGTGGCGTACCGGCAGTTCGACCGACCCCTCCACCAGCTGGTCACGCAATGGCTACAGCCTGCAGTTGAGCCAGCTGATTTTCGACGGGTTTCGCACACTCAATACGGTGCGGGAGCGCGGTTTCGACAAAGTGGCTGCTTATTTCACGCTTCTGCAAACTGTAGATTCCATTGCTCTGGAAGCGGCACAGGCGCATCTCGATGTGATCCTGTATCGCGAACTTGAGCGGCTCGCCCGAGAAAACTATCAGGCCCACCTCGACACCCATGCTCAGATTCAGGAACGGCAGAAGTCCGGTGTGGGCCGCGGTGTTGACTTTGAACAGTCCAGAGGCCGACTGGCGCTTGCACAGTCCAACCTCATGACTGAATCGGGCAACCTGAACGATGTCAGCCAGCGATACCAGCGGCTAATGGGCGAATTGCCGCCGCCGGTTTTGCTGGACGCCCCAAATCTTGCTCATTGGATGCCCGTGAAACCGGAGAATTTCCTGCGGGAGCTGCGCAGCAACCCGGAACTCCTGGCCAAACAGGCTCTCGTTCAAAGCGAAGGCGCAGCCTTTGCCGCGGCCAAGGGGCTGCACATGCCGACAGTGGAGCTGAGAGCCTCCACCGGTAAGGACTATTCTCAGCCGGGGCTGCCCTACCGGGACGCGCATAGCTCCAATGTCCGTCTGGTCATGTCCTATGCCCTGTCGCGTGGCGGTGCCGACCAGGCCCGCATTCGCCAGACAAAAGCGCAGCAATATGCCGCGCGCGATGTGCGCGATTACACCTGCCGCAACATCCAGCAGGAGCTGGCCATTGCGTGGAACAACATCTTCAAGATTCGCGAGCAGCTTCCCTATCTGCGCCAGCACATGGAAGCCACCACGCGCGTACGAACCGCCTACAAGCAGCAGTTCCAGATAGGTGAACGGTCGCTGTTGGACGTGCTCGACACGGAAAACGAACTGTTTGACGCGCGGCGCTCACTGGTGATTGCGGAGGTCAATCTCGCCAAGGAAGAACTCCGCTGGCTGATGCGCTCTCACAGGCTGCTGCAAGCCTTGTCATTGTCACAACCGTTCGAAGATGTGCCGGCTGAAGTTGCACAACTCGACTTCCCGGAAGAGGCGGCCAAAGCGTGTGCCACCGGGACGCCGGACGTTGAACGTCTGCAGCCGGTGGCCATCGAATACCGGGAAGAACTGCAACCGCCCATCCTGCGTTCTCTGGATTAGAGAAGAAAATGAACAGCGAGAAGGAAAGGGGCGAGTTCGACCGTCAGACCCGCGCGGACCTCGCACAACTGGACATTGAGTTCATTCGTGTGCTCGAGGACGTGATTAACGTTCTCGTGGAAAAAGGGGTGATCAATCTCACTGATCTGCCGCCCGAGGCACTGGAGAAACTCAGCCAGCGCAAACGGGTGCGCGGGCGCCTGAAGAATGCGTTGAACCTTCTTCAGGACGAAGACGACGTCATATGATGGATACACCGCGTCCCATGGACACCCCTCCCCCACATATGGTGCACGATGACAGCTTGCTTGGTTGTCTGGTTGCGCTGACTGCCCATTTCGGGCAACCCCAATCCGCCCAGGCGCTGTCCAGTGGGCTTCCGCTGGAAGGCAACCGGCTGACGCTGAAGCTCTTCCACCGCGCAGCTGCCCGGGCGAACTGTTCGGCCAAGCTGTTGCGAATCAAGCTCCAGGGCATTCAGCCGGCGTTGTTGCCGGCAATTCTGATGCTTCATGGGGAGCGCGCCTGCTTGCTGCTCGAAAAGCGCAAGGGCAGCTATCTTGTCCAGTACCCGGAAGTCGACAGCCCGATCGAAGTGCCCGCAGAGGATCTGCAGTCACATTACAGTGGCCTGGCCTACTTCGTTAAACCGCTATACCGCTTTGAGGCGCGCTCACGTGGGGGGATCCCGGAACCGTCGAAACATTGGTTCTGGTCCGCCATGGTGCACAACCGCGCTTTGTATCGCGATGCCATGCTGGCCAGTGTGCTGGTGAATATTTTCGCCCTCGCAATGCCGTTGTTCACGCTGAATGTGTACGACCGGGTTGTGCCGAACAATGCGGTGGAGACGCTGTGGATGATGGTGATTGGCATCGCTCTGGTGGTGGTGTTCAACCTGATTCTGTCCTCGGCACGAGCTTACATTCTGGACACGGCCAGCAAGAAGGTCGACGTGCGCCTGTCAGCGCAAATCATGGAACGGGTGCTGGACATGCGCATGGAGAGCAGGCCGGCCTCTGTGGGCTCCTTCGCAGCCAATTTGCGCTCCTTCGAAACGGTGCGGGATTTCATCGCGTCCACCAGTCTTGCTGCGGTGGTGGACCTGCCATTCACACTCATGTTTCTCGGGGCACTATGGTGGATCGCGCCGCCCATGGTAATTCCGCCCATCGTCGCCATAGTCGCGGTACTCATCGTATCGATCCTGGCGCAGGCGCGTTTACGCCGCCTGGTGGCGGAAACCTTCCAGGCCACGGCACAACGCAATGCCAGCTTGATTGAATCGCTGAGCGGGCTGGAAACGGTCAAGACGCTCAACGCACAAAGTGAAATGCAGCGCCGCTGGGAACGGTCGACAGAGTTTTTGGCCCGTATGAACGCGCGTATCAAACGCATATCGACCGTCACGGTGGGTTTTGTGCACACTGCCCAGCAGCTGACCACAATCAGTGTGGTTGTCATCGGGGTGTATCTGGTCCAGGAAGCCGAACTTTCCATGGGCGGCATCATTGCGGCTTCGATGATTTCAGGCCGCTGTCTGGGCGTCTTCGGTCAAGCCGCGGGCCTGCTCATGCAGTACCAGAACGCCCGGGCCTCCCTGGGGTCCATCGATAGCTACATGAAAATGCCGGTGGAACGCCCCTCTGAACGCAGCTTCGTTCCCCGGCCGGTATTGCAGGGCGAAATTGAACTGCGCAACGTCTCCTTCACTTATCCCGGTGCTGCACAGCCGGCGCTAAGCCGCATCAACCTGCACATACGTGCCGGTGAGCGTGTGGGCATACTTGGACGCATCGGTTCTGGAAAATCCACGCTGGAAAAGCTGATTCTCGGCCTTTATCAGCCTACATCCGGGTCCGTGCTCATCGATGGGATCGATATTCAGCAGATTGACCCAGCCGATTTGAGGCGCAACGTCGGTTACGTACCGCAGGACCCTCAACTGTTCTACGGCACCCTCAAGCAGAACCTGATCATGGGTTCCCCCTTTGTGAGTGATCGTCAAATGCTGGATGCTGCCCGAGTGGCCGGCATTGAAGATTTTGCCTCTCGAGATCCGGACGGGTACGACATGATCATTGGGGAGCGGGGGGATTCGCTCTCAGGTGGTCAGCGCCAATCGGTTGCGGTGGGGCGCGCCCTGGTGAACGATCCGCCAATACTGCTCTTGGACGAACCCAGCAGCAACATGGACAACCAGAGCGAAGCAATGCTGCGTCGGCGACTGCAGGCAGTGACCGCGGGCAAAACCATGATTCTGATCACCCACCGCACGGCCTTGCTCAAGCTGGTCGACCGGCTTGTGGTCATTGATGCCGGGCGTGTGGTGGCGGATGGCCCCAAGGATCAAATTGTCGAGGCCCTGAGAGAAGGGCGTATTGGCAGGGCAGTGGAAACAGCATGATGAACCAGGCCGAACGCAGACCGATTTCCGTTTCCCAAGCCGAAGCCGAGTGGAGCGACGCGACGGATGCCCTGACTCTGCAGAATGCGCGGGGTGCACGGTCGCTGGTCTGGCTGTCTTTGCTGGCCATTGCCTCTTTGCTGGTGTGGGCCTACTTCGCCAAGATTGACGAGGTCGTCCGCGGCAACGGCAAAGTGGTGCCGTCCCAACAGGTTCAAATCATCCAGAGTATGGACGGTGGCGTCGTACAGGAGATTCTTGTGCGGCCTGGCATGAGTGTGGAGGAGGGTGACGTGCTCCTGCGCATCGACCCCACCCGCTATTCGTCCTCTCTGGGAGAGAACCGGGCTGAACTGCTTGGCCTCGAAGCCAAGGCGGCGCGCTTGGCGGCATTGGCAACCGGAGAACCCTTCCAGGCGCCGGAGTCGGTGCTGGAAGAAGCTCCACATATTGTGGAGATGGAGCGTCGCATTTGGGAAACCCGGGTGGAGGAGCTGAACGCGATCATCCGTCAGGCTGAAGACCAGCTCAAGCAGCGTGAAGAAGAGCTGCGCGAAACTCAGGCCAACCGGGACCAGGCTTCAACGAGTTGTGGCTTAACGTCGCGCGAACTGCAGGTGACCAGGCCGCTTCTGAAAAGTGGCGCTGTTTCCGAAGTGGATATTCTGCGTCTCCAGCGTGATGTGGCCCGATATTGTGGAGAGGCAAAAGCTGCGGAAGCCCAGATTGACCGCTTGCGTTCCGCCATTGAAGAAGCCCGCAACAAGCGGGTGGAAGCAGAACTGACCGTACGCAATGAGGCAGCAGCCCAGCTGGCGGATACCCGCACCCGTCTTGCAACCCTGCGGGAAACCCAGGTTGCACTGGTCGACCGCGTCAAATTGTCCGAAATTCGATCACCTGTTCGCGGGACGGTCAATACGCTCAAGACCAATACGGTGGGTGGGGTCGTCCGCCCCGGCGACGAGATTCTGGAAATTGTGCCGGCCGATGACACCCTGCTGCTTGAAACACGCATTCACCCGAGGGATATTGCGTTCCTGCACCCGGGCCAGGAAGCCGAGGTGAAGTTCACTGCTTATGACTTCACCGTGTACGGCGGCATGTCTGGCCACGTCGAGCAGATCAGCGCCGACACCATTACCGATCAAAAAGGTGATTCCTATTACATCGCGCGTGTACGTACGGACGCCGCCCAGCTGGCCGAGGGCTTGGCCATTATTCCCGGCATGCAGGCAGATGTGCACATTCTCACCGGCAAGCGAACCGTGCTGCAGTACCTTTTGAAGCCCGTTTTGCGCGCCCATTCCAACGCGTTTACAGAACGATAGAGTGTCGATGTTGCCGTACTCACTTCCTCCAGGGGGCGCAGCCTTCACATGGAAGTGAGTTGAATAAAGAGGTAGGTATGCGAGCCCGTCCCGTATTGATGCTGACACATGATGATTTGCTTTGGGCGCACTGGAAACGTTTGCCGTCCGATGCATGGATGCCAGCCCGTGCACACGGTTGGAAAGAGTTGGCGCGATGGGGAGTTATGGAAAGAAGACTGGTGGTGCTTGACGCTGGCACCCCCCATTTGCCCCCACTGAACAGCGAAGAATGGCGCAGGGAAGCAGGCAGGCTGGACATCGTGGTCGGCAGCCCCAACCCCAGTGATGAGGAAGGGCGGGCTTATCTTGTCGGGGGGGCAAAAGGTTACATCCACGCCTACACACAGCCTGAGGCCATGGATACGGTTTTGAAGGTTGTGGACAACGGCGGCATTTGGATGGGGCGGACCCTGCTGGCGCGGCTGCTTCTGCAACTGGAGCAGGGAGCTGCCAAAATGGGTACGCCCAGCACCGCGTGGATGGAAGGCCTAACGCCTCGGGAAATCGAAGTCGCAAGAATGGCGGCTTCCGGACGAAGCAATCAATCAATAGCCGATGAGCTGAATATCACCGAGCGCACCGTCCGGGCGCACATCTCGTCTGTCTTTGACAAGCTGGGCGTCTCAGACCGCCTGATGCTTGCTCTCAAGGTTCACGGCATCAACCAGTAATTTGTAACATTCGCGGAACCTGTCTTTGCCGCCAATGTTGCAAAAAGCAACACGTATCTAAACTTTGTACCAAAGTGAATAGTTGCGCGCGTCGCGCGCTTGCGCAAAATAAGTCGGAGTAGCTCCATCGTGGCAACACAAACGGTTCAAGTCGGTAGAGTAGTCGGCGAAGCATGGATTCGTAACGCAGACGGGTCGTTGACCCCATTGCGCGAAGGGATGGAGATCCCGGTCAATGCCGTCATAATCACCGGTAACGGCGGCCTGGTGGAGCTGTGGACTGAAGGCGGGCAACCACTCATCATCGGCGCGGCGCGCGAGGTCACCCTCTCGGCGGACATGTTGGCCGCTGACTTCAGCCCTGAGTCGAACAGCATAGATGAACTGGCCGATACCGACGCGGAACGTGTACTGGCTGCCTTGGAAGAAGGCACCGACCCCTTCCGGGTATTGGAGTCAACTTCGGCCGTGCGTTCCATCAGTGCACTCAGCACAGGCCACGCCGGCGGCGCTTCATACGTGCGCGTCATGGAGGCGATCGAAACCATCTCGCCCCTGTCGGTAGATTACAACCCGTATGGGGTTAGTGCAGAAAGCACACTCACCTATCGGCCGGCAACTGGAACTGACCTTGGCCAAGACGCTCCTCCCGCAACATTCCCGACCACAGCAGCCCCTGCCCCAGGCGCAGGTGCTGCTCCGGCTCCCGCTCCAGGTGTAGACAACGGCGCACCGGGGACGACCATTCCTGGCGGAGAAACTGGCGGTGAAGCTGGTGGAGAAACTGGGGGTGAAGCTGGTACGCAACCCGGCCCGGGTGTAGACCCCGACCCCGAACCAACCCCGGAACCCGTCCCGACCCCGATTCCCGAACCAGAGGCAGAACCGGAACCCACGCCTGTTCCAAATCCCGACCCACTGCCTGGCGATGACGGGGATTCCGACAGTGATTCCGATTCGGACAGCGACTCTGACTCCGACAGTGACTCGGATTCGGATAGTGACTCCGACTCCGACAGTGATTCGGATTCCGATAGCGACTCGGATTCGGACAGCGATTCCGACTCGGACTGCGACACGGATTGTGAATCGGCATGCTATTGGAAATCGAGCAAGCATGCAGATTCAACTGGTAACTGGAATTCG
>Ga0079224_100010586_pt1 | contig 12662 bp, 10 predicted proteins | sample Stecom2015_FD_80414 | JGI IMG/M metagenome (GOLD analysis project Ga0079224, IMG submission 80414) | Agricultural soil microbial communities from Utah to study Nitrogen management - Steer compost 2015 | ecosystem: Environmental > Terrestrial > Soil > Agricultural land | place: USA: Utah...
CGACGGCGCGCGCCCCACGCGTTCTCCCAGCTCAGCCAGTGTCATGTTGCGGGAACGGCGAAGATGCCGGAGTCGCTGGCCAAAGGTGACGAGATCTAGGTCACCCGGCAAAGTCGGTATTTCTTCAGTCCCAAAGTACGGCATGCGTTCATCATAGGGAAAAAACTGCAAATCTTCACCCGAATCCGGCTCGAAGAACCGTGGAAGTTTGCGAAGAATGGTGATCACCGGCGGGGAACGAACCGCGAACCGCACCACCTGACGTGGGGGCTCTCCAGCCGGTGGACTTACCAGGGGATCAGACTCGTAAGGCGGGAAGACCATGAGCATCACCGGTCGTCAGCAGGAAGCCAGCGCGGCCCTCCAGAGGGAGTGGGAGACCGACCCGCGCTGGAAGGGCATCGAGCGGACCTACTCCGCCGAGGACGTGATCCGGCTGCGCGGCTCGGTCACCGAGGAGCACACGCTGGCCCGTCTCGGCGCGGAGCGCCTCTGGAACCTGCTGCACACCGAGGACTACATCAACGCCCTCGGCGCGCTCACCGGCAACCAGGCCGTCCAGCAGGTCCGCGCCGGCCTCAAGGCCATCTACCTGTCGGGCTGGCAGGTCGCCGCCGACGCCAACCTGTCCGGGCACACCTACCCCGACCAGAGCCTCTACCCGGCCAACTCGGTCCCGCAGGTCGTGCGCCGGATCAACAACGCGCTGCTGCGCGCCGACCAGATCTCCTGGTCCGAGGGCGACGAGAACGCCCCGCACTGGCTGGCGCCGATCGTCGCCGACGCCGAGGCCGGCTTCGGCGGTGTCCTCAACGCCTACGAGCTGATGAAGGCCATGATCGTCGCGGGCGCGGCGGGCGTGCACTGGGAGGACCAGCTGGCCTCCGAGAAGAAGTGCGGCCACCTGGGCGGCAAGGTCCTCATCCCCACCGGCCAGCACATCAAGACCCTCAACGCCGCGCGGCTGGCCGCCGACGTGGCCGGGGTCCCCAGCCTGATCATCGCGCGCACCGACGCCCAGGCCGCCACCCTGATCACCAGCGACGTCGACGAGCGCGACCGGCCGTTCATCACCGGTGAGCGCACCGCCGAGGGCTTCTACCGGGTCCGCAACGGCCTGGAGGCCTGCATCGCCCGCGGCCTGGCCTACGCGCCCCACTCCGACCTGCTGTGGATGGAGACCTCCACGCCGGACCTGGAGGTGGCCCGCCAGTTCGCCGAGGCGATCAAGGCCGAGTACCCCGACCAGATGCTGGCCTACAACTGCTCGCCGTCCTTCAACTGGAAGCGCCACCTGGACGACGCCACCATCGCCAAGTTCCAGCGCGAACTCGGGCACATGGGCTACAAGTTCCAGTTCATCACCCTGGCGGGCTTCCACTCGCTCAACTACTCGATGTTCAACCTCGCCAAGGGCTACGCGGCCAGCGGCATGAGCGCCTACGTCGAGCTCCAGGAGGCGGAGTTCGCCGCCGAGTCCGACGGCTACACCGCCACCCGCCACCAGCGCGAGGTCGGCACCGGCTACTTCGACCTCATCAGCACCACGATCTCGCCGGACGCCTCCACCACGGCGCTGGCCGGGTCCACCGAAGAGGAGCAGTTCCACTAATCCCCCGTCCCCCGCGCACCGGGCGGCCCCTCCCCCGCCCGGTGCGCCCCCAGACCTTCCCCCCCGAGGAAGACCGGCGCTCAGCGGCTCACTGACGTCGCGGTCTTCCCCCGACGTCCGTCCCGCCCCCGCTTTCGTGGCTGGGGCGCGGGTGGGACGGACGTCCCGCCGCCGGCCCTGCGGCTCCCGTGTCACCCGCGGGGCCGGCGGCCCCCGGACCTCCCTCCCCCGAGGAAGACCGGCGCTCAGCGGCTCACTGACGTCGCGGTCTTCCCCCGACGTCCGTCCCGCCCCCGCTTTCGTGGCTGGGGCGCGGGTGGGACGGACGTCCCGCCGCCGGTCCCGCGGTTCCCGTGTCACCCGCGGGGCCGGCGGCCCTCTCCGTTTCCGACCCCGGCGCCGCGGCCGCCCCCCGTCGGCCCCGCTGGCAGAATTCGGGCATGGCCGAACCGACCCTGAACCCCGCCGACGGCTCCCCCTCCGCCCCGAGCGCCCCCGCCCCGCCGACGCGCCGGACGCTCTGGGTGGAGGTCTGCTGTGTCCTGGCCCTGTCGCTGGGCGCCTCGGCGGTGGCCGCGACGATCTCCTTCGTCGGCGCGCTCACCGCGCCGGCGGCCCTCTCCGAGCAGACCGCGAGCCTGGTGACCTCGGCCGCCGACGCCGAACGCCCCTGGCTGGACCTGTCCTGGCAGCTGTACCGGCTGCTGTTCGCGTTCGCCCCGGTGGCCCTGGTGCTGTACCTGCTGCACCGGTCCGGCGAGTCGGCCCGGACGATCGGCTTCGACCTGCGCCGCCCCGGTTTCGACCTGGGCTGGGGCGTCCTGCTGGCCGCGGGCATCGGCCTGGGCGGCCTGGTGGTCTACCTGGTGTCGGTGCAGCTGGGCGTCAACCGCCCCATCGCGCCGAGCACCCTGCACGGGCACTGGTGGCAGCACGCGGTCCTGGTCCTGCAGGCGGTCAAGAACGGCGTGCTGGAGGAGGTCGTCGTGGTCGGCTACCTGCTGCTGCGGCTGGAGCGGCTCGGCTGGTCGCCGGTGCGCGCGGCGGCGGCCTCCGCGGTGCTGCGCGCCTTCTACCACCTCTACCAGGGGGTGGGCATGTTCGTCGGCAACCTGGTGATGGGGCTGGTGTTCTGCTGGTTCCACCGCCGCTTCGGCCGGGTCATGCCGCTGGTGGCGGCGCACGCGCTGATCGACGTCGTGGCGTTCGTGGGCTCGGTGTACCTCATCGGCCGCCTCGACTGGCTGCCCGGCGCCTGAGCCGGCTCAGCGGCCCGCGGCGACCGGCTCGCCCCCCACGGCCCCCTCGATGTGGCGGGGGCGGCTGAGGAGCACGCCGCAGCCGCCGTGGGTCAGCGCGAGCACCACCAGCAGGGCGATCGACAGCCGCCAGTCCCCGCTGGCCTCCCGCAGCAGGCCGAAGAGGAGCGGCCCGGTCCCGGCCAGCAGGTAGCCGACCCCCTGGGTGGCGGCCGACAGCGCCGCGGTGCCCTGCGGGCTGCGGGCGCGCAGTCCGAAGAAGGTCAGCGCCAGGGGGAAGGAGGCCATGCCCGTCCCGATGAGGGTGGCCCACAGCCACGCGCCGCCGACCGGGGCCGCGAGCAGTCCGGCGAATCCGACCAGGTAGCAGAGGACGAAGAGGGCGACGAGGGGCCACTGGTTGCGCATCCGGGCCACCAGCGCGGGCACCGCCAGCGAGGCGGGGATCGACAGCGCCGTCAGGTACGACAGCACCAGCCCGGCCTCGGGGGCGGGCATGCCGTGGTCGCGCAGCAGGTGCGCGAACCAGCCGAACATGATGTAGGCGACGGCCGACTGGGTGGCGAAGAACAGGACGCTCTGCCAGCCCAGGGCGGTGCCCAGGACCGCGCGCACGCTCATCGCCCGGTCCCGCGCGTCCCGTGGCGGCTCGTGGCGCAGCGCCGCGATCCAGGGCACGGCCGCGACCAGGCCGAGCAGGGCGTAGCCGCCCAGCGCGGGGCGCCAGTCGCCGCCGAAGGCGGTGGCGACGGGGACGGTGGCGGCGGCCGCCGCGGTGGTGCCCAGCGCCATCGCGGTGGTGTAGGCGGCGGTCAGCGCCCCCACCCGGTCCGGGAAGTGCTGTTTGACCAGGGTGGGCAGCAGCACGTTGCCGACCGCGCCGCCGGCCAGCGCCAGGGAGCTCAGCGCCAGGAACAGCCACTGGTCGCCGACCAGGACCCGGCCGGCCAGGCCCGCGGTGAGCGCGACCAGGGAGGCGAGCAGCACGCGGTGTTCGCCCCAGCGGCGCAGCAGGGCGGGGGTGAGCGCGCCGAAGGCCGCGAAGCACAGCACCGGCAGCGTGGTGAGCAGCCCGGCCGTGGCCGGCGACATCCGCAGTTCGGCGGTGATCTCCGCCAGCAGCGGTCCGACGCTGGTGATCGCCGTGCGCAGGTTGAGCGCGGCCAGGACCACTCCCGCGGCCAGCAGCCACCACACCCGGCGCGCCGTCCCCGTTCTCGGCGTCACACTTTCTCCTGATTGATAGGATGATCGGATATCTTCTAGAGGGTAACGTACCGGTCGCCAAGAGCCACGCCCCGCGAGAGACTTGGTCTAAGCTCCCGCGGTAACGGACATCCCCTAGGAGGTAGCGCGTGCCCCTCGCCTCGACGCGTCGCACCGGACTTGTCGACCAGGTCATCACCCAGCTGAAAGCGCAGATCGACTCGGGCGAGTGGTCGATCGGCGACCGCATCCCCACCGAGGCCGAGCTGTCCGACCAGCTCGAAGTCGGCCGCAACACCGTACGCGAGGCCGTACGGGCGCTCGCCCACACCGGCCTGCTGGAGATCCGCCAGGGGGCGGGCACCTTCGTGCGCGCCTCCAGCGAACTGGGCGGCGCGCTGCGCCGCCGCCTCAAGCGCTCCGAACTGCGGGAGAGCTTCGAGGTGCGCCGCGCCCTGGAGTTGGAGGCCGCCCGGTTGGCCGCGCTCCGCCACACCGACGACGACCTCGCCGCCATCGACACCGCGATAGGCGAGCGGCTGGCCGCCTGGCGCTCCCGCGACATGCAGGCGTTCGTCGAGGCCGACTTCGCCTTCCACAAGGCGGTGGTGGCGGCCACGCACAACTCGCTGCTCATCGAGCTGTACGACGACATCGCCCAGGCCGTCTACGAGAGCATCGCGCACGCGGTGTACGAGGAGGCCCCCGAGACCCTCGCCCAGGACCCCGCCCTGGACCACCAGCGGCTGGCCGACGCCATCCACGCGGGCGACGCCGACGGCGCGCTGCGCGAGGCCGCCTGCTACCTGGACGAACTGGTCACCCAGGCCGGCCCCTGAGCCCGGGCGGGAGCCTTCCCCTGCCTTCCCTCTCCGGTCCCGCCCCGCCCACCGCCCCTCACGCAGGGTGTCCAACCCGTTCCGGTCAGCCATCTCCGTCCTTCTCCGGGACGTGCTAGGATCTTCGCCCGCGGCGACCCGGACCTGCTGCGCTCCGCGCAGGGACGTGCCCCTTCCCTTGTCAAGAGGTCTTCCAAGGAGTACGGCACGTGCGGGTCTTCTGCGCGGTGTTCGCCCTCGGGCTGCGCCGCCATTCCACCTACCGGGCGGCGACCCTCTCCGCCATCGTCGTCAACTGCGTCTTCGGCGTGGTCAACGCCCTGGTCCTGCTGGCGGTGTTCGACGCGCGCCCCCGCATCAACGGCTACACCGCCGCCGACGCCGTCACCCAGGTGTTCGTCGCCCAGGCGCTGATCGGCGTCACCGCGATCTTCGGCCCGCCACTGGACGTGGGCGGACGCGTCCGTGACGGGTCGGTCGCCGCGGACCTGCTGCGTCCGGTCGACCCCCTGCTCTGGTGGCTCGCCCAGGACCTGGGCCGCGCCGTGTTCGGCCTGCTGGTCCGCAGCGTCCCCACGTTCGCCTCCGGCGCGGTGCTGTTCGCGCTGCCGCTGCCCGCCGACCCGCTGCGCTGGGCCGTCCTGCTGGCCTCCGCCGTGCTGGCCGCGCTGGTCGGGTTCGGGCTGCGCCACCTGTACGCGCTGAGCGCGTTCTGGCTGGGCGACAGCAGGGGCGTGGAGTCCGTCGGCTGGCTGCTGGGGCCGTTCTGCTCCGGCATGCTGCTGCCGCTCACCCTGTTCCCCGACGCCGCGGCCGCGGTGCTGCGCCTGCTGCCGTGGGCGGCGCTGGTGCAGGTTCCCGCCGAGGTGTTCCTAGGCCGCGCCGACGCCGCGGGCGGCCTGCTCCACCAGGCGCTGTGGGCCGCGGCGCTGCTGGCGCTGGGCGCGGTGCTGGGGTCGCGGGCCAGGCGCAGGGTGGTGGTCCAGGGTGGTTGACCGCGTCCTGGTCCCCTACGCGCTGCTGGTGTGGGCGTGGTGCCGCGCCGCCGCGCAGTACCCGGTGTCGCTGATGCTGCTGACGCTGGCCCTGCTCGGCGCGATCGGCTCCGAACTGGTGGCCCTGCTCTTCGTGTTCGGGCACACCGAGGCGCTCGGCGGCTTCACCCTGGCCGAGGCGCTGCTGGTCTACGGGCTGGCCGTGACCTCGTTCCGGACGGCCGACCTGCTGTTGGGCAACATCGAACGGCTCGGGGAGCACATCCGCGACGGCTCCTTCGACGTCATGCTGGTGCGCCCGGTCGCCCCGCTGGTGCAGCTGGCCACCGACGGCTTCTCCCTGCGGCGGGTCGGCGCGGTCGTGCCCGGTGTGGTCGCGCTGGCGGTCGGCCTGGCCTCGGCGGGCGTGGCGTGGACGGCCGGGCGCGTCGCCGTGCTGGCCGTGCTGCTCGCCTCGGGCACCGCCCTGTGCTGCGCGGTCTGGCTGGCCGGGGCGTGCCTGCAGTTCTTCGTCGCCGAGGCGCGGCAGCTCGCCCACTCCGTCACCTACGGCGGCCAGGCGCTGACCGAGTACCCGCTGTCGATCTACCCCCGCGCCGTGGTGCGCGCGGTGACCTTCGTGGTGCCGCTGGCCTTCGTCAGCTACCAGCCCGCCCTGTACCTGCTCGACCGTCCCGACCCGCTGGGCCTGTGGCCGGGACTGCGCCACCTCTGCCCCGCCGTGGCCGTGCTCGGGTGCGTCCTGGCCGCCCTGGCCTGGCGCGCGGGACTGCGCCACTACCGATCCACCGGGAGTTGACCTTGGAGCCCGTCGTCGACGCCCGCGGCCTGGGCCGCGACTTCGTCCGCACCACCGGTCCGCTGCTGCGCCGCAGGCGCGAGCGGGTGAACGCGGTGCACGACGTGACGTTCTCGGTGGCCCCCGGCGAGATCGTCGGCTACCTGGGCCCCAACGGGGCGGGCAAGTCCACCACGATGAAGATGCTCACCGGCGTCCTCACCCCCACCCGGGGGCGGCTGCGGGTGTGCGGCCTGGAGCCGGCCCGGCACCGCACCCGGCTGGCCGCGCGCGTCGGCGTGGTGTTCGGGCAGCGCACGACGCTGTGGTGGGACCTGCCGCTGCGCGACAGCCTCGCCCTGACCCGCCACCTGTACCGGGTGGACGCCGCGACCCACTCCGCCCGGCTGGCCGAACTGGTCGACCTGCTGGACCTGGGGCCGTTCCTGGGCACCCCGGTGCGCCAGCTCAGCCTGGGCCAGCGCATGCGCGGCGACCTCGCGGCGGCGCTGCTGCACGACCCCGGACTGCTGGTGCTGGACGAGCCGACGATCGGGCTGGACGTGGTGAGCAAGTCCGCGATCCGGGGGTTCCTGCTGCGCCGCAACGCCGAACGGGGCACCACGATCCTGCTGACCACACACGACCTGGGCGACGTGGAGCGGCTGTGCCGCCGGGTGGTGGTGATCGACCACGGCCGGCTGGTCTTCGACGGCGGCCTGGACGGGCTGCGGGCCACCGCGCCCACGCCGCGCGTCCTGGTGGTGGACCTGGCGGCCCCGGCCGACCCGGTCGAGGTCGCGGGGGCGCGCACGGTGCGCGTCGAGGGGCCGCGCCAGTGGCTGGAGCTGTCGGCCAACCCGGCGGAGGTGATCGCGGCCCTGTCCCGGTCCCACGCCGTGGCCGACCTGACGCTGCGCGAGCCCGGCATCGAGGACGTGGTGGCCCGGCTGTACGCGCGCGGCCGCGGCGCCGAAGCGCCCGCTCCCGGCGGCACGGCGGACTGAGCGGGCGGCGCGCCGCCGGAGCGGAGCTGCCCGGGGCCGCCGGTCGGCGGTTCCGGCGGCGGCGCGCCGTCCCGGCTCACCCCCCGCGGGGCTGCGGAACGGCCGTGTAGGACTGGCCGTCGATGCGCTGCCGCTCCTTGGCCACCGCCAGGTAGTCCCAGGTCTCGGTGTAGCTGACCTCGGGGGAGCGGCGGATCGTCTCCAGCGTCTCCACGATGGCGCGCCGGTCGGCCGCGGTGACCCCGCCGACGATGTCGTAACTGCCGAACCCGGTGGCCGCGAACGACACCCCGGTGAGCGAGGCCAGGCCGCCCGCCAGCGCCGACGCGTCGCCGCGGCAGCGCAGTCCGAAGCCCAGCCGCTCGGTCACCCCGACCGCCGAGGCCTCGATGAGTGCCGTGACGTGGATGACGCCCGCGTCGATCAGCCGGACCACCCGGGAGCGCGCCGCGGCCTGGGACAGGCCCACGGTCCGGGCGAGGTCGGCGTAGGAGGCCCGCCCGTCGGCCTGCAGGCAGCGCACCAGCCGCCAGTCCAGCGGGTCGATGGAGATCTCCTGCAGCGGCCGCACGCTGGAGTACTCGTCCTTGGCGATCCGGTCGCCGCGGAAGACCTCCGCTTCGACGACGCCGGGGATCTTCCGCACCTGGGTGAGTTCGGCGGCCAGCGCGTTGTCGTCGCGGACCCGCACGTGCGCCACCACGGGGAAGCGCCCGGCGGTCTGCGCGGTGAAGACCACCGCCTCGCGCTGGACCAGCTCCTCGATCACCGGACGAACCGGTCCGCAAACACGGAGTGAAATGTGTCCGAACACCTCCATTCCCATGACACTGGCGTGCAGCACCCCGACGATCCGGATCGCTCCGGTCGCGATAAGGTGCCTGACCCGGGCCCGGACCGCCGTACGCGACAGCCCCACCCGGTCCGCCAGGGCCTGATAGGTCGCTCTTCCGTCCCCCTGCAGCGCTCGCACGAGCGCCGCGTCGACCGCATCGAGCACGATGAGTGCCTTTCGTTGCTGTGACGACGCCTCCATCCCCCCGGGCGTCGCCCCCTCCTGCGGCCTGATCATGGCAGCTGACGGGGCTGTTAACTACCGATCACGGAAGAAACGGGGCCGACTTCGGCCAGCCAACCGTAAGGAACCAGACATAACATCTAGATATCCAGACAAATCACTCGGCAGGTGGAAGCGCCCCACCCCGGGACGCCGTCCCAGCCACTCCGGCGAAGCGCCACACTGGATGCGCATGACAGCGCGCCCACGGGCGAGAAGCGGGCACACGGCCCCGGCCCCGCCGCCCGGGCGCCCGGTGGGACGGCAGAGGAAGGGAACGGATCCCATGGGCAGAAGACGGCGGTTGACCAGAACCCCCGACCGCCCGAAGAGCATGACGCGGGCCCTGCTGTGGACCGCCGCCTCCACGGTGCTCCCCGGCGCGGCGCACCTGCGCGTCGGACTCCGCTGGGCCGGAGCCGTCATCCTGGCCTGCTACCTGCTGCTGGTCGCGGTCCTGGTCACCGGCGCCCTGGTGCTGCGCGGCAACCTGGTGCTGAGCGCCACCCTGGCGACGCAGGACCACTGGCTGCTGCTCGCCAGGATCACCACCTTCGCCGTGGCGGTGCTGTGGATGACCGTGGTGGTCCACTCCTACGTGATCACCCGCCCCGAGTCGCGGGGACTGGGCCGCCGCCTCGCCGCGGGCGTGGTCGTCACGGCGCTGTGCCTGACCGTCGCGACCCCCGCGGCCGCGGTCGGCTACGCCTCCTACACCGCCTACGACCTGTCCAACACGCTGTTCGGCTCGGCTTCCGGGGAGCCGCACGACGACGCCGACCCGTGGAACGGCCAGGACCGGGTCAACGTGCTGCTGCTGGGCGGGGACGCGGGCCGGAACCGCTACGGCATGCGCACCGACACCATGATCGTGGCCAGCATCGACGTGGAGACCGGCGACGTGCTGCTCATCGGCCTGCCGCGCAACCTGGAGAACGTGCCCTTCCCGCCGGGCAGCGCGCTGGCCGAGCGCTACCCCGCGCCCTACGGCTTCACCGACCTGCTCAACGAGGTCTACCAGACGGTCGCCGACGATCCGACGCTGGCGCTCAACCCCTACGTCACCGACCCCGCGGCCGACACCCTCAAGCAGGTGATCGGCGCCGCCCTCGCCCTCGACATCGACTACTACGCGCTGGTCGACATGCAGGGCTTCGAGGACATCATCGACGCCATCGGCGGTATCCGGGTCTACCTGGCGGAGCCCCTCCCCTACGGACAGCGCGGCGAGTACATCGACGCGGGCTGGCAAACCCTCGACGGCCGTGAGGCGCTGTGGTACGGGCGGACCCGGGTCAACAGCGACGACTACTCCCGGATGGGCCGCCAGGGGTGCCTGATCAAGTACGTGGCCGAGCAGGCCGACCCCGCCACCATCCTCACCAGCTTCCGGTCGCTGGCCGCGGCCGCGAAGAGCACCCTGCGCACCGACATCCCCCAGCCCAAGCTCCCGCACTTCGTGGAACTGGCCGAGAAGGTCGCCGACGCCGACATGGACACCCTGCAACTGTCCCCGCCGCAGGTCAACACCGCCTACCCCGACTGGGAGCGCATCCGCGAACTGGTGCGCGACGCGGTCCACGGCGCGCCGGAGCCCGCGTCGTCCCCCTCCGCCCCCTCCGCCGCTCCCGGCACCGACGTCTCCGCAGACCCCTCCGCGGAGTCCTCCGAGTTGACCGAGTGGCAGGAGTACACCGGGCTGCCCGAGCCCTCCCCGGACTCCCCGGGCCGCCAGGTCGGGGAGGAGGCCACCGCGCTCGACGAACTGTGCCCCTGACCCCGCCGCCTCCGTCCCGGACGGCCGGGCCGGATCAACGGAACGGCTCCGGCGATCTATGATCGGCCACGGGGGACGGGCTCAACGGGGCGCCCGATCACCACCCCATACGGCCACAACCGGTGCTTCCTCCCGGCACGCCCCGAGCCGGGGCGTGCCCGTGAGGCGCGCCCCGACCCGGAGGCGACCATGTCGGCAAATCTCGACGAGAAACTCACTCCGATCTACGAAGAGATCCTGCGGCGCAACCCGGGGGAGATCGAGTTCCACCAGGCGGTACGGGAGGTTCTGGAGAGCCTCGGCCCCGTGGTGGCCAAGAACCCCGAGATCAGCCACGCCAAGATCATCGAGCGGCTGTGCGAGCCGGAGCGGCAGTTGATCTTCCGGGTGCCCTGGACCGACGACTCCGGTGAGATCCACGTCAACCGGGGGTTCCGGGTGGAGTTCAGCAGCACCCTCGGCCCGTACAAGGGCGGGCTGCGCTTCCACCCCTCGGTCAACCTCGGCATCGTCAAGTTCCTCGGCTTCGAGCAGATCTTCAAGAACTCGCTGACCGGGCTGCCGATCGGCGGCGCCAAGGGCGGCAGCGACTTCGACCCCAAGGGGCGCTCCGACGCCGAGATCATGCGGTTCTGCCAGTCCTTCATGACCGAGCTGTACCGGTACCTGGGCGAGTACACCGACGTGCCGGCGGGTGACATCGGCGTGGGCGGCCGCGAGATCGGCTACCTGTTCGGCCAGTACAAGCGGATCACCAACCGCTACGAGTCGGGGGTGCTCACCGGCAAGGGGCTGAGCTGGGGCGGCTCCCAGGTCCGCCGGGAGGCCACCGGCTACGGCTGCGTCATGTTCACCGCCGAGATGCTGCGGGCCCGCGGCGACTCCCTGGAGGGCAAGCGGGTCGCGGTGTCCGGCGCGGGCAACGTGGCGATCTACGCGATCGAGAAGGCCCAGCAGCTCGGCGCGCACGTGGTGACCTGCTCCGACTCCAACGGCTACGTGGTGGACGAGAAGGGCATCGACCTGGAACTGCTCAAGCAGGTCAAGGAGATCGAACGCGGGCGGGTGTCCGACTACGCCAAGCGGCGCGGGTCCCACGTCCGCTACATCGACTCCGCCTCCTCCAGCGTCTGGGAGGTGCCCTGCGACGTGGCGCTGCCGTCGGCCACGCAGAACGAGCTGACCGGGCGCGACGCCGCCGCCCTGGTGCGCAACGGGGTCATCGCCGTGGCCGAGGGCGCGAACATGCCCACCACCCCCGAGGGGATCCGGGTGTTCTCCGAGGCCGGGGTGGCGTTCGCGCCGGGCAAGGCCGCCAACGCGGGCGGGGTGGCCACCAGCGCGCTGGAGATGCAGCAGAACGCCTCCCGCGACTCCTGGAGCTTCGAGCACACGGAGCGGCGGCTCGCGGAGATCATGCGCCACATCCACGACACCTGCTACGAGACGGCCGACCGCTACGGGCGTCCCGGCGACTACGTCGCGGGCGCCAACATCGCCGGATTCGAGATGGTCGCCGAGGCGATGCTCGCCCAGGGGCTGATCTGACCGGTCCGGCCGGGGCCCGTCGCGGGGGCGCGCCCGGGGCCGTCGCGCTCCGCGCCGCTTCCCTTGCGCACCGTTGCCCGCGCCGCTGCCCCGTGTGAAGATGCGGGGGTCCGCGACGTGTGGGACGGAGCCCCCTCATGGCCACCAACCAGCTGTGGGTCCTGATCGGTCTGGGAGTCTTCCACGGGCTGCACCCCGGGATGGGGTGGCTGCTCGCGGTCTCGCGCGGCCTGCAGGAACGCAGCCGCGCCGCGGTGGTGGGCGCCCTGCCGCTGCTGGCGCTGGGACACGCGGCCTCGGTGGGGCTGGTGGCGGTCGCGGTGACCGTGACGGACGCGGTGGCGGGTTCCGGCCTCTTCCCCGTGGGCGGCGCCGCCGTGCTGGTCGCCTCCGGCCTGTGGTTCCTGCTGCGGCCCCTGGCCCACCGCGGCCACAGCCCCGACGCGCGCCTGTCGCCGTGGCAGCTGGTCGCCGTCTCCTTCCTGATGGCGTGCGCGCACGGTTCGGGGCTGATGCTGCTGCCGGTGCTGGCGGGACAGCTGGACCACGGCGCGCACGTCCACGGCGGCCACGTCCACGGCGGC
>Ga0079224_100010588_pt1 | contig 12661 bp, 15 predicted proteins | sample Stecom2015_FD_80414 | JGI IMG/M metagenome (GOLD analysis project Ga0079224, IMG submission 80414) | Agricultural soil microbial communities from Utah to study Nitrogen management - Steer compost 2015 | ecosystem: Environmental > Terrestrial > Soil > Agricultural land | place: USA: Utah...
AAAAGTCCTAATAACTGCGGAAGTGGCGTAATTGGTAGCCGCACCAGACTTAGGATCTGGCGCCGCAAGGCGTGGGGGTTCGAGTCCCTTCTTCCGCACTTGATGTCCTCCCGAACTTAATAACTCGGGAGGATTTTTTTTGTAATAATGCGTAAAAGCGATAAGAGAGTATGAATATTTCACACCAAAAAGTTGACGATGTCAACGCGAACATCACGGTTGAATTAGCACCAGAAGATTATAACCCTTCGGTAGATAAAGCCATTAAAGAGCAAGCTAAGAAAGCAAAATTACCAGGATTCCGTCCGGGTATGGTTCCAGTAGGACACATCAGACGTACCTACGGTAAAGCTATCTTATTCGATGAAATCAACCGCGTGGTTAATGACAAGATTTCTGAGTACATCGGCGAGAACAAATTGGAAGTTTTAGGCCAGCCTCTTCCAGTAGACAGCGATGCAGACGCTAACTACAATTGGGATTTCAAGGACAACTTTACCTTCAATTATGAAATCGGTATCGCTCCTGAATTTGAAATACCTTTCACCGCTGAAACAGAATTCACAGCATACGACATCAAAGCTGACGATGAGACACTTGCAGAACGTATCAAAAACCTACGCCGCAGTTATGGTAAGATGACCAACCCTGAAGTGTCTGAAGAAGGTGACGTGCTTTACGCTACTTTGAAACAAGACAAAGAAGAAGGCATCGAAAAAACAACTTCTGTACGTACGGACATCATCCAGGATGCGAAGATTAAAAAATCTTTGGTAGGCTTGAAAAAAGATGGTAGCGTTAAAATTGATGTTAAAAAAGCATTCAAAGTAGAAGATTTAGCGCGCATCTTAGGTGTAACGGAAGACGAAGCTGCAGATCTTGATGTTACAAAATTTGAAGTTACTGTAAAAAACATTAACCGTTTAGAAGAATCAGATTTGAACCAAGAGTTCTTCGACAAGCTATTCCCTGCTGGCGAAGTGACTACAGAAGAAGATTTTACAGCTAAAGTTAGAGAAGAAGTAGAGAACTTGTTCAAACAAAATGCTGACCAAAAATTGCGTAACGATCTTTATACTTTCGGTATGGAGAAAGTTGATGTAAAATTCCCGGAAGCTTTCTTGAAAAAATGGTTGAAAGCAACCAACCCGAACATCACTGATGAAGAGTTGGAAGAAGGTTTTGCAGATTTCTTGAGCAACTTGAAATGGACAATCATTGAAAACCGCATCGTTACCAAAAACAACTTGGAAGTGAAATACGATGAGGTGGTTAACTTAGCTAAAGAAAGAATCTATGCACAAATCAAGATGTACAACATCAACGATGAACCAACTGACGAGCAATTGAACCAGTTTGCTATGCAGTTGTTGCAAGACAGAGAGCAAGCCAACCGCTTATTTGAAGAAGCAAAAGCTTTAAAAGTGTTCGATTTCTTAAAAGAGAGCATCAAATTGAACAGCAAAGAAATCCAATACACAGATTTCGAGAAACTGGACAAATAAATTTAAGGTCTTCACTTAAGGAAAGCGGTTGCAGGAATATTCTGTAACCGCTTTTGTTTTATATTTAACGGATTAGAGACTGTTTAAATTTTTGCTTTCACCTCAAAACACGTCATTATGAGGAACGGTAGCGACGTGATAATCTGTGTTTTTGATTCTCTTGTCCATAGATTTTGCTTCGCAGAACTCAATTCGTTCAGTTCTCCTCGTTCCTCGTCGAAATGACGTAAAAATTATATTTTTAAACAGCTTCTCAGGCGTAGAAGTTAGAGAGATAATTTAGAATATGATTACACTACGAAGAGCCCATATTACAGATGCGACCCAGCTCGCGTCTATCATGCTTCTGGCAATGGAAGACATAATTTACTATTTCATTGGTAAGCGTGACTATCAGGAAGCAGTAGCATTTTTACAGTATTGGATTGAACAGCCCTGCAATCAGTATTCCTACGAAAACATACTTGTTGCAGAAGAAAAAGGTGAGATACTGGGGCAGATTTGCCTCTATCCGGGTGAAGATTTGGATAAATTACGAAGCCCTATTCTCCAGCAGCTAAAAGAAAAATACGGACAAGATTTTCTACTGGAAGCAGAAACGCAAGCTGGCGAAATTTATATCGACACCATAGCGGTGAGTACAAATGCACAAGGAAAAGGTATTGGGAAGAAACTTTTACACTACGCTATCGATGAATATGTCTACAAGCGCAAGCAAACGTTAGGCCTATTGGTCGACAAAGATAATCCCGATGCAAAGAAACTCTATCTAAAAGTAGGATTCAAAGCAGTCAACGAATGTCACATCTTTCAAAAAGATATGGAACATTTACAATTCTAAGAGATTTGTGCTGTATATGGCACAAACCTCTTAAAACCTTACATTATAACCAACAGACAATCGCCCAAATGGAAATCGTCGATTAAAATCGGTATACTGTTCGTCATCAAAATGCCCTTCCAAAGCAAAGTACCCCGAACTCACATTCACTGAAAAGTTCTTAATGATTCGCAGACTGGCTTCCAACGTACCAGCATGCAATAAATAATACGATTTATTACCACTTATGGTATAGAAAATCCCTCCATTATAATCAGCAGTCACCAGCAATCTATTCAAAAGACTCAACTCGCCACGATAACGATAGCCAGCTCCGGAGCCATAGTTATAGTTACGGCTTGCTCCATAGAGGAGATAAGGGTCTGGCACTCCAGCTAGCAAGATAGCACCTGCACCCACACTCATATTTAGTCGATTATTATTTTTATAACGAAATTCCGAATTCCAACTATATATCAGATTCTGCGCACCATAGAAAAAAGCGTCATTGTTATAAAAGTCATAGTTGGCAGAGAGAACTCCATAATGCGAACCTTTCTTCGTGCTAAAGAATTCGTGTCCATACAATAAAGCATGTACATTCACTGCATTGATAAACGTACTGTCTCCCTTGCCGAACTCCAGATTCACATAGAATTGGTCAAAAGGTCGTTTGATACTATGTTCACCATTACTATACCATAATCGTAACCGTCCATAAGACCCATTTTTTCCACGTTCCAAAAGGTCTACTTCTTTCGTGTCGAATCTTCGCACTCCAATATTTACCTCTGCCCAGATCGTAGAAGAATCCACGGCATTATACTCATCCACCTTTCCCCATTTTCCATCTAACAAACGATTTAGCCCGTTAACCGGATTGACAAAAAAAGCACCTATTTCATTCCCCGTACGCGACCGCGGATCCCGACTTCCTCGACCTAAAATATTCCGGGCTATACGGTGCGTAATTTCCCCCAATATAATACCACCATAAGTTGTATTCACCAGGTCATTAATCGAAGGCGCTTGTGTCTCCCCTCCCGTTTCCCAGATATAACTTCCTACGAAAGTCGCTATACTAGATTCATAAAAATTATAACCATTACTCCGGAAAGAGTTAAAATAAAGCTGCCCATGATAAGGGTGGTCAAGGTGATTGGTTGTAAATTGATTATCATCCCAGTCCCAAGCAGACAGACGTTGGTGGTCAATAAAATTCTTAAAAGAAATATAAGAATATGGATCCTTGGTAATAAAACGATTAAACGTAGCTGGAAAAGCCTGCGCCAAAAACCATTCAGTACCCGCACGCCAGAATTTCTTCTGGCGAAGAGGCTCTCTGGCCGTACGGATAAAATCCGAAATCGAGTCCTGTTGGTTATAACTTGAAAAACTTTTATAGGTCGTATCCTTTGCCACCGGTAGCGATATGTGCTGTCCCTTACTTGGAAAGAAGAAACATACGCTCAACAAGCATATTAAAATATAAGGATGTCGTATTTTCATGAATCTCATTTGGTCAGCAAAATTAGCAATACCTTTAGAGTATTAAAACAAATTCACCATAAGTTTGTTTTTTTACTACTTTTATTGTTCAACCAAAAATAAAGGAAACCATGAAGACATTTTTTTCATTCTTACTGACATTTTTCTTATCCAGCTCACTCCTACTGGCACAACAAACGAACAATCTACAAGGAGCCTACTTAGGAAAAGGTGGCGACACCAACGTCTTATGGCTATTGGTGGATGGTTATTTATCCCATATCTACTACACCGATGACACCTATAAAGGCACAACGGGCGGACCTTATACTTTTGACGGACAAAAGATTACTTTAAAAGTAGAATATGATGACATGACGGAAGACCTGTCAACCATTGGTCAAGAACTCACATTTCCTGTATCGAAAGACGGCGACAATCTGCAAACCGGGGGTATCACCTTGGTCAAACAAGCTGCTAAAAACCAAGATTTGGATGGGCTATGGCATATTACAGGACGCAAACAGGGCGATAATATCGTCCAGATTCACCAAACCGGCACCCGCAAAACCATTAAACTTTTAGTCGATGGCTATTTCCAATGGATGGCGATAGATCCGGGGGCAAAGACGTTCTCCGGCACTGGCGGAGGTCATTACACATTTATCGATGGAAAATATGGGGAACATATTCTGTTTTTCTCACGCGATAATTCCCGAGTGGATGCACATTTGAGTTTTGATGGCGAAATAAAAAATGGAGAATGGCATCACAGTGGGTTAAGTTCTAAAGGTGACCCTATTTATGAGATATGGAGTAGGGATACACAGTAGTTTTTTTGCCCCAGCTGTGCTGGGGCAAAAAAAACTACCCAAATAAATCTGAGCTCAAATACCGATCACCTCTATCGCAAGCTATAAAAACAATAACTCCCTCCTCAATCTCATTAGCAACCTGTATTGCTGCTTGACAAGCACCTCCTGTACTCATACCCGCAAAGATTCCTTCTTTACGCACCAAATCCCTTGTCCTTGCAGTAGCCTCCGTTTGGGAGACATCAATGATACGGTCTACTCTCGACGCATCGAAAATCTTAGGTAAATAAGCCTCCGGCCAACGACGTATACCCGGAATCGATGACTCTTCGGTAGGTTGACAGCCGACAATCTGTATATTGGGATTCTGTTCTTTAAGATATATAGAACAACCCATAATCGTCCCGGTAGTTCCCATAGCACTTACGAAATGTGTGATCTTCCCACTGGTATCCTTCCATATTTCCGGACCTGTTGTCTTAATGTGTGCATTGTAATTATCGGGATTGGCAAACTGGTTCAAAATATAATACTCTCCAGAAGCAGCTTTCTCTTCGGCGTAGTCCCGGCAAACCTCCATATTGTCCAGCAAGGTAACCTTAGCCCCATAAGCCTCCATAGTCAAGGTTCGTTCACGGGTAGAAGATGCTGGCATAACCAATTCCAATTCCAGACCATACAGCGAAGCAATCATAGCCAAGGCTATTCCTGTATTTCCAGAAGTAGCTTCAATAAGCTTGGATTGCTGATTAATCTCTCCTCTTTCCAAGGCCGACCGTATCATGTTCAGCGCCGCACGGTCTTTTACAGAACCGGCAGGGTTGTTGCCTTCGAGTTTTGCAAAGACTTTTACCTTTGGGTTATTATGCAAATGTTTTATTTCAACCAACGGCGTATTTCCAATGGTATCTATTAAGTTCTTCATATTTATTTTTTGTTGAATCGATTAATCGACAAAATGACGAACCGATTGAGGTTTAAACCGATATTCCACAATTAACCAATTTCACGATTCCATTCTATCGTACACAAACTTGGATGTAGGCTGATGATAAACTGTTGTATAAGGATCTACACTGGAAGTCAGCCACACATTTCCACCGATAATTGAGTGGCGCCCTATCACAGTCTGCCCACCCAATATAGTTGCTCCGGCATAGATAATGACATGGTCTTCAATGATGGGATGACGTTGCACATTGGCCAGGTTCTTCTCTACACTTAAAGCCCCTAAAGTAACGCCTTGATAAAGTTTCACGTGATTGCCAATGATACAGGTTTCGCCAATCACCAGCCCGGTCCCGTGGTCAATATACAGGTACTCGCCAATTTTTGCTCCGGGATGAATATCTATACCAGTCTTCGAGTGTGCATGCTCGGTCAGAATACGTGGGATAAGTGGCACCTTAGCCTCCCAAAGTTGATGGGCGATACGATAAATACATATTGCCGTAAACCCGGGATAGGTACGGATAACTTCCCGGATGCTCTTGGCCGCAGGGTCGCCGTCCATAATAGCCTGCGCATCTGTCCACATAGTCTGATAAACCTCAGGCAGTGTTTCGAAAAAACGCTTTGCAATCAATGGGTTATCACATTGAGAACAAGCTTTGGTCTTTTCCAACAACTCTAAAAGCTCTTTCTCGGCATGTTCAAACGCTTTACGCACATCCTCTACACCTTGAAAGGCCGAGGAATTCCGCTCGGGAAACAACATGTTTAACAGATTTTGTGCCCAAGACGCAATACGTTTGTTGCTGGGCATATCTTGTACCTCAAGCTGTTTTTGATATATCTTTTTATAGAAATCTTCCATCTTTGCTGACATCTTCCTTATTATATTCTAAAAAACCTTTCGCAGAAGGCTTTAATGTTAATGCTTCAAGAATATGACAAAACTCTATTAATCATAAAACGCGTTCCCGAAAGCATTCGGGACGAGGAAGCATGACGAAGCAATCTGCGTTTTAATGTCATTCCCGCCTCAGGAGGGACTTCGTTTCCTCGCAATGACGACGACATTACTTTTATTCTACTAAAATCAATATCCTATAAAGGTAAGATTAGATTTTAAAAATCCATTAATTCTATAGAACTAATTTATCAAACAGTTCCTGCAAAGTCTCTTCCGGTTCTACACACAACCCCGGATGGGTAACAGAGCATTGTATCAAGGTACTACGTTTTGCTGTCAGCCAACGGAAGCGCTCCGGTAATTCTAAAGCGGCTAACTTTCCACCACGCTTATCACCTACACAGATATATTGGAAAGAGTCCAGGTGCTTTTTGATAAGCTCCAGATCGATCTCAGGATATAACGCCCTACACTTTGCCTCGTCCACATAAATCTTGACTTGGGCATATTTCTTTTTCTTGCAGTATAGTGCCACCCCCACGTTTACGAATTCCTCCCGTTCCACGCGTGGCACAACCCTTACCACGGCATACTCATATACGGTTCTTTCGTTCATCTTCAATCTGCTTTATAAAATTTGCCGAATGTTCCAATCGCTTCATAAGGAACTCCAGATACACCTCGCGTGCATCTGCAGCCTGCAACCCTCTGCTCTCATCCACTAACCATTCATCGGGGATAACAGACAACACATTACGCAGGTTTTCCTCCGTAAATAAGGTTTTGTAGGTATCATCCACTTGCTGTACCGCATCCGCAAAACGTAACAGTACATGATCCTTTATCTGCACAAAAGGTTTGGTTGCCTGCTCCGCCCAATTATCCCAACTGTGGTGGAAATACAGGGAAGCGCCATGGTCAATAAGCCAAAGTTCATTATGCCATATCAACATATTGGTGTTCCTCACTGTACGGTCTACATTCATCAACAGAGCATCCAACCATACGATTTTAGAAGCCTCTTCGCCTCCTACCTTATCCACATTCGCATCAAAGGTAATCGCGCCATTTAGAAAATGTACACCAAGGTTTTTCCCCACTGAAAATTTCAGTAAATCCTGTATCTCTTCATCAGGCTCCGTTCGGGCAAAAGACTCATCCAGTTCAGCAAACACCATTTCCGGCATCCGTAAGTCTAAAAACCTCGCCAGCTCCCCGCCGATCAATTCGGCGATAAGTGCTTTCTTACCCTGTCCGGCACCCCTAAATTTAATGACGTAACTAAAGCCATCATCCGCATCAACCAACGCAGGCAACGAGCCTCCCTCACGAAAGGGTTGCACATAACGGGTGATATTAACATCGCGTATTTCTGGTTTAAAAATTTTCATGTTTTCTTATTACTGAAGCAACCCCTCATAAGGATCGCCCGATATATTCAATAATTGAGCAAAGGCTGGTTCGGTTTTTATCCCCTGTGCTTTTAACCTGATAATTTGCTGTCTAAACGCCTCTCCCCGCTCTTTTAAGATAGCATATTCTTTTATCATGTGCCGATAGCCATATTGTTGTTTCACAGGTATAGTTTGGCAGAACAACTCTATCTGAAATGCTGATATGGTAAAATTTACAACCACGGCAATCTCCTCACGAATAAACGTATCCTTAATAGTAAAGCCAAGAAAGCCTCCGAATTGTTTTGACACTTCCTCTTTAAAGCCTTTCAAATCCAAGGTGGTACATGCTATATCCAAATCACTGTTTTCAACAGCAATATCTATCGGAACTGTGCCGATTAAAAGCGGTTGAAACTTTCCCAATTTTTCCATTATTTGATAATCCTGCAATACCCGAAAAGCCTGTTGCTGTACAGCACTGCCTTTCTGTAGATAAGCTATGGTATCAAACTTTTTCATCTTCATTTCTGTCAAACTCAAAAATAGGGATAATTTTTATCATCTTTCATCAAAGGTTTTTCAATCAGCATCATATTCTGATTATATGCTGACGCTATTATATTGCATATCAAGGTGAATTTATTTAGGTTTGTAACATTCATTAACAGCAAACATCAGATATGGATACAACGGCAGAGTACAACAGCGTAATTAGCCATTGCAAGGATTTATTTTTAAAGAAGACCAAAGACTACGGCACCGCTTGGCGCATTATGCGTCCTGCCTCCATTACAGATCAGATCTATATCAAAGCGCAGCGCATCCGCACCTTAGAGGAAAAGAAAATTTCCAAGGTTGGTGAAGGCATTTTGGACGAATATATCGGTATTGTGAATTACTGTATAATTGCCATGATGCAACTGGAAATTCCCGCAGAACAAGGTGAAAACTTGGATTATGCCTTTGTAGATGAACAATACACAGCAAAGGTTGATGAAACACGCGACCTGATGTTTGCCAAGAACCACGACTACGGCGAAGCATGGCGCGATATGCGCATTTCCTCGCTCACTGACCTTATTCTGATGAAATTATACCGTGTGAAACAGATCGAAGACAACAACGGTCAAACCCTCGTGTCCGAAGGACTAAAAGCCAACTATCAGGATATGCTGAACTATGCTGTATTTGCATTGATTAAACTTGGAGTGGCCAATAAAAAATAAGCAGATGGAGACAAATTTTACCCCTACCCGAAAGAAAACACAAACGGCAGATATTCTCTTAAACATTAGCAGAATCTTTGTAGGCATTCTTTTTATCTTCTCCGGACTGATAAAAGCAAATGACCCCATGGGCTTTGGCTACAAGCTACAAGAGTATTTCCATGTATTCAAAATGGATTTTCTGAATGATTACAGCACTTGGCTGGCTGTTATCATCTGTGGATTGGAAATCATCTTAGGTGCTTTTCTGCTATTGGGCTTTTATCGACGGAAAGTGGCTTGGGGGCTATTACTCCTCATTATCTTTTTTACTTTCCTGACGTTCTACTCTGCTTTTTTTGAGGTAGTAACCTCCTGTGGTTGCTTTGGCGACGCCATTCCACTGACTCCATGGCAATCGTTTATCAAGGACTTGGTACTACTCGCCTTTATCTTGATTATTTTCAAGTATAAAGACCACATCCAGCCGATTATGGCTAAAGGTACCGGAAGAGGCTTTGTCACTTTTATGGTTTTCCTCATATCTTTTGGCATTGGTATTTATACCGTATTTTTCTTGCCTTTCATCGACTTCTTACCTTATAAAGAAGGTCATCATATACCTTCCTTACGTGTATTGCCAGAGGGTGAAGAAGGTGATGTTTATGAATTCATCTATACGATCAAACACACAAGCACCGGGGAAACAAAAGATGTAACCGATAAAGAATATATGGATGGTATCTGGGAAGATGAAAACTGGGAAGTAATAGGCGAACCCAGTTCCCACTTAGTTAAAAAAGGGTATCAGATCCCTATCCCTGACCTCTTTATTTCAGATGCCGAAGGCAATGACATGACGGATGAAATCATCACGAATCCTTATTACAATTTCGTGGTCGTCAGCACCTATGTAGACAAACTTTCCACTGCCGATATTATTGCACTGGACAGAATCAACACTACCATCCGTGATTTGTCTTCTGATTACAACCTACGTGCTGTATTGCTCACAGCAAGTTCATCCGATATAGCCAACCGGCTTAACGAAGAAATGGATCTGGTACTGGAGGCTTTCTATGCTGATGCCGTGCCATTAAAAAGCATGGTGCGTTCCAATCCGGGCGTACTGTTGATGCAGAATGGTGTAGTTATTAAAAAATGGTCAAAAGTAACCTTCCCAAGCAAAGAAGAATTGGAAGAAGCTTATCTGCAAAAATAATTCCACCACATGATAAAAAAGAATAACATACAAAAAACACGTCATTGCGAGGAGCTACGACGAAGCAATCTGTGTTTTTTATGTCATCAGATTGCTTCGTTACCTCGCAATGACGATGACATCACTTTGTCATGTATGAACAAATAATAACATGAACAGACCTATTTTTTTACTGGGATTCATGGGAAGCGGTAAGACCACCTGGGGGAAAAAGCTTGCTAACCACTTGAACAAAGAGTTTATTGATTTGGACCATTACATCGTAGAACGTGTCGGCATGTCCATCCCTGAATATTTCCAACAACATGGCGAAGCTGCTTTTAGAGCATTGGAAAGTGAGGTTTTAAAAGAAATGGAAGGCAAATCAGCTATTATCTCCACAGGAGGTGGCAGCCCCTGTTACTTCGATAACATGACTTGGATAAAAGATAATGGGCTATCTATCTATCTTTATTTAACACCCAAAGCCTTATTTTCCCGTTTAGAGAAATCCAATATCGCTAAAAGACCCGCATTAAAGGGATTGACCGGAGAACATCTCTTGGCTTTTATCGAAGAAAAATTAACCGAACGCAGTCCTTATTACGACCAAGCACATATCAAAGTAGATCAACTAAACATCTCCTTGGAGGGACTTAGTCAACTTATAGCACAACATGACCAAGAAGTTTAACCTTTTCCTTTGCCTATCTCTGACGATGCTGTCGATAGGTTGCTTCAGAAGCAATTCAGCTTCGGATTTAACCACGGTTAGCAATCATAACCAAGTATTTAATTTCCAAGATGTAGAAGATTTGTACCGTTTCCTTACCTATTCGGAGAAACGTGTTCCTCTAGTCAGCGCCCACCGCGGCGGGCCGGATATAGGCTACCCTGAAAATGCGTTAGAAACTTTTCAGCGCATCGCTTATAAAACACCCGCAATTATCGAGTGCGATATTGCTTTGACAAAAGACTCTGTTCTGGTATTGATGCATGACGAGACTGTAGATCGTACAACAACAGGGAAAGGTCGGGTTAGAAATCATACCTACCAAGAGTTAAAGTCACTTTATCTGAAAGACAAAGCGGGAGATGTAACCAATTTTAGGATACCGACCTTGGAAGAAACTTTATCTTGGGGAATTGGTAAAGTCATCTTTACCTTGGATGTCAAGCGCGAAGTCCCATACCACATGGTCATCGATGCCATCCGCAACACAAAAGCTGAGGCCTATAGTGTCATTATAACCTACAGTGCTGACCAAGCAGCCGTAGTACACAATTTAGCACCCGATTTGATGATTTCCGCATCGATTAAAAGCACAGAGGATTTATTACGCCTCAACGACCGCGATGTACCGGACACACGCCTTGTTGCTTTTGTTGGCACCAGTGAAGTAGATAGACAAGTCACCGATCTGCTTCATCAGCATGGCATATTGTGTATATTGGGAACAATCGGCAACCTTGACCGCCGGGCTAAACAGAACGGAGATCAGGTTTATGCCGACTATATTGAAAACGGAGCGGATATATTAAGTACAGACAGACCACTGCAGGCTGCTAAAGCATTGGATTTCTATATCCGGAAAAGAGACTTATCATCACCGTATATCAACTAAGCCATGTCTATCAAAGTCGATAAATTGACCAAACAATACGGAACCCAAAAGGCACTCCATGAGGTTTCTTTTGAGATAGGCGATAACCGTATCGTTGGTTTCTTAGGTCCAAATGGTGCTGGCAAGTCAACAACCATGAAAATCTTGGCAGGGCTCTTACCTCCTACTTCAGGACAGGCCTTCGTACAAAATCTTAATGTACAACAGCAGTCTTTGGCCGTGAAGAAGTTGTTAGGTTTTTTACCGGAAAACAATCCGCTATACAGCGATATGTACGTACGCGAGATCCTCTTATTCGAAGCCAATACCCATAAGCTAAAGGAGAAAAAAGGACGGGTGGAAGAGGTGATCGGACAAACAGGACTGCAGGCCGAGCAACACAAGAAAGTAAGCCAGCTCTCCAAAGGATATAAACAACGGGTAGGATTAGCCTTGTGCATTATCCACCAACCGCGGGTACTCATCCTTGACGAACCTACCTCCGGCTTGGACCCTAATCAGATTCTGGAAATACGCGCTTTGATTAAAGAATTGGGCAAAGAAAGAACTGTATTGGTATCAACCCACATCATGCAGGAAGTAGAAGCCATTTGTGATGAGGTTATTATATTGAACAAAGGCGTTCTACAAGACCACTTCACCCTACAAGACATGCCCGTCAAATATCCAGGCAAATCACTCGAGGATATTTTTGTCTCCTTAACAAACGGGGCGGTCTAAGAAGCCTTGCAAACCGCAAAACGCGTCATT
>Ga0079224_100010590_pt1 | contig 12660 bp, 8 predicted proteins | sample Stecom2015_FD_80414 | JGI IMG/M metagenome (GOLD analysis project Ga0079224, IMG submission 80414) | Agricultural soil microbial communities from Utah to study Nitrogen management - Steer compost 2015 | ecosystem: Environmental > Terrestrial > Soil > Agricultural land | place: USA: Utah...
CCCTCGAGCGAGAAGCGGGAGTCCGCGGGCGCCTCCGTCAGGTCGGAGACCCGCTCGGGATACATGTCGACCATCGTGCCCCAGACCGCCTCGATCCCCTCTCCCTCCAGCCGGGCCGCGAGATTGGGAAGCTGCATCCCCTCGGGCAGGCAGAGGAACTCGTCGGTATCGGCGACCACGGCCCATTGCCCGACGCAGAACTGGTTCATCAGCTGGTCGCGCCACAGCCGGACGGCACGGGTCTCGAGCACCTGTTCGCGCAGAGGCGCGGAATAGACGATGTCCTCGCCGTAGCGCAGGTCGCTGCCGACGATCATGACGTCGGGCTCGGCGGCGAGAAACTCGAGACTGCCATCGGTGGAGCGATCGTCGAGCACGATGAACCGCTCGACCCCGAGGGCACGGTAATGGGCGAGGAAGGCGTCGAGGAAGAAGGATTCATTGCGCGCGATGCAGCACATCGTCATCGCATGGCGGCCGAGCATCGGGTTGTGGCGGATCTCGAGCGGTGGCAGCCGGTCGATGCTCATCGCGTTCTCGTCCTTCATCGGCGCGGCTCTCAGGCGGCTCCGCCCGCCATCGCCCGGAACTTGCCGTTCGAGGCGAGAAGCTCCTCGTAGCGGCCGGCCGCGACCAGCTTCCCGTGTTCCAGCATGAAGATCACGTCGCATTCCTGCACGGTGGTCAGGCGATGCGCGATCATGATGATGGTCTTCGCATGGCCGAGATTGTGGACGGCATCCATCACCGCCCGTTCGGTGAGATTGTCGAGCGCGCTCGTCGCCTCGTCGAGGATGAGCACGTCGGGATCGTGATAGAGCGCGCGCGCGATGCCGACACGCTGACGCTGGCCGCCGGAGAGCCGCACGCCGCGCTCGCCGACCAGGGTGTCGTAGCCCTGGGGGAGTTCCTCCATGACGAAATCGTGCAGCTCCGCGATCCGGGCTGCACGTTCGACCGCCGCCTGATCGATGTCCTTCTTCTTGAGGCCGAAGGCGATGTTGGCGGTGATCGTGTCGTCGGTGAGGAAGATCTGCTGCGGCACATAGCCGATCGACTGCTGCCAGGCGCGCAGGTTCGCCCCGGTGATCGGCATGCCGTCGACCCGGAGTTCCCCCCGGTCGGGATCGAGCAGGCCGAGGATGAGATCGACGGTCGTGGTCTTGCCTGCGCCGGTTCCGCCGATGATGCCGACCGTGGTGCGGGCCTTGATCGTGAGGTCGAGGCCGCGGAGCGCGGCGCGCTCCGCCTGCGGATAGGCATAATGGACATCGACGAGTTCGAGCCGCTCGTTGAGACGCAACGCCGGCCCCTCGAGGCGCGGCGGGCGGTGGGCGGCCGCAGCCTCGTTCTCCTGGATGTCCTCGTACAGCCGGTCGAGGGTCGCCCGACCGAAACGGATGTTGCTGAGCGAGCGGAAGACCTCCTGCAGGGCCGGAAAGAGCCGGACACCGGCGAAGGCGTAAAGGGCGAGGATGGGGATGATGTCGACGAGCGATCCCTCGCTCTGGACGAGCAGGAACAGGACGAAGAACAGGAGCCCGCCGAAGGCGATCGCCTCGAGGACGAAGCGGGGCACGTCGCCGATCGCGCTGATCATGGCGTCGTGTTCGGCGACGCGGATGGCGGCAGCACGGTAACGGCTGAGGAAGGATTCCTCGAGCCCCATGAGCTTGAGGTCCTTGATGCCGCCCGTCGCCTCGTTCGCGACCCGGAAACGCGCCCGGTTGGCGAGGCGGCGCTCGCGGCCGATCCGTTCGAGCATCTGCCGCAGCGAGAGATAGATGGCGCCATAGGCGAGGCCGAGGACGAGCGCCGCCGAAAGGGCGACCAGCGGCTGGGCGATCACCAGGAGCCCGACCAGGAAGAGGACGACGACGGAGGAGGCGATGAACCGCATCCCCGGCAGCAGCGACTTGTTGACGACCTCCTGGACCTCGGCGAGCACCGCCGAGGCGACCTCGGCGCTGTTGCGGTGGAGGAACCAGGTGTAGGGCTGGTGGAGATAGCCCTCGAGCATCCGGCTGGAGATGCTGTAGTTGCGCCGCATGGTGAAGCGGTAGATCGCGTACTGGGTGAAGGCCTTGAACAGGAGGCCGAAGACGACGATCCCGAAGACGACGAAACCGAGGAAGATCATGAACGTCTGCGGATCCTCGAACCCGAGCCAGGCATAGGCCCGGGCGAGGTAGGCATTCTTCGCCACCGCATCCGGATCGGAGATCACGTACATGAAGGGCACGATCGAGGCGACACCGAGCACCTCGACAAGCCCCATGACCAGGATCATCCCGAGCAGGAGGAAGAAGCGCCGGCGCTCGTAAGGATTCAGGATATCCAGAAGCTTTCGGTAGAACTCGACCATCTCGTTCGTCTTTCCTTACGCCGGGGGCATCCCGGAGCCTCTTCGGCCCGTCCGGTTGATACCGGCCGTCCCGGCCGGATGGGGCCGCATGCCGCGGGCGGGACCGCTTCCGGGCAGGGCAGGAGCTGCAGTTCCGGGAGACTGCCGTCGCACGACCGGCGGCATGGGGCGACCGGGTCCTCCCTTCCCGGAGGCAGGGGCGGCCCGGCCCTGCTGCATGCGCCGGGTTTCCCGGCCCGGCCTGCTGCCGGCGTAGAACCACGCGCCGGCGCCGATATAGGTCATCACGAAGGCCAGCGCATTGGACCAGATATGCACGGTGATGAGCGCCAGGACGAGGGCGACGAGAGCGATCAGATAACCGGTCCGGCAGCGTGATTCCCGCTCGTCGAGATCCGGCTGCGCCATGATGAGCGCGGCACTCACCCCGATCGAGAGCACGAGAAGGATCAGGGCGGGCAGGCCATGGCGGACAGCGATGACCAGCCAGAAGTTGTCGATCGACGAGTGCTCCCACCAGGGCCGCAGGTATTCCTTCAGACCGATCCCGAAGAAGGGACTGCGCAGCACCTCGGCAGTGCCGTATTCGAAGGCGGTGATCCGGGTCAGGCCCGAATACTGGCTGAAGATCACCTCGTTGACGGTGTAGCCGACGATGCCCCCCGGGAGGATGATCTGCAGCACCACGAGCGTGGTGCCCCCGATCACCGTCCCGATGAGCCAGCGCGACCGGATCACCCGGAAGGCATGGTCCCAGATGATCATCAGGCCCTGCAGGCCGAGCGCAAGCAGCGGCCCGCTCGAGATCGACAGGAAGGTCATGAGCCCGACAAGGGCGACGGCCTGGATCTGGCGGAGAAACCGGTCCCTGTAGAGATAGTAGACATTTGCAAAGCCGAGCCCGCAGACGATTCCCCACAGGATCGGGTGGTTGAACCCGACGGTGGCGCGGGTGAGGCCGAGTCGTGGCCGGTTCTCGTGGACATACTGGTCTGCCGTCGACAGGACCATTCCCATGATGTTCGAAAGCAGCCGGACCCGTGTCACCGCCTCGATGATGGCAAACGGCGCCATGACCAGCAGGATGCCCAGGAAATACCGGAACATCCGGGCATAATCGTCGGCATTGCGGATGACGATCCGTCCGACGAGATAGGCGCCGAAATATTCCACGAAGGTGGAGCCGATATAGAAGATCTGGGCTGCCCCATGAACGGCATAAGTTGCAAGCGACACCCAGAGGCAGAAGCCGAGGAACAGGAGATCGGGCAGGAGGATGCGCTCGCGCAGGCTCCTGACCCATTGGAGCGCAAGCGGCACGAAGGCGACAAGCAGGACGAGCTTGAACAGCGACAGCCGGATGGGACCCAGGTTGAAGGTCCCGGGCAGGAAGACCGTGATCAGATAGAGAAGGAGAAAGGCCGGCCCGAGCGCGGCCTCGAGAAGCGGAAGCCGCCGGGAGGGCGCGGGACGCCTGAACGGTACGGAAGGCGATCCGGGCACTTCGGCCGCTACTCGACGAACCATTTCAACCTGTCACAATCTGGGTTCCGGGGCACCCCATGCGACTCCCGGACTGCGCTCCTGCAGCGAGGATTTCCACGTCCCCCCGCCACGGGCAGATCCCTCATAGCAACGCCGGATCCACAGAACAACGTTCTGCGCCAAACGTGGTTCACGATCGCACGATCCCCGCCTATGGCGCCCCCGCGGCTCGATCAGGGGCTTGCCCTGCCGCTTACATCCGGGGAAGGAGACTCCGGCCGGAAATTTCCGCTGCCCGCGCCAGGGTGCGGGCATCGAAGGGGGCAATGCGGCAGGCGCGCGCGATCCAGCGCCGGGCTCCGGCCAGATCGCCGCGCTTGCGAAGGCCGCTGGCGATGATCCGGTACTGGCGGGCGAGCAGGCGCGGCTCCCGGGCGAAGACCTCCCGGTTCTTTTCAACCAGGAGGATGCGGGCCTCGAGCTGGCGGGCATCATCGCGCGTGAGCGAATTCGGAGAGAATCGCTGCTGCACCAGGGGCTCGTCGACGAAGGCCACTGTCCCCGCCTGCGCCAGCCGGATGGCGAGGTCCCAGTCCTCGATCGCCGGCAATCCGGGATCGAACCCGCCGATCGAGCGGATCGCCTCCGTCCGCACCACCAGCGTCTGCGTGCTGATGATGTTCTCGACCAGAAGCGGTGACAGGATGTCCCCTTCCACCTGCGCGATGGCGGAACGTGGCACGTAGCGGAGCGACAGGCGCTCTCCCTCCCGGCTCTCCAGCCCTCCGAGCGTGAGAAGACCGCAATAGACGGCGACATGGTCCGCGCCCTCTGCCAGAACCCGCGCCATCTGCTTCTCGAGCTTGCGGGGAAGCCATTCGTCGTCGCTGTCCTGGAAGGCGATCCAGGGACCGCGCGCCTCGGCGATACCGGCATTCCGGGCTCCGGCCGCGCCAAGGTTGCGCGGATTCCGCACGATGCGGATCCGCGCATCATCGATCGCCTCGACCGCGGAGACGGTAGCGTCGCTCGAGGCATCGTCGACCACGATGATCTCGAAATCCTGCCAGGTCTGGCCGGCCACGCTCTCGATCGCCCTGCCGATCGTCGCCGCCCGGTTGTAGGCGGGGATGATGACCGAGACGGTGGGGGAAGATACGCTCATGACGAGCGGGATAAGCCTCCGTGTTCCGGCCGGCAAGACCGGATCCCCGGCATGCGTCGGGAGCACGGAACGGGCCGGCCGAGGGGGCCGGCCTGCCAGGCTCTCCCGGTCAGCCGAAGAACCAGGGGCGAAAGACGTCGAACCACAGTCCCATGGAATAGCTGCGGCCATGCTGCTCGCCGTGCGAGGCGATGGTCCAGTCCTCGTTGCCGCCGCCCTGGCCTCCCTTGGAATAGGAGTAGTAGCCCTGCTTCCACTTGTAATCGAGATCGGTATAGCCGATGTTCATCCGGTTCCGGATCCCGACCATCGCGGGATCGGTCCGGTCGATCAGCCCGGCGACGGCGAGCGTCACCCAAGCCTCGATCGCAAGGCGCGCGCCATCCAGGCAGTAGTGGAAGGATGACCGCGGCCCGCCGCCATCGACCGTGTCGAATTCGAAACACATGCCGACCGCGCCCCGGTTGGGCAGCCCTTCGGCCCCCGACATGATCCGGCCCCGGTACATGTTCCTGCGGCTGTCCCAGACACCCCGTCCGCCGTTCAGACCGGCATGGACCTCGCGCGAGAAGCAGCCGTTCGTGTCCCTGATGGCGATGTTCCGGTAGCCCTCGATCCCGTGATCGTATCGGCGGAACTGCCGCACCGCCTGTTCGATCTGCGCAGCAGAAGGGGTATTGCTTCCCCATGTCCGGGCAAAGACCGCATGCGTGTTCGAGAGACCCGTTGCTTCCAGCTCCCTGACGAGCGCGTCGTGGTTGTAGTCCGCTACATAGTCGAAGACATATTCTTCCCCCAGCAGCGCGATCGCGCAGCATACCGCCGTCGGGTTTGCCAGCCGGTAGTTCGGGTTCCAGTTCCGCGCGGTGTTGGTGTCGCCCCGCAGCGTGCGTTCCTGCGTATCGGCAGCCACATAGGGATTGTGATCCGACGACATGAACAGTCCGGTCACCAGCCCGGCCTTGGCCAGCGCCCTGATCGCCGCCCGCCCCGAAGATGTGAGTTCGTCATCCCAGATGCGGGGAATATGGCGCGCGACCGCCAGGGTCGAGAGAATGCGGCAGTCGTGCTGCAGGGTGTAGCCGCCCTCGCAACCCGGCTGGCGGTTGCCGGTGAGGATACGCCCGATCTGGGACGCAAGCCGGGCGTCGCTCGAGGTATCGCCCGCATACGAGTTGAGTGCGAGGGTCAGCGCTGCCTGCCCGAACCAGGCGGCATTGAGGTAGTTGCCGGAGAGGGAATACTGCGACAGCGGGCGCCCCATCGCATCCTTGAGCTGCTCGGCGGGGAACGGGTTCCAGGTGGTCGGTCGCGGTTTCGGCCTGGGGGAGTCCTCCACCTCCTCCACCGTGACCGGGAAGCCGCTTGCGGCCGAGCCTCCCGAATTCGTGGCGGTGACGGTGACGATCTCGCCCGAAAGCGGCACGTCGGTCGGGATGGCGACCACGCCGGTCGCCGCATCGATGGTGGCGTCTGCCCCCTCGACCGAGAAGACCAGCGCCTCTCCGGTGAAATCGCCAGCCGCCGCGACCAGCTGCACGCCGCTGCCCTGGTCGAAGATCTCGTCGAGGAGTTCGCCCTTCGCCACCGGCGCCACATGGGTGACGAGGAGCGCGGCACTCGTCGCCTCGGCCCGGCCGCCCGGGCCGGTCGCCGTGATGCGGCAGGTGAGCTCGGTCAGGTCGTCCTCGGCGACGGGGACATATTCGGGCGCTGTCGCGCCGCGGATTTCCACTCCGTCGCGGCACCACTGGAAGGCAAGGTTCGTGGCCCCGGTCCAGGTGCCGGGCGCGGCGATGACCGGGCTGCCGATCTTGCCGGAACCCACGAGCATGAGACCGCCGATCAGCACCGGCAGGGCCGGCAGTGGCGCCTTGTCCTCGCCGGTCTCGCCGCCCGGGGAATCGCCCTCGGCAATGATGGTGATCTCCTTGCGGTCGGAGATCTCCGACCAGGGCCCCCCCGGCTCCAGCCTGTAGCGGATGGCGATGTTGCTGAACACTCCCGGGTCGCGCAGATGCGGAAGCCCGGTCGAGTCCTCGCGGCTTGCAAAGCGCCAGCGGCCATCGGGAAGCCGGATACAGGGCTCCCAGCCCGTTCCGTCATGTCCCGGGGCATCGAGTTCGGTCCATTCGACTGCCACCGCTTCCGCGATTACACCGTGCAACTGCAGAACAATCGTGTATTTCATGCCTGCACCTTAATCTGATCGAGATTCCATTCTGAGTCTACAGGGGCAGGCAGGGGCTTTGGCCGCATCCGCACGAGCGGATGGTATTCGATGCGGCGGATGTCGAGCGTCATGCTCTGCCCGTGCCGGGGGAACGCGCCCGGGCCGAAGGCGCCGGGGGCGCGATGGGTGACCGTGGCCGAGAGCTGCCATGCCGGCACCGGCGCCTTCTCGGGATAGAAACGCGTCCGTACGGAAGTGCCGTCGAACTCGACCTCGACCCAATACCAGGTCCGCCATTGCCAGCCGGCGGTGCCGAGGACGGCGAGGGTGGTCGATCCGGTGCCGTTGCCGTCGTACTGGCGGATCTCCAGTTCCCGCGAGGGACGGGCGCCGGTACGCTGGTAGAACTCGACCCGGATGCCGGAAAGGTCGGGACCGGACTGGCCCAGCCGGCCGGTGAAGCTGAAGGGCCGCAGCCAGTCGAGCCCGGTATCCGGATGATCCCAGCGGACAAGGCAGCGGTAGATCCCGTCGCCGCGGGCATGCACCCAGTCGCCATGATTGCGCTCGACGCCATCGGTGACGAGACGGGCGAAATCGCCCCGCCTCGTCCAGCTGGTCGGTGCAGCATTCACGTTGAGGAAGCCGAGATCGGTGAGATGCGGTTCCGCATCGAAGACCGTCCGGTTCGCGCGCACGATGACCGGGAAGGTCTGGGTTGCGGAACCGGCGGCATTGGTCGCGCGCACGATGACGCCGGTGCGGGCGATCGGCGCGGCTGTCGGGATCCGCACGAGGCCCGAGACCCGGTCGATCGTGGCTCCTGCCGGCGCGCTCTCGAGCGCGTAGACGAGGTCCTCCCCGGCAAAGCCTGCCTGGGCCGAAATGCTCGCGCCCGGATCGTCCTGCTCGAATACCGCCGTGTCGGGCATCCCGAGCGCAAGAGGCGGTTCCACAGGCATTTCGGCTTCCTCCGTGGCCAGGTTCAGGACGAGACGACCGGTTTCACTGCCGGTGTCATCAGTGGTGGCCACCGTCACCCTCATGCCCGCATGCAGGCTGTCGGATGGAAAGGTCAGGATCCCGGTATCGGGATCTATCATGATCCCGTCGCCCGTGACCGCGAAGGTCAGGGCCTGGCCGGTGATCGGCTTCGATACGTCCAAGCGATGCTCTCCTGGATGGAGCGCGCGGGCCGGGGGAGGACGCAACACCTCCGCAGGCTCGCACACAAGGCTGAAGATTCGATTAAGGGCAGCCGGTGGCAGCGCGACATCCCCGCCTCCCGATCCCGGGAGCGGAGCGGTCCTCGTCACCAGAGCCCGACGATCGCGGTGGCGGTTGTACCGGTTGCGAAGACCTGGACGGCACGGATCGGGATCAGCGAGCCGGGAACGATCCCCGCGAGCGTCACCTCACCGCCGCCGAGCATGCCGAGCCGCAGATCACCGCCGCCGCCCACCCAGAGGGCACGGGTGACATGGTCCAGCCCCTCGCTGTCGCTCGGCACGATCGCCGTTCCCTGCTCGGGCGGCGAAACGAGACTCCGACTGAAGTTGCGGAACGTATCGAACGCCATACACCCTCCTTCCTGAACGGCGGGTCGGGTCGCCAAGGATGAATCGAGAGCCGCCCCGCCGGAGATACCGAACTCCGTGCGCCTGCCGGACGACGACGAGGACGCCCGGAAATGACGCGGGAGGAACTCGCCTTCCCGTGAACAGGCTTCTATCCCGGATCCTTCCGCTGTTGCCTCCTCCCCCTGACCCTCGTTCTCTGGGCGGGAATCTCCACCCGGCCCGTATCACTCCGGGTAACGCTCCTTCGCGGAATTCCCGGGGATCCTGACCGGCAGGGGCGTCTGACACCGAACCCGATGCCATGCCGGGATTGTGGGTCCATGCGGATCGACTCCGGAAGGCGAACCCCGGGTTCCATCGAGGCGGAGGACCGGGCCGTGGCGAGGATCGTGAACATGATGCGCGGATGACCGGCCCCCGGCAGCCGGCCTGCGGCGGAAGCAGGGGCTGCAGTCCCGATGTCGGCGCTGGCCTCTGACACTGCTGACCTCGATGCGGCGTACCTCAACCGGTGTCTCCGGACCGGGAAAGATCATCCCGGGTCGCGGGATGGCAGTTCGCTCCGCGATGCCGGAGCATTATCCCTTCCGCGGACCGGATGCTGCGGGGCCGCTCGGGAGGCGCTATCACCCGGGTCAAAGGGGGCGCATGTCCATGGCAACCATGTCACTGAAAGATCATCTCCGCCCGATCCGTGGCCTCCTCCTCGCCCTCCTCTTCGGGACCGCGACCATCGCTCCCGCTCCGGCCGATCCCGTGGCGGAGCTCACCCCCCTCCCCCGCCCGGCGCCGCCCGCGCCCGATCCGGCGGAAACCGCCATCTTCGCCATGCCCCGGATCATCGAGGAAAGCCGCGCCGTGCTGGCCCGGCTTCGGGGCGGCGGCGACCTTGCCGATGCCATCCGCCGGATCGACGACCTGCTTGACGACCACCCCGAATCCGGCCTTCTCCACGCGAACCGCGCCGCACTGGCTATGATCGCGGGCGAGGAGCAGCAGGCGCTCGATTTGCTCGAACGCGCGGCCTCCCTCGGCCTGCCCGACCCCGCCGCCATTGCCGGCGATCCGGTCTTCGCGCCGCTCGCCGCCGATCCCGCGCATGCCCGACGGCTCGCGGCGGTCGCCGACGCCCCTCCCCTCCCCGCGGATCCGCCCGAACCGACGCCGGTCAGGAACGGCATCGCCCGGGTCGCCGCCACCGGCACGCGCTGGGATTCCGCGCGCGAACGGCTTGAACCGGCCTTCGCCTTTCCGGAGGAACCCGCGGCCCGCGCCGTCCTGCCCGGGGGGCCGAAGGAAGCCGCGCGCGATCTCCTCCGCGAGCACTGGCGGCGCGGCCGCGCGGCCGGCAACCACGGGGATCTCTACGACAACCGCGACCGCGGCCACAGCGCCCTCGATCCCGCTGACTTCCCCCAGCTCACCCATGTCGTCTATCCGGAAGCCGCCCGCGCCGCCGACATCGATTACGGGCTGAACGACCGGCTGCTGTTCGGCCACCCGACCTTCGGCAATTCCTCGACGGCGATCACCAGCGGCGCGCACTGGCGCAGCCTGCCGCGCCATGCCCTCACCCGCCCCGACGGCACCGGGCCGATGCGGCTCTGGCAGAACTGGGCCGCGAACCATCTCTATGTCCATCCCGCGCATCGCGACTATGGCGGCAGGCGGGGCGACCTGTTTCCGGCCAATACCCCTTATCTCCTCGTCGCGCGCGGCTCGTCGGGTTCGGAACTCCCCTTCCTCGAGGCGATCGCCATGATCCTCGCGAGTTTCCGCCCCGAGACCAAGGCGCGGCTGATCGAGGAGAATCTCGTCGCGCCGACGGTGCAGATGGTCTTCCGCCGCAGCCTGCAGAATGTCCGCTCGCGCGAGAGCTACTTCTCCGGCGACGCCCATCCGGCCGCCTTCGCGGGCAGCCAGATCAACCTTGCCCGCATGGTCTCGCTCGCCCAGTCGATCGCGCCGGACGCGATCCCGGCCGAAACCCGGCTGCGGGTGGTCGAGGAGGAACTGGGGGAGGAAGGCATCGACTTCTTCGGCGAGGGGCTGAGCGAGCAGCTCTTCGACACACCCTCGGCGGTGGCCCGGATCTGGCGCTCGGCCCGGGGACGGCGCAGCATGATCCTGTCGGCGGAGGAGAGTTCCGACCCGAACGGCCGCCCCCTCACCTTCCACTGGCGCCTTCTCCAGGGCGATCCCGACCGGGTCCGGATCGAGCCCGAGGCGGACGGAAGGCGCGCCCGCATCACCATCGACTGGCACGACCCCTTCCCGATCTCGAACGAGGACCCGCAGCTCACCTCCCGCGTCGATATCGGCGTCTTCGCCAGCAACGGCGTGCATGATTCCGCGCCGGCGATCCTCAGCTGGTATTTCCCGCCCCACGAGACCCGCCGTTACGAGGAAGGTCCGGACGGGGTGCCGCGCATCCTCTCGATCGATCATGCCGATCCGGAGAAGGCGGATGTCTATGCCGACCCGCTCCTCCTGCCCCGGGCCGACTGGCGCGACGTCTACGATCACGATGCCGAGGGACAGCTCACCGGCTGGCGGCGGTTCCGGGACGGGAGCGGGAGCGGAAACTTCACTGCCGACGGCCGGCGCATCGAGACGGGGCGAGAGGCTGCGGACGAGGCCCGTCCCGTCACCCATGCGCTCGTGCCCGGCCCCCGCAACACGCTTCGCATCGAGGAACGGCCGGCGCCCTGATCCCCCGGTTCCGCGCGCGGAAAACCAGCGGATTCCCGCAAGCAGCAGCGGCGCGCCGCCTGCCGTCCTTGACCCCCCTCCCCCGCCACGAGGTAGATCACCCCATCCCTGCTGCTCGAAAGGCGACAACCCGATGGATGCCCTCCCCTCCCGCACCCGTGGTGGTCCGTCCGGCCGGCCGATCCTTGTCACCGGCTCGCACCGTTCCGGCTCGACCTGGGTCGGTCATGTGCTCGCGCTGGCGGCGGGGACCGGCTACATCCACGAGCCCTTCAACCGGAACACCAGCCCCGGCATCTGCCGCGCCCGGTTCCCGGCCAATCTCACCTATGTCACCGAGGCGAACGAGGCGCCCTATCTCGCCGGCCTGCGCGACACCCTCGCCTGGCGCTACGACCTCGGAGCGGCACTGCCCACGATGCGCCGGCCGCTCGACCTTGCCCGCATCGCCCGTGATTTCGCCTATTTCGAGGGCAAGCGCCGGCGGCGGGCGCGGCCGATCATGAAGGACCCGATCGCCCTCTTCTCGACGGAATGGCTCGCGCGCCGTTTCGACATGCAGGTGGTGGTCATCATCCGCCGGCCGGCCGCCTTTGTCGCGAGCGTCATCGCCGCCGGCTGGTACAGGTATCCCTTCCGGCAGCTGCTCCGCCAGCCGGCACTGATGGAGGACTGTCTGGCGCCCTTCCGATCCGAGATCGAGGCCGCCGCCGCCGAGCAGCCCGACCCGGTGCGGACGGGCACGCTGCTCTGGCTGATCACCCATCATCACATCGAGACGCTGCGCCAGCGCCATCCCGACTGGATCTTCGTCCGGCACGAGGATCTCGTCCAGGACCCCGAGACCGGCTTCCGCGCCATCTATGAACCCCTCGGCCTCGAATTCACACCGGAGGTCGCCGCGGGGATCCGCGCCCTCTCCGCTCCGAAGAGGGCACGTCGCCTGCCGAGCCTGTTCCGGAACCGGGCCCGGGTCTCGCGCAACTCGAAGGAAGCCGCCGGCCTCTTCCGCAAACGGCTCTCCGACGAGGAGGTGCGGCGCATCGAACGCATCACCCGCCCGATCGCCGAGCGGCTCTATCCGGCTCCGGCGACGGCCTGAGCGTTCCGCGCGCGGAACGCTTCCCCTGCCGGCCCGGCTCCCGGAACCGGGCCCGGGTCTCGCGCGACTCGAAGGAAG
>Ga0079224_100010591_pt1 | contig 12659 bp, 19 predicted proteins | sample Stecom2015_FD_80414 | JGI IMG/M metagenome (GOLD analysis project Ga0079224, IMG submission 80414) | Agricultural soil microbial communities from Utah to study Nitrogen management - Steer compost 2015 | ecosystem: Environmental > Terrestrial > Soil > Agricultural land | place: USA: Utah...
CAAAACGAGCAGTTTGGAAGGAGATAGTAGTCGATCTTTTCGATTCGCACCTCCTCTAGGGGGCACCCCAGAGAGAGGGCGTACTGGCGGCGACGCTGGCGTGCCTCGAGGTAGTTGTCGGTGAGCGGATAGTCCTCCACCCAGAACCATCGCCCCTCCTCGTAGATATTCAGCCCATACCACGGGCCTGGAAAGACGGGAGAGCGACGCGGGGATGCGATATCAGCAGAGGCGGGTGTATCGATAACAATGCTCATGGAAACTCCCAGACAGGGCCTGCGTTGTCAGGCGATACGGAGGCCGCCGCGGCGGCGGCGCGAGCGAGAAATACTGCGGTCGCGAGCTATCTGCCTGGCCTCTTCTTGGGCCGCCTGAGCATCAGCCGGAGAGAGCACCTGGACCACCCGGTCCTCAGTGATCTCCTCCGCGCCATAGGTGTCGTAGCGCTGCACGACCACCTTGCGGCCGTGCAGTCCGATAATCTCCCCGGAGCGCAACCGACTGCCAGGGGCCCAGTAGGTCACCGCCTGTTCCAGCCTGAGATCTCGGCGAACATCGGCCACTAGCCGATTGGGGCCTAGCAGACTCGGTTGCCAAACGAACCCCTCCTTCTGGTAGGCGGGGCGAAACCCGAGGTCTGTCAGCACGTTTTCTGCAACCTCGGCCTCTGCGCCCGCAGGAGCAAGAAACGTGCGACTGATAACCTCTCCCTGAGAGGCTCCAGTGATACTCAGATGCGCACTGGAGTCGTGGATATGCAGCTGTGCCTGCATAGCTATCCTCTCTAGTAATGCAGGCCGGGCAGCTACCCCCTGCCCGGCCTGCGGACCATCACCGTTTTCCTGGGGCGGCCAGACTGCTCCAATCGATGAATTGCGACTCGTTACCCGCTGGGACGAGGTCAAACACGGATCGCGCGAACGGCTCCACACTGTCGCGGGGCAGCAGGATGCGCGACTCGTCCCACTCGCCTGTCGCGAGCTGCTCCCGCAGCGTCACCAGCAGACCCTCTGGCTCCCAGCTCCAGCTGGCGTCACCACCAGCAATCGGCGGGGTGGTGCACGCCAGATCGTCCCGGAGGATCTCGCGCGGCAGGGCCCGCTGCACCCCCTGGCCGAGGCATAGCTCTACGCTGTAGGGGTCGCCTGCCCTGTAGACCAGAGTCACCGACTCCGGCAGCGCCTCCCCGTGCGAGCAGGCCATATACGCCCACAGGTGGGTCTTGCAGCTATCCACAGCTCACACCCCCCGCAGGCTTGAGCTGGGGGCGGCGAGTCGTGTTAGCGATGCGACCAGTCGGCGCCAGGGTGCCGACATCGCGCGCAGCCAGGGGCCCGTGACTCGACACCGGTGAATGTGGACAACCAGCGCGACGGTGTTTTCGTCGTGCTCTACGACGCTGTCGTCCAGCGTGTGCCCGTCCAGCGCTACAGTCACCCGCACCCGGTCGCCCTTACTGAGGGGCGGCAAGGATACGAGCTGGGGCCAGGCGGCTGCATACAGCAGGGTTTCGCCGGCGCTGGTTTTGGGCTTGACCGCAATGAGAACGTCTTCCCAGTAAGCCCCTCCTGGAGACGTGGCCTCCTCGGGGGGCGGCTCGGGGGGACTGACAATCGTGCCAGTGTAGACCAACTTTGTCATTCGACACCTCCTGCTTTTGTGCGGGCTGAGCAGCCCAGGGACGCCACAGGCGCCCGGCTTTTGCCAAAAGGGGCGCCTGTGGCGTCGAGTACCGCTCAGTCGGCAGGGGGGCAGTGCAGCGCGGATAGAACTGCCGAGCTGGCACTACTCGCTGGACGGTGCAGAAATCTGCGTGGCAGCGCGACGAGCGCGGGTCAGAGCCAGCAGCCCCCTCGGTGAGCGCGCAATCTCCCCAAGGGCTACCTGAGGCGAGTCACCTACCGCGGCGAGCGGCTCTGCGGCACGCCCGGAATAGGCAGCCCGGGTATCCCGCTCGACCATTTCAATCAGCGCCTGAGTGAAGGGAAAGGTCCTCAGCCACGGCACGTGGTTGCGGTACTGCTCCGCTCGCCCCATACGGCGCAGGCGGGCCGCCTGCCAAAACTCGCCCCCCTCATCTCCCAGAAAGGAGCGGTACAGGCAGTCGCGCTCCTCGGGGCTCATCTCAGGAAGAAAGCCGCGGTCCCCGTTGATATAGGTCCACAAGCCGGTGTTGTGTAATTCTCCACCCTCCCCCAACTTGAGGTGCAGGAAGGTCTCGATCGACATCTGCATTGCTATCCTCTCCCTCGCAGCCACCAACCCCCTCAAAGCTCCTCGCAGGGGAAGAGGGGTTGGGGGATGGAAACCGACAGGTGCCTCCTCGCAGCCCCGAGGGAGCACCTGTCGGCAGCTTTACTAGTCCTGCTTGACCAGGGTGGCCGCACCCCGGGTGAGCGCGGTGGCAACCGCATGTGCTGTCGCCAGATCACTGTCGCCCTCGATATTCAGCCCAGCTCTGGCGAGCAAATCCGGGTCGGCGCACTCCACGCGGAGTGAGATCACCGGCCCTTCGTCGGGCGATGAGGGCCTGCGCCGCGCGCCCACGATGTACACCCCTGGAGGGATGGTTTCGGTGGGTTCGTCGGCATACGGCGTAGCTGGCGGAACCTCAATGGCCTGAAACTCGAGAGTCTCGTCTGACATGCAGTATCCCTCCTAACGCAGGTGGCGGGCTGAGCAGCCCAGAAAACAGCCCTCCCGGCCCACTGGGCAGGTATGCGGAGAGCAGGGAGGGCTGCTTTGAGTGCAGCTCAGAACGCCAGTAGGTGTCAGCGAGCGCGGTAGATCCCCCGCTGAGGGTTGTGAATGAGCCCCTTGGCCCGGAGGGCATCCAGGGCGTTACCTACGGCCGAGCGTGACGCCTTGGCGGCGTTTTCAATTTCGCCGCGAGCCTCGGTGCCGCCTCGGATGATGCGCAGCACCTCTCGCTGCACCGGCGAGAGACCTTCTTCCGCGCTGTCCTTCTTCCCTCCCGACTTTGGCCCGAAGCCAAAGCCGGGAGACGAGCAAACCTCGCGGTTCTTGGCGGACTTGTCCTCCCCCTGGGTATCCGCGAGGAATTCATGGCTCCCACCGGGACCAACCATCCACCGGCCATCGACAGCCGGCCCCAGGACGGACTCAATGGCCGCCTGATCGATTGGATGCAGATCAGGCGATCGGAAAAAGGCGTCAAACGCGCTGCTGGTTCGATACGGTGGCTCGGCCCCGTCGATCACGTCCGAGTCCGTGGGTAGCCAGTCCCAGCGAACCGGGACGTTCCCGCGTCCGATGTTGGCGTGCACCGCCATACCAGGCACAGGCTGCCCCTCGTCATCGACGGGCAAATCGCTGGGCCTGTAGGTCAACCCTGGGACCAAGTCGTCAGACTTGGAGTTGATCCTGAAGGCGATAACCTGCTTGGCGAACGCCGCGCGGGTATGATCATCTCCCCACTTGGTGGAGTGGAGGGCCTGATTGAGAGCCACGTACCACAACCCCAAGCTGCGGACGATGTTGACGAATTTCGCGTGCTCACGACGCACCTGCGGCACGTCGCTGATGTAGCTGAACTCGTCGTGCAGCACCATCCAGCCCGGCAGACTTTCTGAGGGCAACAACAAGTCGCTGCCAATCTCAATAGAGTAGGCCTGGCGAGCTCGGATAAGGGCATCAATCAAAGCAGGCGCCTGCAGGGCCGCATCTTGCCCAAGCAGGGCGATACGAGCCCGCTTGGCCAGTGCGGCGCTGGAGTTGCCCTTGGGGTCGATGTACAGCAGGTTCATCCTCCCTGTGCTCATCGCCGAGCAGGTGAGGATGTTGGCGCAGGCGGACTTTCCGCCGCCGGTACCCCCAACCACCATCGTGGGGATGGTTCCACCGTTGTCCCACATCTTGACCTTGGGGACACCGATGCCGTCGGCGTAGCGAGCCGGACCGATGATAGTGCCCCCCTCGACGAGGGGACCGGAGTAGAACCTCGGCTCGGCCACGGGGTCGCCGGTGATGATCGTGACCTTAGCCACGTGCTCGGCATACCCCCGCGGAGGCTTCTCCACGAGGAGCTTCTCGCGCGGCAGCCCCAGTCCACCAGCCACCACGGGCGCAACAGCCTGGAGGTTTTGCCACGTCTGAGCCCCGCGGCGCAGCTCGGCCAAGTAGGTGATGGTGTACTCGGTTTCCTCCCGACCGGTCAGTCGAGACCCCTCACTCACGCCGCCCTTGCAGGCGACGTAGGTATCCCAGGCCTCCACGTACTCATCGATCGCGACTTCCGCCTCCGGCCCCTCCGAGGAGTCGGGAGCGGAATCGCCGACCTTCTCCTCTTTTTCGGCCCGGGCGGAATGGCGCAGCGGCGGAACGCCCGGGCCGACAGGGTGGGCATTCCACCAGCGCCCGGCGGTGACGATGGTGGCCAGCAGCAACACCAACGCGTTTAGCACACTCGGCCCGGCCAGCGTCATCCATGCGGTGATCGCAGCAGCGAAGACCGTGGCCGCCGACAAATCGGCCCACCACCGGTTCATGTAGTCCCACAGCAGGGTGGCACTGACCAGGCCGGCCACGACTGGGACCGCGGCCACCACACAAGCCACCACTCCAGCAGGCACCGACACCGTGGCAAACAGCCACGCTGCACCTGCGCCTACCAGCCCCCAGCCATAGGTGAGTGCAGCCGCCACCCACGGCATGCGCCGACGACGGGCGCGCTCCAGGATGGCCAGCCGGTGCAGCGGATCGGCGCCGCGTCGAGAGCGCGGCCGCGTTGGCTGCACCATCGAGTGAGCAGCAGTGGCGTCGGTAACCCAGCGCCGGCGAGCTCCAGGAATTCGACGCTGAGTCTGTTTGGAAGAGCGTTTCGCCTCAAGTGGACGAACAGTAGTGGCGGTAGGCATGAGTCCTCCAAAGACCAAGCTGATAGGGATGTTCGCCGCGATGCGGTCCGAAACGGGAAAGCCGGGCAGAACCCATGTCGAATGCCTGAGTCCTGCCCGGCAATCTCACCTCGTCCGCACCGCGTTAGTGGTCGCGGATGGTGCCCAGATCTCCGACCATGTGATTTGCGCGAAGCGCCTGGAGCACCTCCTCGGAGCGCGAGAACTTCTCGACGAGATCGCTCAGCCCCTGCCTGACGTCGTCTAGTCGTTCGCGCGCGTAGTCAATCCCCTCCAGGCCGCTCCAGCCGGCCGACTCCAGCAACTCGTGAACTCTGTTGTTTTCGGATCGAATCTGCTCAAGCACCTCGTCGATTTGCCGAAGCGCGTCAGCGATTGCGGCGGGCTCCTGCTCCGGAGTCAGAGTGGACATTGTTTACCTCCTCGGTAATCAGTGCGACGACAGGCCTCAGACCCGATCCAGTTCTCCGGTCCACGGTGCGCCTTCGAGTGACAGCCGGACGCTGTCTCCCTGAGCGCGGATGTTGGCGGCCGTCTCAAACAGGGCGCCAGCGGCCTCCGACGCCAAGACGGCCATGTCGCGAGCCACACCAACGACTTCCTCGCTCCACTTTCGGTCGGCGAGTCCGTCTGCGAAGGTTTCGATGTTGCGCGCGAACTCGCTGATCTGCTCGGCGTGGCTGGCAACCCTTTCGCTTGCGTCCCGATACAGACTCATTCCCTCTCCTCTGGGCGTGTTGTTTGTCGCGGCACTAGTCGCGCCGGCGGTAGCGGCGGGAGCCGCAGACTTGGCAGATGGTTGCGCCGGAGACTGCGTCTCGGGCTTCTTTGCTTCGGGGTTCTTTGCTTCGGGCTTCTTTGCGGTGCCCTTGGCGCGACGATGCTCATCCAGGCTGGCAACCTTTGCCGTGTTGTTGTCGCTTTGCGGCCGACCGGGGTCTCGCTCAGAACCCTGCTGCAGAGCAGGGTCCGGCTCCAGCAGCCCGAGCTTGCGCTTTCGCTTATCCAGCCCGCGTTGCATTTTCTTCAGCTTTTCACGCTGCCTCAGATGCCACTTTTCATCCTCAATCTTCGCCCCGTGTTTCCGGTACCAACGGCGGCGTCGATAGGCCCTATGCTCGACCTTCTCGATACGATCCATCCAGTAGTTTCCCGCAACCGCGCGCAGGTACTGGAGGAACGGACCCGGCTTCTTTCCCTTCCTAGTAGGACGTGTCAGGACTTGATGTGCTACAGTTGCACCCTTTTCGTGGCGCATTTTGAATTTGGTGAGCGAGGGGGCCTCTTGCCCCTTAATCACGCTGGCGACATCTGTTGCACCGCTCCTAACTAACTGCAGTGGGATTCCGATGAGCGCCAGCAGCATAGCGGCTGACACGGGATCCATATCAAACCTCCTTGGGGGATGGATGTTTACCACCTCACAGGGGAAACGCGCGTCTTCGGGAATCGAACCCGAAACCCCCGGCCGTATTTTCGGAGGCGAAGACCATTCGACGCTCCTTCGCTTTGGTGCGGGCAGCGAAGCAGCCCGAGTCAGTCTGCAATGAGAGCGTTGGCGAATCCGGCGACGGTAGACCAGCTGGTGTCTGCCAGCTGGTACAGATACGGCACACCGCTGAGCGCGGTTCCGAGCGAGGCCACCAGTAGCAGCACGGGGATCTGCAGGGCCAGGCGCTTGTACCACTTGCCCTTTCCCGGTATGCCTTTCGCAAACCACCGACGCACCACCAGGGCGAGGATCGCGAAGAACACGATACTCACCGCTACACCAACCGCCTGAGCGGTCAGCTGTCCTGCGGTTCCCGCGATCGTGATCACCGACCCGTAGAGGAATTGCCCGAGCCAGCCACCCGCGGCGCCGCCAACTCCGAATCCGCCGATCAGCGCAAAGATGATTGCCGCCTTGTAATGCCCCGGGTCGACCCACACAACTGCAAATGCCAGTATCAGAAAAATCGCACCCAGGGCGAGCAGATTGGGCGGGATGAGAAATTGCCAAATTGTGCTCAACGAAAATCACTCCCTCCTTCGCGCACTAAAAGGCACTGAGGTCAAGAAGATGCAGGGCCACTGCACGGCATTCGCAGCACCTCGCCCTCTACGCTGGGCAGATTTAAAAAACCTTATCAGCCAGAGTGAGCACCACTAGTAAAACCGCAGCGCGTCCTGGTTTTTCCGACGCCCACACTAGGAAGGCGCCAAACAGTCCCATGGGCAGGCACAGCACCAGCTGCGCTAGAACGTGAGCCTGGCGCCGCCACGAGCTTTCCGGATCCGCGGTCCAGTCCCCCTCGCGGGAGTACTGGAACCGCTCGGCAAAAGACGGCCGCGGCTGCGACCACACGCCGGGCAGCTTGTCGAGCCCTTCGGCGATCTCGGCATGAAGCCGGTAGAGCAGGGGAGGTTCAGGCTCTACCCCTTCGGGAATTTCTCCCAGCCCGTCGTCAGGCACCACCCGCAGCTGCGGCTGTGACGACTGTACTTCCTCTTGGTCGGCTGACGACTGCCCCAAGGCGACCTTGTCGCCCTTGTCGTCTTGTCTCAGTGGACTTGTCATGATCTCACCTCCTTTGCGCGGGTAGTGCCGGTGCGAGCAGCGCGCTGCGCCCGAGCGCGAGTGCGACGTTCACGCCGCTTGGCCGCAGCTTCCACGACGCCGCTCGCGGCGGCCTCCTGCTCTTCGTGCAAACGCTCCACAGCCTGCCGCAGGTGCCCACACAGTTGACGCAGGATCGCGTCAACCAGGGCCGGGTTGGGCTGGTGTGACCCTGGAGCACTAGCGGCATACAGCTCGCGGATTAGCACAGTCAGGCGGTCGCGGCTAGTAGTAGCACTGCTGTATCTTTGACGAAGCCGCTTTTTTTGACGCTCAACTCGTCGCAGCGCAGTCTCGGCGGCACGCGGTCGCAGAGCGGTTGCCTTGGGCACGATGCCCCCTCGTGATCTCATGGACGGTAGCGCAACAGCGCCTCGTACTGATTGCCGTGCTTGTATACGAGCAGCACGTAGTCGTTGATCCAGGGCATATCGCCCAGCCCCTCCCGAGGCTTTTGGCCCTGTACACGGGAGGCCATGTACACCAGGTGTCGGTACAGCGCCGCTTCAGCAGACACCTGGTCATCCAGGTCGATGTAGGTGTCAACCTGCTCCAGAACGTCGTGCTCGGCGTCAGCTCGCGCTAGCTGGAGATTCACGAGTTGCCGCACCAAAAGTCCTTTCTTTCTCGGGGATATCGGTGACACCTCTGGTTCAGAGGCCTGCACAACAAACCCGCCCCGCACTGCAAGCGACAGAAACAAGGGAGTGGGGGCGGGTTTGCTCTGCCGGTGCTGAACCGACCCCGTGTCTGACACGGGGAGAAGCAGCGAGGAGCTAGGCGGAGAGAGCGTCGGCGAGGTCGCGCAGGCGACCGTCGACGTTTCCTCGCTTCCACCAGTGATCCACGGTCGCCTTCTTTACTGCGTAACCCTGCCCTTGCAGCAACTGGAACAGCTCGGTTGGGCTGGTGCAGCGGTGGTACACCACGAAAGCTCGCGCGACCTCGATCGAGGCCTGCGTGCCCTTGCGCACTCGCTTGGTGGCAGTTTCCTCAGCCGTAGCGGCCAGCTCTTTGGCCTGCTGGCGGGCGTCCTCCAGGCGTTTCCGGCGCTGCTGTTCCTGTTGCTGCTGCTCGGCCTGCCGCTGGGCTTTCTCGCGCTCCTGCCGCTCTTGTTCGTCCAGCTTGCGCTGGTACTCCTCCTGTCGCTTTCGGTCTTCCTCGCGGCGACGCCGGGCTTCTTCGGCCAGCCTCCGCTTGGCTTCCTCGTGCGCCTGCAGTGCTCGCCGGATGCGCAACGCCGGGAAAATGTGCGCCACGAAATGGCAGACAAACCCGACGATGGTCAAACCGCCGAACGGCAGCGCCATGTAGTCGTTTATTTCTGACCAGTGCGCGAAGGACATGTAGGCGGCCACGGCTAGCGAGCCGATAGAGATGACCAGGTAGAAACTGATCTCCCACCAGCCCAGCCCCTCGGCGATCTTGCGGAAAGCGGTGGCCGAGCTAGTCACCATCGTCAACTCGAACAGTCCACCCATTCCGCAAGCGCCGATGATGCCAGCAACGCCAGAGATGCTTTCGAGGTTGGCTCCGAAGATCACTCCGAAGCCAACAATCTGGCCGATCAGTCCCACTAGGACCGAGGAGGCAAAGATCAGCGAAAAGCGCTCGCTGATCCAAAGCAGCGCTTTGCTGATCTGAGGAACCGGCGGCAGCTCCTCGCGCTCCGCAGGTTCCGGCTCTGGTGGCTGCGGTGGCGAGGTGACGACTACCGCCTCCTCGCCTGCCCATCCACCGCGAGGCTCTACCTGCGAGTCAGGCTCTCGCGCCGGCGAAATCTCCCCGGTGGCTGCAGTGGCAGTCCGGGAAACCAAGGGGATAACCTTGGCATCCTCACCCGAGTGCGCCTCTTCTGGCGGAGGTGCACTCGGGTGCTCGTCAGGGCGAGAGTGGTGAGAGTGCTGACCAACGCGAGGGTATTGACTAGCGGGAGCCCACTGTCCGTTGATCGGCACCACTAGTTCACCCGGGTAGTTGGCTTCACCCGGGTAGTTGGCGACAAACTGGGACAGACCCCCCTCTCCTGGGGGTTCGCGATCCCAGCTCAGAGTTGGGGCGGACATGTCCCTCCTCCTGCTTGTGTGTCTGATGTGCCTGGCGGTCTTATCCTGTCGCACCCTGGTGCGACGCCCCGGAAGATCACCCTCAAGCTCCAAGTCGGACAACCTGTGCCTCGCGACAAGCTCGCCCGGCTGGCGCCAGCATGGTGATCAACCGGCACGTCGCAACGTGCAAAACGTGAGGTAGTCGGCTTGTGAGGCTGTGGTGACGCCGCTGCGGCGCCCCTCCTGCGAGGAGCCTCGTGACACGCGCAAGCCTCCGCGCATCGACGCGGCAGGCGAGCCGACCGTGCGTGCCCTTCACGGGCCAATCCCTCCTGCCCCGCCTGGTTCCCGCCGCGCGTACTGGCAACGGGCCTGTGACGTTTGGTGTGGGCAGGGACGCAGGGCGTAGACCCGCTGTATGGAGTTGTCAAAGAGCCGAAGGCCGAGATTCCAGCGGCCTGGGCAACGCCGGAGTCCTGGTGGGGCGAGGGCAAGACTCCGGCGCTCCCCCGGTGCTGGCATCACCGGACATGCGCGCAGCTCGCCTACGCGGCGCAGCGCGAGACAGGGGAAGGGGGAGGGATCTTGGGGCCAAGAGCTGGTGTCAGACCTCCGGCCTGATCGAGCTGCTTTGCAGCCAAGCAGATGTCATCGATTGCGTCTAAGTTCAGCCGAGCGAAGTACCCGGCGAGGGTGTCGATCTCCTGCTCATCTGCGACAAGCAGGATTGCGTCGAGCGCGGCGACCAGTGCCGCTGTGCTCATCGGCGAGAGTGCGTCGCCGAGCCCGGTCATCTACCACACCTCCTGTTCTATCATCTATCGCTGTCTTACATGTACAAACAAGTAGGATGGTCAGGAATGTATCGATGAGTATGATCACCTGTCAAGGCGGAGACGCCAACCAAACCCAAGGAGGACACGAATGGCGCAACCGCTCCATGCGCAGATAGCGGCTGAGCTGCGGCAGCAGATCAAGGACCGCGCCCTAGCTCCAGGCGAGAAGCTTCCGTCGGAGGCCGAACTGAGCAACCGCTACAACGTCAGCAGAGTGACCGTGCGCCACGCCCTGCGCACCCTGGAGCAGGAGGGTCTCGTGGTAGCACGCGCAGGCGTCGGACGGGTCGTCAAAACCACGCAGCCGATGGTGTATCGACCGCAGGACGAACGGGCGCCGCGCATCTCCACAGAGCTCGACCGCTACATGTCGTATCTGACCCGGCAGGGGCGTCGGCCCTCGCAGACCATCGCAGTGGCCGTCGAACCAGCCCCAGAGCCTGTGGCAGAGCGGTTTGCCGTCGAGCCAGGGACCCCAGTGGTGGTCCGCAAGCGCGTGAGATCGCTCGACGGGGAGCCGTTCAACATAAACGACACGTACTACCGGCAAGAAGCTGCCGCAGGTACCGCAGCCATGGACCCCGCCGACATTCCGCAGGGGTCAAACTCAGTCATCGAGGCCGTTCTCGGTCCAGAGGTGCGCGCGGTCGACGAGATCTACATCCGTATGCCGGACCCGGAGGAGACTCAAAGGCTCGAGATCGACCCAGGAACACCGGTCGCCGTGCACTACGTAACCGGATACACCGCATCAGAGCAGGTGGTGCGCGTGGACCGCTTTGTCCTACCAGGTGACCGGCACGTCATCCAATACGAGCGTCGTCATGACGAGGTGAGCCGATGACTATCACTATCCGCCAAGCTGGCGCTCACGACACTGAGTCCATCGCCGAGCTATGGACTGAGGCGAGCAGGTGGCTCGCCAGTCGCGGCTACAGCCAGTGGCAGTACCCAGTGCGCATCGACGGTATCGCACGAGACGTCGCTGCCGGCACCGTCTGGCTCGCCGAACACGACAACGGGGAGCTGGTTGGCACCATCACAATTGACTCCACCAGCAGTTCTGGGCTATGGCGTCCGGAGGAACTAGTCGACGCCATAATCATCCACCGGTTTGTAGTCAGGCGCCGTTACACAGGCTGCGGAATTGGAGCACGTCTTCTGCAGCACGCCGAAGACATTGGCCGCCAGCACGCGCGCCGGTGGATTCGCCTGGACGCCTGGACCGACAACACAGATCTGCATAGGTACTACCGCCGCGCAGGATTTCGGTTCGTACGAGTAGCTGACACCAGCCAGCTGCCATCCCCAGCACGACGGTCGGCCGCGCTGTTTGAGCGCCGCATTCCATAAACACGCCCGCAGAGTCGTCCCGGCTACAGGAAGCCCCCTAGGTCGGGGCGACTCTGCCCACACGGTCCCACTGCGGTTGTCGAGCGCCGTCCTGTGTCGGAGGTGCCATGGGCGGTGCTGGCCACGGATGGCGCGTTCAACACGATGGAGCACCTCGGCGCGGATTGGGACGAGATCGCGCAGTCCGGTTCGGCAGAACTTGCCCGGATTCTGGAGCATTGCCAGCGATGGGAAGTGGACGAGGACCCGCAGGCGCGTGCGCTCCCACGGTCGAAGCGGCATGACGACAAAGCGATCGCGGCGATTCGGCTCGGCGCGTGAGGGTGGCTGCGCGCTTGCCCAGTGGCGTGTTCGACGACGCCGAGACGCTGTGGCGTTTCCACCGCCTGGACGACGAGCCCCGACCGGTCGATGTCGCGATCGGACTGGGCAGCCATAACCCGACGGTGCCAGCGTACGCCGCGGAGCTCTACCACCAAGGTCTATTCCCGTGGCCGGTGTTCATCGGAGGCCAACGCGCCGACGACGGTAGAGCGGTTCCCATACAGAGAAGCAGTGCGCTACCGGCAGATCGCGCTTGAGTACGACGTGCCCGGCGAGGCGATCCTAGTCGAGTCAGAAGTGTGGCACACCGGCGAGAACATCGACCTCACCAGGAAGCTCTTGGACCGGGAGCGAATCATCGAGTTCCACCCACTCCCTCTCTCTTCACCCCTCCCCTGACCCATCCTGGCTCCCCCCTGCAATCCACCCCCAGCCTCACCGCCTCCTCCCCCTGCAATCCACCCCCAGCCCCACCCTCAAATTCACCCCCCTTTCCCCCCCGTCCCCCCACCCCCATCCTCGCAGTTCAGAAGGCATTTTCGGGGGTGGAACCAGGGGTGAAGCCTGCAGGGGAATCCTCAAGGGAGGTACCGAGGATTCCACGGGGAATAGACAGAGGGGC
>Ga0079224_100010592_pt1 | contig 12659 bp, 11 predicted proteins | sample Stecom2015_FD_80414 | JGI IMG/M metagenome (GOLD analysis project Ga0079224, IMG submission 80414) | Agricultural soil microbial communities from Utah to study Nitrogen management - Steer compost 2015 | ecosystem: Environmental > Terrestrial > Soil > Agricultural land | place: USA: Utah...
CGTGTTGCGCCTCCGGGGCCGTGTGTCGCGGATCCGGGGGCGCGTGTTGCGGATCCAGGGGCTCGTGTTGCGGATTCCGTGGTCGATCACAGCACCGTTGCCCCTGCGCAAACCGGCCCGGAATGCCGGAAGACCACCCGACGGTGGCACCATCGAGGTGTGGCAGACGAACCAGGCGAACCGCAGCAGCAGTCAGCGACCCAGGTCCGCGAGCGTGCGACCCGCGACGAGCACGTCGTGCGGAAGCAGCGCCGCGCGGTGTTCCGCGTCCCGCCGGTGTCCCTGCTGACCATCCCGATCCTGCTGTTCTGCATCACCCCCGTGGCGTTCACCGCACCGGGCCTGCAGGCGCTGTACCTGATCCCGGTCGCCATCGTCGTGTGGGTGCTGCGCGTGCGCACCGTCGCGACCCCCGAGGGACTGTCGGTCCGCACCCTGACGTCGTCGCGGTCCATCCCGTGGGACGAGCTCTCGGGCCTGTCGGTCACCAAGAAGGCGGGTGTCGAGGCCGTCCTGCGCGACCGCAAGGGCAGCGACGAGACCGCCACGCGGATCCGCCTCCCCCACGTGCGCCTGCGCCACGTGCCGGTGCTGTCCCTGTTGTCGAACGGGCGCGTGCCGGATCCGTCGGGAGCACTCGCCGGCGAATCGGCCGAGCCGGCCAAGCCCGCGCCGACCGAGCCCGCGCCGACCAAGACCGACGAGACCACCACGACCGACGAGACCACGACCGCCGAGACCAAGACCGACGCCGCCACGGCCTGACTACGCACCCGGAAGCCGTTCGACGGCCCCGTATCCCACATGCCGGGCACGTCGCCGTGGCGATCACCGCATGTCGGGCCGCCACCTGTCCAGGCGTTGGAACACGGGCGTAGCCTTGCCCCATGCCTGCTCTGCGTTCCCGAACCACCACCCACGGCCGTAACGCCGCCGGGGCGCGTTCCCTGTGGCGAGCGACCGGGATGACCGACAGCGACTTCGGCAAGCCGATCGTCGCGATCGCCAACTCGTACACCCAGTTCGTCCCCGGCCACGTACACCTCAAGGATCTCGGCGAGATCGTGGCGAAGGCGGTCGGCGAGGCGGGCGGCGTGGCACGCGAGTTCCACACCATCGCGGTCGACGACGGCATCGCCATGGGCCACTCGGGCATGCTCTACTCGCTGCCCTCGCGTGAGATCATCGCCGACTCGGTCGAGTACATGACCAACGCGCACCAGGCCGACGCGCTGGTGTGTATCTCCAACTGCGACAAGATCACGCCCGGCATGCTCAACGCCGCGATGCGGCTGAACATCCCGACGGTGTTCGTCTCCGGCGGCCCGATGGAGGCCGGTAAGGCGGTCGTGGTCGACGGCGTGGCTCACCCGTCGAGCGACCTGATCACGACGATCTCGGCGTCGGCCAACGACAAGGTCGACGAGGAAGGGCTGTCGGAGGTCGAACGCTCGGCGTGCCCGACGTGCGGTTCCTGCTCGGGCATGTTCACGGCGAACTCGATGAACTGCCTGACCGAGGCGCTCGGCCTGTCGCTGCCCGGCAACGGATCGACGCTGGCGACCCACGCCGCACGGCGCGCCCTGTTCGAGAACGCGGGCCGCACGGTCGTCGAGCTGGCCAGGCGCTGGTACGCCGAGGACGACGAGTCGGCGCTGCCGCGCAGTATCGCCTCGAAGGAGGCGTTCGAGAACGCCATGGCGCTCGACATGGCCATGGGTGGGTCGACGAACACCGTGCTGCACATCCTCGCCGCCGCACAGGAGGGCGAGGTCGACTTCTCGATCGACGACATCGACCGCATCGGCCGGTCGGTGCCGTGTCTGTCCAAGGTGGCGCCGAACTCGGACTACCACATGGAGGACGTCCACCGGGCCGGCGGAATCCCGGCGATCCTCGGCGAGCTGTACCGCGGCGGCCTGCTCAACACCGGCGTGAGCTCGGTGCACTCGCCGTCGCTCGAGCAGTGGCTGTCCACGTGGGACATCCGGAGCGAGTCCCCTTCGCAGGAGGCGGTGGAACTCTTCCACGCGGCGCCGGGCGGGGTGCGCACCACTCAGGCGTTCTCGACCGACAACCGATGGTCCTCGTTGGACACCGACGCGGCCGGCGGCTGCATTCGCGACGTCGAGCACGCCTACACCGCCGACGGCGGACTGGCCGTGCTGCGCGGCAACCTCGCCGAGAACGGCGCGGTGATCAAGTCGGCGGGCATCGACGAGGAGCTGTGGCACTTCGAGGGCCCGGCACGCGTCGTCGAGAGCCAGGAGGAGGCCGTGTCGGCGATCCTCGGCAAGAAGATCCAGCCCGGTGACGTGATCGTCGTGCGCTACGAGGGTCCTTCTGGCGGTCCCGGCATGCAGGAGATGTTGCATCCGACGGCGTTCCTGAAGGGCGCGGGCCTCGGCAAGGTGTGTGCGCTGATCACCGACGGCCGCTTCTCCGGCGGGTCGTCGGGCATCTCGGTCGGGCACATCTCGCCGGAGGCCGCGGCGGGCGGCGCCATCGGACTGGTCGAGGACGGCGACCGCGTGCTCATCGACGTCCATGAGCGCAGGCTCGAACTGCTCGTCGACGAGGACGTGCTCGCCGAGCGCAGGGCCAAGATGGACGCCAGTGAGCGGCCGTGGCAGCCCGCCGAACGCCAGCGTCCGGTGACGATGGCACTGCAGGCCTACGCGAAGATGGCGACGTCGGCCGACCGGGGCGCGGTGCGCGACATCAACCAGTAACCCCAGACCACGAAGGCGCCGCACCCGTCGGGGTGCGGCGCCTTCGTGGTGTTCGGACCGCCTGCCGGCGGCAGTCTTCTCGGATGTGCGGTGGTCAGCGGAACAGGACGATGACCACTGTGGACGCCGCGGCGGCCAGCAGCAGGCCCACCGCGCCGAAGGCGCCCGGCTTGCGGCGCCAGGGCGTGTTCTTGTCGATCGAGACGCGGCCCGCACCGGTGAACAGCAGGGTCAGCGCCATCAGCGCGAGCACGATGTCGAGTTCGGCGTCGAAGTAGCCACTGCCGAGCTGGAACTTCGTGAACACGATGTTGGCGGTGACGCCGAGGATCGCGGCCGCACCGAGCGGGGTGAACAGACCGAGCGCGAGCAGCAGCGCACCGCCGGTCTCGGAGACGGCGGTGATCCACGCGAGCAGGGTGGTCTGACTGGTGTAGCCCATGCCGGTCAGCGCGTCGGCGAACCCGCCGATGCCGGGACCGTCGAACAGGCCGAACAGTTTCTGCAGGCCGTGCGCACCCATCACCATGGCGAGTGCGAGACGCAGCACCAGCAGGCCGATGTCGAGTCCGGCGTGCCACCGGTCGGGTTCACGGCGGGTGTCCTCGACGTCGTCCAGCAGGGCGTTCTGGTCTGTTGTCGAGTAACCGGAGCTGTATCCGGAATCGTCGAACGCGCCGGGGGAACCGGCCGGGAAGTGGGTCGTGGGCTCGTCGGGTGTGCTCATACGCGCGCAGGGTAGAGCATCACCGCGACGACACCGTGAACGCCGCACTGCTCACGGTGTCGCCGCGGTGACGATCGGCTTCAGGCGTGTGGATCGAAGGGGATGTCCTCGGGCTTGGCCTTCTCCAGGTTGCTTTCGAAGGCTCCGTCCGAGATGGCCAGACTCGCACTGCCGAAGTCGGCCGCGACGAGCGTGTCACGGATGCCGTCCGGGAAGTGGTCCCAGCTGACGAGGTCGGGATACTGCCAGGTGCCGTAGTGGTTCTCCGGCGGCTCGTCCCCTGTGGACGCGATCCGGAAGCAGTGGGTGCTGGCACCGTCCTTGTGGTAGACGATCTTGGGATGGGTGCCTTCCCACTGCACCTCGGAGGCGGGATAGGTCGAGTAGTCGCCGTGGGCGGAGACGGAGACGTACTGGGCCTCGTCGCCGTTGACCCACACGACGACGTGCTCGATGTCGTGCCGGTGACCGAACGCGTCGAGTCCGGGAACGGCCTGATCCTTCTCGAAGTACAGGTCGTAGAGATAGGCGCACCAGTCCCCGTCGCACAGCGACCGTGAGTAGGAGTTGGTGTTGTCCAAATCGGATTGGTCACGGCATTCGCCGTTGAGGGCACCGGAGTTGTTCAGCCCCTCGGCGACCGTACCGTCGGGACCGATGGCGGGCGTGGGGTAACAGCCGTCGGTGTCGTAGTCGAACGCGGGCTGCCAGGTGCCGTCGGCCTCCGCGTGGCTGGCGGGCAGCGCGGCAGGCGGTTCGGCGTAGGCCACGCCCGCCATCGGTGCGGCGAGCAGCAGGGCCGTCGCGGTGACGGTCTTGAGCGCGAAGACGGGACGGGTGAGTCGGCGACGGGAGCCGGGCACGCGCCGGCCGGTGCGGGGCGAGCTGGTGACGGGTGAGCCGGTGGCGGTCGGGCCAGTATCGGTTGATCCGGTGGCGGGTGAGCTGGTGTCGGACGATCGGTCGGGCACGGCCGTTGCCGAGTCCATGGGGATCCTCTCTGCCGTCGGTGATCGACTGACAGAGAAGCAGCGCGCCGAGCAAACGAACAACCAACATTGGTCGAGAAGTTCGTGCGGATCACTCCGACGGCCCAGCCACGCCGCCGAGCACACCGGCCGGGCACACCCGTGGGACGGGGTCCGACGCCCGGAGGCCCCGCACGCCGACACCCGTACGCCGACACCCCGCGGGCCGAGGCTCGCCTCAGTACTCGCCGTGCACCAGGTTCTCCGGCAGCTCCCCGCCCGCGTACCTGGCCAGCTCCTTCGCGACGATCGCGTACGAGCGATCGAGCCTGCCGTTGACGAATCCTCCGGTGTGCGGGGTGATGACCACGCCCGGTGTCGTCCACAGTGGATGCCCGTCCGGCAGCGGTTCCGGCTCGGTGACGTCGAGGATCGCGCGCAGCCGCCGGGACGTCAGCTCCGCCGTCAACGCGTCGGTGTCGACGACCGGTCCCCTGGCGGCGTTCACGAGCACCGCCCCGTCGGGCATGGCCGCGAGGAACTCGCCGTCGACCATGCCGCGGGTACGGGAGGTCAACGGCACGAGGAGGACGACGATGTCGGCCTCGCCGAGCAAGGTGGGCAGTTCGTCGACGCCGTGCACTCCCTCGCGGGCGGTCATACCGACCATCGTGACGCGGACGTCGAACGGGGTCATCCGGCGTGCGAGCTGCCTGCCCACGTCGCCCGCACCGACGATGACGGCACGTTTGCCCTGCAGGGTGTCGGTGCCGTGCGGGCGCCACGTGCGTTCGGCCTGGGCCGCCTGGAAGTCCGGCAGTTCGCGGTAGAGCGACAGCAGCGTGGCCATGGCCCACTCCGCGGTGCTCCCGCCGTGCGCGCCGCGGCACGTCGACAGCAGCACCCCGGGCGGGACGATGTCCACCCACTCCTCCGCCCCGGCACTGCGCAGCTGGATGAGCCGCAGTTTCGGCAGGTCGGCGAGGATCTTCTCGGTGACTCCGAACCCGGGCACGAGCACCTCGGCCTCGGCGGCCGCATCGGGCAGCGGCTCGCCGGGTACGTACCGGACACCTCGCACGCCGTCGACCTCGGAGAGAGCCGTCATACCTTCGTCATCGGGAACCAGAACCGTGATCGCCATGGCCCCCATCCTGTCCGACCTCGCCGGACCCGCTTACTCGAGGCTCACGGGCGGCGACTTACGCTCGTCTACCGTGCGCACCCGACCGCAGCGCAGGTCGTGGCCGCTGGCGATCGCCGTCAGCGGCGTGCTCGTGCTGTCCGGGTGCGCCGATTTCGGTGACGAGGCGGCGGGTGAGAAGTGGTCGGCCGCACCGGAGCTGACCCCCGAGCAGGGCCCGCAGCCGGAGCTGCCCGAGGCGGCGACGCCCGAGGTACCGAGCGCGCCGCAACAGCAGCAGACCGAGGTGCCGCCGCCCGAGGGGTGCAAGGACTTCGACGAGGCCGTCATCGCGACATGCCTGGACACGGTGTCGGCCGTGGCGCCGTTGCCCGGCAGTGGGCAGGTGATCAGCGCGCTGGCCGGCGAGCGCAAGAGCGGCCGCGTGATGCTCGTCGACTCGGAGGGCAAGGAGCAGGAGTTCGCGAAGCTCGACGTCGACGCCTCGGGTGGTGGCGGTCTGACGGGCCTGGCCTTGTCCCCCACCTATTCGGAGGACCGGCTCGTCTACGCCTACATCACGACCGCGCAGGACAACCGGGTCGTCCGGTTCGCGCAGGGACAGCCGCCGAAGCCGGTGGTGACGGGCATCCCGAAGGGCTCGTCCGGCAACGCGGGAGCCCTGCTGGCCACGGCCGACGGTTCGCTGCTGGTGGCGACCGGCGACGCGGGCGACCCGGCCCAGGCGCGTCAGCCACGCACCCTGGCGGGCAAGGTGCTGCAGGTGAACGGCACGGGCGATCCGGTGGAGGGTGATTCGCCGGTGCTGGCGTCCGGGTTGACGCAGCCGGGTGGGCTCTGCCAGACGGCCGACGGCGCGCGCACCTGGGTCACCGACCGCGGCGGCGACAAGGACGCGCTGTACCAGGTCCCTGAGGACGCCGACGGCGGTGCGCTGCCCGCCGCGGCGTGGACGTGGCCGGACAAGCCGGGCGTGGCCGGGTGCACCGACTGGGCCGATTCGGTGGCGGTGGCCACCGAGTCGGGCGCGAACGTGCAGAATCTGCCGCTGACTCAGGACGGCTCCGTGGGCGGCGAGCCGCAGGTCATGATGGACGGGGACAACGGCCCGAGTTACGGCAGGCTGGGTGCGCTCGCGCAGGCCTCCGAGGACGTGGCCATTGCGGGCACGGTGAACAAGGACGGTGGGGACCCGGTGTCGAGTGACGACCGGGTGGTGCTGATCGTGCGGCAGCCGTCGGGCGGTTCGGGCCGCGACTGACGCCCCTGCTCGGACGGTGCGCGGAGGTCAGCGACGTCGGCGGGCGGGGCGGCGCCGTCGGGTTTCGGCTCGGAGCGCGCGCACGTCGAGGACGGCGAACACGAGGCTGGCGAGGGCGGCGAGCGCGCCGAGGTATCTCCCGGTCCCTGCGGCGACGGTGACGCCGCTGGCTTCGAGCACGGCGCGTTCTTCGGCGCCGAACTGCCATTCGATGTAGATCCAGCCGAATGCGGCGCAGAGCGCGGCGACGACGGCGGCGATGAGCCACAGTTGCGGCAGGCCGCCGGTGCGGGCGGCGTGGATTCGGCCGATGGCCGCGACGGTGCCACCGGCTGCAGCGATGAGCAGGGGCGGGAACCAGCCGAGGAATGTCGCCCGCCATACCGAGCGCGTGACGTCGCCGGGTGGCAGTTCGGCGAGCGCGGCTTGCACGTCGGGGTTGGCGGAGGAGAGCACGGTCCAGGGCAGGAACAACGAGATGACGGCGAGCACCGCAGCCGCGAGCCCGCCGATCCCCTGCCACGAAGGCCGAGCGATCACGAATACACCTTCCAGCTCACGAAGACCTGTGCCCTTCGGCCCCCGCACCCCAGCAAGGCAAGCCGCGTTGCGCCAGAAACCCCAGCGCCAGGCGACCCGCGTTGCGCCAGAACCACAGCGGCAAGGCGAGCCACGTTGCGCCACCAACCACAGCGGCAGGTGAGCCGCCGCTGCGACCGCCCGAGCAACCGGCGCCGCCGGGGGTTCTGAGTGGTCCTCTCGCGAGGACAGCCCTGACGTGGTGAATTGGACATTCATGAGGAAGGGGGCCCGGAGCGAGAGGGCCACTCAGGTTCCCCTACCTGCACCGCCTCTCAGGCCCCGACCCTCTCCAAGATCAACTCGCGGACGCGGGCGGCGTCGGCCTGCCCCTTGGTGGCCTTCATAACGGCGCCGACGATGGCGCCTGCGGCCTGCACCTTGCCGCCGCGGATCTTGTCGGCGACGTCGGGTTGGGCGGCGAGGGCTTCGTCGACGGCGGCGAGGAGGGCCGAGTCGTCGGAGACGACCTTGAGGCCGCGTTTCTCGATGACCTGGTCGGGGTCTCCTTCGCCGTCGAGGACGCCGTCGACGACCTGGCGGGCGAGTTTGTTGGTGAGTTCGCCGGAGCCGACGAGTTCGATGACGCGTGCGACCTGGGCCGGGGTGATGGCCAGGTCGCCGAGTTCGACCTCGCGGGTGCTGGCCTGTTGGTTGAGGTATTGGACCCACCAGCTGCGGGCGTCGGCTTGGCTGGCGCCTGCGTCGACGGTGGCGGCGACGAGGTCGATGGCGCCGGTGTTGACGAGGTCGCGGAGTTCCTCGTCGGTCAGGTTCCAGTCGTCCTGGATGCGTTTGCGGCGTTCCCAGGGCATCTCGGGGATGGTGGCGCGCAGCTGTTCGACCCATTCCCTGGACGGTGCGATGGGGACGAGGTCGGGTTCGGGGAAGTACCGGTAGTCCTCGGCGGTCTCCTTGGCGCGGCCGGCGGCGGTGGTGCCGTCGGCTTCCTGGAAGTGCCGGGTCTCCTGCTTGATGGAGCCGCCGTCGGCGAGGATCGCGGCGTGCCGGGTCATCTCGTACCGCACGGCGCGTTCGACGCTGCGCAGCGAGTTGACGTTCTTGGTCTCGGTGCGGGTGCCGAACTCGGTCGCGCCCTTGGGCATGAGTGAGACGTTGGCATCGCAGCGCAGCGAGCCCTGGTCCATGCGGACGTCGGAGACGTCCATGGCGCGCAGCAGGTCGCGCAGCGCGGTCACGTACGCGCGGGCGACCTCGGGGGCGCGCGCGCCCATGCCGACGAGGGGTTTGGTGACGATCTCGATGAGCGGCACGCCGGCACGGTTGTAGTCGAGCAGGGAGTGCTCTGCGCCGTGGATGCGGCCCGTGGCGCCGCCGACGTGCAGCGACTTGCCGGTGTCCTCCTCCATGTGGGCGCGTTCGATCTCGACGCGCACCGTCTCCCCGTCGTCGAGTACGACGTCGAGGTAGCCGTCGAAGGCGATCGGCTCGTCGTACTGCGAGGTCTGGAAGTTCTTCGGCATGTCCGGGTAGAAGTAGTTCTTCCGGGCGAACCGGCACCATTCGGCGATCTCGCAGTTCAGTGCGAGGCCGATGCGAATGGCGGATTCGACGGCGGTGCCGTTGACGACGGGCAGGGCGCCGGGAAGGCCGAGGCACACCGGGCAGACATTGGTGTTCGGGTCGCCGCCGAAGGCGTTGGCGCAGCCGCAGAACATCTTGGTCTTCGTCGACAGCTCGACGTGCACCTCGAGGCCGAGCACCGGGTCGTAGCGCTCGACGACCTCGTCGTAGTCCATGAGTTCAACCGTGGTGGTCACTTGGCGGCCTCCAGTTCCCCCAGCTTGTCGAGCACAGGGCCACGCGCGGCCTCGTAGGCGGCGCCGACCCGGTAGAGGCGGTCATCGGCGAGCGCGGGTGCCATGATCTGCAGCCCCACCGGCAGGCCGTCCTCGTCGGACAGTCCACTGGGGACGCTCATGGCGGCGTTGCCCGCGAGGTTCGTGGGGATCGAACAGATGTCGTTGAGATACATGGCGAGCGGGTCGTCGACCTTCTCACCGATCTTGAACGGGGTGACGGGCGTGGTCGGCGAGACCAGCACGTCGACCTTCTCGAACGCGGCGGCGAAGTCGCGCGTGATCAGCGTGCGCACCTTCTGCGCCGAACCGTAGTAGGCGTCGTAGTAGCCGGACGACAGCGCGTAGGTGCCGAGCATGACGCGGCGCTTGACCTCGGCGCCGAAGCCTTCCTCACGGGTCAGCGACATGACCTCTTCGGCGCTGTGGCTGCCGTCGTCGGCCACGCGCAGGCCGTAGCGCATGGCGTCGAACCGGGCGAGGTTCGACGAGCACTCGCTCGGCGCGATGAGGTAGTAGGCGGGCAGCGCGTAGGTGAAGTTGGGGCACGAGACCTCGACGACCTCGGCGCCCAGTTCCTTGAGCTGCGCCACGGCCGCTTCGAACGAGCGCAGCACGCCGCCCTGGTACCCCTCGCCGGACAGCTCCCTGACCACGCCGACGCGGACGCCGCTCAGGTCGCCGCGGGCGCCCTCACGTGCGGCGTCGACGACGGCCGGCACGGGTGCGTCGATGGACGTGGCGTCCATGGGGTCGTGCCCGCCGATCACCTCGTGCAGCAGCGCCGCGTCGAGCACCGTGCGGGCGCACGGACCCGCCTGGTCGAGCGACGAGGAGAAGGCCACGAGTCCGTAGCGGGACACGCCACCGTAGGTGGGCTTCACGCCGACGGTGGCGGTGACCGCGGCGGGCTGGCGGATCGATCCGCCGGTGTCGGTGCCGATGGCCAGCGGCGCCTCGTAGGCGGCCAGGGAGGCCGACGAACCGCCACCGGAGCCGCCGGGGATGCGGTCGAGGTCCCACGGGTTGCGCGTGGGACCGAACGCCGAGTTCTCCGTCGACGAGCCCATCGCGAACTCGTCCATGTTGGTCTTGCCGAGGATCGGCACGCCCGCCTCGCGCAGCCGCCGCGTGACGGTGGCGTCGTAGGGCGGCAGCCAGCCCTCGAGGGTCTTCGAACCGCAGGTCGTGGGCACACCCTTGGTGGTGAGCACGTCCTTGAGCGCCAGCGGGACGCCGGCCAGCGGTGACGCGGGCGCCTGCCCCGCCGCGACGGCCGCGTCGACGGACCTGGCGGCCTCGAGCGCGCCCTCGGAGTCGACGTGCAGGAAGGCGTGGACGTCCCCGTCGACCTCGGCGATGCGGTCGAGGTGGGCCTGGGTCGTCTCGGCGGCCGACACCTCACCGGCGTGGATCTTCTCCGCGAGCTCGGCCGCGGTGAGCCTGGTCAGATCGCTCACTGTTCCTCCCCCAGAATGCGCGGGACGCGGAACCGTCCCTCTTCGGCCGCGGGCGCCCCGGACAGGGCCTCGTCCTGGGTCAGCCCCGTGCGGACCTCGTCGGGACGGAAGACGTTGGTCAGCGGCACGGCATGGGACGTCGGCGGGATGTCGTCGCCCGCCACCTCGCCGACCTTGGCCACCGCGTCCAGGATCTGGTCGAGCTGGCCTGCGAAGGTGTCCAGCTCCTCCTCGGTGACGGCCATCCTGGCCAGTTTCGCGAGGTGCGCGACCTCGTCGCGGGAAATGTTCGACACGCAGCTGACTCCGATGGGATGTGTCGGACCGCAGGATCGCCGACCTGCGGAATCGTCTCTTCTCCCCGGGAAGTCTATGGCGGGCCGGACACGCGGGTTCGGCCGGGCGGGTGGTCGCAGGAAGGCTGCAGAGTGGACGAGGAGGACACGGCGTGAGGCGCACCGGCGGCGGCTATATCCGGGCGTCGTGTTCTGCGACAATCACCGCCCTGGCGGCAGCCCGCCACCGTGGGTGCGGGGGCGGCCCGACGACGGACATGACCATACGACCTGACGTGACGAGGTCCGCGATACCCGCATGAGCTGCGAGAACACGCTCGCACAGCCACCGGGTTTCCCGCTCCTCACACCTGCTCGAAGGGAGACCGCGGTGTCGTTCCTGATCCGTGTGCAGCTGCCGGACACCCCCGGCATTCTCGGAGCGATCGCCACCGCGCTCGGCACGGCGGGTGCCGACATCCTCAGCGTCGACGTCGTGGAGCGCAGCGGGGGTGTCGCCATCGACGACCTCGTGGTCGACCTGCCGTCGGACCGGCTGCCCGACGCGCTCATCACCGCGGCCGAGAGCGTCGAGGGCGTCGAGGTGGACGCCGTGCGGCCGTACGCGGGCGTGCTCGACACGCACAGTGAGCTCGAGCTGGTCGAGGAGGTCGCGGCTCAGCCCGCGACCGGGTTGGCCGTGCTCGCCGACGGCGTCCCGAAGATCATGCACGCGGGGTGGTCGGTGATCGTGCACCGCACGTCGGAGGGCGGTGTCGAACGGCTGGCCGCGTCGGGCGCGGCGCCGGAGACGCGACTGCAGGACGTTCCGTGGCTGCCGCTCGAACGGGCGACGATCCTCGACGGCGAGGAGAACTGGATCCCGGAGACCTGGCGTGAGCTCGGCACCGAGCTGGCCGCCACCCCGTTGGGCAAGCCCGACCTGGTGTTGTTGGTCGGCAGGCCGGGCGGCCCGATGTTCCGCGCTGCGGAGGTGGCACGGCTGGCGCATCTGGCCGGCATCGTCGCGGTGGTCCTCGACGGCTGAGTTCCCTGGGTCGAGGGCGGGCGTGTCCGGGGAGAGCGGCGATCGGGGGCCCGATGGCGGGTCCGGGGAACGGGACTCGGGAGCGAGCCCCATGGGGAAGTCGGGCGCCGTCGATCGGGCCGAGGAGTTCGAGCGCAGGCTGACGGTGCCGGTGCTCGTCGCCGCGTTGGCTTCGATCCCCGCGGTGTTCCTGACCAGGACAGACGGCGTGACGGCGGCGATCGGCATCGCGCTGAACTGGGCGTCGCTGGCGGTGCTGGTCGGCGAGTCGGCGGGGTTGCTGTGGTTGTCCGGCAGCGTCCAGGTCTGGTTGCAGCGCTACCGCTGGCAGCTGATCGTGGCCGCCGCGGCGGTGCCGGCGGTGGTGTTCGTCGTCGGACCGTTGCAGGTGTTGCGGCTCGCGCTGCTGCTCGGTGGGTTCCACATTCTGCGGGCACGCAGGATCGTCCGTGCGGGCCGACTGGTGGTCGATCGCCTCGGCCTGAGCGCGCGGCGGGCACGGTGGGTGTTCGCCGGGGTGATCGTCATGGCGGCCGGGTTCACAGCGATCGTGTTGGCCGATCCGGAGTCGCGCAGCAGGCGCGTGGTCGACTGGTTCGTCGACCGCATCGGGCCGGTGCCGACCGTGGTGGTGGCGGTGGTGGC
>Ga0079224_100010593_pt1 | contig 12658 bp, 9 predicted proteins | sample Stecom2015_FD_80414 | JGI IMG/M metagenome (GOLD analysis project Ga0079224, IMG submission 80414) | Agricultural soil microbial communities from Utah to study Nitrogen management - Steer compost 2015 | ecosystem: Environmental > Terrestrial > Soil > Agricultural land | place: USA: Utah...
CCGCGACCGCCGTGAGGTCGAGCAGATTGCCGAAGTGGGTGTAGTGGCCGAGCACGGTGTTGGTGCGGATGGGATCGGCCAGCACCTGTTCGACGGTGAAGGTGGTGCCGATGGTCGGCACGACCACGACGTCCATGTCCGACCACATCCGGCCCACCAGGGCGCGCAGTTGCTGCAACCGCTGCTGGGCGCGGAAGACGTCGACGGCGTCGAAGCGGTAGCCGCCGGTGAGGATCTCGCGGATCACCGGGAGAACGGAATCGGGTTCGGCCGCCAGGAAGTCACCGAACTCCACCAGGCGTTCGGCCACCCACGGCCCCTGGTAGAGCAGTTCCCCGGCGTCCAGGAAGGGCCGCAGAGTGGTTGCCGTGCAGTCGAATCCACGGCTGTCCAGGTGGGCGCGGATATTCAGGTGCGCGGCGCGGAAGGCCTCGTCACCGAAGAACTCCAGCTCCGATTCCGGCGGGAGACCAACGCGGATGCGGCCGCCGCGGCACCTGGGGCCACGCGGCCTGCTCCACGGATCGTCCGGGTCGGGGGCGGCGACGACGTCGAAGACGCGGTCGAGATCCTCGATCCGGGTGGCCATCAGGGTCATGCAGTCCAGTGATCTGCAGGCGGGGACCAGCCCCACCGTGCTGATCAGGCCCCGCGAGGGCTTGTAGCCGACGATGCCGTTGAGCGCGGCGGGCACGCGACCGGAGCCGGCGGTGTCGGTGGCGACGCAGAACGGGACCTGCCCCAGCGCGACCGCCAGCGCCGAACCGGAACTCGAGCCGCCGGAGATCAGGTCGCCGCCGAAGACGCTGCGCGGGATGGTGTGCGGGGTTCGGGTGCCGTTGAGGCCGGTCGCGAACTGGTCCAGATTGGTCTTGCCGACGAACAGCGCACCCGCGTCGAGCAGGCGCTGGACCGCGGGGGCGGTGGTGGTCGCGGTGTAGGCGTAGCCAGGGCAGGCGAGCGTGGTGGGGTAGCCCGCGACGTCGATGCTGTCCTTGACGCCGAACGGCACGCCGTAGAGGGGCAGGGTGCGCGCGCCGGGGCGTCGTTCGATCTCGGCGGCCGCGGCCAGGAGTTGTTCGCGGGGCACCGGGGTGATCCAGGTGCCGTCGTCGCCACGGGCCGCGATGGCGTCGGCGACGCGCGCCGCAGTGGAGGTCGGTGAGCCACTGCCACTTTCGTGCGAAGCGAGGATCTCCGACACGGATGGTCCGGGATTCAGCATTTGTCGATTGTCGACAGAATGTGTGAAGCCGGAAGTCCCCTCGTGTATCCGCTGTGTTAGCAGAATTCGACGGGCGTACCAGCTCGGCCGGAACGGCGCGAGCCCGGCCGGGGATCAGCAGATGTCGAGGTTCAGGTAGGTCAGCTCACCGTGACGGCGCAGTGCGGCGCACGCGATCTCGGGATCGTTGGTCTCCAGCGACTCGAGTAGCTCGGCGTGGCGGCGGATGCCGTTGCGGCGCGCGGCGAGCCGGGCCTCCTCACGCAGGTTGCGGGCCATGGGCAGCTGCAACTTGAGCAGAATCGGTGCATACGCCAGGTTCAGCTGGTGGTTGCCCGCCAGCGCGACGACCGCGAGATGGAAGCGCCGGTGGGCGTTGTCGCGTTCGAGCGGATCGTCCCTGGTGTCGGCGCGACGCATGTCGTCGAGCGCCGCGCGCACCGGGGCGAACGGGTCGCCCTCGGCGGGCAGCGGCAGCGCGCTCTCGATGGCGTGCCGTTCCAGCACCCGGCGCAGCTCGAACAATTGCAGGATGTCGGTGGCCGACCACACGACCACCCGGAACCCGCGGCGCGGCAGGTGCTCCACCAGCCCTTCCTGCGCCAGCAGGCGCAGCGCCTCCCGCACCGGCGCCCTGCTGACGCCGAGCCGGGCGCACAGCGTCTCCTCGACGATCCGCTCCCCCGGCTCCAGTGCCCCGCTCAGCACCTCGGACCGCACGTGCGTGGTCACCAGTTCGACCAGACTCGGCGGCAGGACGGTCACATTCGCCTGCGAGGTCATGAGTCGAGTGTACGAACTGCTGCCGATGTGACCGGCGGGCCGTGGCGGGGTGCGCACGGCCGTGCCTCGGTCAGCCGTTGGGGACGACGGCGCTCCCCGTGCCGAGGGGTGTGGTCGGCGTCTCGCCGTCGCTGTCGACGAGTCGCGGCTTGCGCGGGCGGCGAGGGGGCTTCGGGGCGGGACCGAACGGGGTTGCCGGGAATTGGACGGTCACCGGGTCGGTGACCGGGGTGGTGGCCACCAGGTCGACCGGGTCACGGTTGCGCGGATGCTCGTCGTCGAGGATCGGCTCGGCCAGGCCCGCCTTGCGTTGCAGGCGTTTCATCCACGGGGGAGCCCACCAGCAGTCGTCGCCGAGCAGCTTCATGGTGGCGGGGACGAGCAGCATGCGCAGCACCGTGGCGTCGATGATCAGCGCGGCGATCATGCCGTAGGCGATGTATTGCATCATCACCAGATCGGAGAAGGCGAACGCGCCGACCACCACGAGCAGGATGAGCGCGGCGGCGGTGATGATGCGGCCGGTGTGGGCGGTGCCGATGCGCACCGACTCGGTGGTGGAGGCGCCGCGGGCGCGAGCCTCCACCATGCGCGAGAGCAGGAACACCTCGTAATCGGTCGACAGGCCGTAGATGACGGCCATGATGACCACCAGGATGTTGGCCTGGATGGGCTGCGGGGTGAAGTTCAGCAGTCCCGAGCCGTGACCGTCGATGAAGATCCAGGTGAGGATGCCGAGGGTGGAGCCGAGACCGAGGGCGCTCATCAGGGCGGCCTTGATCGGCAGCACCAGCGAGCCGAAGGTCAGGAACATCAGCACGGTGGTGACCAGCACGACCAGCGCGATCATCAACGGCATGCGGGTGAGCAGGGTGTCGATGCTGTCGTGCTGGAGCGCGGGCACGCCGCCCACGAGCATTCGCACGCCCTCGGGTTCGGGTAGCGACCGCAGGTATTCGATGGTGGGGCCCGCGTCCTGCGAGTCGGTCAGCACCGCGCTGGTGCGGTAGACCTCCTCCCCGGAGGGCGCGCGACTCGGCACGCCGAAGGACTGGGCCAGGCCGGGCGCCCGGTTGGCCTCCTTGACGAGCCCGCCGATGGCGAAGGTGTCGCTGCCGGTGAACACCAGCTCGATCGGGTCGGCCTTGCGCAGCGGGAAGGTGCTGTCGAATTCGGCCTGCGCCAGGCGGGTCGGGTTGTCCGGCGGCAGGTACTTCTCGCTGAAGCCGCCGAAGGCCAGGTTGCCGATCGGGAAGATCAGCACGACGAGCAGGCCGAGCAGCGGGACCGCGATGGCGACCGGATGCCGCATGACCCAGCGGGTGCTGCGCCCCCAGAAGCCGGCCTCGACCTCCTCGGCGGTGCGGGTGCGGGCGAAACGCTTCAGGCCGGCGGCATCCACGCGCGGGCCGAGGACGGCGAGGATGGCGGGCAGGATGGTGATCGCGGTCAGCGCGGCCATGGTGACGGTCGCCATGGCGCCGTAGGCGATGGATTTCAGGAACCCCTGGGGAAACAGCAGCAGGCCACCGAGACTGGCCACGATCATGGTCGCGGAGAACACGACGGTGCGGCCCGCGGTGGTGACCGTACGGCGCACCGCGGTCGCGGTGTCGTAGCCCTCGGCGAGTTCCTCCCGGAACCGGGAGACGATGAACAGGCCGTAGTCGATGGCCAGGCCGAGACCGATCATCGAGACCACCGGCGAGACGAACGAGTTCACCTCGGTGACAGTGGTGAGCGCGCGCACGATGCCGAACGCGCCGAACACCGTGAGCCCGCCGACGATCAGCGGCAGGCTCGCGGCGACCAGGCCGCCGAAGATGAAGAACAGCAGCACGCCGACGGCCGGGAAGGCCAGCAGCTCCATGCGTTCGATGTCGGAGGCGATGGTGTCGTTGAGCGCGCCCGCCACCGGTTGCAGCCCGGCCACCTGCACGTCGATGCCGTCGATGGCGAAGACGTCGGCCACCGCCCGGTAGTTGCGCAACATGTCGGTGTCGTTGTCACCGTGCAGGGCGATGGCCGCGAAGGCGCGGGTCCGGTCGGCGGTCGCCGCCGCGGAACTGCTGAAACCGCCGGTCTCGGTGGGCCAGTAGGCGGCGTTGACGCGTGCGATCTGCTCCGGGTGTTCGCGCGGCAGGGAGTTCAGGCTGTCCACCACCGCGGCGGAGAACTCCGGGTCGTCGACCGTCCTGCCCGGTGGGGCGGTGTACAGCACGATCACGTCGGCGTCGTGGTTGCGGCCGAACGCGGCGTCGGCCAGCTCGCTCGCCTCCGCCGACTCCGATCCCGGATCGAACATGCCACCCGAACTCAGATGGTCGGCGTGCCCCGATCCGAAGGCCGACAACCCGAGCAGCGCCGCCGCGACCGTCACGATGACGATCCACCGTCCGCGCGCGACCCGCTCACCCCACCATGCGAACAACGCCCACCACCCCCGGCCTCTGCGCCACCACGATCGCGGACCCCTTCCATCACCGAGGGCTCGCCGTCGAGCCTTCCGCTCAACGGCCTACTGTCACAGAAGGTTCCCGGCGCGGTGTGGTCTGGTCGACGGCGCGTTCGGCCCGGCGCAGACCGAAAGGACACCCTTCACGGTCGGGGCAGGCCGAGGACGCGCTCGGCGATGATGGTGCGCTGGATCTCGGAGGTGCCGCCGGCGATGGTGCCGGCGAAGGTGCGGACGAAGCGTTCGAACCAGCCGGGGGCGGTGTCCTCGAGGCTGAGCGGGCTGTAGCGGGCGGTGACGCCGGGATGGTCGAGTCCGGCCGGGCCGGCGGCGGCGAGGGCGTGTTCGGCGCCTGCCTGGACCGCCTCGGAGCCGAGGAGTTTCAGCACCGACAGGGCGGGGCCGGGTTCCTCGCCGCGGGCGGCGGCGGCCAGGGCGCGGGAGCCGAGCAGGCGCAGGGCCTGGGCATCCATGGCGAGGGTCGCGTAGCGGTTCTCCTCGAGCGGGGTCGACGGCCGGAAGTCGGCGAGCAGGCCGTCGAGGCGGCTGGCGAAGTTGGTCCACAGCAGGTTGCGTTCGTGGCCGAGGGAGCCGTTGGCCACCCGCCAGCCCGCGTTCAGTTCGCCGACCAGGTTTCCGGCGGGCACCCGCACGGCGTCGAAGAAGACCTCGTTGAAGTCCAGGTCGTCGGGGCGGCACACGGAGGCGAACGGCCGGCGGCGCACGCCGGGCAGGTCGGTCGGGATCAGCAGCGCCGAGATGCCACGATGTTTGGGGGCGTCCGGGTCGGTGCGGACGAAGGCCAGCAGCACGTCGGCGTCGTGGGCGCCGGAGGTCCAGACCTTCTGCCCCTCGACGACGAAGTGGTCGCCGTCGAGACGGGCGCGGGTGGACAGGCCGGCCAGGTCGGAGCCCGCGCCGGGTTCGCTCATGCCGAGGGAGGCGGTGAGGTCGCCGCGCAGGATCGGCACGGCCCAGTGCCGCTTCTGATCCTCGGTGCCGAAACCGAGCAGGGAGGCGGCGATGATGCCGACGCCCTGGGGGTTGAAGTGTTCGTGGATGCCGCGTTCGGCGAGGGTTTCGCGGTGCACGTACTGCTCGAGGATGCCCGCGTCGCGGCCGCCGTATTCGGGCGGGTTGCCGGGCACCAGCCAGCCGTGATCGAACTGGACACGCTGCCAGCGCCGGGCCCAGTCGGGGGTGTGGGAGCTGGAACGGGGGCGTTCGAGTCCTTCGGCGTCGGGCATGTGCTCGTCGAGGAAGGCGACGAGTTCGGCGCGGAAGGCCTCGACGCGGCTATCGAAGGTCAGCTGCACGGTGGTGCCTCGCAATCGTGGCTCGGTGTTCGTCGGTGCCGCCGAGCAGCAACTCCCCCGCCTTGGCGCGCTTCAAGGCGAACTGGACGTCGTTCTCCCAGGTGTAGCCCATGGCGCCGAACAGTTGCAGGCCGTGGCGGAAGACCAGCGACTGACATTCACCCGCCGCGGCCTTGGCCGTCACGGCGGCCAGGTGCTTGCGCTCGTCGCCCTCGGCGATGGTGAGGGCCGCGAAATAGGTGAGGGCGCGGGCGCGTTCGATGGCCACGTGCATGTCGGCGGCCTTGTGGCCGACGGCCTGGAAGGAGCCGATGGGCACACCGAACTGGCGGCGTTCGCGCACGTGCTCGACGGCCGTGTCCAGCACGCGCTGGCAGGCGCCCACCATGGTGGCCGCCATGCCGGTGAGGGCGACGGCGCGGGCGTGCCGGACATCGGCCCGCTGCCGGTCGGCGGGGGCGACGCGGACCCGGTCGAAGACGATGTCGGCGATGTGCAGGACCGGGTCGAAGACGGCGGCCCGGCGGATGTCGAGCGCGGCGGCGGAAACGACGAAGACACCCGCGCCGGTGACGACGGCCAGCCGGTCGGCGCGGTCGCCGTCGAGGACGCGGGCCGAACCGGTGAGCACCCAGTCCGCGCCGTCGCGGGTGGCCGTGACGCCCTCGTGGACGGCCGCACCGGCGAGGTCCGGCGGCGCATCGGGGGCCAGCGGGGCGAACTGGCTGGTGGTGGCCAGGAAGGGGGTCGGATCGCAGGCGCGTCCGAGTTCCTCGTGGGCGATGGTCAGCTCGACGGCCTCGGCGGGCGCGGTCATGGCCGTCCAGCCCTGGTCGACAAGCGATTTCCACAGCGGCCCCGGATCGGCCCCGCGGTCGGCCACCTCCCTGATCAGCGCGGGCGGACAGTGCCTGGCGATGACCTCGCGCACGGTGCGCTGCCAGAACCGCTGATCGGAGTCGAATTCCAACAGCATCCGATCGACCTCCTGTCGTCCGTCGACGCGGTTCTCAGCGCGCTCGCCACACCTGCATGGCCATGGACTTCAGGTCCAGCGTCGGGCTCAGCGGCAGCTTGCCGCTCGCGGCGCGCTCCTGGAAGCCGCGCAACACCTCGTCGGGTTCCGCGCTGAGTTCGTAGACGGCCAGGTAGCGATGGGTGGGTTCGCCGCGGCCGGGAACGGGCTGGATCTCGTAGCGAGTGCAGGTCTCGATGCCGGGGATGGCGAGCACGTCGTCGCGGTGCTCGGTGTCGTACCACGTGTTGAATTCCTCGTCGCGGCCGTCGACGGCATTGGTGAAGACGAGCATCTTGGCGTCGGTCATGGTCGGGTTCCTGTTCTCTCGGGGGCGGGTTTCGGCTGCGGTCCCCGGGCGGCCGGGTCAGTGCGGGAGCAGATCGGTCCAGGGGCGGTGCGGCGGGACGGCCAGGTCGCTCTGGCGGTAGACGCGGCCGTCGGGGGCCAGGTAGGCACCGGTGGCGGGGTCGTAGCGGGCGTAGCCGACGGCCGGGGTGGCGGGCGCCTGTTCCGTCGGGGCGCTCGCGGGGGCCGCGCCGGACGGACTGTCGCCGGGCGGACTGTTCTCGGCGGGGATCGGGCGGGTGTCGGGGGCGATGCCCTGGTCTTCGAGTCCCGGGTCACGGGGGTAGGGGCCGAGCAGGGGTTGTTCGGTGGCCAGGGGCACGAAACCGACCGGGTCCTTGCACAATTCGGCGGTGGGGGCGTACTTGCCCGGTTGCCCGGCGCAGGGAGTGTTGCGGACACCGCGCACCGCGATGTCGGAGTCCTGCGGAAGTTTGCAGTACAGGCCGTCGGGGGTGTCGAGGGTTTCGGTCTCGTGTGGGGAGCGCCATTCGGTGGGTGGCAGGAAGCCGACGGTGCAGGCGGCGGGGGCGGACATGTTGCCGAAGCGGAAGGTGCCGAGGCCGAGGCCGGAGGCGTTCTTGCTCGGCTGCACGGTCTGGATCATGGAGATCGAGGGCGGCAGCAGGACGAGCAGCTGTTCCAGCCCGGCGTGGTAGGTGACGGCGAGCCGGCCGACGCTGATCAGGTTGGCCAACAGCACCGGCAGGGTGAGTTCGACGGATTCGAACAGCCTGGTCGCCTCGGTGGCGAAGCCGGGGCCTTCGCGCAGGACGGCGCGCAGCTGCGGGTCGTCGGCGACGAGCTGTCCGGTGACACCCGCCAGGCTGCGGGTCCACAGTTCGATGGCGTCGAGGCTGCGGGCCTGGGAGTCCAGCAGCGGCACGGCGTCCTGGACGAAGGTACGGGCCGCGACGCCGGAACTTTCGAGTTCGCCGGCGAGGGCGCGGGCGGAGGCCAGCAGCGAGTCCAGGTCGTGGCCGGACGAGCCGAGGCCGGTGGCCAGTTCGCCGAGCAGGTCGTGCATGCGCTCGGTGGGGACCGCGCCGACCATGGCGCTGAGGCTGTCGAGCATGGGACCGACCGGCTGCGGAACCTCGGTGTCGCGCACCGGGATCACCGCGCCGTCACGCAGGTACGGACCCTCGTCGGTGCGCGGGCGCAGCTCCACGTACTGCTCGCCCACGGCGGAGACGCTGCGGACCAGGGCCTCGAGATCGGCGGGGATGGGGTGCCCGGCGTCGAGGGTGAGAGTGGCGCGCACACCGTCGTCGGTGAGGTCGACGGCGGTGACCTTGCCGACCTCGACGCCGCGATAGGTGACATTGCCGAAGCGGTAGAGCCCGCCGGTCTCGGGCAGGTCCAGGTAGACGGTGACGGCGCCGACGCCGAGCAGGTGCGGCAGCTTCATGTAGACGGTGCCCATGACGGTCAGGCCGATCACCGACAGCACGGCGAAGACGATGAGCTGGGCGCGGACGAATCGGGTGAGCAGCATCAGCGACCTCCTGGCTCCTGCGGCGGCACGCCGACGCCGAGCGGATCCGAGGTCTGCTTGGCGTAGCCGGGGTCGCCGACGGCGGCTTGGACGACCGCGTTCGGGTCGGCCCACGGAGTGCCCTGGAGCAGTTCGCGTCGCAGGCGCGGGATGGTGAGGTCGACGGTGGCGTGCAGGTTGATGTAGTCGCCGCGGACGGCGCGGTCGATCACCTGCTGGCCGTAGGGGTAGACGGTGGCATAGGCAAGGCCCGCGTCGAGCAACGGGCCCACGTCGGCGACGGCTTTCAGGGTGGGTTCGAGGTTGCGCAGGTCGGCGAGCAGGTCGGCGTTGATCTCGGTGACCACCCCGGTGGCGGTCTCGCTGAACGCCCGAAGGCGGTCGAGGGCGTGGGTGAGGGCGGGGCGTTCGGCGAGCAGCAGGTCGAGGGTGGGCGGGAGCATGTCCAGTGCGCGGGTGAGGGTGTCGGTACGGCCGGCGAAGGTCTCCCCCAGCCTGGTCATGGCCTCGACGGCGGCGAGGATGTCGGCACGCTGCTCGGCGAGCACGGCCATGAACCCGTCGAGGCGGGTCAGCAGGGCCGCCACCCGGTCCTGCCGGTGGTCGAGGGCGTTGTTCAGTTCGGCGACGATGTCGCCGAGTTGTCCGAGCCCGCCGCCGTTGACGACCACCGAGAGCGAGGCGAGGGTCTGTTCGGTGGACGGGTAGGTGGAGGCGCGCTCGCGCGGCAGCCGCGCGCCGGATTCCAGTCGCCCCCGCGGCTTCTCGCCCTCGGGGGTGTTCAGCGCGAGGTGGGTGGAGCCGAGCAGGCTGGTCTGGCCGATGGTGGCGACCACGTTGGCCGGGACGGTGGTCTCGGGGCGCACGGCCGCCTCGACGACGGCGTGCCAGCCGTCGAGGGTGATGGCGCGGACGCTGCCGACCACCACGTCGTCGACCATGACCGGCGAATTCGGGGTCAGGGTGCCGACATTCGCGATCTCGACGGAGATGACCGTGGCGTCGGCGCCGCGAGCCTCCGCGCCGGGCAGGGGCACCGAGTTCACCCCGTGGGCGCCGCAGCCGGTGGCGGTGAGCAGGCAGGCGGCGACGGCTGCGCGGCGGAGGCGGACGCGGTGGCCGGGGGACGGGGATCGCGGCATGTCAGCGCCTTCCGCCGAAGAGGATCGCGGTCAGGTCGAGCGGGGGTGGCGGGGCCTGCTCGGCGGGGGCCACCACCCGAGGGACCAGGTGCGGCTCGGTGTAGAGCACCCTCTCCGGGCGCGGGGTGGGACCGAGCACCGGGTTGACCGAGACCGGCAGGTAGTTGAAGCTCAGCAGCGGCAGGACCGGGCCGAGATAGTCGCGACAGGTCTGGGCGGACTGCGCGGAGGACTGCTTGCCCACGGCTTCGATGGCAGAGCAGATGAACTGCACCGGGTTCGAGAAGTTGTTGAGGACGAAAACGCCTGCCTCGGTGCCGGATTCGGGGTTGTAGATGTTGTAGAAATTGGCCATGCTCGTCGGGAAGACGTGCAGGAGCTGTTCGAGATCGTCCCGATTGTCGACCAGGTTCTGGGTGAGGTTCACCAGCCTGCCCACCTGTTCGCTCGCCCGGTCGCGATTGTCGGCGACGAAGCGCCGCACCTCGGTGACGGCGAGGGAGAGCTGGTGCAGGGCCGCGTCCAGATCGGAGCGGCTGCCGTCGAGGACGCTGGTGAGGGTGGCCAGGCGGTCCTGGAATTCCACGATCTGCACATTGCTGTCCCGCAGGGTGGTGACGAACTGTTGCAGGGCGGCGATGGTGGTGACGATGTCGCCGCTGCCGTCGGCGAGGATGCGGCCGACGCCGCTGAGCTGACGCAGGGTTTCGCGCAGCGCGCCGCCGTTGCCGTCCATGGCCGCGGCGGCGCTGTCGATGAACCGGCCGAGCGAGCTGGACGACATGTCCCCGTCCGGGCCGAGCGCCGCCGACAGCCTGGTCAGCTGCGTCTTCACCTCGTCCCATTCGACCGGCACCGCGGTGCGTTCCAGCGGGATGGTGGCGCCGTCGGGCAGAGTGGGGCCGTCGCCGCGATAGGCGGGGGTGAGCTGCACGTAGCGGGAGTCCACCAGGCTCTGGGCGACGATGACGGCCTGCGCGTCGGCGGGTATCCCGAGATCGCGGTCGATCTCGAGGGTCATCTCGACGGTGGTGCCGCGCGGCTCGATGGCGGTCACGACCCCGACCGCCACCCCGGACACGCGCACGTCGTCGCCGGGATAGATGGCGGTGGCGGTGGTGAACACCGCGTGCAGGGTCCTCGGGCCGAAGGCGGCCCGCCAGCCCGCCGTGCCCGCCGCGGCGAGAGCGGCGATCAGGGCGAGGGCGGCGGCGCGGCGCACAATCGTGGCGCGGTTCATCGCGGCGGCTCCTGAAGGGGGTTCGGCACGCCGAAGGCCTGGTCGATGAACGGCTGGATGAGGTCGCCGGGGATGAGATTGGCGACGAAGGCGTTGTAGAACGGGCCGCCGGAGACCGCCTCGCCCTGGGTCATGGCCACTTTCGCCAGCCCGGGCAGGGCGGCGGCGATGTTGTCGCGGTTGTCCTCCAGCATGGCGACCACCGAGTTCAGCCGGTCCAGGGTCGGGGCGAGCTCGGCCTCGTTGTCGGCGACCAGGGCGCGCAGCTGTTCGGCCACGGCGGCGGTGCCCGCGAGCAGGTCGACGATGGCCTGGCGGCGGGCGACGAGGGTCTGCAACAGCGCGTTGGCGTCCAGGATGAGGGTGTTCAGCTGAGCGGCGCTCTCGGCGAGGATGCCGCTGACGTCGGCGGTGGCCGTCAGCAGGGCGCGCAGGGTCTCGTCGCGGCTGTTGATCGTGCGTGACAGCTCGGTGAGGCCGTCGAAGGCGGGGCCGAGCTGCGGGGCGACCCGGTCCAGGGTGGTGGCCAGGGTGTCCAGGGCGGTGTCGAGGGCGGCGGTGTCGGTCTCGCCGACAGTGGCGGCCAGCTCGCCCACGGCGTCGGTGAGCGAGTAGGGCGAGGAGGTGCGCTCGATCGGGATCACCTCGCCCGGACGCAGCGTGCCCGGCCCGGCAGGGGCCAGGGTCAGCACCCGTCTGCCCAGCAGCGAGCCGGTTTTGATGTGGGCGGAGGTGCCACCGCCGAGGGTGATCCGGTCGCGGACCCGGAAGTCGACGCGAGCGTCGCCGTGGTCCAGGCTCAGCCGGGTGACGGTGCCGACGGTGACCCCGGACAGGACCACCTCGTCGCCGACGCCGAGCCCGCCCGCCTCGGCGAAGACGGCGGTATAGCGCACGGTGGTGCTCCAGGCGATGAACTGCTCGGCCTGCAGGCCGAGGGCGATCACGCACACCACCAGGACGACGCCGGTCACGCCGTGGCGGGTCAGGTGGGCGCCGCGGTAGCGCGTCAGGCTCATGGGCTGCACCGTCCCGTCGTCTGCTCGATGGCGGGCAGTACCAGCACCTCGCCACCGGGGTCGTTGACCCGCACGGTGATGGCGCAGATGTAGTACTGGATGAAGTTGCCGTAGGCGCCGGTGCGGACCAGTTTGCGGAAGTTCTCCGGTGCGCGGCCGAGGGCGTCGTCGAGCACCTGTTTGTCGGAGTCGAGCAGCGGTGCGAGCCTGGCCAGTTCGTCGATCGTGCCCGCGAGCGGCGGACGGGCGTCGATGAGCAGGTCCGCCACGCTCGCGGTCGCCCGATCGATGGCCTCGATGGCGGCGCCGAGCGGCTCGCGTTCGGCGCTCAGTTCGCCCACCAGCCGTTGCAGGCGTTCGACGGTGGCGGTGAATTGCTCGCCCTCGGCGTTCAGGGTGTCCATGACGACGCGCAGATGGTCGAGCAGGCGCGCGACGAGGTCGTTCTTCTCGGCGAGGGCGGTGGTGAAGGTGGCGGTGCGCGCGGTGAGCGAGCCGAGGGTGTCCTGTCTGCCCTGCACGATCTCCAGCAGTGACCAGGTGAGGGCGTTGACCTGCTGCGCGTTCAAGCCCTGGATCACCGGTTTCAGGCCGCCGATGAGCAGGTCGAGATCCAG
>Ga0079224_100010594_pt1 | contig 12658 bp, 13 predicted proteins | sample Stecom2015_FD_80414 | JGI IMG/M metagenome (GOLD analysis project Ga0079224, IMG submission 80414) | Agricultural soil microbial communities from Utah to study Nitrogen management - Steer compost 2015 | ecosystem: Environmental > Terrestrial > Soil > Agricultural land | place: USA: Utah...
CGCGCGGCCGGTGCGCCGTCGAGCGGCGTGACGACGGTGAGCTTGCCTTGGTCGACCGTCACGTCGAGACCGACGCCGCTGTAGTTGCCGGTCGTGCTGATCAGGATCTCGTCGTATTGGTCCGGGTCGAGATAACGGGAGTGCTGGTCGAGCTCGGCGACCACGCCGCGGATCGCGGCTTCGATCAGCTTGCGGTCGTCGACGCGATCGACGTACTCGCGTTTCACGCGGTCGATGACTTCCGCGAGGAGCCGCACGTATTCGTCCGGCGTCTGCTCCGCGGCTGCAGCCGCGCGTCTCGCCTCGAAAGCCGTCAGCACGTTGCCGCCGAGGGACACCGTGAGACCGAGCACGGTGCCGACGACCAGCACGAGAATACTGCGGACTTTCAGCGACATTCGCGTAGCGAAGCTCCCCCAAGCCGACCGATTCACCTTAGCACAAGCGTCGAAAGCGCGGGAATCCAGGCCGTTCCGGCATTATGTCCGCCGCTCAACGCCGTTCGGGGCTTCCCGCAATCCATTGATGCGGGTTCACCGGCTCGCCGTTCTGGCGAATCTCGAAATAGAGCGCCGGCGCGGCCTGCCCGCCGCTGTCGCCGACCTGGCCGACCGGCTCGCCGGGCGTGACCCAGTCGCCGGCTTCCTTCAGCAGCACGTCGTTGTGGCCGTAGAGCGTCATGAAGCCGTCCCCGTGATCGACGATCACGAGCAGGCCGAGACCCGCGAGCCACTCGGCGAAGGCCACTCGGCCGTGGTAGATCGCCCGAACCGGGGTGCCGCGCTCGGTCTCGAGCAGCACGCCGTTCCAGCGCAGCGGCCCCCCGTTTCGCGGCCGCCCGTAGTCGCCGACGATACGGCCCTGGACGGGCCACGGCAGCTTGCCCTTCAGCCGCGGAAACGGCTCGTCGGCGGTGACCGGAAAGTTCGCGAGCGCCTCGTTGAGCCCGGCGATCAGCTCCTCGAGGCGGGCCTCCTCGGCCCGCAGCCGCTCGATCTGCCCGCCCGCGCTCGCGATCTCGGCCGCGGCGGCTGCGAGCACCGCTTGCCGCTCCGCCCGCGCCGCCTCGCGCGCGGCCAGCTCCGCGGCCTGCCGCTCCTCGAGCTGCGCGAGCCGCTCGGCGAGCGCACGGCTTTCGGCCTCGAGCGCGGCGAGCGTCTCGAGCTCGGCCGCGACCCGGCCGATTCGCGCGCTGCGCTCCCGGTTCAGGTAGTCGTAGTACACGATCATCCGGCCGAGCGACGCCGGAGAGTCCTGCGACAGCAGCAGCTTCACCGCCTCGGCACGGCCGGCCATGTAGGTCATCCGCAGCTGCTCGGCGAGCGCAGCGCGCTCATCGCCGAGCCGTGCTTCGACGCGCGCGGTCTCCGCCGCGAGCTCGCGCTGCCGGGCGGCGGCCGCGGCACGCTCGCCGCGAACGCGCTCGAGCTCGGCCGCCGTGCGGGCGAGCGCCTGCTCGACCTCTCGCAGCGCCCGGGTCTCGCGTTCCTGCTCGGCGTGGCGGCGCTTCAGCCGCGCCTCGAGCGCCGCGATCTCCTGCCGGACCGCGGCGAGCGCACGCTGCTCGTCGCGCTGGGCCGAAGTCGGCGCGGCGACGCCCGCCAGGGCCGCGAGGACGCACGCGGCCGCGAGCCAATGACGGCGAAGTCCCCTCATCGCGAGCGGAGTCTAGTGCGTTCCCGCGGCGTTGGCATCCGGCCGCGCGCGTTCCCGCTGCTATACTTCCGCCCTTTGCCGTCCCTGCGAGCACGACGTGAATGGGCCAGCTGGCCGAGTTCATCACCAATCATCCGTGGCTGATGCTGGGCCTCGTGGCGTCCTGGATCGCCGTGATGGTCTACGAGATCCGGCTCAAGAGCCGCGGCACGACGGAGATCGGCGCAGCCGATGCCGTCCGGCTGATCAACAAGGGCGCCGCCGTGATCGACGTGCGCGAGCCTGCGGCGTTCGCCGAAGGGCACATCGTCGGCGCCAAGAACGTGCCGCTCGCTCAGATCGAGGCCGGCGGCGAGGTCGCGAAGAAGAAGAATAAGGTGTTGATCACCGTGTGCGATCGAGGCACCACGTCGAGCAAGGCCGCGCGCGTGCTGCGGGCGGCCGGATACGAATCGGTCTTCAGCCTCCGCGGCGGCCTCGCCGGGTGGCGGGCCGAGAACCTGCCGGTGGTGAAATGAGCGCGCCCGTCGTCGTCTACTCCTCGCCTTTCTGCGGCTACTGCGCTGCGGCAAAGCGGTTGCTCGCGAAGAAGGGCGTGCAGTTCACCGAGATCGACGTGATCGCGGAGCCCGAGCGCCGCGCGGAAATGATCGAACGCAGCGGCCGGCGCACCGTGCCGCAAATCTTCATCGGCACTCGCCACGTAGGCGGCTGCGACGACCTGCACGCGCTCGACGAGCGCGGCGAGCTCGATGCGCTGCTCGCCGAGGCCGCCGCCCTTTAACGGAACCCTGAGCAGGAAACGACAGATGGCAGACGAAAGAAGCGATCCGCAAGCGCAGCCGCAGGCACAGGCCGGAGCAAAGCAGCTCGCGCTGCAGAAGGTTTACGTGAAGGACTTGTCGTTCGAGTCGCCGAAAGCGCCCGGGGTGTTCACGCTGAACGCGGCGCCGCAGACGCAGCTGAACATTCGCTCGAGCGCGCAGCAGATCGCGCCGAACGTCGAGGAGGTCACGCTGACGCTGACGGTCGAGGCGAAGGACAAGGACTCGACGCTGTTCCTGGTCGAGCTCGCGCAAGCGGGCATTTTCCTGATCCAGGGCTACACGCCCGAGGAGCGCGCGTTTCTCGTCGGCAGCTTCTGCCCGAACACGCTGTATCCGTTCGCGCGCGAAGCGATCGCCGACGTGATCGGCAAGGGCGGCTTCCCGCCGCTCCTGCTCCAGCCGATCAACTTCGACGCGCTGTACGCGCAAGCGCAACGGCAGCGCTCGGCGGAGCCGAACGGCCAGCCGACGAACGGCGAGCCGCAGGTGCAGCCGGCCGGCGGGGGAGAGAATTAGCGGCAGCCGCATCGCCGTTCTCGGCGCGGGCTCGTGGGGAACGGCGCTCGCGATTCAGCTCACGCGCGCGGGCCACGTCGTCACGCTCTGGGGGCGCGACCGCGCGCAGCTCGAGGAGATGGCCCGCGAGCGGCGCAACCGCCGCTATCTCCCCGGTGTCGCGCTGCCGCCAGGCGTCGAGGTCGAGCCCGATCTCGCCGCGGCCGCGGCGGACGCGGACGACGTGCTGGTCGCGGTGCCGAGCCAGGCGTTCCGCGAGACGCTGATCGCGCTCGCGCCGGCCCGGCCGCGCCGCGTAGCGTGGGCGACGAAAGGGTTCGAGCTCGCGACCGGGCTGCTGCCGCACCAGGTCGTTGGAGAGATCCTGCCCGCCGGCGTGCCGACCGCGGTGCTGTCCGGGCCGACGTTCGCTGCCGAGGTCGCCAAGGGGCTGCCGAGCGCGATGACGATCGCGTCCGCCGACGCCGACTATGCGCGGCGCCTCGCCGAGACCTTCAGCACCGATACGTTCCGCGCCTACACGTCGAGCGACATCGTCGGCGTCGAGGTCGGCGGCGCGACGAAGAACGTCTACGCGATCGGCGCGGGCCTGTCGGACGGGCTCGGCTACGGAGCGAACACGCGTATCGCGCTCGTGACGCGTGGGCTCGCGGAGATGACGCGGCTCGGCGTCGCGCTCGGCGCGGACCGGCGGACGTTCATGGGGCTCGCGGGGATCGGCGATCTCGTGCTGACGTGCACCGACGACCAGTCGCGAAACCGCAGGTTCGGGCTCGCGCTCGCGCGCGGGCTCGGCGCGGCCGCGGCGCTCGCCGAGATCGGGCAGGTCGTCGAGGGGTACTACGGGGCGCGCGCGGTGCACGCGGTCGCGGCGAAGCTGTCGGTCGCGATGCCGATCGTCGAGCAGATCTACCGCGTGCTCTACGAAGGCGCGAGCCCGGCCGACTCCGTGCTCGCGCTGATGCGCCGGCCGATCGGCTCCGAAGCCAACTGATACGGGCCATCCTCCGTTTTCGCTTCGCCGCCTCGCCTCGCCGGTAGGAGCGGCTGCCCAGCCGCGATCGCCTGCGTCGTGCCGATCGACCGCGTTACGGCGCGGACGCCCCGCACCGAAGATCGCGGCTGACAGCCGCTCCTACCTCGCGCCGGCGAAGCCGGATTGGCGCCAGGCCTCGTACAGCGCGACGGCGGCGGCGTTCGAGAGGTTGAGGCTGCGGTTGCCGGGCCGCAGCGGCAGCCGCAGCAGCCGCTCCGGCGGCAGCCGCGCGAGCACGGCCTGCGGCAGCCCGCGGGTCTCCGGGCCGAGCAGGAACGCGTCGCCGGCCGCGAAGCGCTCGTCGTAGAGCGAGCGGGTCGCGCGCGTCGTCAGCGCAAACACCCGCGCCCCCGCGAGTCGCGCGAGGCACGCATCCAGATCCGCGTGCTGCTCGATCGTCGCGAGCTCGTGATAGTCGAGCCCGGCCCGGCGCAGCCGCGCCTCCTCCATCGCGAACCCGAGCGGATGCACCAGGTGCAACGTCGCGCCGACGTTCGCGCAGAGCCGGATCACGTTGCCGGTGTTCGGTGGGATTTCCGGCTGGTAGAGGATCAAATGGAACATATATGCTTGCGCGCTGTCCTCCGACGCCGTCATCGATCCCCGGCTTTCGCTCGACTTCTGCGGGCTGTCGCTCGCCGCTCCGATCGTGCTCCTGTCCGGGTGCGTCGGCTTCGGCGAAGAGTACACGCGTGTCGCGGGTTTCTCGAACCGGGACGTCGGCGCGATCGTGCTGAAGGGCACGACGCTCGCGCCGCGGCTCGGCAACCCGCCGCATCGCGTCTGGGAGACGCCGGCCGGCATGCTGAACGCGATCGGGCTGCAGAACCCGGGCGTCGACCACGTCGTGCGGCACATTCTGCCGACGCTCGACTTCAGCGAGACGCGGTTCATCGCGAACGTCTGCGGCTCGACGATCGAGGAGTACGCGGAGGTCGCGCGGCGCTTCGACGATTCGCCGATCGACGCGATGGAGATCAACATCTCCTGCCCGAACGTGAAGGAAGGGGGGGTCGCGTTCGGCAACTATCCGGACATGTCCGCGCGCGTCGTCGCGGCATGCCGCGCGGTCACGAAGAAGCCTCTGATCACGAAGCTGTCGCCGAACCAGACCGACATCGCCGCGAACGCGCGCGCGTGCATCGACGCGGGCACCGATGCGTTCGCCGTGATCAACACGCTGATGGGCATGGCGATCGATGTCGAGAGCCGCAGGCCTATCATCGGCAACGTTCAAGGCGGGCTTTCCGGGCCGGCGATCCGACCGGTCGCGCTGCTCAAGGTGCATCAGGTTTACCAGGAGGCGCGCCGCCACCGCATTCCGATCATCGGGCAGGGAGGAATCGAGACGGCGAGCGACGCGCTCGAGTTCCTGATCGCGGGCTCGACCGCCGTCGGCGTCGGCACCGCGCTCTTCTACGATCCGCTCGTCGTGCGCAAGATCAATGCAGGCATCGCCGAGTACCTCGACCGACACGGCATCGATTCGCTTGCCGAGCTAACGGGCAGCATCGACCTCGGGTCCAAAGTCAGCGTGTCGGCCAGCGGCTGACGCTCGCTTGCGCACCGCCCGACTCTCGGTGTATCAGAGAGACGTCGCGACGCCGTCGCATCCGGAACGCCTCGTGCAAAGCCGCATTCATCCGCTCGCCTCGGTCGATCAGCGCGCCGAGATCGCAGCCGACGTCGAGATCGGCCCATACACCGTCATCGAGGGCGAGGTCACGATCGGTCCCGGCACGATCGTCGAGTCGCACGCGCGGATCGGCAGCCGCTTCGGCCGCGTGACGATCGGGTCCGGCAACCGGATACAGGCGGGCGCGGTGCTCGGCGGCCCGCCGCAGGATCTTTCCTACGAGGGCGGCTACACGGAGCTCGTGATCGGCGACGGCAATCGCATCGGCGAGTACGTCAGCGTGAACTTGGGCTCCGCCAAAGGCGGCGGCGTCACGCGCATCGGCAATCGGTGCTTCATCATGGCTTACGTCCACATCGGCCACGACTGTCAGCTCGACGATCACGTCATCATCACTAACGCGACGCAGCTCGCCGGGCACGTGACGGTCGAATCGCACGCGCTGTTGAGCGGGCTCGCCGGCGTCACGCAGTTCACGCGGCTCGGCGCCTACTCGTTCCTGGTTGCCGGCTCTTTTGCGAACAAGGACGTCCCGCCGTTTACGATCGCCGAGGGCCATTGGGCGACGCCGCGCGCGTGCAATCGGGTCGGCTTGAAGCGGGCCGGGTTCGACCAGGCCGAGAGGCGCAACATCGAGCGCGCCGTGCGGCTGCTGCTCGACCGTGCGCTGACGGTCGAGGAAGCGGCCGCGCGAATCGAGGCGGAGTGCGCGCCGAGCGCGCAGATCGAGCATCTCCTCCGGTTCTTGCGCACGTCCGAGCGCGGAGTCGCGCGGCGGTGACGGCGCTACGGACAGCGGTGGTCGGCGCCGGCTACCTCGGACGCTTCCACGCGGAGAAGCATCGGGCGCTCGAGGACGTCGCGCTCGTCGGCGTCTGCGACATCGATCCGGAGCGCGGGCGCGCCGTCGCCGAAGCGGTCGGCACGCGCTACTTCGCCGATCACCGGGAGCTGATCGGGCTCGTCGACGCGGTCACGATCGCGGCGAGCACCTCCGCACATTTCGAGCTCGCGAAGTGCTTCCTCGAGAACGACGTGCACGTGCTCGTCGAGAAGCCGATCACGCGGACGAGCGCGGAGGCGCTCGAGCTCGCGGAGCTCGCGGAAGAACGCGGGCTGAAGCTGCAGGTCGGGCACGTCGAGCGGTTCAACCCGGCGCTGGTCGCGGCGCGCGAGAGCCTGAGCGACGTCCGCTTCGTCGAGTGCCATCGGCTCGCGCCGTTCAAGCCCCGCGGCGCCGACGTGAACGTGGTGCTCGATCTGATGATTCACGATCTGGACGTGATCCTGTCGCTTCTTTCGTCGGCGCCGGTCGAGGTCAGCGCGATCGGCACGGCCGTGCTGACGGACACCGTGGACATCGCGAACGCGCGCATCACGTTCGCGAACGGCGCAACCGCGAACGTGACCGCGTCGCGAGTCTCGACGAGCGAGCAGCGGCGCTTTCGCGTGTTCCAGCCGCGGCTGTACGTCTCGATGGATTTCGGCCGGAACGAGCTGCGGCGCGTGCGGAGCCGCGGCGCGGGCGAGCCGCTCGAGGAGGAGCGGATCGACCTCCAGAAGACGGACGCGCTGCTCGCGGAGACGCGCGCCTTCGTCGACGCGGTGCGAAACGATGCGCCGTGCCCGGTCACCGGCCGCGACGGCGTCGCGGCCCTCGAGCTCGCCGAAGCCGTGATCGCCGACATCGAGCGCCGCGCCGGCGGCCCGCTCGCCTGGGTATGACCCGCGCGGCAGGAGCGGCCTCCGCGCCGCGATTCTTTGGCGCGGTTGGCACCGTCGTGCCAATCGACCGCGCGGAGGGCGCTCCTAGGCGGCGCCGCTAGACGCGGCCTTCGAGGCCGAGCTCCTTGATCTTGCGGGTCAGCGTGTTGCGGCCCCAGCCGAGCAGCTTCGCCGCCTCGAGCCGCTTGCCGCGCGCGCGGCGCAGCGCGGTCACGATCAGCGTTCGCTCGAACGCCGGCAACGCATCCGCGAGCAGCGGCGTCCCGCCGCCCGCGAGCTGCCCTTCCGCCCAGCTCGCGAGCCCCGTCGTCCAGTCCGCGCCCGGCTCCGGCGCGAACCCGCCGAGCTCCGGCGGCAGATCCTGCACGACGACCTCGCGGCCGGCCGCGGTCACGGTCAAGCGCCGGCAAACGTTCACGAGCTCGCGCACGTTGCCGGGCCAGTCGTACTTCAGCAGCACGTCCGCGGCCTCGGGGCTCAACGTCTTCGCCGCGACCCCGAGCTCCGACGCCGCCTGCTCGAGGTAGAAGCGCGTGAGCTCGGGGATGTCCTCGCGGCGCTGCCGGAGCGCCGGCACCTCGATCCGCATCACGTTCAGCCGGTGGTACAGATCCTCGCGGAAGCGGCCTTCGCGAACCGCCTGGCCGAGATCCTGATGCGTCGCCGCGATCACTCGCACGTCGACCTTGATCGGCGTCTGGCCGCCGACCCGGAAGAACTCGCTCTCGGCGAGCACTCGTAACAGCCGCGTCTGCAGCGCGACCGACATGTCGCCGATCTCGTCGAGGAACAGCGTGCCGCCGTCCGCCTGCTCGAAACGGCCGATGCGCCGCTCGGTCGCGCCGGTGAACGCGCCCTTCTCGTGGCCGAAGAGCTCGGACTCGAGCAGCTCCGCGGCGATCGCCGACGTGTTCAGGGCGATGAACGGCTCGCGCGCGCGGGGCGAGTTGTCGTGCAGCGCCCTCGCGACGAGCTCCTTGCCGGTGCCGGACTCGCCCGTGATCAGCACGGTCATGCTCGAGCGCGACAGCCGGCCGATCGCCTTGAACACCTCCTGCATCGCCGGCGCGTGACCGATGATCCGCGGCGGCTGCTTCGCCTCGCTCTGCCGGCCGTCGCCGGAGCCGCGCTGGCGTGCGGCGCGGGACACGAGCTCGATCGCCTCGTCGATGTCGAACGGCTTCGGCAGGTACTCGAACGCGCCGCCCTGGTAGGCGGCGACCGCGCTCTCGAGATCCGAGTGCGCCGTGATCACGATCACCGGCAGATTCGGGTCCGTCGCCGCGAGCCGTTCCATCAGCTCGAGGCCGCTCATGTCCGGCATGCGGATGTCGGTGATCAGCACGTCCGGGCGCTGCCGCTCGAGCGCGGCGAAGAACGCGCGGCCCTCATCGAAGCCGCGCGGAATCATCTGCGCCTGCTTCAGCGCCTGCTCGAGCACCCAACGCACGGATTCGTCATCGTCGACGACCCAGACGCTCAACCCCGGCGTCGCCATCAAGAGGCCTCCTCGTTGCCGTTCCCCGCGACCGGCAGCCGCAGCTGAAACACGGTCCGCCCGGGCTCGCTCATGAACTCGATCAGCCCGCCGTTGCGCGTGACGAGATCCTGGGCGATCGTGAGCCCGAGCCCGGTGCCGGTCGTCCGGCCGGTCACTAGGGGATAAAAAATCGTGTCCTTGAGCTCGTCGGGAATGCCCGGACCGTCGTCCTCGACCTCGAGCGACAGCACGAGCCGGTGCTTCTCGCCGCCGAGCACGAAGTTCGACAGCGCCCGCGTCCGGAACGTGATCCGGCCGCGCTCGCCGATCGCCTGCAGGGCGTTGCGCGCGAGATTCAGATACGCCTGAATCATCTGATTGCGGTCCGCGCTCGCGGCCGGCAGGCTCGGATCGTAGTCGCGAACGATCTCCACGGCAGCCGGCTTCTCGGCCTCGATCAGCTGCGCCACGTGCTCGGTGACGCGATGCACGTTCAGCGTCTCGAGCTGCGGCGCGGAGCCCGCCCGCAAGATGCCGTCGACGAGCGACGCGAGACGATCGGCCTCCTCGATGATCACGCGCGTATAGGCCTTCAGCTCCGGCTCCGGAAGCTGCCGCTCGAGGAGCTGCGCCGCGCCGCGCAACCCGCCGAGCGGGTTCTTCACCTCGTGGGCGAGCTGCCGGATGATCCGCCGCGACAGCCGCTGCTGCGCGAGCAGGGTGGCCTCGCGGCGCATCTTCCGATCGCGCTCCGTGTCGAGCAGCTCGAGCAGCAGGCCGGGCTCGCGCTCGAGCGGCGTCGCACGACAGTCGAGGATCAGCTCGCGCTCGCCGACGCGGGCCGCGAGCTCACGCAGCCCGAACGTGAGCCCGGTCTCGAGCGCGCGCCGGCAAAGCGCGAGCAGCTCGCGCGCCGGCGTCACGAGCTCCGCGATCGGCCTGCCGATCACGCGCCGCGCGCTCGTCCCGAGCAGCGCCTCGGCCGCGGCATTCAGAAAGGTGATGTCGAGCTCGCCGTCGAGCACGACGACCGCGGTGGTCAGACTCTGGAGAATGTTGCCGCTGTCGGGGGCGCGGCGTGCTCGGCCGAGCGGGCTGCTGCCCGGCCCGCGAGCGCTCAGCCGGCGTTCGGCACTCGGCGCGGCGGAGCGTTCGGGTTGTTCGGATTCAGGATGCTCGTTTGCTGCACCATGAAGGTGACCGGCAACGAGCGCAGCACGATCTCGCCACGTGCATCGAGAATCGCGGCCTGCAGCGTGTGCACTCCGCGAAACACCTCGGGGACCGTGACCTGGAGCGACGTCGTGTTCAGATACCGCCGCTCCCCGTCGATCAAGATGTCGATCACGTGACCCGCCTCGAGCTGCGGCTCGAGCCTGAGCTCGACCTCCAGCGTGCCGCCGATGTTCCAGAGCGTCTGCTGCTCGGTCGGGCTCGTGACGAGGAACAGGCGATAGGAGTGGCCGCGCTCCGGCTGCACCTGCGGCGCGGTCGCCGCGCCTGCTCGGGGGATGGCCTGCGGCGCGGGCGCCGGGGCCGCGGGCCGCGGCTCCGGCAGATCGATCCGGCGCGCGCCCGGGACCGGAGTGTCGGAGTAGTGCGTGACGCCGTTCTCGTCCACCCACGTCCAGACGGTCGCGCCGCTCGCGCCGAGCGTCCAGAGAGATACCAAGATCAGCCACTTACGCACGCTCCAAGCTTAGCGCCGCAGGAGGACTTCCGCCAACGGCGGCGGCGGGATTCTGCGAACCCCGCCGCACTTTCGCCTTTACAGAACGTCTCCGCGGGCCTACAGGCTGTAGTACATGTCGAACTCGACCGGGTGCGTGGTCATCTGCAGCCGCGTGATCTCCGCCTGCTTCAGCTGGATGTAGCCGTCGATCAGCGAGTCGCTGAACACCCCGCCCGCCTTCAGGAATGCACGGTCCTTGTCGAGCGCCTCGAGCGCCTGCTGCAGGCTGAAGCAGACCGTCGGAATGTTCCGCTCTTCCTCAGGCGGCAGGTCGTACAGGTCCTTGTCCGAGGGCTCGCCCGGGTGGAGCTTGTTCTGGATGCCGTCGAGGCCGGCCATCATCATCGCCGCGAACGCGAAGTACGGGTTCGCCATGCTGTCCGGGAAGCGGACCTCGATGCGGCGCGCCTTCGGGTTCGACACGTACGGGATACGGATCGAGGCCGAGCGGTTCCGCGCGGAGTACGCGAGCAGCGTCGGCGCTTCGAAGCCCTTCACGAGGCGCTTGTAGCTGTTCGTCGACGGGTTCGTGAACGCGTTCAACGCATGTGCGTGCTTCAGGATACCGCCGATGTAGTAGAGCGCGGTCTCGGAGAGGCCGCCGTAGCCGTCGCCGGTGAACAGGTTCTTACCGCCCTTCGCGAGCGACTGATGGACGTGCATGCCGCTGCCGTTGTCGCCGACGAGGGGCTTCGGCATGAAGGTCGCGGTCTTGCCATAGCTGTGCGCGACGTTCTGCACGACGTACTTCAGCACCATGACCTGGTCGGCCTTGTCGACCAGCGTCCCGAACTTGATGCCGATCTCGCACTGACCGGCGGTCGCAACCTCGTGGTGGTGCACCTCGCAGACGAGGCCCATCTCCTCGAGCGCGAGACACATCGCGGAGCGGATGTCGTGCAGGGAGTCGACCGGCGGCACAGGGAAGTAGCCGCCCTTGACGCCCGGGCGGTGGCCGATGTTTCCCTCGGCGCGGACCTTGCCCGACTGCCAGTGGCCCTCGGTCGAATCGACCGCGTAGGACGCGCCGTGCATCGCGACTTCCCAGCGGACGTCGTCGAACACGAAGAACTCGTTCTCCGGCCCGAAGTACGCCTCGTCCGCGATGCCCGTCGAGCGCAGATAGGCCTCGGCACGCTTCGCGAGCGAGCGCGGGTCGCGCTCGTAGCCCTGCATCGTCGCGGGCTCGATGACGTCGCAGCGGATGTTCAGCGTCGGCTCCTCGCTGAAGACGTCGAGGACGGCCGTCGCGCAGTCGGGCATCAGGATCATGTCGGACTCGTTGATGCCCTTCCAGCCGGCGATCGACGAGCCGTCGAACATCTTGCCGTCCTCGAAGAAGCTCTCGTCGACCACGTGGCTCGGCACCGTGACGTGCTGCTCCTTGCCGCGGGTATCCGTCAGTCGTAAGTCGACGAACTTGATGCCCTTGTCCTTCATCATCTGCAAAACGTCGGCTGGCGACATGGCGGTCCTCCGATTGATCTATTTGGGTCGCGAGTCTCGTTGTAATGGCGCACTCGGCGCTGCGGCACACGCCAGCGACGGCGGTACCGTTCGAGCCCTGTCCGTGTGCACTATTTGTGCCACTTTGGGGCGTCCGCTAAGTGATTGAATGGAGAAAGGTTTGCTCGGAGTGGCGACCGGCAGACGAGAATCGATGCACTATTGTAGTGCATTTCGGCCCTGGGGCGCACGGTTTTGGTGCATCTAAGGGCGGTTACCCCCGCGAACGGGCGCGCGGACCCGCGACGCGCCGAAACCGCCCGGCTGACCTATACTTGCGCGCTTCACGTCGGCCCCCGTCACGGAGAGACCATGGAGTCCATGGACAAGATCGTGTCGCTCGCGAAGCGGCGCGGATTCGTATTCCCATCCAGCGAGATCTACGGCGGGCTGAACGGCAGCTGGGACTACGGACCGCTCGGCGTCGAGCTGAAGCGCAACATCAAGGAAGCCTGGTGGCGCGACATGGTGCTGCGGCACGACGAGACGCTGCACCATGACGCTGCACCGTCGCCGTACGCCATGGTCGGCCTCGACCCCGCGA
>Ga0079224_100010595_pt1 | contig 12658 bp, 8 predicted proteins | sample Stecom2015_FD_80414 | JGI IMG/M metagenome (GOLD analysis project Ga0079224, IMG submission 80414) | Agricultural soil microbial communities from Utah to study Nitrogen management - Steer compost 2015 | ecosystem: Environmental > Terrestrial > Soil > Agricultural land | place: USA: Utah...
CCGGCCCGGCTCCGTACGGTTACGCCTGCCAGCATCGACACTTGACACCCGTCGGCCGCGACAGGGAGACAACTTGATGAAGCTACTCCGGCGCCTCCTCATCCCGCTCGCACTCCTACTGGCGATCGCGGCCTGTGCCCGCGACCCTGGCCCACCGACCCAAGCGCTGTCGGTCAGCGAGGTGGTGGCGACCACCCAGACCTCGGTGCGCGTGACCTTCAACCAACCAGTGGGCCAAGGCGCTCACCTGGCCGCCAACTACCGCATCGCCGCCGAGGCCGGCGGGCCGCTCGACGTGATCGCGGCGTACCCCGGCGAAGCCGACAACGTCGTCATGCTGGCCACCGACAGGCAACAGGCCGGCACGTACACCCTGAAGGTCACCGGCGTCGCCCCGGTCGGGTTCGAGTCGGCGCTGATCCAGTCGGCGGCGACCTCCTTCGGCGGCAACACCAACAACGCGCCGATAGTCGCGAGCGCCATCGCGCTCAACAACACGCAGGTCCTCATCACGTTCGGCTTCCCGCCTTCGGGCCAGCGCGAGCAGATGGGCCCGAGCGCGCTCGAAGTGGCCTACTACGACATCTCCGAACCCGACCCGGTGCTCAACAAGACTCCCGATCTCACCATCGCGTCGATCGCCTACGGAGACAACAGCCGCACGACGGTCATCCTCACCACCGAACCGCAGCGCGACGTGAAGTACGAAGTGAAGGTCACGAACGTGCTCTCGAGCGCCGGTTCGAAGCTCATCGACCCGTTCAACTCGACGGTGACGTTCAGCGGCATCCCGGCAGAAGACGTCACGGCGCCCCGCGTGCTGGGCGCGACCGCGACCAGCAACACCACCGTCGTCGTCTACTTCAGCGAGCAGCTCACTCGCGAAGCGGCCAACGCCCAGCACTACGTCATCACCGACCCGGCTGGCAACGTCTTGGCGCTCGATGCGAGTGCGGCCGAGAACGTCGTGCTCAACGAGCCCGCCCGCACCCAGGTGACGCTCACGACCATGCCCATGCTGGACGAGACCGTTCAGTACACCGTCACGGTCACGGGCGTGCAGGACATGAGCGGCAACGGCATCGATGAGACAGCCAACACCGCCACGTTCAGCGGCATCTCGCGGCGCGGTCCGATCGACGGCGACGTCACGCCGCCCCGTGTCGCCAACGTCGGCTCGACAGGCAACACCACGGTCCTCGTCACCTTCACCGAACCGGTGCTGGGCGCGGGAGCCATGGAGCCCAAGCACTACCGGATCTCCGCTGACCTGCTCAACGGCTCGGAAGTGACCACCCAGGCCACGCTGGCGGTGACCAACGCCACGCTCAGCGCCGACCGCACCACGGTGGTGTTGACCACGATGTCGCAATCCGACATCCGCTACACGCTCGAGGTCGTCAACGTGACTGACCTCGCAGGCAACCAGATCGCACCGCCGGAGCGGGGAGTGAACCCCAGCGAAGTCACCTTCGCCGGTACCGCACCGGGCGGCACGCCCATCGACAGCGACGGCGACGGTCTCACCGACGAGGAAGAACAGCGCGGCTGGATCATCGAGATCACCAAGCTCAACGGCTCGGTGGAGCGGCGTGAAGTCACCTCAGACCCCGTCTCCGTCGACCTCGACGCCGACGGCCTGATGCTGAGCCGCGACACCGACCAGGACGGGATCAGTGACTACGACGAGAAGACGTACGGCACCAACCCCCGCAACGCCGACACCGACGACGACGGGTTGAGTGACTACGACGAGCTCACCTACGTCTACAGTGACCCCACCGTCCAAGACACCGACGGCGACGGTCTGGCCGACGGTCTCGAGACCAACTTCTTCATGACCTCGCCGTTGATGAACGACACGGACGGCGACCAGTTCCCCGACGGCGACGAGGTCGAGCTGCAGAACCGCCACCCCCTCATCGCCGACATGCCGAAGTTCGCCCTCGACGTGGTCGGGGACGTCAACCTCGGGCTCGACGTACGCTTCACGGCCGTCAGCGAGCGCGGCACCAGGCAACTCGAGAACATCACCAGCAACGCGACGCTGACCACCAGCGATCAGCGCACCGTGGGCTCCGAGAACACCAACGCCTCGGAGTGGTTCATCAACGCCGGCGCCGAGGTCAGCTTCGGTTACGACTCCGGCTTCACCTTCGACGCCACGGTGAAGGTAGATGGCGGCTACAAGGAGTCCACCAGCACCACCTTCAAACAGGAATCGGTGCATGCGACCCAGCAGGAACAGGCCCGCTCGCTGGCAAGCGAGGCCGAGCTCACCAACGGCGAGACGCTCACGCGTGAGGTCGTCGGTGCGAGCATGGCGGTCGCCATCAGCATCGTCAACACCAACGACATCGCCTTCACGCTCAGCAACGTCGAGATCCTCGCCAAGATGCAGGATCCCCGCGACCCGACCCGCTTCGTGCCACTGGCGACGCTGACGAGCGACACCGGCGGTGCCTTCACCGTCGGTCCGGCTCCGGCCTCGGCCGGTCCGATCCGCTTCTCGGCGGACGACCCGACCCCTGCGCTCATCGAGGCGCTGCGCGAGAACCCGCGCGGTCTGGTGTTCGAGGTCGTCTACTACGACGTCACCGACGAGTTCGGCCGGAACTTCAGCTACACCGCTCAAGACGTCAACGATCGCACCGTCACGCTGGTCATCGACTACAACGGCTACCAACCCCTCGAGATCGAGAGGGTGGCGACCCACAGCCTGTTCGATGACTTCGGCAAGCCCGTGGGCATCAGCATGCAGACTGCCCTCGAGACCATCCTCGGCCTCGAGTTCGTGCCACAAGCCGACGATGATGACCTCATCGACTGCCTCAACGTGATCACCGATCCTACCGACGACTCCTGCTCGACCGCCGACCGGACCCGCATCGCCAACAGCTACTCGACTCGCACGGTCGGCAGCGAGACCGTGCTGTGGCGCGTGCGTTCGGTGGTGAGCGACCCGGCGACGGCCTACAAGTGGTTCGCGCTGGTCGACCTGCCCAGCAACGTCGTCCGCCCGGACGACTTCAACGAGATGGTGTTGCGCTCGGGTCGCTACTTCCAGTTCATCTACGGTCAAGACGCCGACGGCGACGGCCTCAGCGCGCGCGAAGAGGCGCTCTACGGCAGCGTCGACAGCAGCATGGACTCCGACGGGGACGGCGTCAACGACGACGAAGAAGTCCGTGGCCTCTTCAGCGGCGGCGACCGCTCCAACCCCATGAACTACACACCGTGGCTGGTCCAGCTCAAGGGATCACCCGTCTACCGCACCACCGCCAGCCCCGGACGCTTCGACACCGACCTCGATGGCCTCAGCGATTGCCAGGAACTGGGCCGCTGCGCTATCGACGTCTACCTCTTCGAACAGGACGGCGGCACCACGCCCTCCAACGACACGGCGGACGACTCCCTCGTCCCCGGGCTCTACTACGACAGCGACGGGCGCCCCGCCCTCGCTCCCGGCGTAGCGCCAGCTTGGAGCTTCACCCTCCCCGCCAGCCGCATCACCGATCCGGGTCGCATGGACAGCGACTCCGACGGGCTGAGCGACTACCTCGAGGTCGTCGGCTTCGCCTACCGCGCTGTCAACAGCGCCATCGGCGCCGACCTCGTCACCATCCGACCAGGCGACAGCGCAGGCCTCCTCACCGCTACCGACCCCTTGTCCGCCGACACCGACGGTGACGGCCTCAACGACGGCGACGAAGCGCGTATCGGCACCGACGCCACCGTCAACGACCGTGACGCCGTGCTGGACAACGACGGCGACGGGCTCGTCAACGTCGAGGAAGATCAGGGCTGGACGGTCACCGTGGTCGGCAACGCCCCGTACCTGGTGACGTCGAACCGCAACAACCCCGACAGCGACGGCGACGGGCTCAGCGACATGGAAGAGCGCGATCTCGGTACCGATCCGAACAAGGCCGACACCGACGGCGACGGGCTCAGCGACCTGCAAGAGGTAATCGGAGTCAACTTCCCGCCCGACACCATCAACCCGGTGCGGTTCACCGATCCACTGAACCCCGATACCGACGGCGACGGTCGCAACGACGGCCTCGAAGCCAACGAGACGTGGGTCGTGCGCGTCATCGGCCAAGCGCCATACAGCGTGCGTTCCGACCCACTGAGCGCCGACGCCGATCTCGACGGCCTCGAAGACGGCCTCGAGGCGCTTTACGGCACCAACCCCAACCTGGCGAACGGGTGGGACACCGACGGTGACGGCATCAGCGATTACCGCGAGGTCCTCATCCCGCGCGCGGGTCTCACCAGCAACCCGCTACAGGCCGACCAGATCGTGACCATGGAGTACGCCAGCGTCACCATCTTGGGTGGCTGCCCGGTCCGCGAGATCGAAGACACCGGTGAGGGCGCCGAGGGGTTCTTCTACGTCAAGCCGTCCTTCCGCGGTCTGCTGAAACTCGAGTTCCCCGACGGTACGATCCAGAACACCGCCAACCTGGACGTCGCGTCCGAGGTCGACGAGGGACAGTCGTTCAACTTCGTCGGAAGCCAGCGGAGCTTCGTGTTGCCGCAGGGGCATACCTTCAGACCCTTCAGCGGTCCGCTCGAAGCCGGTTACATCATCGAAGGCGCCTTGGCCGAGATGCTCGGGGTGTCCGGTTACCAGAAGACCAACGACCTCGGGAACTTCTCCAAGTCCTACGACTACCCGGCCATCGCCGGCAGCTACAACCAGAAGTTCTCGGGACCTTACGAAGGCGACGACACCTACGACGCCCAGTGCGAGATCTCGATCAGCTGGATAGTGCGGGTGGTCAACTGACCTTCTGACCTACCGTCGAGCGCAAACCGCGCGGCCAGGGAACCTCGGTTCCCTGGCCGCGTTCACTAGATGACGGTCTGCAGGTAGCGCTCGACGATCAACTCGAGCGCCGGTCTCAAGCCCATGGCGCGCACGCTCTCGTTGAAGATCTCCACCTCGATGGGCCCACGGTACCCGACATCGTCGACCGCGCGCCGCAAGCGGCGCAGGTCGATGACCCCGTCCCCCATCACGCCTCTGCCGTTGAGCACGTCCACCAGGGGCACGACCCAGTCGTTGACGTGGAACGCCAGCGTCTTCTCCCCCGTCCGCGCGATGGCCTCCTCGACCTGAGGGTCCCACCACACGTGGTAGACGTCGACGACGGCACCGACCCACGGCGACGCCAACCGCCGGGCCATGTCGTTGGCCTGGTCAAGGGTCACGATCACCGAGCGGTCGGCCGCGAACATCGGATGGAGCGGCTCGATACCCAGCTTCACGCCGCGCGCCGCGGCGGCCGGCAGTATGGCGGCGATACCGTCCTCGACCATCTGCCGCGAGCCGGCCAGGTCGCGGCCCACCACCCCACCGCACACCAGCACCAGCACGTCGGCGGCGAGCTCGGCAGCCTCGTCGAGCGCCCTAAGGTTCTCGGCGATGCTGGCCGCGCGCTCTGGCGCGGTGGCGGCGGGGAAGAATCCGCCCCGACACAGGCTCGAGACTCGCAGTCCCGCCGCGCCGATGGCTCTGGCGGCCACGGCGACGGGAACCTCCGCGAACTGCTCGCGCCATGGCGCGATCCACCCGACCCCCGCCGCGGCGCAGGCATCGATGGTCTCCAACAGACCGGCCCTGACGGTAGCCGTGTTGAGGCTGAGGCGTTCGACCGCCGCGGGTACCGCGGCTCGACGCTGCGCCGACGCGGACCTCGCCGTCGGGCTCACGCCCCCAAACCGGCGAGCCGCAGCACCAGCCGCATCCGCTCGACCGCCAGTTCGGGGTCGAGGAGCATCCCCGCTTCGTCGGCCAGCACGAACAACTCGCCGAGGTGGGTGATGCTGCGGGCGCTCTCCAGGCCGGCGACCATGCGGAAGTGGTCCTGGAAGCCGTTGAGGTAGGCGAGGAACACGATGCCCGTCTTGTAGTGGTAGGTGGGCCGTATGAAGATGTGTCGCGACAGCGGCACCGTCGGCGCCAGGATCGCGTCGAACCTGGCGACGTCGCCTGCGTCCAGCGCCTGGAGTGCGGCCGAAGCGGCCGGGGCTATCGCGTCGAAGATGCCCAGCAGCGCGTCGGAGTGGACGTCACCCTCACCCTTGATGAGCGCCGGGTAGTTGAAGTCGTCACCGGTGTACATCCTCACGCCGGCAGGCAGGCGGGCGCGCAGCGCCACCTCGTGACCGGCGTCGAGCAGCGAGAGCTTGATGCCGTCGACCTTGGAGGCGTTCCGTGTGATGACGTCCAGGCACACGTCCATCGCCCCTCGCACGTCAGACGCGCCCCAGTAGCCCGCGAGGGCGGGATCGAACATCTCACCCAGCCAGTGGATGATCGCGGGTTCGCTGAGTTGCGACAGCACGCGGTCGTAGACGAAGGCGTAGTCCTCCGGGCCCCGGGCTGAGCGTGCGAGGTGGCGGCTGGCCATGATGACTGCCTTGCCGCCGCTGGCCTCGACGTGTTCGGCCTGCGCCTCGTAGGCGCCGACGATGTCAGCGAGCGGGGCCTCCGAACCCTCGGGCAGCTGGTCGGTAGCGATGCCGCAGACGATCGCGCCGCCAGTCGCGCGCGCCTCGGCACAGGCGCGCGCTATGAGCACCGTCGTCGACTCGTGATCCAGGCCCATGCCCCGCTGGGCCGTGTCCATCGCCTCGGCCACGCCCAGGCCGTACGACCACAGGTGCCGCCTGAACGCCAAGGTCGCTTCCCAGTCGATCGACTCGGGTCCTCCGTCGGGGCCCAGCGGGTCCTTGACGACGTGAGCGGCCGCGAAGGCGACGCGCGAGCGCAGGGGGTCGCTGGGTCTCGCCCAGGCCGGTGCCGCGCCGCGGGGAGCGTAGTCAGTCAGCCGACCGCCTTCGCGCGGCAGACGCAGCGTCAGGCTCATGGATGCAGCTCCTCGACGTCGACCCAGCGCCGCTCGCGCCAGGAGGTCAGCCCCAGTTCGGCCAGTTGAACCCCGCGCGCGCCCGCCAGCAGGTCCCAGGGGAACGGTTCGTCCCAGACCACGTGCCGCAGGAACTTCTCCCACTGCACCTTGAAGGCGTTGTCGAACGCGTCGTTGGTGGGAACGACGGTCCAGCCTGCACGGAAGTCGATCGAGTTGGGCGCGTCGGGGTTCCACACCGGTTTGGGCGTGGTGGCCCGCGGCTGCACGTGCACCTCGCGCAGCCCCGCGACCGCGCTGCCCAGCGTGCCGTCGACCTGGAGGGTGAGAAGGTCGTCGCGGTAGACCCGGGTGGCCCACGAGGAGTTCATCTGCGCGATCACTCCGTTCGCGAGCTCGAAGATCGCGTAGGCAGCGTCGTCGGCGTCGGCGTCGTAGCGCCTGCCCGCTTCGTCGTGCCTGACCGGCACGTGCGTCGCCCCGAGGCTGACCAGTGACTTGACGGGCCCGAAGAGGCCGCCTAACACGTACTCCCAGTGGGCGAACATGTCGAGCATGATCCCTCCCCCGTCGGCGGCTCGGTAGTTCCACGATGGCCGCTGCGCCGGCTGCCAGTCGCCTTCGAAGACCCAGTACCCGAACTCACCCCGCACCGCCAGGACCTCACCGAAGAACCCGCTGTGCAGCAGTCGCGCCAGCTTGAGCAGCCCGGGCAGGAACAGCTTGTCCTGCACCACGCCGTTCTTGACCCCCGCCGCCGTGGCGGCACGCGCCAGGCCCAGCGCCGTCGCGACGTCCTCGGCGATCGGTTTCTCGCAGTAGACGTGCTTGCCGGCCGCGATCGCCTTGTGAACCGTCTCGGCCCGCAGGTTCGTTGCCAGGGCGTCGAAGTACACCGCGGCGTCGGGCTGCGCCAGCGCCTCATCAAGGTCGGTGTAGTAGCGGTCCAGGCCATGCGCAGCGGCCAGCCTGGCGAGCTTGTCGTGGTTGCGTCCCACCAGGATCGGCTGCGGCATGATGCTGCCTGCCGGCCCGCTCACGCCGCCCTGGTCACGGATCGCGAGTATCGACCTCACCAGGTGCTGGTTCGCGCCCATGCGCCCCGTGACGCCGTTCATGACGATGCCGATGTTGGTAACGCTCACCGTGCTCCTCCCGCGCCGTGGACGGCGCTCACAGCTGTCTGGGGCTCGAGCCCGACCTGGCTCGTGCAGCCGCCAACCGCGCGAAGCAGCCGGCCGCGGCCACCTTCAACCCCACTCTAGTCCGGTGGCTGCCGCCAGCGACGGCCCCATGAGAACGCCCGCTCGCCAGTCGGGCTGCGCACCCTGCACTCCAGGCGCCGGCCAGGCCATGCGGCTCAGGGTACGGACCGGGTGAAGCCCGAAGCCGGCGGGCCACTCGCGCGCGGCGCCGGCCGGCGCCGCCTGGCCGCGGGCCGGCGCTGCCGGGCGCCCGACCAGCACATCCACGAAGACCCCTGACGAGCCGGCCGCGCTGGCGACGCCGTTCATGACCGCCGTCAACGCCGCCGTATCGGCGCTCACCACTGGCCCGACATGGAGGCGCTCGCGACCGCTGCGCAGCGCCGCGTAGGCCACCGGGGCGCCGCCACGCTGCACCACCCACACCGACGTCGCCGGTTCGGCGAGCAGTCGCGCCAGCAACGGACGACGGTCGACACCGCACGCCGCGATGTCGAAAGTGGCGAGGGAATCGAGGTCAGCAGGCTCCGCCTGCCTGGCCACCCCGTCTGAACCGACGTCCGCCGCCACTGGCACGAGGACGCCCGCCCACCGCTGGACGCTGCCGACGCTCACGAACCCCCGGCGCAGGTACAGGGGGGCACCCAGGTCGGTCGCGTCGAGCCCTACCGTCGAGCCCGGCACGGCCGCTGCCAGTGCACGGTCGATCAGGGCTGCGCCCAGTCCCTCCCCGCGCCGCTCCGGGGCGACGATAACCATGCCCAGCCAGGCGAGACGATCGCCGTAGCGCACCAGCGTGGCCGTGCCGACCAGCCCGTCCTCGTCACGAACCGCGAACGCGCCCTCCGGGTGAAGCGTGACCAGCCGTTCCCAATCGGCCTCGTTCTGGTTCCAGCCGACCACGGCCGATAGGCGAGCAGCGGCTGCGACGTCGGCCGGCTCCAGACGGCTCAGTGGCATGTTGCCTTGGTTCATGCTCGAGACCACCCCGCGGCGCCGGTCAGTCGAGCCAGCCGGAGAGGTGCGCGGCCACGAACTCGTCGTCCGTCAGTTCCGGATGCTCGCGCGCGACGCGCTCGAGCTCTTCCGCCTGACCGGGTGACAGTCCCTCGGCCGGGTCGAGGCACCAGGTTCCCTCCAGGAGGCCCTGGCGCCTGAGTACCTCGTGCACGCCCGCGATGACGCCGTGGAAGCCGTTGGCCGCGTCGAAAACGGCCGCGTTGGCGTCGGTCAGGCTCGCCGCGCGCGCGAGCAGGTCGCTCGGGATCGCGCCGCTGCCGCGCACCCGTTTGATCTCGTCGAGGAGCTCGACCGCCCCCCTGGTCCACACGGCCCACTGGCCGAGCAGCCCGCCGACGAAGCGCTTCTCGACGAGCCGGCCGGCCACCGTGACCCTGAACGGGGTGAGCAGGTCCGTCACGATGTTGTCGTCGTTACCCGTGTACAGCGCGATCTCGTCGCTGCGGGACGACGCCGCGACGGCGCGCACCACGTCGAGCGTCGCGTACCTGTCGAAGGGCGCCACCTTGATACCGACCACACCGGGCAGCTCGGCGAAGTCGCGCCAGAACGCGTGCGACAGGCGCCTACCGCCAACCGCCGTCTGCAGGTAGAAACCCAGGACAGGCAGCACCGTCGACAACGCGAGCGCATGGTCGATGAGGCCCGACTCGCTCTTGTGCTCGATCCCTCTGAAGCTCAGCAGCTGGAGGTCGTACCCGAGGGAGGCGGCCAGTTCGGCCTCCCGCAGCGCCTGCTCCGCGTCACCGACCACACCGGCGACCTTGAGGAAGGCGGCGCCAGCCTCTTCGTCAGCGGTCTGTGCTGCCAGCCTCAGTACCGGCTCGAGGAGTCCCACGTCCCTGATCTCGAACTGGGTGGTGTGCACTCCGACGGCCACGCCGCCTGCCCCGCTGGCGACGTAGTAACGGGTCAACGCCCTCTGGCGGCGCTCGTCGAGCTGCCGCCGTGCGTCGAGCGCCAGCGGGTGCGCGGGGATGACCACCCCGTCCGCCAGGGCGGCGGCCTTGGCGGGGGTCAGGGTCGGGGGCATCAGAACTTCCCGGTGCGCACTTGGAACTTGGTCGGCTTGCCATGGGTCTCGCCGCCCGCGGCCACCCACTCCGCTACCCAGTCGACCAAGGTGTTGAGGGCGACGCTGGGGTAGCCGAACAGGGCATGACCGCGCGAAGCGTCGTTGAGGAGCGCGCTGTCCTGTTCCTCTCCCGTGAAGACGGGTTCCTTGCCCAGGCGCTCACCCAGCCGCTGGGCGACCTTCCTCACCGACACGGTCTCCGGACCCGTCAGGTTGATGACGTTCGGGGGCGACGAGACGTGCAGCAGCGCCCGGAGGGCCACCTCGTTGGCATCGCCCTGCCACATGACGTTGACGTGGCCCATCGCCACGTCGACCGGTCGCCCTTCGTACACGGTGGTGGCGATGTCGAGCAGGACCCCGTAGCGCATCTCGACCGCGTAGTTGAGGCGCAACAGCGCGACCGGAGTCCCGTACTTCTCGGAGAAATAGCTGAACATGCGTTCGCGTCCCAGGCACGACCAGGCGTACTCACCGACGGGCCCGACGGGGTCGTGCTCGGTGGGGGCGCCCCGCACCAGTGGCGTCAGCGGGTAGACGTTGCCCGTCGAGAAGGCGACGATGTTGGAGCCCCTGTAGCGTTCGGCCACGCGGCCAGGCAAGTAGGTGTTCATAGCCCAGGTGCGGGGTTCCTGACCCGTCGCGCCGAACTTCATGGCAGCCAGGTAGATGACGTTGGGAGCGTCGGGCAGGCCCGCCAGCTGGTCTTTCTCCAGCAGGTCGGCGCGCACGGTCTTGACACCACTGTCGTTGAGGCGCCTCTCGACCTCCTGGTCCGAGAAGCGCGACACGGCGATGACCTGCGCGTCGTTGCCTGCGCCCTCGAGCGCGTTGCGGGCCAGCATGGCCATGCTCGGACCCATCTTGCCCGCCGCCCCGAGAAGCATGACGTCCCCGGTGACGCGGCTCATGTCCTCGACCAGCTGCGCCGAAGGCCGCGCCAACCTGGCCTCGAGTTCTTGTACCGACGTGAATCCCATCTCCTCTTCCACCATCCTTCTGTCGCCCTCAGGCAGCGCTGAGCGCCTCGATGAGCCCCGCAACGTACCCCGCAGCGTAGGCGGCCGAGGTCCGGCCGTCGGGGACGTAGTCGAACGGCTCGACGGCCACCGTGCCCGTGTACCCCGAACGCAACAGTGCCGCGAAGACGGGACCGAACCTGTCATCACCCTGTCCGGGGGCGAGCTTGCTCGAGTCGTTGACGTGAACGTGGGCGATGGTGCCGGCCGCCAGGCCTCTGGCCAGCACTTCCTCGACCGGTTCGCGCTCGGCCAACGTCGCGGCCCGCGTGTCCAACATGGTGCGCAAGTGGGCGCTGCCGACCTGCGCGACGATCTCTTCCGCCTGCGCCACCGTGGTGACGAAAGCCGTCTCGTGCGGTGAGAGCGGCTCGATGCAGTACACGACCCCGGCGTCTTCTGCGAACCTCGCCGCGGCGGCGAACGCCTCGACGCCACGCATGGCGTCGCCCTGCGGGTCCAGTTCCGACAGCACCCTCTGACCGGGCGACCCGTGCACCAGCACCTGCCCGCCGAGAGCGGCACAGGCGTGGACCAACGCCTCCATCACCTCGAGGGTGGTGGCCCTGACGGCCTCGTCCGCCGCGGTTATCGACAGCCCTGCCGGCGCGTTCAGGAGCCAGTGCAGCGAGGACACGCGCACACCGGCAGTCTCCGCAGCGGCCCTGATCGCGCCGAGCCGCTTGTCCGTCAGCCGGCGTGGGTCGGCCGTCAGCGTGAAGGGAGCGATCTCGATGGCGGTGTAGCCGAGCCGGGCGGCGAGTTCGCACTGCTCGGCGAAGCTCAGCTCACGCACGACCTCGTTGCACAACGACAGCGTGAACGGCGGCCGGTCGCGGCTGGGGTGGCGCTGCGGGTTCACGTGCGCCGAGAGCGCTCAGCCATCGTCGCCGGCCGCGGCCTTGCGGCGCCGGAACAGACCCGCGAACGCTCTCTGCACTGGGGGCATGCCGAACAGGAAGGTGACGACGATGGTCACCCACAGCACGATGCTGATCGGGCGCGTGAAGAACGGCTCCATGGAACCGTTGGACAGCAGGAGCCCGCGCCGCAGGTTCGCGTCGAGGATGGGGCCTAGCACGACACCCAGGATCAGCGGCGCCAACGGGAACCCGAACGCGCGCATCACGTAGCCGATGACCCCGAAGGCCAGCATCACGAGGACGTCGAACTGACGGCTGGCGATCGCGAACGCCCCCACCGTGCACAGCACCATGATGATGGGCATCAGCCGGGTGGCGGGGATGCGCAGCACGGTCAAGAGCGGCTTGGTGAGCAACAGTCCGAACACGGCCATCGCCACGGTCGCCATGAACACCATGGCGGTCACCTCGAACACGAAGGCCGGCGCCTCGATCATGATCAGCGGACCGGGCCTGATCCCGTGGATGAAGAGAGCGGCGAGGAGCACAGCGGCCGGCGCGGAGCCTGGCACTGCCAGCGTCAGCACCGGGATGA
>Ga0079224_100010596_pt1 | contig 12657 bp, 12 predicted proteins | sample Stecom2015_FD_80414 | JGI IMG/M metagenome (GOLD analysis project Ga0079224, IMG submission 80414) | Agricultural soil microbial communities from Utah to study Nitrogen management - Steer compost 2015 | ecosystem: Environmental > Terrestrial > Soil > Agricultural land | place: USA: Utah...
CCCTCTGCATCAACGGCGACGGCTATCTCATCCAGGGAGACGACGAGGTGCGGGCGAAATCGAACGCTGCGGTCGGTCGCTTTCTAATGCGGCACCTCAGGGGCGAGCACCAGCCCTCTTAGATGATAGAAGGGACGGCCCGGACCGCGGACCGTCGCCTTTTCGAATTGCTCGCTCAACCGCCGGCGGCACGCCCCGCTTCGATGACGTAATCGAGGACGGCACGGCCGGGCAGACCTTTCGCCTCCATGTCGGCGACCCACGCATCCCAGACCGGCCGGCCGGCGACCTCGTGCAGATGGTCCACTTGCTCCGGCGTATAGGTGATGCGGGTCAGCCCCCGCGCATCGAAGGCGGGAATGTTCTCCTTGTCGGCGTCAGCGAACGTCTTTTCATGAACCTCGTACGCCACCGCCTTCGCTTCGGTGAGGATTTGGCGATATTCGTCGGGCAGGTCCGTCCACGCTGCGCGCCCGATGATGAAATGGCACCCGAGCACGCCGAGATTCATGTTGATCGTGTACCATTTCGAGATCTCGTCGAGCTTGAAGGACGCGAAGGCATAGGAGAACGGAAAGGCGGCCGCTTCGAACATGCCGCGCTCCAGGCCCGTGTAGATCTCGGGTGCGGTGACATTGGTCGGCACGGCACCGAGGCGCCTCATGGCCTCGCCCTGCCCACCGACCGCCCTCACCCGCATGCCCTTCCAGTCCGAGATCTCCTTCGGTGCCGGCCCGACGCCCATCAGCTCGTACCGTGGGCTGGCGGGCGTCATGAACGGCATGGCATTCCACCGGGCCAATTCCTCCAAGGCGCTCTCGTTCTTATAGAAGGCCTCGTGAACCGCGATCGTCGCCGCCGTATTCGGAGTGGGGAGGAAGGGAAGGTCGAGCACCGTCCAGATCGGCGTCTTGCCCGGGCCATAGGACGAACAGAACTGCGCGCCCTCGACGACGCCGATCTTCACGGCGTCGATGTTCTCCTTAGCCGGCGACAGCGTCTCGCCGTAGGCGATCTTGATCTCCAGATTGCCACCGCTCTTCTCGGCGGCGTAGTCGCGCACCGCCTCGAGCCCGGCCGTAAGTGCTCTGGGATTGCCCCAGATCGAGATGTTCCAAGTAACCTTCTCGGCCGCCAGCGCACCCGACGTGATCGCGGCCGAGGCGGCCAAGGCCGTCAGCCCCGCTATCAGCACAAATCCGTCTCTGCGTCTCATCTGGGCATTTCCTCTCGTTGATACGGGCGAGTCCCGCCGCTTCTTCACGCCGTCACTCTGCTCCCCTACGCGCTGGCTGTCGATCGGGCGACCAGGTGGGGCAGAAAGCGGGCCGATGCACTGTCTCCACTCCCGCGGATTGGCAATTGCCACGGCGCGTCGCGTGGTCTGAAATCGACGGGTCTCTGAACATCAACGAAATAACGGAGGACATGCCATGAACCTCGAAGGGAAAGCCGGAATCGTCACGGGCGCCGGGCGCGGCATCGGTCGCGAGGTCGCGCTGCTGCTGGCGAAGGAAGGTGCCAGCGTGCTGGTCAACGATCCCGGCGTCGGGCGTGGCGGCGAGGCGACCGACGAACGGCCGGCGGACGAGGTGGTCGGCACCATCACCGCGGCTGGCGGCAAGGCGATCGCCAACTACGATTCCGTCGCCGAGTACGAGAACGCCGGGCGCATGGTGAAGCAGTGCGTCGACACCTTCGGCAAGATCGACTTCCTCGTGAACGTGGCCGGCATGCTTCGCGAGCGGATGATCTGGAACATGACGGAGGACGATTTCGACCAGGTCATAAACGTCCACCTCAAAGGGCACTGGAACATGTGCCACCATGCAGCGAAGGTGATGCGCACGGCCCGATACGGCCGCATCGTCAATTTCTCCTCCGACGCATTCAAGGGGTCGGTGGGCCAGTGCAACTATGCCGCCGCGAAGGCGGGCATCATCGGCCTGACCCGCTCGATCGCCCGGGAATGTGGACGTTACGGCATCACGGCGAATGCAATGTGCCCGATGGCGGCAACGCGTATGACCGTGAACGACGCTGTCATCGCTGGTTGGAAGCGACGCCTGGAACAGGGGCTGCTCACGCAGGCGGAATACGACGCGCGCATGGCGATGCCGGGCCCGCAATATGTCGCGCCGATGGTCGCCTATCTTTGCACTGAGGCATCGGGCGACATAAACGGCCAGCTGTTCCACGCCGAGAAGTCGCTCATCCACACCTACTACTATGGCGACGTCGCCCGCTCGATCTACAAGTTCACGGACGACGGAATGTTCACGGTCGACGAGCTGGCGGCGACCGTACCGGGGTCACTGATGGCGGGGATCCCCAACGTCGCTCCTCCGCAGGAAAGCTGAAGCGACTGCATCTGCTTGAAATACAGGCAGACCCGTATTCTCCTGTCGAGTGCATGCTCAGTCCCGCTCTCTGAGCCTGCCTGCAACGAAGGCTTCCGGTGGCACGAGCCTTGCTGCCGGAAGCCGGAACATGGAGGCACGGGTGGCATGATGCGCAAATTCTTCCATTCTCTCCTGCCGGCCGCCGGCGGCCTGGCAATGCTGATTGCGACGGCCAACGCCGGCCTCGAAGACGGCAAGCTTGTGGTAGCGGCCGACGTCGGCTTCGCCCCGCACGTGATGGCGAAGCCGGGCGGCGGTTACGAAGGCTACAATGTCGACATGATTGAGGAGATCGCCCGCCGCCTGGGCGTGGACTACGAGATCGTCGATCAGGAATGGTCGGGGATCTTCGCCGGGCTCAACGCCCAGAAGTACGATCTAATTATCGCGCCGACCACGGTCACCGAGGAACGGGCGCAGAACCTCCTCTTCATGGAGGGCTATCTCGATCAGAACTACCAGTTCCTCAAGAAGAAGGGTGCCCCCGACTACAAGACCCTCGACGACCTCAAGGGCCTCACCATCGCCGTGAACCGCGGCAATCTCTACGACAAGTGGGTGACCGAGAACGCGGAGAAGTACGACTGGGAGATCCAGCGCTACGGCAAGAACGCCGACGCCCTCCAGGCGGTCGCGACCGGAAGAGCCGACCTGAACATCGCCGGCCAGACCGCGATCGGCTGGACGGCGGCGAAGAGCCCGATGCTGGAGCTCTCGGTCGTCGTGCCGACCGGCGACGTCATGTCCACTCCGTTCCGGAAGGGCGACACCGAGCTGCGCAACCGGATCGAGGCGGTCGTCGAGTGCATGAAGAAGGACGGCTTCTTCAACGAGCTCAGCGAGAAATGGGTCGGCCAGCCACTGCCGGAAGACGCAGCCGGTTACGTCGTACAGCCCGGTTTCGGTCAGCCGGGGTTCGAGGGCTACGACCCCACGGAGCACGAGCCGAACTGCGGCTGAGGCCGGCGCGGAGCCTTGCCGAGGCCGGCCCGTCGCCGGCCTCTTTCGGTTTCGACGAGGGCGCACTGTGGACAAAAAATCGCCAATTCTCGACGTACAGGGGCTGCGGAAGTCGTTCGGCGGTCTCGAGGTGCTGAAAGGGATCGACCTCGCCGTTCACCCGCAGGAGCTGGTCTTCATCATCGGACCTTCCGGCTCGGGCAAGAGCACGTTGTTGCGCTGCTGCAACCGACTGGAAGAGGCGACGAGCGGCAGCATCTGGGTCGATGGCGTCGACGTGCTGAGCCGATCGACCGACATCAACAGGCTGCGTCAGCGCATCGGCATGGTCTTCCAGTCGTTCAATCTCTACCCGCATATGACGGCACTCGGGAACGTGACCCTGGCGCTGAGAAAAGTGCTGAAGCTGAAGCGCGACGAGGCCGACAGACGGGGACGGGCGGCACTCGACGATGTCGGGCTCCGCGACAAGGTCGATGCTTATCCGTATCAGCTCTCCGGCGGTCAGCAGCAACGCGTCGCGATCGCACGTGCGCTGGCCCTGGAGCCGAAGATCATGCTGTTCGACGAGCCGACCAGCGCCCTCGATCCGGAGCTGGTCGGCGGCGTGCTCAACGTGATGCGGGCGATGCGCAAATCCGGCATGACCATGGTCGTGGTCAGCCACGAAATGCGCTTCGCGCGCGAAGCCGCCGATCGCGTGATCTTCATGGATCAGGGCGAGATCGTCGAAGAGGGACGGCCCGCCGAGATCTTCGGCAATGCGAAGCACCAGCGAACGCGCACCTTCCTCCAGAACGTGCTCGCAGGCTGATCGCCGCCATGGACCAGATCGTGGCGAACTTCTTCGACCTCGAAGTGATGGCCCGTTACCTGCCGGACATCCTGAGCGGGTTCGTTCTGACGATTTACCTGGCGGTAGCGATCGTCCTGTTCGGGCTGGCTCTGGGGCTGGCGCTCGCCGTCGTGCGCGCCTTTCAGATCCGCCCACTCAACTGGCTGATCGTCTTCTTCGTCGATCTGTTCCGGGCGCTGCCGCCGCTCGTGATCATGATCATCTTCTATTTCGCCCTGCCCTATGTCGGGGTGGAGCTCGGCGGTTTCGTCGCTGCCTGGCTGGCGCTCGGCTTCGTTCTCGCCGCCTTCGCCGAGGAGATCTACTGGGCGGGCATCCTGTCGGTCGACAAGGGCCAGTGGGAGGCGGCGAGGTCTACGGGCTTACCGTTCTTCCGCACGCTGCGGTCGGTGGTGCTGCCACAGGCGCTGCGGCTGACAATTCCACCGCTGACCAACCGGACGATCGCGATCACCAAGGGCACCGCACTCGCCTCTGTCGTCGCCGTCCCGGAGATCCTGTCCCAAGCGACTGCCGCACAAGCGTTCGCTGCCAATACGTCGCCGCTGACGATGGGCGCCATCGCCTACCTGATCCTGTTCGCTCCGCTGGTCACCCTCAGCCGGTGGATCGAGACACGCTTCGCCTGGCGGCGGTAGGAGGCGGCGGTGGACCTGATTGTCGAGACCTTCTTCAATCTCGATGTTCTCAGGGAGATGTACCCTTTTCTGCTGGACGGTCTCTGGATGACCCTCCAGCTCTGCATCGTCATCGTCCCTTGCGGCATCGTCGCCGGCCTCTGCGTCGCGATCCTGTTCAGCTTCCGCTTCCGGCCGCTGAGCTGGCTGGTGATCGTCTATGTCGACTTCTTCCGCTCGTTCCCGCCGCTCGTGCTTCTGATCTTCATCTACTACGGCCTGCCCTTCGTCGGCGTCGATATCCCGGACTTTGCGGCGGTCGTGCTGGCCCTGACCCTGAACACGTCGAGCTATTACGGCGAGATCTTCCGCGCCGGGATCGAGAGCATCCCGCGCGGCCAGTGGGAGGCCGCACGCTCCACCGGCCTCGGCTTTCTGCAAACGATGCGCTACGTTATCGTACCGCAGGCCGCGCGCAACGTGGCGCCTGACCTGACGAGCAACACGCTGGAGGTCATCAAGGTGACCTCGCTCGCCAGCGTCGTCGCCATGCCGGAGCTTCTCAGGCTGGCCCGCGTCGCACAGGGCCTCACCTACAACCCCACGCCGCTGATCGCGGCGGCGGCGATCTACTTCGTCCTGCTCTGGCCGCTGGTGCGGCTCCTCAGCCGCATGGAGCGGCGGATGATCGCCGGCCGGTGATCAGCGGCTGGACCCTACCTCGCCGGTAATCGGGTCGAACGGCGTCGGGAAGATGCCTCTCGGCTTGATGTAATCGTAGGGATCACGCGCCAGGAACTCGCCCCGCCCCGGCTCCGCCGTCACCTCGCCGTTGTTCCACAGCACTTCGCCTCGCGAGATCGTCATAACCGGCCACCCGGTCACCTCCATGCCCTCGAACGGCGTGTAGTCCATCGCGCTGTGCAGGTCGTCGTTTCGGATCGTGACCTTGCGCGCCGGATCCCAGATGGCGATGTCGGCATCCGCGCCAACGGCGATCGTCCCCTTCTTCGGATAGAGCCCGAACAGCTTCGCCGGGTTGGCCGAGGTGATGGCGACGAAGGTGGAAAGGTCGATCCGCCCGCCGACGACGCCCTCGGAGAACACGATCGGCAATCGTGTCTCGACCCCGGGCACGCCATTCGGGATGATGTTGAAGGGGGCGTTGTCGCCCCGCACCTTCTTCCCGGTCGGCCCTTCGTACATGTACGGTGCGTGATCCGACGTCACGATGTCGAGCGTCCCGCTGGCGACGTAACGCCAGAGCGCATCGTGCTCGCGCGCGTGCCGCGGCGAAGGGCTGCAGATGTACTTGGCGCCTTCGAACCCCGGCCGGTCCATATCGTCTTCGGTGAGGACGAAGTACTGGGCACAAGTCTCTCCGAACACCTTCAGCCCCCGCGCCTGCGCGCGGCGGATCTCTTCTGCCGCCTCGCCGCAGGTCACATGGAAGATCTGGATCGGCTGATCGACTATCTCGGCAAGCGCGATTACCCGGTGCACCGCCTCGCGCTCCACCACCGGCGGCTTCGACCAGGAATGATAGCGCGGATGCGTCAAGCCGGCGTCCAGGAGACGTGCCGTCATCCACTTGATCGCCTCGTGATTCTCGGCATGAACGCAGACCAGCGCTTGATTCCGTCGCGCCACTTCGAGAATCTTCAGGACCTGCGAATCGTCGACGAAGTTCGAGTCGTAGGTCATGAAGATCTTGAGCGAGCGGTGGCCGTCCTCGATGAGCTTCGGCAACTCCTCCAGTACCTGCTCACTCGGGTCGTTGATCACGATGTGGAAGCTGTAGTCGATCACCGATTTCGAAGCGATGCGGTGGTAGTTCTCCGCCGCCTCCTTGACCGAACCGCCGCGCTTCTGCGGCGAGAAGCAGATCACCGTGGTGGTGCCGCCGCAGGCCGCCGAAGTCGTGCCGGTGACGAAGGTGTCGGCGTTCTGCCCCCCGACCGAGCCCGGCTGCTCGATATGACAGTGGCTGTCGACGCCGCCCGGCAGGACATAGCGGCCGGTGGCGTCGATCTCCTTCTCGCCGCGCGGAAGATCCGCGCCAAGCGCGGCGACGCGGCCGCCGCGAATGCCGACGTCGCATCTCACCACATCGGAAGCCGTTGCAACCGTGCCGCCGCGAATCACCAGATCGTAGGTCATCTATCCGCACCCGAGCCTTGCTGCGCCTGCTTGTCATGAGGATACATGCAAGCCGGGTGCCGGTCACGTTCAGCCGCCGGTGGCCGGCTCCTCGGCTCTCACGAAGATCTCGACGCCGACGGCATCGCAATCGGGATAGACGTCCGGCTTCTCGGTCGAAACACGCGCCGCACGCACTCCGGGGTGACCGAGGCAAATTGCGGCGATTTCCTCGACCAGGGTCTCCTGGAGATTGAAATGCCGAGTGGCCGCGAGGGCGGCGATCCGCTCGCGCAGGAAATCATAATCGACGACCGCCTCGATCACATCGGAACCCGGAGCAACAGGGCGATCGACATAGAGGTCGACGTTCACGAGCAGTCTCTGCGGTGCTTGCTCGAAGTCGTGAATGCCGATCGAGCAATCGACGCGGAAGTTGCGAAGAAAGATACGGCGCATCCCCTGGAGCAGAAGATCGTTCACCGGGGATCGGCTCCGACCCGGCCATCGAACTGCACGTCCGAGAGTCGTCGCTGCAGGCTCTCGCCACCATCGATCGTGATCACCTGTCCGTTGAAGGATGGGGTGTCGAGGATGAATCGCACCGCCTGGACGATCTCAGCGACGGTCGGTCCGTATCCCAGCGGCGTCTTGCCGTGTGCCCTCTCGAAGCTCTCCTCCGTCATCTTGCCGCTGGGCAGGATGAGACCCGGCGCCACGCCGCAGACGCGCACTCTCGGTGCATATGCCAACGAGGTCATCTCCAGAACCCCGTAGAGACCGATCTTGCTCACCGTGTAGGAGAAGAAATCCGGGTTGAGATTCCAGAGCTTCTGGTCGAGTAGGTGGATAATGCAGCCGCGTTCGCCCTCGGGTACGCGTGCCGCGAAATCGCGCGCTAGCAGCGAAGGAGCAGTGAGATTGACGGCAAGATGTCGCTCCCACCGGTCGAGCTCGAACTTCTTCGGTCCGTCGTACTCGAACAGCGAGGCGTTGTTCACGAGACAGCCGAGCGGCCCGACAACATCCTCGGCGCGAGCGACGAGATCCTGCACGGCCCGCAGGTCCTCGAGGTCCGCACCGAGACTGGCCGCGGTGCCGCCTCGCCCCCGGATCGTGCGGCAGACCTCGTCCGCCTCGGCTCCGGAGCGATTGTAATGGATGCATACCCTCCAGCCGTCGGCGGCCAGCGCCTCTGCCACCGTGCGGCCGAGCCGCCGACCGGCGCCGGTCACCAGCGCTCCGGGCCGTGCCTCCGGGACCCGTTCGATCTCGTGATTCATACCCGCCGATTCGTCCTTTCGTTCCTGCGCCGGAGACGGGCCCGGGCACCGCAGCCCGACCTTTTATATTTTATGCGCATTTGAATTATGCTTCCGGCGCGAGCGAAAACTAGTTGTCTGGTATTTGCGACAAGTTCTGGATTGACCCTGAATTTTACGACATGTTAGCAAAAGGCGGCGATGCTGATGGCCGTATTGATTCAACCCGGGCGGCCGGAACACGCGAAGGCGCGGTCGCCTGCACCGCCGTAACAGGAGATAGTCTCGATGCAGCAGCCAGTCGACCTCAGCATGGTGCTCGGGAACACGCTCGCGGATCTGAGTTGGACCGGCTTCACCTTCATGTGTGCACTGCTCCTGATCGGCGCGCTCTGGTGCGTCCTGCCGTTCGCGGTCTTCGGCGTCAAGCGACGTCTCGATGCGATCGAGGTAGCCCAGCGCATGCAGACCGAGTTGCTGCTGACCGAGCTGCGCCGGACGAACGAGATCCTGAACAAGCAGCGCGCCAACCCGATCTTCGGCGACGCCCGCGGCCCGCGCCCCGCTGCTTATGGTGGGATCCATGCCGCCGAAATCGCTGCATCGCCCCGAGCCGACGGCATCGTCGCCCAGGTTGCCGGCGATCCCGCCGCGGCGGTCACGCGGGAGACCCCGCGCCCGGCTAGCCTCCGCGACCGCTTGGATCGCCCGATGATGCAAGGCTCCGCCGCCTGACGATCGAGCGCTCCAGAGGATCGACCCGGGCCGGCTGCGCGAGGACGCCGGCCCGAAGTCACTTGTGGCGCGGCAATAGCGCCGATACGGCCCGAATTCGCCCCGACCACCCGACCTGCACCGATTGCGCCGGCCGCGGCTCAGGACACGCGGGCCATCGACTGGTGATGCGTGATGACCTCGAGAAAGGCATCTCCGTATAGCTCCAGCTTGCGCCCGCCGACGCCGCTGACGTTTGCCAGCGACTGGCGGCTGCCAGGTCGACGCTGCGCCATGTCGGCGAGCGTGCTGTCGTGGAAAATCACGTAGGGCGGTACACCCTGTTCATCGGCGAGTCTGCGCCTGAGGGCTCGCAACTCTTCGAATAGGGCGCGATCGCCGTCCTCGATGACCGCCGACCGGCTCGTCGCCGATTTGCCGGCCGGCCGCCCCGAGACCTCGCGGCGCAAGGCGATCCGCCGCTCCCCTTTCAGAACCGCTCGGCATTCGGCCGCCACGTGCAAAGCGCCGTGACCGTCGGGATCGACGACGAGCAGCCCGCTCGCGAGCAACTGGCGCACGACCGATCGCCACTGATTCGCGGAAAGCTCCTTGCCGATTCCCCAGGTGGACAGACGATCGTGACCGAGCTGCCGAATGCGCTCGCCGTCGCGGCCGCGCAGGATGTCGATGACGTGGCCGGCGCCGAACCGCTGGCCGGTCCGATAGACGCAGGAGAGCAGCTTCTGTGCCACCTCCGTCCCATCGAACACCTCCGGCGGTTCGATACAGGTGTCGCAGTTACCGCACGGCTCGCAGGAATCGCCGAAATAGGCGAGCAGCACCTGGCGGCGGCACTGCACCGTCTCGCAGAAGCCGAGGAGCGCATCGAGCTTCTGCCGCTCCAGCCGCTTCTGCGTGTCCGGTGCGGCGGAGCCTTCGATCAACTGCCGGACGCGGACCACGTCTGCGAGGCCATAGACCATCCACGCATCGGACGCGAGGCCGTCGCGGCCGGCCCGCCCGGTCTCCTGGTAATACGCCTCGAGGCTCTTCGGCAGGTCGAGATGGGCAACGAAGCGCACGTCCGGCTTGTCGATTCCCATACCGAACGCGATCGTCGCCACCATCACCAGCCCCTCCTCCCGGAGGAACCGGTCCTGGTGCGCGGCGCGGTCGGCCCGATCGAGGCCGGCGTGATACGGAAGCGCCGCAATCCCCCGCCCCGCCAGCCACGTCGCCGTCTCGTCGACGGCACGCCGCGTGTTGCAGTAGACGATCCCGGAGTCGCCCCGATGCTCGGCTTCGATGAAGCGCAGGAGCTGGCTCCGCGCGTCCTGTTTCGGTGCGACACGATAGCGGATATTCGGACGATCGAAACCGGCGACGAAGATGCGGCCGGAGCCGAGCGCCAGCCGATCGACGATGTCGCGCCGCGTCTGATGATCCGCCGTTGCCGTCAGCGCGATGCGCGGTACGTCCGGATAGCGCTCGTGCAACAGCGTGAGCTGCAGATATTCGGGCCTGAAGTCGTGGCCCCATTGCGAAACGCAGTGCGCCTCGTCGATGGCGAACAGGGCGACGCGGCAATGGTCGAGGTGATGCAGGAACCTGTCCGTCAGCAGACGCTCGGGCGCCACGTAGACGATGTCCAGTTCCTCCAGCCGTATCGCCTTTTCGACCTCCGCAGCTTCGGCGAGATCGAGCGTCGAGTTCAGCGCTGCGGCACGCACGCCCAGTTGGCGGAGCGCAGCCACCTGATCCTGCATCAGCGCGATCAGCGGCGACACCACCACCGCGACGCCCGATCGCAGGAGTCCGGGCACCTGGTAGCAGAGCGACTTGCCGCCACCGGTCGGCATGACCACCAGCGCATCGCCACCTGCTACGACATGGTCGATCACTTCGGCCTGATGTCCGCGGAACGCCTCGAACCCGAAGGTCGATCGGAGGAGTTCCAGCGGCGTTTGCGGCATGGCGGCGTCGGACCACGTTACGGGAGAGCGGCATGGGAGGAGTCCGCTCATATCACACCTGGCGTCCAGGCGGAATCAGGCTGTCCTCCACTGGCAACTGGAACCAGTTGCCGCCTCGCCTGTTGCGGGGAGACAACAATCTTCCGGAGCGACCAAAGTGACGACTAATCCGATTCGAGCCTTGTTCCTGGTGGCGGCGTCGGCTGCCGCGCTCTTCCTGTCAGCGTGCAACACCATCGAAGGGGCGGGTGAAGATATCCAATCCGGCGGCCAGGCGATCGAGCGTAGTGCAGAGGATACCAAACGCCAGATGTAGCGGCGCCTTCAGACCTTGCGAGGTCCCGCGTAAGCGGCGTGGAACTCAGACGCCCATCAAGGGTTCTCGGACTGCTCCCGCACGGGAGAAACATCAATCAGGAGACTCATCGCCATGCCCGTCAAGGACGTACAGGATCTGTTCGTGGAAGAACTCCGCGACATCTATCACGCGGAGAAGCAGCTGGCGAAGGCCCTGCCGAAGATGGCGAAAGCCGCATCCTCGGACAAGCTGAAGCAGGCGTTCGAGATGCACCTGGAGGAAACCCGGGGGCAGATCGATAGGCTCGAGCAAATCTTCGACGACCTCGATCTCCGCAAGCGCGGGAAGCCGTGCGAAGCCATGGAAGGCCTGATCGAGGAAGGCAAGGAGATCATGGAGGAGGTCAAGACGCCGGAGGTGCTCGATGCCGCTCTCATCGTCGCGGCCCAGAAGGTAGAGCACTACGAGATCTCCTCGTACGGGTCTCTCCGGGCGCTGGCGGACGCGCTCGGCCATAAGAACGCCGCCAAGCTTCTCCAGGAGACGCTGAACGAAGAGTCGGCGACCGACGAGAAGCTGAACAAGCTCGCTGTCGGCGAGATCAACAAGAAGGCGATGCAGCAGGCGAAGAAAGCTGCCTGATCGATCTATGCGGCGGGTGCAGCGGCCCGAGGATCGGGGGTAACGGTTGCCTCCGCCTCGGGTTGTGCCGCGCCGCTACCTGCCCTCGACCTCGCTATCATTTTGCTGAGCAGGATCACCGGAACCACTCCGGCGGCGACGATCGCCAGCGCCGGAAGGGCCGCCTGCTCGATCCGTTCGTCCGAGGCGTACTGGAACACGCCGGTGGCCAAGGTCTCGAAATTAAACGGGCGCAGCAGAAGCGTCATCGGCAACTCTTTCATCGAATCGACGAACACCAGCACTGCGGCGGTCAGGACGCTGCCGCGGATCATCGGTGCATGGACCCGCAGCAGCCGGCTGCGGGGCCCGTGACCCAGGCTGCGCGCGGTCTCCTCCATCACCGGCGTCACCCGACCGAGGCCCGCCTCGATGGCCCCGAAAGAGAGGGCCAGAAAACGCACCGTCAACGCGAAGATGATCGCGGCGACCGTGCCGCTGAGCAGCAGCCCCGTCGATATCCCGAAAGTATCGCGCATAGCCGCATCGACCGCATTGTCGAAGGCCGCGAACGGGATAATCACGCCGAGGGCGAGCACCGCCCCGGGCACTGCATAGCCGAGGCAGGCGAAACGGCTCGCGATCAGCAGCGCCCGTCCCCGATGGAGCCGGTTCCCGTAAGCGAGAAAGAGTCCGATCAGCACGGCGAAGACGGCCGCCAGACCGGATACGAGCATGCTGTTGCCGGCCTCTACCCAGAAGCGGGACCAGAAGCCGCCCGGATGCGGATGAAAGAGCGTGTAGCGCAGCAG
>Ga0079224_100010597_pt1 | contig 12657 bp, 12 predicted proteins | sample Stecom2015_FD_80414 | JGI IMG/M metagenome (GOLD analysis project Ga0079224, IMG submission 80414) | Agricultural soil microbial communities from Utah to study Nitrogen management - Steer compost 2015 | ecosystem: Environmental > Terrestrial > Soil > Agricultural land | place: USA: Utah...
AGCAGGCGCGTCTTGGAGTAGTGCCCGCCCAGCCAGCCGGCGATGTAGGTGCCGAAGATGTTGAACAGCCCCACCAGCGCCAGCAGGGTGCTGGCCACGCTCACCGCGATACCGTGGTCGGTGAGATAGCCGGGCAGATGCACAGCAATGAAGATCACCTGAAAGCCGCACACGAAGAAGGCCATGCACAGTAGCCAGAAGCCGCGGTGGCCGGCAGCTTCCTCCAGCGCCGCCCATTGCGACAGCTCGCTGCCGGTAGCTGGCTCGGGGCGGTCGTACAGGAACGCTCCCAAGGGCACCATCAGGGCGGCGATCGCGCCCATCACCAGGAGCGCCGTCGACCAGCCCAGCCACTCCAGCAGCCCCAGCGTCCCTGGCAGCATGGCGAACTGGCCGAAGGAGCCGACCGCGCTCACGATGCCCATGGCCAGGCTGCGCTTCTCCGGCGCCACGGCGCGCCCCACCGCGCCCAGCACCACCGAGAAGGTGGTCCCAGATAGCCCGAGGCCGATCAGGACGCCGGCGGAAAGCGTCATCCCCAGCGCTGACTCCGACAACCCCATGAACAGCAGCCCCAGCGTGTAAAGAACGCCACCGGCCACGATGGTGCGAGCCGCGCCGAAGCGGTCCGCGATCGCGCCGGCAACGGGCTGGCTCAGCCCCCACATCAGGTTCTGCACCGCCAGGGCAAAGGCGAACACGCCTCGGCCCCAGCCCAGGTCGCTGCTCATCGGCTCCAGGAACAGCCCGAAGCCGTGGCGCAGGCCCATGGCTAGCGTGACCACCAGGCTGCCGAGAATCAGCACCAGGATTGCGCGCCGTCCCAGCGTGCTCATCGCCTCGCTCCTGCAGGTAGGTTACTGGCCATTTGCAGCCCAAGCCGCTGCATTCCAAGCACAAGGCGGTGGCACCCGGCGCCGCGCCGTTCGAAGTCGAAACGGGTGTCAGGCATACGAAGACGCTCTCGGCGGGCGCGGGGTAGGGGAGGCTGACGCTCCCCACCCCCGCGATTGACGAAAGTGCCGTTATAGCACGCTCGCTCGGCTTTTCGCCATCGAGAAGCGAAGGCCGCTCAGTCGCGGTCGACGGCGAAGGGCGACCAGGCCTGGCGCACCGGCATGACCTCCAGCCGGTTGATGTTGATGTGATCGGGCAGGGTGGCGACGTAATAGATTTGCGCCGCTACGTCCTCGGCGCTGAGCGGTGTGGTGCCGCGATAGAGCGCGTCGGAGGCTGCCTGGTCGCCCTTGGTGCGCACCAGGGTGAACTCGGTCTCGGCCATGCCGGGCGCGATATCGGTGACGCGAACCCCGGTGCCGAGCAAGTCACAACGGAGGTTGTAACTGAACTGCTCGACGAAGGCCTTAGTGGCGCCGTAGACGTGACTGCCCGGATAGGGCCAGGTGCCGGCCACCGAGCCGATGTTGATGATGCTCGCCCCCGCGCCGACCTCGATCAGCGTCGGCAGCAGGGCGTGGGTGACATTGACCAGCCCGGTGATGTTGGTGTCGATCATGGTGTGCCAGTCTTCGAGCGGCACCTGCTGCGCCGGCTGCGGGGAGAGGGCGAGTCCAGCGTTGTTGATGAGCGCCCGCACTCGGCGGAACTCCTCCGGCAATTCCGCCACTACCCGCTGCACCGCCGCGGCGTCGCGCACGTCGAGCGTGGCGATGTGCACCGGCACCCGGGGCGAGAGCTCCTCCTTCAGCGCCTCCAGCCGCTCGCTGCGGCGCCCGGTGAGAATCACCGCCCAGCCCCCTTCGGCGAAGCGGCGCGCCGCCGCCCGCCCAAATCCCGACGTGGCGCCGGTGATGAAGACGATATTGCGCATCGCTGAGATCCTCCTCGCTTTTTCTCAGGGCGACGATCGGGGTACGTGGCTGGCGCAGGTTGGTGCGACCGATTGCTGGCCAGGGCTCAGGCCGTCTTGGCCGGCGTCCGCGCCTCATCCGCGCCGTCAGCCATTCCGCAGGCGCGCCGCCTCCCGACGCTTCGGGAGGGTGCTCCCCACTGCGCCCCGCGTCCGGGTCACGTCGCAAGCGTCGGCGAGCGTGAACTGCCAGCGGTCTGGTCAGCCGACGGATGGATGCCGTTGCGCCCGTGAATCGCTGCCTCTTATTGGCACTGCAGGCAATGCATTGGAAACTAGCACATTGACAGGCCGTGTTCCCAGGAGGTCAGCGACGGGTTGCCTGCCGACCGTGCCCGGGCAGCCCGACTATCTGCCCCAGACTTGATCCAGCTCGTGGCAGCGCTTGGTCCAGGGCCGTTACCATCCCATCTAGAGCGACGAGCATACCCTGCGAAGTGCTTAGGAGGCCCGCCATGGCGATGAAAGTGCCGGTAGAGGAATACACCACCCCGGATCCGATCACGGCCACCGAGGACATGTCGATCGACCAGCTGCAGATATTGATGGACGAGTTCGGCGTGCGCCATTTGCCCATTCTCCGTGACGGCAAGGTCGTGGGCATGGTGAGCGATCGGGACGTGCGCATCGCCCGGGGGCTGAGCGAAGCCGAGAAGTTCCTGATCTGCGCGGGCGACATCATGGCGGCCGATCCGGTGACGGTGCGGGCCGATACGCCCATCGACGACGTGGCGGAACTGATGCACCAGCACAAGATCGGCAGCGTCATGGTGCTTGAGAACGGCGGCAAGCTGCTCGGCATCTTCACCGCCACCGATGCGCTGAATGCGCTGATCGAGATCATCCGCGCGGGTGGGCCGGCGGAATGATGCCGCGCGGGAACCGACGGAAGGGGCGCCGATGTGGCGTGCATCGAGGCTGCTGGCAGCGGCCCTTGCGTATGCCGTGACGCTGGTCGCGGTGGCGGTTGCGGCCATCCTCGCCGTGCTGATCCTAGCCGGGCCGCACGGTGGCCTGCTGCCGTCCTGGACGAAGCCTTTCGTCCTTGCCCTCGGCTGGCTGGCGGTGCTCATCCTGCCGGCCTGGCTGGTGCGCTGGGTCTGGGGTCGGCTGCAGCAGTCGTAACCGTCGCGGCCTGACCTGCGCGCTCTCGTCTCAGGCTGCCCAGCCGCGGGCGGCGTTCAGAAGCGCGTCGCGCACGAAGGCGTTCCTGGGGTGGCGCAGGGCGTACTTGTTCCAGGCCAGATGGATGGTGTTGTGCGGCGGCCTGGGCGGGCGGTGGAGGTGCGCCAGGCTGCCGTCGGCAAGCTCAGCTTCGCAGAGGTAGCGGGGTACCACGGTAATGCCGGCACCGGCGGCCGCCGCCCGGATCAGAGCGCGCAGGTCGGCCACCAGAAGCGAGGCCCGCAAGCCCGGTTCCTCGCCGAACACCTCGCGCCAGTAGCAGCGCACGATGGGCAGATCCTCGGCATAAGCCAGCAGCGGGAAGGTCGCCAAGCGCTCCGCGACCGCGCCTCTCTGCCCGGCGAGCTGCGCCGCCCATTTCGGCGCGCCCACCAGCACAAACTCCTCCCGAAAGAGCTGCCGGTACTCGATGGCCTCGTGCGGGATGCGCACGGTGGCGATGGCAAGGTCCAGTTCGCCGGTGGCGAGGGCCGTGATCAGATCCTGCGCGAGCCCCAGCCGTACGCTCAGCCGAATGCCGAGCGCTCCTAGCTGCGCCAGCGCCGGCAGCACCCGCGCGCTCATGAACTCTGCCGGGCCGCCCAGGTGCACGGTGCCAGCGAGTTTGCTGCCGTGGACGAGCGTGGAGGAGACTACGGCCTCCAGGCCGTCCAGGTAGGGGCCGATGGCCCGCGCCAAGTCGTGCGCCGCCGCGGTGGGGCTGAGGCGGCGGCCGGCGCGCACGAACAGGGGACGCCGCAGGGAGTTCTCCAGCGCCTGTAGCCGGCCGCTGGCGGCGGGCTGCGTGATCGAGAGCTGGGCGGCCGCCTTGGTGACCGAACCGAGCCGGTAGACCGCCAGGAAGGTGCGCAGCAAGTCGAGGCTGATCATAAATAAACTTATTTATCTGGTATAAAAATCCAATTTTCAAATCTGTTTCGATGAAAGCATGCTTGCTGCCGTACCGGCAAGGAGCACATCCGGACGTTCGAAGGAGGCAGCAGCATGAGCAGCGACATGAAGGCATTGATCGTCGTGACCTCGCACGACCAGCTCGGCAACACCGGGCGCAAGACCGGCTTCTACTTCGACGAGATGGCGCATCCGTATTGGGCGCTGGTCGACGTCGGCCTGGCGGTGGACATCGCCTCCATCCAGGGCGGCGCCGCACCACACGACCCGGGGAGTCTTGCCGACGACCCCGGCAAGCGCCCGCCCGCTGTGACGCGCTTCCTGACCGCTCCGGCGGCGATGGCGAAGATCCGGAACACCCTGCCGATAGCGGACGTGGATCCGGACCGCTATGCCGTGATGTTCTTGCCCGGCGGCCACGGCACCATGTGGGACTTCCCGCAGAGCGAGGCGCTGGCGGAGGCGATCGGGCGCGCCTACGAGCGCGGCGCGGTGATCGGCGCCGTCTGCCACGGCCCAGCCGGGCTGGTAGGCGCGCGGCGCGCCGACGGCAGGCCGCTGGTGGAGGGACTGCGCATCAACAGCTTCACCGATGCCGAGGAGCTGGCGGTGGGGCTGGCCGAGACGGTGCCGTTCCTGCTCGAGAGCCGGTTGCGTGAGCTCGGCGCCAAATTCGAGAGCGCGCCCAACTTCCAGCCCAAGGTGGTGCGCGACGGCCGGCTGGTGACGGGCCAGAATCCGGCCTCGGTGCCGCTGGTGGCGCGGGAGCTGCTGAGCGCCCTGGAAGAGCTCCGGCAGCGCTGAGGCTGCCGGAGCAGGCGCCTTCGGCCGGAAAGCGGAGTCCTCCGTCCAGCTCCGAGGCGGCACCTTGCGACGTCGCATCGGCGTGGAGTGGAGCCGGAGCGGTCTGCGTCTGCTCCGGCTCCGGAGGGGGCGCTCAGGCCAGTTCGCGGTAGCCCTGCGCCGGCACCGGACGTTGCAACGCCCGCTTGCCCGGGAACAGAGCTGGCTGGTCGTAGTGCAAGCCCGCAGCCTCCCAACGGCGGAGGAATTCCTCGATCACGTCCGGGTGGCTGCCAAGATGCAAGCGCACGTAGGGTGCCGGGGCCGCCTGATTGAACAGCGAGGCGCACAACAGGGTACCGGTGGCATAGAACAGGTCGTCGCGGAAACGATCGATGCCGGCATCCGGCGACTGATACACCCGCGGCACTTCGAACAGCATGTAGGAAGTGGACGGCCCGACGCAAACGCTGCTTTCCGGCCACCCCATGCGTCTTACCAGTGCATCGCGCACGCGCTCCTTCTGTCGGGTGTAGAGCAGGCCGGTCTCCAGCGTCCAATCGGCTGCCTCCGGCTGGGCTAGCCAGGCGCACATCACCTCGGCGTTGTGGGTGTTGCAGTGGTAACGGTTGATCCAGGATTCGCGGTTGAGCTGGGCCAGCAGCAGTGGCGAGGTGGTGATGGCGGTCACGCCCATGCTGTTGCAGCTGAACTGCTTGCCGAAGGGGCGGGTCGCCATCCAGCGCTCGAACATACCGGAGCGCGTCAGGAAGTTGTCGCCGCCGTTGCGGTCGAACAAGTCTAGCACGGCCTTGAGATGGTTGACCACCGGCACCCGCGGGTCGTGCACATTGTAGTAGGCATCGTCGATGAGCAGATAGCCCGATTCCCGCGCGCACAGCTCCAGCAGGTGAAGGGTGACGTCGACCGGCCACTGCATGCCGGTGGGGTTGTGCTGCGGGTTGCTCACGGCGAGCGCGATGTGACGGTCCTTGCGCTCGAGTATGCTGCGGATGATCTCGGCCCACTCGCTCAGGTTCGGCAGCCAGCCGTTGCTCGGCCGGATCGGTAGGTAGACGATCTCGAAGCCGACGTCCTTGAAGATGCCGCGGTAGTCCCAGGAGGGCGTAGGAACCAAGGCCACCGGCCGCTTCTCGGGAAAGAGGGCGCGCGAGTGGCGCATCGCCACCTTGGCCAGGTCGTACATGGCCATGCGGGTGGTCATGGCCAGGCAGCCGACGTCGATGTCCAGGGCGCTGGGAGCCCGACGGGTGCCGAGGTCGTGCTCGCAGATGATCAGCCGGCGCATGAAGTCACGATGCTTCTGGATGCCGTAGCCGCACTCGGCGTAGCCGACGAACTCGCGGCGGTGCTGGAACCTGTTGAGGAACTCCAGGAAGCCCGGGCTGACACCATTCCAGCGCTCGCCCTTGACTGCATACAGCACCGGACCATGGGGCGAGCCGGCCTCCACGTACTCGTGGTAGAGCACCTGCTCAGGCGAGCATTGACGCAGCAGCGGCGAGTCGTTGCGAAGGTGTTCTCGGGCGCCTTCGATGTGGCTGCGGGTATGCGAAGTATAGGCGGGATAGATCAGCTTGCTATCTTCCATGAGACGTCTTCCCATTCGTTGTTGTTGTTCGATCCGAGGGACGCCGGCGTCCCCCGCCTGGAGCCGCCATGTCCTTGGGCGGCAATTGACAGGGTAGTCGCATGACGTCGTCAAACCTGTGGTGAACCAGGGCAGATGCGCCGGAGCGTGACCCAAGGGAATTCCCTGGGCGAGGCAGGAAAGATAGGCCGCGCCGGCGCACCTGGGGCTGCGGAAGAGCGCCGGGGGCCGCAATAACGAGGCGCCGCCTGCGGCAAGCAGCATGAGCGTGGTGTCGCCGGTCAGAATGCCGAGCGCGCCGTGATGGCCGGCGGCGGATGCCGTGGCAGGACGCGGCGGTCATGTCGTACAGCACGTTCGGCCCGACGGGAGCACGATGACGATGGTGCCGACGATGAAGGCGGCAAGGTCGGTGATGCCGTCGTGCATGAGCGGGGTGATCGATGGCGCGCGGGACGATATTGCCCGCCACTCGGCCGGCGGCAGCGGGGAGGGGATCTTGATGCGCTGGCTGATGTTAGTATGCGCGCTGCTTCCCTGGCTCGAGGCGAGCCGTCTGCTGGACCACACAACCAATGAACCGCGCTTACCTGACCGGCTTGTTGTTTGCCCTGGCCGCCTATGCCGCTTGGGGGATTCTGCCGCTTTATTGGGCGCTGCTGCGCCATGTCAGTCCGGTCGAGGTGCTGGCGCATCGCGTAATCTGGACGCTGCCTTTCGCTGCGGCGATGGTGGGGCTGGCGCGGCAGTGGGACGAGCTGGCCGGGCTGCTGCGGCGGCCGCGCACCATGCTGGTGCTGGCGGCTACGGCGCTGCTGATCGCGCTCAACTGGTGGTTGTACATCTGGGCAGTGACCAACGGGCGGATGTTGGAGGCCAGTCTCGGCTATTACCTGACGCCGCTGGTGACCGTGTTGCTGGGCTTGGCGGCCTTTGGCGAGCGGCCCAAGCCATTGCAGTGGCTGGCGATCATGCTGGCCACGGCGGGCGTTGCGCTGATCCTGATCGGCGAGGGCTTGCTGCCTTGGGTGAGCCTGGCGCTGGCGTTCAGCTTCGGGCTGTACGGCGCGCTGCGCAAGCACGTGCGGGCCGATGCCGCGGTCGGGCTATTCGTCGAGACCGCCTTGCTGCTGCCTTTATTCCTCGGCTGGCTGTTCCAGCTGCTGGTCAGCGGGCGTTCAGCTTTCCTCAGTATAAATTTCTCCACCGACCTGCTGCTGCTCGGTTCCGGCGTGGTTACCGCGCTGCCGCTGCTCTGGCATGTGGCCGGAGCGCGCAGGCTGTCGCTGGTAGCCCTTGGGTTGCTGTTTTATCTCAATCCAACGCTGCAGTTCCTGCTTGGCGTGCTGGTCTTCGAGGAAGCATTCTCACGAGTGCGGTTGTACGCGTTCTGCCTGATCTGGGCCGCCGTCGCCATCTATGTCAGTGACATGTTGCTGCGCCGGCGGCGCTGATGGAACCGGGAGGGGCAAGTTCCGCAGCCCTTGTCCCGCAGCCGCTATAGCCGCAGTTCTACCAGGTCGCGATGCGCTCCGTTGCAAAGGATTGATCAACTCCAACGTAAAACGAGGTCCGATATGAAGAACTGGCTCCGGCTGCTTTGCTTCTCCGCTTCCCTGTCGCTGTTCTCGGGCGTCGCGCTGGCCGACGACATCGAAGGCAAGATCGAGTCGATCGACAAGGGCGAGCGCTCTTTCGTGGTGCAGGGAATCACCTTCTACGTCGATGACTCCACCGACTACGACGACGGGCTGAAGGGTTTCGACGACCTGCAGGTCGGTCAGCGGGTCGAGGTCGATTTCGACTATCGCGATGGCCGTCATCTGGCGCGCGAGATCGAGCTGGACGACAGGTAAGCTCCGGCCTCGGAAGGAGGCCGGCCGCAAGCGCCTGTTGCCAGGGGCCGGGAGCGCCGGCCCTCGCTTGCTTCCTCGCCGAGCAGGCCATCGCCTCGGCTCCACCGCCGGTCGCGGGCTCGCTTGCCCGCCGGGCGCAGCAGCGCTGCCGCAAAGCAGGTAGGCTAATGGTAGGGTTTGAGTCCTGGTTTGGCTCTACAGGAGGCTTTCATGGCAGAAAAGGGTTACACGCCGCCTCGGGTCTGGAAGTGGGAGGCGCCGAGCGGCGGCAAGTTCGCCAACATCAACCGCCCGATCGCCGGCCCGACGCACGAGAAGGAGCTGCCGGTCGGCAAGCACCCGCTGCAGCTCTACTCCCTAGCTACGCCCAACGGGGTCAAGGTCACCATCATGCTGGAGGAGTTGCTGGCGCTCGGCCACAAGGGCGCCGAGTACGATGCGCACCTCATTCGCATCGGCGAGGGCGAGCAGTTCAGCACCGGGTTCGTGGCGGTGAACCCCAACTCCAAGATTCCAGCCATGGTGGACCGCAGCGTCGATCCCCCGGTCCGCATCTTCGAGTCGGGCTCCATCCTGCTCTACCTGGCGGAGAAGTTCGGGGCCTTCCTTCCCAAGGACTTGCACGGGCGCACTGAGTGCCTGAACTGGCTGTTCTGGCAGATGGGCAGCGCGCCTTATGTCGGCGGCGGTTTCGGGCACTTCTACGTCTACGCGCCGGAGAAGTACGAGTACCCGATCAACCGCTTTACCATGGAGACCAAGCGGCAGCTGGACGTGCTCGACCGTCGGCTGGCCGAGGTGGCGTACATCGCTGGCGAGGAGTACACCATCGCCGACATGGCGATCTGGCCCTGGTATGGCGGCCTGGTACTGAACGAAGTTTACGGCGCGGCGGAGTTCCTGGAGGCGCACACCTACAAGAACCTGCTCCGCTGGGCCAAGGAGATCGCCGAGCGGCCGGCGGTGAAGCGCGGGCGCATGGTCAACCGCACCTGGGGCGATCCGTCCGAGCAGCTGCATGAGCGCCACGATGCCAGCGACTTCGAGACCAAGACCCAGGACAAGCTGAATCCGACTCAGGAAAACGTCGAGTGAGGCGGCGGCTTCCCGGTCTGCCGCCTGAGCGCGGCAGACCGCTTCCCTGAGGCCAGCCACGTCTTGCCCGGAAGCGGCTGGAATCCGCTTCCGGGCCTTTTGTGCCCATCTCGTCCCGTCGCTTTCCCGCTCTTCCTGCAGCGGGCCGGGACGGGCGTGTCAGCGCTTGGTCCGGCGCGACGCTGTCGGCAGTGTCGCGGACGCAGGTGCCCGGGGTGCCGTTTCGCCCTCGCGGCGCTAACATGTTCTGCCAGTCGAGTTTTCGATTTGCGTCGAGAGTCGTTGTCAGCATGCTGCAAATCCCGATTTGCTACATCGAACCGGTATTCCGTCCGCCCAGCGAAGCGCGTTCCCTTATCCTTCCCGTCACCAACGGCTGCTCCTGGAACAAGTGCACCTTCTGCGAGATGTACACCGCGCCGCAGAAGAAATTCCGTGCCCGCGACGAGGCCGAGGTGCTGGAGGAGATCCGCCGCTGCGGCGAGCTGTTCGCGCCCCGCCGGGTGTTCCTGGCGGACGGCGACGCCATGGTGCTGCCCACCCACCGCCTCCTGCGCATCCTAGAGGCGATTCGCGAGCACATGCCGAGCGTAGAGCGGGTCTCCTCCTATTGCCTGCCGCGCAACCTCAAGCGCAAGACGGTGCAGGACCTGGAGCGGCTGCGCGAGGTGGGGCTTGCCTTGATCTACGTCGGCGCCGAGTCAGGCGACGACGAGGTGCTCAGGCGCGTCAACAAGGGCGAGACCCATGAGACCACCCGGGAAGCGCTGCTCAAAGCCGGCGAGGCCGGAATCAAGCGCTCGGTGATGATCCTCAACGGACTCGGCGGCCGCTCCCTGACCGCGCAGCACGCCGTCAACTCCGCCCGCCTCATCAACGCTACCCAGCCCGAGTATCTCGCCACATTGGTGGTGAGCTTCCCCAGGGGCATGGAGCGCTTCAAAGCCCGCTATCCCGACTTCGAGCCGCTGGACCAGCGCGGCCTGTTCGAGGAGATGGAGCGCTTTTTGAGCGAGCTGGAACTGGAGAGCACCATCTTCCGCTCCGACCATGCCTCCAACTACCTGGTGCTCAAGGGCGTGCTCAACAAGGACAAGGAGCGCCTGCTGGCCCAGGTCCGCACCGCCATCGAGGCGCCCGAGCTGGCCAACCTGCGGCCAGAGTGGATGCGAGCGCTGTAGGAGCGTGCCGTGACGGTGCTTTGGCAGCCGTGCCGTGTCTTTGGGAGACGCCGTCGAGCCAGCCGCCGGGCGCGGACGGGCGCTGGTCTTCGGTAGCGGCGCGGCCGTCGCCTGGAGTGAGGTGGAGTGATCATGATGCCGGAGCGGATCAACCTTCCGGTCGCGACGCTGCGCCGGCGGCTCGACAGCGGCGACACGACCAGCAACGCCCTGCTCGAGCTGGCGCTGGCGCGGATCGAGGCGGATCCGGAGCAGGGCGGGCGGGTCTTTCCCCGCGTCTATGTCGATTCGGCGCGTGCCGAAGCCAGGGCGCAAGATGCGCTGCTGGGCGCACTGCCGCCGCTGTCTCCGCTGGCGGGCATCCCCATTTCCATCAAGGATCTTTTCGACGTGGCGGGCGAGAAGACCCGCTCCGCTTCGCCGGTACCCAACCCGGACGGGCCGGCCGAACAGGATGCGGTCGTCGTCCAGCGGCTGCGGGCGGCGGGGGCCGTGATCGTCGGCCGCACCAACATGGCGGCCTACGCCTTCTCCGGCGTAGGCAGCAATCGCCACCATGGCACACCGGGCAATCCCCACGAACGCAGCCGCATTCCGGGCGGCTCCTCCTCGGGCGCGGCGGTATCGGTGGCAGCCGGCATGGCGACAGTGGCCATTGGCTCGGACACTGCCGGCTCGGTGCGGATACCGGCAGCGCTTTGCGGGCTGGTCGGCTTCAAGCCCTCCCGGTGCCGAATCCCGCTGGAAGGGGTGCGGCCGCTGTCCTGGAGCTTGGATTCGGTCGGCCCCATCGCCACTACTGTGGATTGCTGCCATGCGGCCGACTGCGTCATGGCCGGCGAGCGGTACGCGGAGCTGATGCCTGCCTAGCTGGACGGTTTGCGCATCGGCGTGCCGGACCGCATCGTTCTGGACGAGCTGGAGCCGGCGGTGGCAGCCGCTTTCGACCTTTCGCTCGCGCTGCTCTCGCGCCGGGGCGCCAAGATCCGGACGCTGAAGGCTCCTGAGATCGAAGCGATGTTTGCGCAGGGTGGGGTTTCTCGCATCATCCTGGCGGAGGCCTATACGCACCTGCGGCACGAGATCGAGGAGATCAAAAGCCAAACCGAAAGGGTGATCGGGGAGCGGCTTGCTGCGGGCGCCGCCATCAGCGCCGCCAGACTATCTGGCGGTCATCAGGGGCAGGGGGCAGCTGAAGCGCAGCTTCGCTGCCGCCATGCGCGCGGTCGACGTGCTGGTGATGCCCACCGTGCCCCTGCTCGCGCCCAGGCAAGCCGATCTCGAAGAGCCCGAGGCGTTTCTCAGGGCCAACCGCCTGCTGGTTCGCAACACCTCCATCGCCAACTTCTTCGACCTTTGCGCCATCTCCCTGCCGGCCTCGACCGACGTGCCGCTGCCGGTCGGTTTCATGCTGACCGCGCCCACCCTACACGACGCCCTCCTGCTGTCCGTCGCCAAGGCGGTGGAGCAAGTTTTGAATGTGAACTAACGCCAGCTATGCGGCCTCCGGAGGAAGCCGTCTTGCTTGTGCGCCAATCGTCCTCAGCCAAGTGGGAGAGCGCGAGTCCCCTCCATGCGGCTCCTGAGCCGAGTCAGACACGGTAGCTTGTCGTTCTTCCCTGTGTAGTTCCAGCAAGCAGCAAAGTCGACGCTTGGCCTGAAGTCTTGTTATTTTTTCTTTCGCCTCATTTAAGTTCTATCGATATAATTATATCTTCAATGTATCTTTTTTATATTTGAGTCTCTGTGAGTCTTTATCTATATTCGTATCAATAGGCCTAGGGCCTCTACTTGCCTCCTGCAAGGGTCTGCCTGTCTGCCGTAAGCAGCAGACGCGATTCCTATGGCGGCCGTTGATCAAGCTGCACAACGATAACGACAAGAGTGGGGAGGGTATGCAAATGATTCGTGCGCGTAATCAGTTGGCGAATTGGTGGCGTGGCGCTGGTGTCGCAGCCGCTGTCTTGACTGGGCTTGCTGGATGTGGTGGTTCGTCTAGCTCCGGCCCAAGACTTACGCCTGGACCGACCATGCCGGACATACCTGAAGAGGTAATCCGGCCAATCATTTTTGTGCATGGGCTGGCCGGCTCGGCTTCGCAGTACCAGACGCAGGCGATGCGGTTTGCCAGCAATGGCTATCCGGATGATCGGATTGTGGCCTTTGAATACAGCACTGATGGCC
>Ga0079224_100010598_pt1 | contig 12657 bp, 11 predicted proteins | sample Stecom2015_FD_80414 | JGI IMG/M metagenome (GOLD analysis project Ga0079224, IMG submission 80414) | Agricultural soil microbial communities from Utah to study Nitrogen management - Steer compost 2015 | ecosystem: Environmental > Terrestrial > Soil > Agricultural land | place: USA: Utah...
CGACAGTACTTCGAATGGCTCGAGCACCTGCCCTTCAACGAGGTGAGGAATCGCACCGCGGCCTCCGTTGGGAGGGCCCTGCGTAACGAGGCCCTGGCCGAGCGTGGGATTTCCCTGGGACTCCAACACGATCCCGCCGTGCGGGACGATGTCCAATACCTCGCCTCGATGTACCTCGACAACCGGCTGCGAGAGAAGATGCGACGGGAGGCCGACATCCAGCCGAGTGAAGCCGAACTTCGCGAGGCCTACGACCGCCTTGGCTACCGGAAGCTCGCGCGCGCCGAGGCCGACTTCTGGCTTATCGAGTTCGCATCCTTTCCTGACGCACAGCAGGTACTCGACAGCGTTAGAGCCGGTGTGCGGAGTCCCGAGTCCTACGACGGCTTTGTCAGGCATGAGGGCGCTGATCTCACCGATCTCGGTGAGCTCGGGTCGCACGTGCGGAAGGCCCTCGTGGGATCACCTGTCGTCGTTGGCACCGGAGACGGCAGCTGGTATCTCCTCGGAGTGGAAGAGCGGACGATCGATTACGTCGAGTTCGATGAGGCGCGGGATGCGATCGAACGGCGCATTCGACCCTTTATCCCGGAGCTACATCTCACGCGCGAACTTCGGGAGAAGGCCGACATCTACATCGACCACGAGTTCTTTCGCGAGATGATGGATCTTCGACGCTCGAAGGCCGGGCATCCCTCAGATGCCTGACGCGATGAGTAGCTCGATGTCGCGATGCGGCATCCCGAACATCGTGGCAAGGCTCTTCTTGGTCAGATGGCTTCGGTACACGTACGTCCCGTTGCGCAGCCCAGCATTGCGCCAGAGCGCTTCGTTGATCGATCCGGCCTCCCCGATCTGCACGAGGTAGGGCACGAGCACATTTGTGAGCGCATACGTGGCCGTCCGCGCCGCGTTGGACGGCATGTTGGGCACGCAGTAGTGGATGACGCCGTGTTTCCGGTAGGTCGGTGACGAATGCGTGGTCGGCCGGCTCGTTTCGATGCAGCCGCCCTGATCGATGACGGCATCCACGATGACGGTGCCCGGGCGCATCGATCGTACCATCTCCTCCGTCACGAGCAGCGGTGACCGCGCCCCATCGGCCATGATGGCGCCGATGACCACGTCGGCCGTGAGCAGGGCCTGGCGCAGGTACTGTACCGATGCCATGGCTGTCGTGATGCGGCGGTCCAGGTAGTGCTCGAGGCTGCGCAGCGCGCTCAGGTCCGTATCCAGGACGATGACGTGTGCGCCGTAGCCGAGTGCCGTGCGAGCCGCCCACTCGCCGACCACCCCCGCACCCAGAATGACCACGGTCGAAGGCGGCACGCCCGATATACCTCCGAGCATGATGCCCTTGCCCCCTTCGCCGCTCTCAAGATACCGGGCGGCGATCTGCACGGACATCGACCCCATGATTTCGTGCATCATACGCACGATGGGCAGGGTGCCGTCGGGATCCCGTATGAACTCGAAGCCGATCCCGGTCACGCGCAACTCCATCAGCTGCTTCAGAAACTCCGGCGTAGTATGGCCCAGATGGAGGGCCGAAATCAGGATTTGCTTCTCCTGAAGCAGGTCGAGCTCCTCACCGACAGGGGGACCTACCTTGACGATGAGGTTGCTCTTGCTGTACAGCTGCGAGGCCGAGTCGACGATTGTCGCGCCGGCCTCGGAGTATTCGCTGTCCGAAAAATGCGCCTGGGTGCCGGCTGATTTCTCGACGTACACCTCGTGCTCGTTGGCAACCAGTGCCGCCACACCACTAGGGGCCAGGGCAACGCGCCGCTCCTCGTTGGATATCTCGGCGGGAACACCGATCCGCAGAGAGGTATGCCTCTCTCCCGCGGCGACCGGCTTCTCCATCGTCAGCAATCCGGGATCGATGCTCAGTCCCTGGAGCGACGGTATTTCCATGTGGATCTAGGATGATGGCTGGCATCCGTGCGTGTGTAGATCCGGGAAATATAGGAGATATCCTGCTCCTTTTTCGAGAGGCGCTGCGGAATGGAGGCTTTGCTCGTCGCGGCCTTCCTCATGGCCGAATCTAGCCGCGGAGTGTTTACCTCGTCCAGGCGTAGAGTACAATGCCTGCGGCGACCGCTGCGTTTAGGGATTCTGTTCCGCCTCGCCGCGGCCTGCCGGGTATCACTACGCGCTCATCGACGCTTGCGCCTACACCCTGGGAAATCCCGTGCGCCTCGCTCCCGACGACGAGCACGGAGGGGCTCGCCGGTCTCCACGATTCGATGCTCGTGCCTTCCAGATCAGCGGCGTATATGGTGAAGCCGGCCGCCCGCAGCTTCTGGAGCATACCGGCGAGATCATTCACCTCCACGTGGTCGACATCCCATAGCCCACCCATCGCCGCGCGTACGACCTTCGGGTTGTAAATGTCGACGGTTCCGGGACCTGTCAGCAGGGCATCCACGCCGAACCATGCCGCCGTGCGAATGATGGTGCCGGCGTTGCCGGGATCCTGGAGTCCGTCGATGGCCACGATTCTTCGCGCCGCATGAAGGGCCTCCGGCGACGCCTGCTCGATAGCCACGACCGCAACGATGCCCTGGCTCGTCTCGACGGCGCTGATCTCCTCAAGCTCGCTCTGCGGAACGACATGCACATCGAGCCCGGCCTGCGAAACCCACTCCGGCAGCCGGCCTTGAAGCGCCGGCGTCACCAGTACCTCGCGAATGGCGGCCTTCGCCTGGACGGCCGCCTCGACGGCTCGCCATCCCTCCACCAGCATCTCCCCATGCAGATCGCGATACTTGCGCCTCGTGAGCGAGCGAATCTCCTTGAGGCGACGGAGGCTAATCGAGGTCTGGGCCATGGATGTACACAAAGTTGAGATCGATACAGAAACTCCGATAATGATGTTAAGTAAGGACGGACAACCAGCGGCGACGTTGATTTTCCACTTAGAAAAGCGCTTTCGAGGCCACTTCATCCATGCCCTATAAACGTAGCGTTTACGAACGTGCCGTCTACCAGGAGCCGGCGCCCATTCCCGATACCGAGAACGCCTTCATCTCCATGATGGAGCGGTTCGACATTGCAGCCGAAATTCTCGAGCTCGATCCCGGCTTCTACGAATATCTCCTCACCCCCGCGCGAATCCACATCACGGCCGTCCCGGTGATCATGGACAACGGCCGCATCAAGGTATTTGAAGGCATTCGAGTCATCCACAATGAAATTCTGGGACCCAGCAAGGGCGGCATCCGTTACGCGCCCGACGTGACGCTGGACGAAGTGAAGGCTCTAGCGGCCTGGATGACGTGGAAATGTGCCGTCGTCAACGTGCCGTTTGGCGGCGCCAAAGGAGGTGTCCGCTGCAATCCGCGTGAGATGAGCCCCGGCGAGCTCGAGCGTCTGACACGGCGCTACACGGCCAACATGATCGAGGTTTTCGGGCCGGACCGCGACATCCCGGCGCCCGACATGAATACGAACGAGCAGATCATGGCATGGATCGTGGATACCTACTCCATGCATGCCCGGCGCACCGAGAACGCTGTCGTGACCGGCAAACCCATTATGCTGGGCGGATCCTACGGCCGGAAGGAGGCCACCGGGCGCGGTGTGATGACGGTAACGCTCGCGGCCATGGACCGGCTCGGGCTGAGCCCGTCGCAATGTACCGTGGCCGTGCAGGGCTTCGGGAACGTGGGATCGACGGCAGCAAAGCTGATTCAGGAGCAAGGTTGCAAGATCGTGGCCGTGAGCGACATCTCCGGCGGGTACTACAATGCGAACGGTCTAGACATCCCCTCCCTCATCGAGTACGCTGCGGCCAACAACAACACGCTCGAAGGCTTCGCTGGCGCCGATAAGCTCTCCAATGAGGAGCTGCTCACCCTGGATGTGGACGTGCTCGTCCCCGCAGCGAAGGAAGATCAAATCAACGAGCGGATCGCCGAGAACATCAAGGCGAAGATCGTCGCGGAAGGAGCGAACGGGCCGACGACGCCTGACGCCGATGACATCCTGAATCAGAAGGGCGTTCTCGTCATCCCCGACATTCTGGCCAATGCCGGTGGCGTCACGGTTTCGTATTTTGAATGGGTGCAGGACCGGCAGGGATACTTCTGGACACTGGACCGGGTCAACCGCCGCCTTGACCGTATCATGCGGACCGCCTTTGAAAATGTATATGAGGCCGCCAGCAATTACGACGTCTCGATGCGCATCGGGGCGTACGTTCTCGCCATCGACAAGGTGGCGAGTGCTCTTCGCCTGCGCGGCATCTATGCATAAGGTCGCGGTAGGCGTCCTGCTCCTTCTTCTCGCTACTCCTACATACGGACAGAGCACCAATCTCGAGCTCTTTCAGGAGATTGCCGTCGCGTGTCTCGACGACGTTCCGGCAACCATCGACACCGTCGCGCTGGAAGCGCCGGATCGCATGCCCTACCTGCGCTCGGCAATCGTGCGAGAGTGGCAGAACGTGGGTCGCGTCGTGTTTCTGGCTGACTCTGTACGGAGTTATCCGAGTCTCGCCTTTGACGTCGAGGACGCCCGGGTCCGCTACGAGCGTCGCGGGAAGCGTATCGCGAGGCACGTGGCCCTCGCCCTGCGCTTCGAGCTGACCGAGCCCTCCGGTCGCATTCTGGTCGATGATCGCTGCGCTCAACAACGGTCCGACGTGATTCCACGCTCCGCCATTGCGGCGGTCGAGGCGCCCGCTTACCCCGAGACGCAAGCTGATCCGCCGCGCGCGGGCTGGTTCAGGCGATTCGCAGAGCCCATTGTCGTTACCGCGGCGACGGCGGTGGCCGTCTACCTCTTTTTCAGCCTGCGGAGCACCAGCAGCGACGAGTCATGAGAGGCCCCCTCTGCACGCGCCGGCTCGGCGCGGTAGTTTGCCTGATCATGATGTCCTCCTGCGCGACACCCGTGGCACCCTCGGGGGGCCCGGCCGACGACATCCCCCCGGAAATCATCGAATCCGACCCCCCGCCGGATGCCGTGAATGTCCGTCGCGAGTCGGTGCGACTTACATTTTCGGAGTACATCGACGAGGCTTCTTTCTCAAGGGCTTTCTCCATTACACCTGCGTTCAGCCGCCCTCCACAGATCGTGTGGAGGCGCCGCAGCGTAGAAATCCGCTTCCCCGAACCGCTCCGGGAAAACACGACCTACGTCGTGATGCTCGATCGAAACCTCCGCGACCTCCATGGCGTGGCGCTGCCGCGGCCCGTTACAATTGCTTTTTCAACCGGCCCTACGATCAGCCGCGGCACCATCGAGGGTCGGGTGATCTCAGCCCATTCCGGCCAGGCGGCAGCCGGGGTTGACGTGTTTGCCTACGCCCTCGAAGGAGGCACTCCACCGCCGACGCTGCCGGAGCGACCCGAGTATCGGACCCAGACGGATCAGAGCGGTGTATTCACGTTCGAGTACCTGACCGAACAGCCGTACTACGTCATCGCCCTTCGAGATCAGAACAGAAGCCTGCGCCCCGATCCGCAGGAAGAGTTCGCGTCTCCTCCCATAGCCTCGATCATGGCGGACACCACGCCGGTTGCGATCAATCTGCCGTGGATCATGGCAGCGATTGATACCACACGACCGTCCCCACAGCGCGTTCAGTCGCTTTCCACAACCCGGCATCGGCTTCGCCTTTCGGAGCCGGTCTCCTTCGCGGGCGAGCCCACGGCGAGCGGTTGGAGTCTCGTTGATTCGGCTTCGGCACAGACTGCACCCGTTCGCACCGTCTATATGCGTGCCTCGGAGCCACGGGAGGTGTACTTCGTGACGGATGCGCTCGGTGAAGATCTCTACAGTGTTGCGGCGGCGGCTCTCGTCGATACGGCGGGCAACCCTGTCATGGAAAACGCCGTCTCCTTCATGCCATCCGCTGACGCAGACACGGTGCAGCATCGCCTCCTCACCATCCTGCCTCAGGAACTGGACGTGCTGCCGGACGGCGTCCATCCGACTTTGCGCTTCAATGCGCCCGTGACTCCGGACGTTCTCGCATCGACGGTGTCTGTCTCTGATTCAACAGGCAAGCCGATCTCCTTCACGACCGTCACCGAGAATGGCACAGATTATCAGCTGCACACCGATCCACCTCTATCGAGCGTAGGATCGATCACGATTGGCATCGAACCTGCCGGACTTGCCGGCCTGGATTCGACGCTGATCCGGACTTTCACCCGTCTCTCGATGGAGGAGACGGGCGAGATCAGCGGCGTCATCGTGGCCGATGGTGGCCCGGTCCACGTCGAAATTCGTCCGGTCGAGAATCCCTTCAGCATGCGGCCCGTTCGGATCGTGGCCGATTCGTCCGGGGCGTTCGTGGTGCGAGCGCTGCCGGCCGGCATGTATCGGCTTCAGGCGTTCGTGGATGAAGACGATGACGGCAGATGGGACCCTGGAATGCTCACGCCCCATATCCCCCCAGAACCCATCCTGTGGTACGATGAGCCGATCCGCGTGCGCGCCCGGTGGGAATCGGCCCTCCCCGACACCCTCAGATTTCCATCACTATGATGCATGTGCATCCCATCCTGACGGCGGCCGCCATGCGCGCTGCCGACGAGTATACCATACGGGAGCTCGGGATCTCCGGCTTCACCCTCATGGAATCGGCTGGTCGCGGCACGGCCGATGTAATCGACCGTCGCCTGGGGCCTCTCGAGTCAAAGCACGTCAACGTCTACTGCGGCAAGGGCAATAATGGAGGCGACGGGTTTGTGATTGCCCGTGAGCTGTTCGAGCGCGGCGCCACCGTGCGCATCATAGCTTTGAGTGAGCCCTCGTCCATGAGCGAGGATGCGGCGGCACATTTTCGCGTCCTGGAGAAAGTTGCCGAGCAAACGGGCAGTGACCGCCTTTCCATTCGTCTCTACGAGTCGGCCTCGGAGATTCCAGCCGCGGACATCCACGTGGATGCCCTCCTCGGCACCGGCCTCGCGGCCCCTCTCCGCGAGCCCATTCTGTCGCTGGTGGATCACATCAATTCGCTACCGGGGACGCGGGTCGCCGTCGACATTCCTTCTGGATTGCATACGGATTTTGGCCGCCCACTCGGCAATGCTATACGCGCGCATCTGACGTGCACGATGGCCGCCCGGAAAACCGGACATCACATGAACGAGGGCCCCGATTTATGCGGCACGGTCGAAGTCGTGCCCATCGGAATTCCGGACCACGTCCTCCGAGAGGCCCTTCGATCGCATGGCCGGGGATGCGCCTGGATGTGCACGGACGATGCGATCAGGTCATGGCTCCCGATTCGAGGATCCGATGCTCACAAGTATTCGGTCGGACTGGCCCTGGTGGTGGCCGGTTCGCCCGGAATGACCGGCGCGCCTGTAATGGCCGCCACGGCTGCGGCTCGAGTGGGGGCAGGATATGTGATGTGCGCCTGCGATCGACGCATCGAATCGACGCTCGCCGCCAAACTCACCGAGGTGACGACGATCTCCCTGCCGGCCGGCCCGGAAGGACTCGAACCCGCCGAGTCCCTGAAGGCCATCGAGCCGCACCTGGAGAGGGCGAAGGGACTTCTCCTCGGCTGCGGCCTCGGTCAATCCACCGGGACGCAGGAATTCGTTCGGACCTTCCTCGCGCGCAACGATCGGCCGGTCGTGATCGATGCAGACGGGCTCAACGCCTTGGTGGGCCACGCCGACCTTGTCGCACGGCATTCGAAGGGGCGCTGGATCCTCACCCCCCACATGGGCGAATTCAAACGCCTCGTGGGGGATGACCTCGACGGCTCCGGGCTCGATCCCGATGATCGCGTTTCCCTGGCTCAGTATTTCGCACGGCGTTGGAATTGTGTCCTCATCCTCAAAGGGCTGCCGAGCGTCGTTGCCGCGTCCGACGGCAGAGCGTGGATCAATGCCACGGGCAGCTCCGCGCTGGCCACCGCCGGCACGGGTGACGTGCTCGCCGGCCTCTGTGCCGGCTTGCTCGCACAGGGCCTTCCGCCAGATCACGCGGCGGCAGCCGCACTGCACATCGGAGGCGCCGCCGCAGATCGCTTCATCTCCTCGCGCGCAGGCCGCAGCATGCAGGCAACCGATCTTATCGAAGAGATCCCCTACGTGCTCAAGGAAAGGTTCGAGCTCGAGTGAGAAAGACAGCCGCCACTCTCTGGACGGTGCTCATCCTGGCGCTGTGCTCGATTCCGGGCACCGAATTGCCGGAGGTGGATCTCCTGAGCGCCGACAAGATCGGACATTTCCTGATGTTTGCCGGCTTTGGATACTTATGGAGCTGGGCTCTGGGAGGCGCCTCGCGGCGCACTGCCCGCCGGGTTTTCCTCTTCGGCCTTCTCTGCGCCGTCGGTTCCGAAATCTATCAGGGCATCCTCCCCATTGGCCGGGATCCGAGCGCGGCAGACGCTGTGGCGAATGTCGCCGGTCTCATCACGGGCATTTTTTTATACGGTCTCCGACGGAGTTCGTCGAAAAAGGCGTCTAAACCTAGGAACTGAATAGGCCACGCCGGCTCGGCAGATTTCACGGAACCGGTACAATTCGCCACAGTTTTTTCACAAACTCCTGTACTGCGGCTGGACGACGTCTTATCTTCAGCCGGAGTGCAGCCTCCACCTATCCAAATTTTACCCTGAAACATGGCAGTACGGAAAGAAGAAAAGTACGATCTGCGGAAGCGGTACCCGCTCTACATTGAGGTGGGGCTGGTTCTGGCGCTGGGTATCCTCGTCCTTGCCTTCAGGATCGACTGGTCGCCGGACAACGATTTCCAGATTGTGATGCCGGAACAGGAGCAGATCAAGATGGAAGAGATCCAGCAGACCAAGCAGATCGAGCAGCCTCCTCCACCGCCGAAACCGCCGGTTCCCATCGAGGTCCCTGACACCGAGGTTCTCGAGGATGACGAACTGGATCTCGACGCCGCTCTGGATATTGACGAGCCGATCGCGAACACGCCTCCTCCGCCGCCTCCTCCTGAAGAAGAGGTAGAGGAAGAGCCGGAGATTTTCGTGATCGTCGAGCAGATGCCGGAGCTCATCGGCGGCCTCGCGGCGATTCAGAAAAAGATCAACTATCCTGAGATCGCCAAGAAGGCCGGTGTAGAGGGCCGCGTCATCGTGCAGTTCGTCGTCGATGAGGAGGGCAATGTACAGGATCCGCAGGTTGTCCGCGGTATCGGCGCCGGTTGCGACGAAGAAGCCATTCGCGCCGTAAAGCAGGCCAAGTTCCAGCCGGGCAAGCAGCGCGGCAAGCCTGTGAAGGTGAAGATGTCTCTTCCGATCACCTTCAAACTGAAGTAGATCGACGCGTTCGGATCTCAACCCCGCTGCACTTCGTGTGGCGGGGTTTTTTGTTGCGCGATAGGGAGCCGGGGCTCCCGTTATCACTTCGCTGTGGTCGAGTAGCCCTATCGCGTGGCCGTAATACGCCGAAGCGTTCCGCCCGCTTCGCCGACAAACACATCGGTCGCCATCCCCACAAAAATTCCGTGATCGAGCACACCGGGGATGCACTTGATGAGCACATCGAGCTCGGACGGCTTTTCGATGTGATCGAACCTGGCATCCAGTATCCAGAATCCCTGGTCCGTAACCACCGGCCCATCTTTACGGCTCCCATTTCGAAGCTCGACCGTTGCTCCCAGACGGACCAGCTCTCGCTCGACGGGGCGCACGGCCATGGGCAACACTTCCACGGGCACTGCCGCTCTCGTACCCAGCTGCTCGACGAACTTCGACTCATCCACCAGCACCACAAAACGCTTCGCACAGCGGGCGATCACCTTTTCGCGGGTGTGCGCGGCGCCCCGACCCTTGATCAGGTTCAGTTCGGGATCCACTTCATCCGCACCGTCGAGGGCCAGATCCAGATGATCCACGTCATCCAGCGTACAAAGCGGGATGCCCGTTTGGCGCGCAAGATGTTCGGCAGCGGCAGACGTGGCGACGCCTACCACATCGAGGCCCTCCTCGCGTATTCGGCGGGCAATCTCCCGAAGAGCGATGGCCGTGGTCGATCCAGTTCCGAGACCGAGCCGCATTCCACTTTCGACGAGGCCCGCGGCCGCCCGCGCGGCGGCCTCCTTGGCGGCATCCAACTCAGGCATCCCGCAGCCGGCCTTGCCCGAACATCCTGAAAATGCCTACCTTATCCCTACTCAATTCCCGTCTTCTCGGTTGGCTGTACCATGTCGAAGGTGACCATCCTCCGCGAGTTCTGGAGCTTCCTCCGGGTGCGGAAAAAATACTGGCTCGCACCGATCGTGATCGTGCTCGTTCTGTTGAGTTTGCTGATCGTGGCCACGCAGGGCTCGGCATTGGCACCGTTCGTGTACGCCTTGTTTTAGTGGATCTGACCTCGACCCGTCAATCGCTCAGACGCATCTCGAGGCGAAGCCGCCAGTCCTTATACGTCTTGTTGAAGTCCGCCTTGATGACGCGGAATCCCTCGTTCAGGCCGAGGATGGTCATCCCCTGATCCTTGTTCGGGAACGTGTCATAGGCGAATCGAAGATAGCCGCGCGCCCGGGCTTCGTCCATCATCACGTGGAGCATCCGCCGCGCAAGCCCTCGACGGCGAAATTCAGGCAACACGCCACCCTTCGCGCTATAAAATACAAAGCGATTCTCCCGGTATCCGATCTTGAAGCCAACGGGTCGATCTTCCAGGAACGCCAGCAGCATCAACAGATCCTCGCGCTGGAACGTATTGATCACGCGTTCCTCGTTGAAGATCCGGTAGTTCAGATCCTGGATGATGTCGAGCGCGCCCATGTCCACAGCTACGATGCGCGGTTCCCCCGCATGCTTCGTCGGTGTGGCCTCAAGCTCGGCTCGTGTGCGCATGCTCATCATCAAAATGGGAGGCCGTCCTCGAAGCGCTCCTCCGACCCGGCCGGCTCTTCGGTGCTATCGAGCCCGTGACCCCGCGCCCCGTCCCCTCCCACATCGGGACCGTCCGACAGTTGCGGTGCATCACCGCCGGGCAGCGCCCGCCTGGAGTCCTCCTCCACCAACTGCATCTCCTCGAGCAGCACCTCGGGAACACCCTGGATAAAGCGGCTCGGCTCCGGCATATACTGCCCCTGAAATCGCCGATACTGCAAAATAGGATACGAGATAAAGAGATTCTCCTCTGCACGCGTGACGGCTACGTAAAGCAGGCGCAGTTCCTCATCGATCGCGTCCGGATCCTTCAGGGCATATCCCGAGGGCAGCACGCCGTCGAGAGCGTGGATGATGAACACGGAGTGGAATTCGAGTCCCTTGGCGGAATGGATCGTTGACAGGATGAGCGGCGCCTCGTCTTCATCCGTCGGATCCGCATCGAGCGCGGTCAGCTCGATGGGGTCGAGCGCCATCGACGACAGAAACTCGCCACGTCGTTCGAAATTGCCGGCCAGCGACACAAAATGATCGAGATCCTGCAGCCGCTTCGGATAATCCTCGAAATACTTCCGCTTCAGGATGGGCTCGTAATACGTGATGACTGCCTCCACTTGCGCCGTGAGCGGCAAGTCCTCGTTCCGGATCTTGCGTAGCATCTCGAACAAGTTCTTGAGCTCCTCCACGTACCGCGGAGAGAACGGGCGCTCGGACAGCGAGAACGGTTCGGACTCCGCCGATGTGATCCACTCGATGAGATCGTGCGCGGTCTTCGGCCCGATGCCGTCGATCAGCTGCAGGATGCGGTTCCACGAGACCGCATCCATCGGATTCTCCGCCACCTTGAGGTAGGCCGCCGCGTCCTTGATGTGGGCCGCCTCGCTGAGCTTCAGCCCTCCGTACTTGACAAAGGGAATGTTGCAGCGATTGAGCTCGATCTCGAGGTCGTACGAATTATGGCTGCTCCGGAAGAGCACGGCCATTCTATTCAGCGCAATCCCCTGCTCGCGCAACTGCAGCACCATCTGCGCCACGAATCGGCTTTCGAATCGGTCATCGGGCGCGGGCACTACGGCGGGGAGCTCGCCTCCCTGCAGGTCGCTATGTAGCGTTTTCTCATATTTTCGGGATGCCTTTTGGATGAGGTGATTGGCCAGGTCGAGGATGGGCTGATTCGACCGGTAGTTCTTCTCCAGCTTGAGGATGTTGGTGCCGGGGAAAGCCTGGGGGAACTCGAAGATGTTGCGGAAGTCGGCCCCGCGGAAGCGATAAATGCTTTGCGCATCATCTCCCACGACCATCACGTTTCCGTGAACCCGGGCGAATCGGCGCACGAGCTCAGCCTGCAGCCGGTTCGTGTCCTGGTATTCATCTACAAGCACGTGACGGCATCCGGCACTGACGAGCCGCTCGACGTTTTCGTCGGTTTCGAAAACCTCCATCGTGCGAAGCAGGAGGTCGTCGTAGTCCATCAGACCGTGATGCCGTTTGTATTCTGCATACGATAGCCGAAGGTCGTCCAGCTCGTTCACAAACTCGACGAACTGCGGGAATCTCGACTCGAGGATATCCGAGAGCGGAACCCCACGGTTCGTAGCACTCGAGAACATCGAGTAGATGGACTTCTTCCTCGGGAATCGACGATCCAGCCGGTTGAAGCCTTTCGCCGTGCGCAGTACGTCGACGACGTCGGCCGCATCCGAGCTGTCGAGGATGTTGAAGTTGTTCGGGAATCCGATCGTAGATGCGTGTCGGCGGAGAATCCCGAGGCAGAAGGAGTGAAACGTGCCGCCGGCGACGCGCTCGCAGCGCCC
>Ga0079224_100010599_pt1 | contig 12656 bp, 9 predicted proteins | sample Stecom2015_FD_80414 | JGI IMG/M metagenome (GOLD analysis project Ga0079224, IMG submission 80414) | Agricultural soil microbial communities from Utah to study Nitrogen management - Steer compost 2015 | ecosystem: Environmental > Terrestrial > Soil > Agricultural land | place: USA: Utah...
ATGCGATCCTCGGCGGCTTCACGGCCGTGCATCAGTTCTGCCACATCGGCGCTCACGCGTTCACGAGCATGTACAGCGCGGTAACGATGGACATTCCGGCGTACGTGACGGTCTCCGGGCAGCCGGCGGCGCCGCGCGGCGTGAACGCGGAGGGGCTGAAGCGGCGGGGCTTCACGGCCGAGCAGATCCGCAACGTCCGCGAGGCGTATCGATTGGTGTACCGGCTCGGGAAGAAGCTCGACGAGGCGATCGCGGAGCTCGAGGCGCGGCTGCCGGAGCAGCCGGAGCTCGCGCTGTTCATCGCGTCGCTGCGCAGCGGCTCCCGCGGCCTCGCGCGCTGATGCGGCCCCGGCCGCGCGGGCGCCTGTGCGCGGGAGGCGGGCGGTGAGCGGGCCGCGCATTGCGATCGTGGCCGGCGAGGCGTCCGGCGATCAGCTCGGCGCGGGCCTGATCGCGGCCGTCAAGCGGCGCGCGCCCGAGGCGCAGTTCTTCGGGATCGCCGGGCCGCGGATGATCGAGGCGGGCTGCGAGGCCTGGTACCGCGCGGAGGAGCTGTCCGTGATGGGCTTCGCCGAGGTGCTGAAGCACCTGCCGCGCCTGATCGGCCTGCGCCGCGCGCTGATCGCGCGGCTCCTCGACGTCCGGCCCGACGTCTTCGTCGGCATCGACTCGCCGGACTTCAATCTCGGCGCGGCGGCCGCGCTGAAGCGCGCCGGCATCCGCACCGTCCAGTACGTGAGCCCGCAGGTTTGGGCGACGCGGGAAGGCCGCGTCGCGAAGATTCGCGAAGCCGTCGACATCGTGCTTTGCCTGCTGCCGTTCGAGCCCGCGTTCTACGAGCGCCACCGCGTGGACGCGCGTTTCATCGGCCACCCGCTCGCGGATGCGATCCCTCTCGAGGTCGATCGCGCGGCCGCGCGCGCTCGCCTCGGCATCGAGCACACGCGGCCGCTGCTCGCGCTCCTGCCCGGCAGCCGGCGCTCGGAGGTCACTCGGCTCGCGCGGCCGTTTCTCGAGACGGCCGCTTGGCTGCACGCGCGCCGTCCCGAGGTCGACTGCGCGGTCGCGCTCGTCAGCGAGCCGATCCGCGAGGTGTTCCGCGACGCGGTGAGCGGGGTTTCGCTGCCGTTCGAGCCGCGGCTCGTCGTCGGCCGCGCGCGCGACGTCATGGCCGCGGCCGACGTGGTGCTGACCGCATCGGGCACCGCGAGTCTCGAGACGATGCTCTCGAAGCGGCCGATGGTCGTCGCGTATCGCCTGGCGCCGTCGAGCTACTGGCTCGTGCGCCGGCTCGGCGTGCAGAAGCTGCCGCATTTCTCGCTGCCGAATCTGCTCGCCGGGCGCGGCGTCGTGCCGGAATTCGTGCAGGGCGACGTGCGGCCGGACGTGCTCGGTCCCGCGCTCGAGTCTTTCCTGGCAGGCACTCCGCGCGATCCCAGCTGGTATGATGCGTTCGCCGGCATCCACCGGCAGCTCAAGCGCGGCGCCGACGAGCGCGCCGCAGAAGCAGTACTCGATCTCGTCGAACCGAACACCGCTAAGCGATGAAGCTCGGGTTGTCGGAGCCGCTCGTCTTCACGGCGCCGGACGCGACCGTCGCAGGCGTGGACGAGGCGGGCCGCGGACCTCTTGCGGGCCCGGTCGTCGCGGCTGCGGTCGTGCTCGATCCCGCGCGGCCGATCGACGGCCTCGCGGACTCCAAAGTGCTGCCGCCCGAGGAGCGGCGGCGGCTCGCCCGCGAGATCCGGCTGCGCGCCCGCGCATTCGCGATCGCCGCGGCCGACCCGGCGGAGATCGACGGCATCAACATCCTGCAGGCGACGCTGCTCGCGATGGAGCGGGCGGTGCGGCGGCTGAAGCTCGTGCCCGACCTCGTGCGCGTCGACGGCAACCAGATCCCGCGGCTGCCGGACCTGCTCGCGGAGCCGGTCATCGACGGCGACGCGCTCGTGCCCGCGATCAGCGCGGCCTCGATCCTTGCGAAGGTCTGCCGCGACCGCCTGATGTGCCGCTGGCATCGGCGCTTCCCGCTCTACGGCTTCGACCGTAACAAGGGCTACGCGACGGAGGAGCATCTCCGCGCGCTCGAGCTGCATGGGCCGTGCGCGATCCATCGCGCGAGCTTCGAGCCGGTGCGCCGCGCCCGAGAGGAGCGACGCGCATGACGGCCTTCGTTCACCTGCGCGTGCACACCGAGTACTCGCTCGTCGACAGCCTGGTCAGGATCGACCCGCTGATCGAGGCGGTCGCGGCGGCGCGGATGCCGGCCGTCGCCGTCACCGATCAAGGCAACGTCGCGGCGCTCGTGAAGTTCTACCGCGCCGCGCTCAACCGCGGCGTGAAGCCGCTGATCGGCGCGGACGTCTTTATCGCGGAGGCGCCGGACGACAAGGAGCCGTGCCGCTTGACGCTGCTCTGCCGCAATGCCGCCGGGTTCAAGCAGCTGTCGCGCCTGCTGACGCAAAGCCACGCGGCCGCGGCCTCCGGGCGGCCGCTGCTCTTGAAGGACTGGCTCGAGCCCGCGGCGCTCGACGGTCTGATCGCGCTGTCCGGCGCCCAGGCAGGGGAGGTCGGCAGGACGCTGACGGGCTCGCACCCGGAGCGCGCGCTCGAAGCGCTCGATTACTACCGCACGCTGCTGCCGGAGCGGTTCTATCTCGAGCTCCAACGGCTCGGTCGGCCCGGCGAAGCCGAGTACCTCGAGCGGGCCGTCGAGCTCGCGGCGGCGCACGGCGTGCCGGTCGTCGCGACGAACGAGGTCTGCTTCCTTTCGCCCGCTGATTACGAAGCGCACGAGGCGCGCGTTTGCATCGCGCAAGGCACGACGCTCGACGCCCCCGGGCGCGCGCGCCACTACACCGATCGGCAGTACCTGAAGACGCCCCGGGAGATGGCGGAGCTGTTCGCGGAGCTGCCGGAAGCGCTCGAGAACACGGTCGAGATCGCGAAGCGCTGCAACTTCGAGCTCGAGCTCGGGCGGGTGTTCCTGCCGAAGTTCTCGCTCGCCGACGGCGCGAGCGACGAGCGGGCGATTCGGGCGCATCTGCGCGAGCAGGCGGAAGCGGGGCTCGCCGCCCGCGCGGCCGCGGGCAAGGCGAACGCGGCGCCGATCGACACGTATCGGGAGCGGCTCGAGCGCGAGCTCGACGTGATCGAGAAGATGGGCTACGAGGGCTACTTCCTGATCGTCGCCGACTTCATCCGCTGGGCGCGCGAGCAGAAGATTCCGGTCGGGCCCGGCCGCGGCTCGGGCGCGGGCTCGCTCGTCGCGTACGCGCTCGGCATCACGAACCTCGACCCGATCGAGCACGACCTGCTGTTCGAGCGGTTCTTGAACCCGGAGCGCGTGTCGCTGCCGGACTTCGACATCGACTTCTGCATCGAGGGCCGCGACCGCGTGATCGACTACGTCGCCGAGCGCTACGGCCGCGACCGCGTGTCGCAGATCGTGACGTTCGGCACGATGGCCGCGCGCGCGGTCGTTCGCGACGTCGGCCGCGTGCTCGGGATGCCGTACGGCTACGTCGACCGCATCGCGAAGCTGATTCCGTTCGAGCTCGGCATCACGCTCGACCGCGCGATCGCGGACGACGAGGAGCTCAAGAAGACCTACGAGACGGACGACGAGGTCCGGGGCCTGATCGACCTCGCACGCAACCTGGAGGGCCTCGCCCGCAACGTCGGCACACACGCCGGCGGCGTCGTGATCGCGCCCGAGCCGCTCGTCGAGTTCATGCCGCTGTTCGCGGAAGCGGGCGGCGGGCCGCTGTCGCAGCTAGACAAGGACGATCTCGAGGCGGTCGGGCTGATCAAGTTCGACTTCTTGGGCTTGAAGACGCTGACGATCATCGACAAGGCCGTCGCGACGATCGAGCGGCAGAGCGGCACGAAGCTCGACCTCGACGCGATCCCGATCGACGACCCGGAGACTTACCGGCTGCTCCAGCGCTGCCAGACGACGGCCGTCTTCCAGCTCGAGTCCCGCGGCATGCGGGATCTCGTCAAGCGGCTGCAGCCCGACCGCTTCGAGGACCTGGTCGCGATCCTCGCGCTGTTCCGGCCCGGGCCTCTGCAGTCCGGCATGGTCGAGGAGTTCATCGACCGCAAGCACGGCCGCGTCAGCGGGCCGATCGACTATCTGCATCCGAGCCTCGAGGCGACGCTGAAGCCGACGTACGGCGTGATCCTGTATCAGGAGCAGGTGATGCAGATCGCGCAGGTGCTCGCGGGCTATTCCCTCGGCGGCGCGGATTTGCTGCGCCGCGCGATGGGCAAGAAGAAGCCCGAGGAGATGGCGAAGCAGCGGGCGGTGTTTCTCGAGGGTGCGACGGCGCGCGGCGTCGACGAGGCGCTCGCGAGCCGCATCTTCGAGCTGATGGAGAAGTTCGCGGGCTACGGCTTCAACAAGTCGCACTCCGTGGCCTATGCGCTGATCGCGTATCAGACCGCGTGGCTGAAGGCGCATTACCCCGAAGCGTTCATGGCGGCCGTGATGACGGCCGACATGGACAACACCGACAAGCTCGTCGTCCTGAAGGACGACTGCACGCAGCTCGGCCTGAAGATCGATCCGCCGAACGTCAACACTTCCGCGTTCGAGTTCACTGCGGCAGGCTCGGGCCGGATCAGCTACGGGCTCGGCGCGATCAAGGGCGTCGGCCGGAGCGCGGTCGAGGCGATCGTCGCGGAGCGCGACGCGAACGGGCCGTACACGAGCCTGCTCGACCTCTGCCGCCGGGTCGATCAGCAGAAGGTCGGGCGCCGGGTGCTCGAGGCGCTCGCGCGGGCGGGCGCGCTCGACGGCCTCGGCATGAACCGCGCGACGTTGATGGCCGCGATTCCGGGCGCGCTCGAGCTCGCCGAGCGCGCCGCGCAGATGCACGCGGTCGGGCAGGGCGGGCTGTTCGGCGCGGACGAGGCCGATACCGCGTTCGAGCACGTCGTCACGCCGCTGCGCGAGTGGTCGAAGCGCGAGATTCTGAACGCCGAGCGCGAGAGCCTGGGCCTTTTCCTGACCGGCCACCCGTTCGACGAGTTCGCGCGTCACTGCAAGGAGTTCACGAACGGCCCGCTCGCGAACCTGCTCGGGCCGGCGCCGCCGGAAGGCATGCAGTACGCGTTCCGCAGGGACGTGATCGTCGCCGGGGCCGTGATGGAGATTCGCCGCCGGGGCAATCGGCTCGCGTTGCTGCTCGACGACAACACCGAGCGGATCGAGGTGACGCTGTTCGAGGAGATCTACGCGAACGCGAAGCACCTGATCACGCGGGACGCCGTGCTCGTCGTCGACGGACAGCTTCGCTACGACGACTTTCTCGGCGCCTACCGCGTGACCGCGCGGCGCGTCCGCTCGGTCGACGAGGCGATCGAGGAGCACGCGAGCAGGCTGCAGATCTACTGGGACGGCGAGGCGCTCGGCGCGGAGCTCGTCCCGCAGCTGAAACAGACGCTGTCGCCGTACAGGAACGGCAAGTGTCTCGTGTCCGTGCGCTACCGCACGCGCTCGGCCGAAGCGTCGCTCACGCTCGGCGAGGCGTGGTCCGTCAGGCCGACACGCGAGCTTCGCGAGCGCCTCGCGCGGCTGCTCGGCGAGGAGCGCTTCTCGATCCACTATCCGAAGCATTTTGTGTGACGGCCCTCGCAGCACGCGCGGACGATTCCGCGCCGCGAGCAATGGCTACTTGCGAGCGCCGAACGCGAAAGGTTAAGGTGCCGCCGGGATTGACGACCGGGCGGTTATGGATCTGAAGTTCCTCGATTTCGAGCAGCCGATCGCCGAGCTCGAGGCGCGTATCGACGCGCTGAAGTTCGTCGGCGACGACTCCGAGCTCAACATCGCCGAGGAAATCGACCGGCTGAAGAAGAAGAGCGAGACGCTCACGCGGAGCATCTTCGCCAATCTGTCCGCGTGGCAGATCGCACAGCTCGCTCGCCATCCGCAGCGGCCGTACACGCTCGATTACGTGCAGCGCTGCTTCACCGACTTCCAGGAGCTCCACGGCGACCGCATGTACGCCGACGATCACTCGCTGATCGGCGGAATCGCGCGCCTCGAGGGGCAGCCCGTCATGCTGATCGGCCAGCAGAAGGGCCGCGACACGAAGGAGCGCGTCTACCGCAACTACGGCATGGCGAAGCCCGAGGGCTACCGCAAGGCGCTCCGGCTGATGAAGCTCGCGGCCAAGTTCGAGCTGCCGCTGATCACGCTGATCGACACGACCGGCGCCTATCCCGGCGTCGGCGCCGAGGAGCGCGGCCAGAGCGAGGCGATCGCTCGAAATCTGTTCGTCCTCTCGAGCCTGTCGACCCCGATCATCAGCGTCGTGATCGGCGAAGGCGGCTCGGGCGGCGCGCTCGCGATCGGCGTCGCGGACCGGGTGATGATGCTCCAGTACAGCATTTACTCGGTGATCTCTCCCGAAGGCTGCGCGAGCATCCTCTGGAAGAGCGCGGACAAGGCGGAAGCCGCGGCGGAGGCGATGGGCATCACCGCCGACCGGCTCCTGAAGCTCGGGCTCGTCGACGAGGTCATCCCGGAGCCGCTCGGCGGTGCGCACCGCGACTGGACCGCGATGGCGGAGACGCTGAAGAACGCGCTGCTGCACGCGCTCTCCGACCTGCAAGCCGTGCCGACGGCCGAGCTCGTCGCGCAACGACGACGGCGGATCGCGAGCTACGGCGTCTTCAAGGAGGCCTGAGCCGTCCCAGCAGTCGCGGCTGGACAGCCGCTCCTACCCGGGTAGGAGCGGCTGTCCAGCCGCGATTGCGGAGCGCCTTGCCTCCCGCGGTAGGAGCGGCTGTCCAGCCGCGACTCGGGCGCCGCGTGCGCCCCGAGATCCCGCGCCGGTGCTACGCTCGACGCCATGAGCGACGAAGAGCGTTTTCTCGGCCGCATGCGCGCGTCGATCGAGCGCTGGCCGCTTCCGCGCACCGCCCCGCCGCGCTTCGCCGTCGCGTTCAGCGGCGGGCTCGACTCGACCGTGCTGCTCGCGGCCGCGTTGCGTCTCGAGCTCGGCGCGGTCCGCGCGCTGCATGTGAACCACGGCCTCGCGGAGGCCGCGGATGCGTGGGAAACGCATTGCCGCGAGGCGGCGGCCGCGCTCGGTGCGGAGTACGCTTCGGTCCGCGTCGCCGTCGAGCGGCGCGGGGTCGGCACCGAGGCGGCCGCGCGGCACGCGCGCTACGTCGCGCTCGCGGAGCTGATGCAGCCCGGCGAAGTGCTGCTGACCGCGCATCACGCGGACGATCAGCTCGAAACGCTGCTGCTCAGGATGATGCGGGGCTCGGGCGTTCGAGGGTTGCGGGGGGTGTTGCCGTTCGGGAAATTCCCGCCGGGCTTCCTCGGCCGCCCGCTGCTGTTCGCGACGCGGGCGGAGATTCGGGCCGCGGCCGGCCGGTTCGGCCTGTCCTGGCTCGAGGATCCGGCGAACCAGGAGCTGCGCTACGACCGGAACTTCTTGCGGCACGAGGTGCTGCCGCTCCTGATCGAGCGGTGGCCGGCGGCGCCGAAGCTCGCCGCCCGGCTCGCGGCGCAGATGCGGGACGCCGAGACGATCCTCGAGGAGGTGGCGCGCAACGACGCGGCGGCGATCGAGGACTTGCGGCGGATTCCGGCGGCCGCGCTCGCCGCGCTTACGCCCGCGCGCCAGCGGAACCTGCTGCGCCACGCGCTGCGCGAGCTCGGCATCCCGGTCCCCGGTGCGGACGCGATCGAGCGGCTCCGGAACGCGGCGGTCGGGCAACGCCCGGACGCACAGACCCGGCTCGGCTGGCCCGGCGGCGAGGCGCGCGTGCACCGCGATCATCTGTATCTGTTGCCGACGCCTGCGGCCGGCTCGGGCCCCGGGTATCGCGCCGCGGTCAGCGCCGCGCGGCCGTGGACGGGCCCGGAAGGCGTCGTCCGGTTCGACGCGGCGCAGGCCGACGAAGGCCTGCCGGCCTCCTGGGTGAACGAAGGTCTGACGCTCGCGTTCAGGCAGGGCGGGGAGCGGTTCCGGCCGCTCGGCGCGCAGCACACCGTCTCGCTGAAGCACTGGCTGCAAGAGCGCGGCATCGTGCCGTGGATGCGCGACCGGATCCCGCTCCTGTTCCGCGGCGAGCGGCTGGTCGCGATCGGCGATCTCGCGGTCGCGGAGGACGTGCGCGAGGCGCCGCCGGGCGAGCCGCGGATGCGCGTGATCTGGACCGATCACCCGCCGCTGCAGTGACCGGCGGGCGGGCCCGGGACTGTGCAAGGCTGGTGAGCGCCGGAGCGATTTGATACTTTGTAGCACCGTCTCGACTGATTCCAAGCCGCTCGTCTCGATGGCCGGACCGATGTGCCGTGCGACAGCGGCCGTTTGTTTTTTGAGCATTGCATGCCGCCGGCAGCGGCGGGGCCTTGGTCTTTGGAGCCGGATGCTCCGGATCACTGCAGGTGCTCGCTGATAGGCCAGACATGACCAAGTTCATTTTCATTACCGGCGGCGTGGTTTCCTCTCTCGGCAAGGGCATCACGTCTGCCTGTCTCGGCGCGATTCTCGAGGCGCGAGGGCTCACGGTCCGGCTGATGAAGCTGGACCCCTACATCAACGTCGACCCCGGCACGATGAGCCCGTTTCAGCACGGCGAGGTCTACGTCACCGACGACGGCACCGAGACCGACCTCGACCTCGGCCACTACGAGCGCTTCGTCCGGACCCGGACCAGCCGGAACAGCAACTTCACGACCGGGCGCATCTACTCGAACGTGATCGCGAAGGAGCGCCGCGGCGATTATCTCGGCGCGACGGTGCAGGTCATTCCGCACATCACGGACGAGATCAAGGCGAGCGTGCTGCGCGGCGCCGATGACGCGGACGTCTGCCTGGTCGAGATCGGCGGCACGGTCGGCGACATCGAGTCGCTGCCGTTCCTCGAGGCGATCAGGCAGATGGGGGTCGAGCTCGGCCGCGAGCGGGCGCTCTACATCCACCTGACGCTCGTGCCGTTCATGCCGACCTCGGCCGAGATCAAGACGAAGCCGACGCAGCACTCCGTGAAGGAGCTTCGCTCGATCGGCATCCAGCCGGACATCCTCGTCTGCCGCTCGCAGCACCCGCTGCCGCCGGAGCAACGGGCGAAGATCGCGCTCTTCACGAACGTCGAGCAGCGGGCGGTGATCTCCGCGATCGACGTCGACGACATCTACAAGATCCCGATGCTGCTCCACGAGCAGCAGCTCGATGCGATCGTCGTCGAGAAGCTCAAGATCGACGCACCCCCGGCGGATCTCTCCGAGTGGCAGGCCGTCGTCGACGCGAAGGCGAATCCCGAGGCGGAGGTCACGATCGCGATGGTCGGCAAGTACGTCGATCTGCGCGATTCCTACATGTCGCTGTCGGAGGCGCTCAGCCACGCCGGCATCCAGACGCGGACGCGCGTGAACATCCGCTACGTCGAGTCCGAGGATCTTCAGACCGAGGGCACCGTCTGCCTGAACGAGGTCGACGCGATCCTCGTGCCGGGCGGGTTCGGCGAGCGCGGCATCGAGGGCAAGATCGCGGCCGTCAAGTTCGCCCGCGAGAAGCAGATCCCGTATCTCGGCATTTGCCTCGGCCTGCAGATGGCAGTGATCGAGTTCGCGCGCAACGTCCTCGGCCTCGAGGGCGCGCATTCGACCGAGTTCGATCCGAACACGCCGCATCCGGTGATCGCGCTCGTGACGGAATGGCGCGACGAGACCGGCCAGCGGCACGAGCGCAACGAGCGCTCCGCGCTCGGCGGCACGATGCGCCTCGGCGCGCAGGTCTGTCTGCTAGCGGAGGGCAGCCGGGCACGGGCCGTTTACGGCAGCGCCGAGATCTCCGAGCGCCATCGTCACCGCTTCGAGTTCAACAACCGCTATCAGGAAGAGTTCGAGAGGGCGGGCTTCAGGCTATCGGGGCGCTCGCGCGACGGCCTCGTCGAGATGATCGAGCTCGAAGGCCATCCCTGGTTCCTCGCCTCGCAGTTCCATCCCGAGTTCACGTCGAACCCGCGCGACGGCCATCCGCTCTTCACGAGCTTCGTGAACGCCGCCCGCGAATGTCAGGGCCTGAAGCTGCCGAGAGCCGTCGAGGCATGAACGTCGCCGGGGTCAGCGTAGGCGACGGCGCGCCGCTCGTCGCGATTGCCGGCCCCTGCGCGATCGAGAGTGAAGGCCTCGTTCTCGCGGTCGCCGAGGAGCTGAAGCGCATCGGCGCGCGGCTCGGCATCGGCGTGATCTTCAAGGCCTCGTTCGACAAGGCTAACCGCTCCTCGCTCGGCAGCTTTCGGGGGCTCGGCCTCGAGGAGGGGCTGCGCGTGCTCGAGCGCGTGAAGCGCGAGCTCGAGCTGCCGGTGCTGACGGACGTGCACGAGTCGACGCCGCTCGCCGCGGTCGCGGAGGTGGCCGACGTGCTGCAGACGCCGGCGCTCCTTTGCCGGCAGACCGATTTCATCGTCGCGGTCGCGCGCCAGGGGCGGCCGGTGAACCTGAAGAAGGGGCAATTCCTGTCCCCGGCCGAGATGGGCAACGTCGTCGCGAAAGCGCGGGCGGCCGGCAACGATCGCCTGCTCGTCTGCGAGCGCGGGTTCGCGTTCGGCTACGGCGATCTCGTCGTCGACATGCGCGCGCTCGCCGAGCTGCGTGCGACCGGGTGCCCGGTCATCTTCGACGCGAGTCACTCGGTCCAGCGGCCCGGCGCCCGCGGCGCCGCTTCGGGCGGTAGCCGCGAGCACGTTCCGGTGCTCGCGAGGGCGGCCGTCGGTGCAGGCGTCGCCGGGGTGTTCATCGAGACGCATCCGACGCCGGCGAGCGCCCTTTGCGACGGCGACATCGCGTGGCCGCTCGAGCGGCTCGAGCCGCTGCTCGCGACCTTGCAGCGCATCGACGCGGCCGCGAAGGCGCAACCGTTTCTTGAGGATCTGCTGCAGGGCGGCGACGCGCCGGCCCGGGCGACGGGAGGAGGAGCATGAGCGAAATCAAGGAAGTGCTGGGTCGGGAGATTCTCGATTCGCGCGGTAACCCGACGGTCGAGGCGGACGTCGTGCTCGCGAGCGGCGCGCGCGGTCGTGCAGCCGTGCCGTCCGGCGCCTCGACCGGCTCGCGCGAGGCCGTCGAGCTGCGCGACGGCGACGCGGGGCGCTATCTCGGCAAAGGCGTCCGGCGGGCCGTCGCGAACGTGAACGGCGAGATTCGCACGGCCGTGGTCGGCCGCGACGCCGCCGATCAGGAAGGCCTCGACCGCGCGCTGATCGCGCTCGACGGCTCGCCGAACAAGGCGCGGCTCGGCGCGAACGCCATTCTCGCGGTGTCGCTCGCCGTCGCGAAGGCGGCGGCGGCAGAACGCGGCCTCGAGCTCTACGAGCACCTCGGCGGCGGCGCCGAGCGCTATACGCTGCCGGTGCCGATGATGAACATCATCAACGGCGGCGCGCACGCCGACAACAACGTCGACATCCAGGAGTTCATGATTCTGCCGGTCGGCGCGCGGACGTTCGCGGAGGCGTTGCGCTGCGGCGCGGAGGTGTTCCACGCGCTGAAGAAGGTGCTGAAGGCGCGCGGCTTGAACACGGCGGTCGGCGACGAGGGCGGGTTCGCGCCCGATTTGCGCTCGAACGAGGAGGCGCTCGAGACGATCGCCGAGGCGGTCAGCGCGGCGAACTACACGCTCGGCCGTGACGTCTATCTCGGGCTCGACGTCGCGAGCTCGGAGCTCTTCGCGGACGGCCGCTACCGGCTCGAGTCCGAGGGCAAGGATTTCGACTCCGAAGGGTTCGCCGAATTCCTCGAGGATCTCGTCGCGCGCTATCCGATCGTGTCGATCGAGGACGGCATGGCCGAGAACGACTGGGACGGCTGGCGGCATCTGAGCGCGAGGCTGCGCGACCGCATTCAGCTCGTCGGCGACGACCTCTTCGTCACGAACACCGAAATCCTCGCGCAAGGGATCGAGCAGAAGATCGCGAACAGCATCTTGATCAAGCCGAATCAGATCGGCACGTTGACCGAGACGCTCGAGGCGATCGACATGGCCGTCCGTGCCGGCTACTCCGCAGTCGTCTCGCACCGCTCGGGCGAGACGGAGGATGCGACGATCGCCGACATCGCGGCCGCGACCGGCGCGACGCAGATCAAGACCGGATCGCTGTGCCGATCCGATCGGCTCGCGAAGTATAATCAGCTGCTCCGGATCGAAGGGGCGCTCGGGACGCGAGCGGCATACGCGGGGGCGAGCGCTTTTCCGATGAAGCTGTGACCGACGCGGCGCGCATGCCGAGTCGGTCACGGCTCGACGGCCGCCCTTGCGGGGCGGCGGGGGGCGGGTGGTGCGCTGGCTGATGGGGTTTCTCGCGGTGGCGTTCGTCGGGCTGCAGCTCGAGCTGTGGTTTTCCGAGGACGGCCTGCGAGAGGTCTTCCGCCTCGAGGAGGAAGTCGAGCGGCGCAAGGAGGAGAACCTCACGCTCGCCGCCCGCAACGCCGCCCTCGAGGCCGAGGTAATCGATCTGAAGCAGGGGCTTGCCGCGGCGGAGGAGCGGGCTCGCAGCGAGCTCGGCATGGTCCAGCCCGACGAGACCTTCTATCAAATTGCGCCGGCCCCTCTCGCCCCGGATTGACCCGCGCGCGGCGCGTGCGCCGACGCCGATCGGCTACGGTTTTCGATCTCGCGACGACG
>Ga0079224_100010601_pt1 | contig 12656 bp, 9 predicted proteins | sample Stecom2015_FD_80414 | JGI IMG/M metagenome (GOLD analysis project Ga0079224, IMG submission 80414) | Agricultural soil microbial communities from Utah to study Nitrogen management - Steer compost 2015 | ecosystem: Environmental > Terrestrial > Soil > Agricultural land | place: USA: Utah...
GGCTGTGTCTCCACAGCCGCTACTCCCATTCAACAACTAAACAATGTTGAAATCAAGATCCACCCAGCGTTTTTCCTTAGCGGAAAGAAAGATGGCTTCCAGTACTTTTGCGTTGGCTTTGGCGTCTTCGAGCGTTACCGGAACTTCAACATCTTCGACTACTGCCCGTGTGAATGCCTCTGCTTGGATCCTATATTGATTGCAGGTGTCAAAATGAATCGCTTCAAAATTCTCCCTAAAAATATCGCCCGAACTGATCCTGATCTCACATGGCCGGTCGGGTGGCGCATTGAAGGGAATCCGGATTTCCAATTCCTTCTGACCCCCGAAGAATTGCATGCGCTGGTAAGGGACCAATTGGGTGCTCACCGAAAATACTGCCCTTGCTGAAGGAAACTCCATGATCACACTGGCCAGCCTGTCCGTGCCAAAAGCCGGGTCATATTCCATAGAAGCAACTAATCCCACAGGTTCTTCCCCTAGAACCGTACGAGAGGTAAAAACGGGATAGCAACCGATATCCCAGATGGCTCCTCCCCCATGTTCGGGCTTGTTACGGATATTTTCAGGTTTGACATTATAATAGCTGAAGAAGCCATGGACCAAACTGACTTTTCCCAAGCTGCCACTTTGAACCAGTTCTTTTGCTTTGATCCACTGCGGATGGGTCTTAACCATAAAGGCCTCCCCTACTTTCACTTGATGCCTGTCCCGGGCCTGGATCAGCCGGTCAATGTCAGCGGCTTTTAGGGCAAGTGGCTTCTCGCAGAGCACGTGTTTGCCGGCTTCGATGCAGTTAAGGGTATATTCCACATGCAAATCATTCGGCAGGGGAATGTATACGACATCAATCTCCGGATCCCGGATCAGCTCTTCGTAAGAGCCAAAATAGCGGGGAACGGATAGTCTTTCCCCCACGGCCTTTGCCTTTTCCAAATCCCGGGAAGCAATGGCATTTACTTCAAATGATTCATGGTCAGCCATAGCAGGGATCACTTTCTCCACTGCCAGTTTTGATGCGCCCAATACGCCCCATTTAATTTTCATAGTCTATTATTTTATGCGATGAAAAAGGACAATCCCAAAACGATAATAAAACCGACTACAGACACAATGGTCTCCAACACGGTCCAAGACTGAAGGGTCTCCTTTTCGGTTAGGTTCAGGTATTTCTTCACCAACCAGAAACCGCTGTCGTTGACGTGCGAGAGGATGGTCGCCCCTGCGGCAATGGCAAGCCCTATTAACGTTTTCATCGGGTCGGAATAATCCATCTGCATAATTACAGGTGCCATCATACCGGCTGCCGTCACCATGGCTACGGTGGCTGAGCCCTGAACCACCCGAATGATCACTGCCAGGAAATATCCCATGGCGATAGGCGCCACATTGTAAGTCACAAAAATGCCAGCCATAGCTTCTCCTGCTCCACTCTGCACCAGTATTTCCTTAAACATGCCGCCCGCTCCTGTGATCAATATGATAAGTCCTGCCGGCGCCAGTGCCCTGTCCGAAAACTCAAGCAATTGCTTGGCATTGTGGCCCTTCCGAAACCCTAAAAAATAAGAGGCTACGATGGTGGCAATTGTTAAGGCAATAAACGGATGACCTAGAAAGCGAAACAAGTCCACCCAGAAATTGTCTGCTGATAATGTTTCTGACTTGACCAACATCTCGGAGGTGGTCGCCAACAGGATCAAAAATATGGGAAGCAAGATGATAAAAAGGATCATCTGAAAATCCTTTTTGGTTCCCATCATCTTGTTTTCCTTGAAATCAACAAAATCAGGCACGCCCACTTTAATTTTATTGCCGATATATTTTCCAAAAATCGGCCCTGCCACTACCGCCGTAGGAAAGCCGACCACAATACCTAAGCCGATCATCCAGCCCATGGGCACATCCAGAATCTGCGCTACGGCTACCGGGCCGGGGGTGGGGGGAATAAATGAATGGCCTACCGCCATACCCGCCAGCACGGGGATGGCAAAATGTAGTAAGGATAATCCCGATCGATTGGCCAAAGCATAAATAATTGGAACCAGAATAATAAATCCTACATCTAAAAAGACGGGAATAGACACTACAAACCCTGTCAACATCAGCGCCCATGTGGATCTCTTTTCACCGAAAGCACCTAAAAAATGATGCGCTAAGGTCTGGGCCCCCCCCGATACTTCCAAGAGTTTGCCCAAAATGGCTCCCATTCCCACTACGATAGCGATGAAACCCAGAATATCGCCCATCCCTTTTTGCAGGCTGGCGATGAGATCCATAAAAGGCATACCGGCGGCCAAGCCTACAAAGACACTGGCCAGCAACAAGGAGATGAACGCATGGACTTTCAGCCTCATTACCAAAACCAGTAACAAGAGGATGGAAAGCCCAGTGATGATCAATAAGTATATCGTGTTGTCCATAGTTTTACCATTCTGCTATGCTGCCGTCCTGATGCCTCCAGAGGGGATTTTTCCAATTGTGCCCTATCTCCGCCATCTTCCGGACATGCTCCTCATTGATTTCCAATCCCAAACCCGGCCCTTCCGGGATTTTCACATAGCCGTTATCATATTTAAATACATCCTTATCGACGATGTAGTCCAACAGGTCGCTGCCTTGGTTGTAATGGATCCCCAGACTTTGTTCCTGTATAAAGGCATTGTGACAGGTGGCGTCCACCTGAAGGCAGGCTGCCAACGCAATTGGCCCCAACGGGCAATGCGGCGCCACGGCGACGTCAAAAGCTTCGGCCATGGAGAAGATCTTTTTACATTCAGTTATGCCTCCCGCATGGGACAGGTCCGGCTGGATGATATCCACATAACCGTCGGTCAACAGCGTTTTGAACTGCCATTTGGAAAACATCCGCTCTCCCGTGGCGATAGGTATGGCCACATGCTGGGCGATTTCGCGGAGCGCCTCATTATTCTCCGGCAACACGGGCTCTTCTATAAACATGGGTCGAAAGGGCTCCAGTCCCTTGGCCAGAATCTTAGCCATGGGCTTGTGCACCCGGCCATGGAAGTCCACTCCAATTCCGATATGCTGCCCCACTGCTTCCCGTACCATGGCAATCCGTTCTATGGCTTGGTCGACTTTGTCGTAAGAGTCCACGTACTGCATTTCCTCTGTCGCATTCATCTTAACAGCAAGAAACCCTTGTCCCACCATATGTTTCGCAGCAAGCCCAACATCTACGGGCCGGTCACCGCCGATCCAAGAATAGACTTTGATGGTGTCCCTAGCTTTTCCGCCGAGAAGTTGGTGTATGGGAGCATCATGATATTTGCCTTTGATATCCCAAAGTGCCTGGTCGATACCAGCGATCGCACTCATTAAAATGGGGCCACCCCGATAAAAGCCTCCACGATACATCGCATTCCAGTGGTCTTCTATATTGAGCGGGTCTTTCCCTACCAAGCCTTCCATCAGCTCTTCCACAGCAGCCTTGACGGTAGCGGCCTTTCCTTCAATAACCGGCTCTCCCCATCCGACCAGGCCTTCATCCGTTTCAATTTTCAGAAACAACCACCTAGGCGGCACCTGGAATAATTCGTAACTTCTAATTTTCATTCAAAAAGGTTTTATATCGGGTGACAAACTGATTAAAATGCTGGCTCAACGCTTCCCATTCTTCATTTTCTACGAGTTGTTTGGGTACGAGCGCGCTGCCAATGCCGAAGCCTTTCGCGCCAGCTTTAATAAAAGCCTCCATATTGTCCAAAGAAATACCGCCAGTAGGAAGCAATTGAATCTGGTTCAAGGGAGCAAGCACTTCCTTGATATAGTCCGGTCCCAGTTTATCGGCCGGAAATACTTTGACCATGGTAGCACCCAGCGACCAGGCTTTATAGATTTCAGTTGGGGTATAAGCACCAGGAAAAACCGGCACATTCAGAGAGACGCATTGGCGGATGACCTCTTCATCCATAATGGGAGCTACTATAAACTGCGCTCCTGCTGCCAACGCCTTTTCCAAATCTTCCATATTGCAGACCGTTCCGGCTCCTATATTCAACTTTCCATCCACTGCCGCTATTAGATCCGCAATAGTGTCGGTCGCCCCTGGGGTGTTCATCGTGATTTCCAAAGTGGTCAATCCCGCCTTAGCATACACTTCTGCCATCCTGTTCATTTTAGCAGCTGGAAATCCCCTTAGGATACCCACTAATGGCATTTGTTCAAATAATTGTGGGGAAAACGGTCGTTTCATTGTTTGAGCATTTGTTGATAAATGATATGTTGCCCGCAGACCACCGCCTGATCCATTTGTTGGTCAGACAGGACCGTCACGTGATCAAATCCAAGCTGTCGCAGGGCGGTGCGATAAGGCCGGCTCAAGCGGGAGCCCGAGCACAGGTATATTGGCAGCGCTGCATGGTGTACAAGCTCCTTCAATTCACTGCCGATCAATAATCCGCTGAGGAAATCGAAATTTTCCGCTTTGTGCAGTTTTCCGAACAGTTGCTGCGTTCTGATCCAAAAGCTAGCCTGGAGAAGAGGGGCTTCCTTTGCAGCTTCTACCCCTTCTATAAAAGAATCGCTTATGAGACCGTCGTGGTGCGCGATACTTGTGGAAAGAATACTTTTAGTTGACAGTAAGTCAAAAAATTCTCCTGTCATATAGGTTTGGAAAGCAATCACCCTTTGTTCCTTTATCCATATATGCTTGGAGTGGGTGCCGGGAAAGATGTATAACGCTTTACCATCCTTTGCTTTAAGCTGCGAAAAAGCTCCGAGCAACTGTGTTTCCTCTCCCCTCATCACATCTTTCTCACTACGGATCCCGGATATGAGATATGAGGTGTAAGGGAAGTCATTGGTGGCATCTATGGAGTGACAGAAAATTCCTTTACCACTCAGGCTAAAAGGCAATGTACCGTAGGGCAATTCTTCGATGCCTATAGAGGAGGAGGCCATGCCTGAGAAAATGAGTGGCAGATCTTCCACTTCAGCGGATAATTGCTGAGCAAGCTGTCCGATTTGGCTTTGAACGTAGTTCAAGTAGAATGCAGTACGGGATGTTTGGGTCTGGTCCGATTGCTGCCATTGCGAAAACGTGGAGGCGATTCCTTGGTTGGTGCTTATTTCTGATAAGATCTGAAAGGTCTCGGCTTCTACCAATCTAAGCCGGAAAGAGGATGTTCCCCAGTCACAACTTAAAAATCGGCTCATCATAAAAGTCACGGTACATATTGGGTTGTTACTGTTTTTGATCTTACATAGATAAATAAATTTTCGGCAATTGCCAACTGGTCTTTCGGCTTTATGACCTGATGATGGAAGGGACTGGCAGGCGGGAGGGATAGAAGAGATGGAAGAATCTGAGGGATGAAAGAGCGGTCTCTAGACATCTCTATCCGTTATTGCTAGGTTTCCGGTTAAAGAGCCCCAAAGGGATGAATCGCCATCTGCTTTAGCTGACGGATTAAAAACACTTCATTTCTCCAAGGGCTTTAGCCAAACACACTTCCCTTACAATAAATGTGGATAAAGCCTTTGCAATTCGGCCATCAGCCTATCCGTTGGCTAAAGCGCAACGGCAATACTGCATGGAGCACTCCTTTATGGTATGGTGAGTATGGCTAAAACAGCTTCTTTACGAAAGTACTTACTGCCTCAAACAGGTTTTGTTCCGCCTCTTGTTTCAATTGAGGAGAATTGAAATCCAAGTCTGACAATCGGATGATGTAGTCAAAGCCGCTTCCGCTACCTTCTTCGCCTGAGGTGATCAAAATGGATTTTTTCCCATGCTTTTTGGCCAGCTGGAGCAATTCATAACTTCCCTTACCCTCTGCTGACTGAGAGTCAAACCGGCCTTCTCCGGTGATTATGAGGTCCGCATTGCTAATTTTCTCCTCCATTTCCACCTGCTTAAAGAAAAATGAGGCGCCTTCTTCAATTATCACCGGGAAAAAAGCGCTTAAACCCAAGGCTATGCCCCCCGCTGCGCCAAAGCTGTGACGGTCGTTTAGGCTAAAAGGGGATTTTTTTTGAAGCAGTTCAAAAAGCCGCCTAGCATCCTCTTCATATTGCGCAAGGTCTTGGCGCTCCAGACCTTTCTGCGGCCCGAAAACCGGAATAGCTCCTTTTTCGCCAAAGAAACGGTTTTTTACATCACAGAGACAAGTAAACCTAATCGCTGGTAAACTTACCGGACGTTGGACGTGTGCAATGGCTGACAAAAATGATGGACTGAACATTGCCAATTCCCTGCCTTTTCCGTCCAAAAACAAAAAACCAAGCGCCCTTAGGATTCCGGTTCCCATATCCACCGTGGCACTGCCACCGAGCCCTAAAACAATTTGTTTTGCGCCTAATGCCACTGCATGATTGATGAGCTCCCCCGTGCCATAGGTAGAGGTGAGCCAGGCATTTTTTTCAAACGGCTTCAACGCCTTGATTCCCGAAACCGTCGAAACATCCAGATAAGCAGTATCCTGACCGCGGTTCAAGAAGAAGTGGCCCAAAACCGGCCTTCCTACGGCGCTTAACACCCAAGCCTCATGGATTTGAAGCTGTAGTTGCTTGGCAAGCAGGTCGCAAGTCCCGTCACCCCCGTCTGCGATGGGGCATTCTTCCAGTTCAGCCTCAGGATATTGGGCAAGTATGGCTTGTCCAATTATGGAAGCGGCCTTGTCCGCATCAATGGTTCCTTTAAAGGCGTTCGGAGCAATCAGAAACCTCATTCCATGGTGTTTTTCATCCTTTCAAAATAATCTTTCGTCGCCGCCCTAACCTTTGGTGCCAAATAAATGGTAGAAATCATTGTAGGAAAAGCCATAATGGCGTACATCCCATCCACAAAGCTCATCACTACATTAAGAGAAGTGACAGCCCCTATCACGATGGTTCCCAAATAAAAGAAGTTATAGTAGTTGGCTTTATCCGCCCCAAAAAGATAATTAAAGCATTTATGTCCATAATAGGAGTAAGTAAACATCGTGGACAGTGCAAACACCAAAACTGCGGCCATCAGGAGGTATTTTCCCACACCTGGCAGGGCAGTTTGAAAGGCGGTCAAGGTCAACAATACTCCGTCCTTTTCGGTCGTTTGCCAGACGTCGGTCAGCATAATGACCAAAGCTGTCAGGGTGCAGACCACGATGGTATCAATGAAAGGGCCTAGCATGGCTATTAAGCCTTCTCTTACTGGCTCTTCGGTTTTTGAATTGCCATGAACCATGGGGGCAGTTCCTATCCCCGCCTCATTGGAGAAAGCGGCCCTTCTGGCACCGATAATGATCACCGCACCTACTGAGCCCCCCATGACGGCCTCACCGGTAAAAGCATCCTGGACAATAAGAAACAACATTTCAGGAACCTCTCCAATATAGCGAAATACGATGAAGAGCACCGTGGCCAAATACAATGCTACCATAAACGGCACCAGTCTACTGGCTACTGCTGCAATCCTTTTGATTCCTCCCAAAATGACCGTGGAGACCAACAGCATCATTACAATCCCGATGACCCAACGGGTGGGCTCTCCTCTGTCCAAGCCCCAAGGCTCCAGCAGCACAATCCTCAGAATAGCGGTCAATTGATTGGCCTGGAAAATGACCAGTAAGCCCAACACCCCAGCTACAGAAAAAATGATGGAGAGAAATTTCCATTTTTTCCCCATTCCTTCCTCTATCACGTACATGGGTCCGCCCTGGATATGCCCGGAAGAATCCTTTCCTCTGTACATAATGGCTAATGTACAGGTAAAATACTTGGTAGCCATTCCGACGAATGCTGAGACCCACATCCAAAAAATAGCGCCTGGCCCTCCCATACTAATCGCTAAGGCCACTCCACTGATGTTGCCCAAACCTACTGTAGCCGCTACCGCAGAGGACAACGCCTGCAGAGAAGTGATGTCTCCCTTTGCGTTGGGATCATCATATTTGCCGCCAACCACCTTCATGGCGTGACGGAAGCCTCTAAAAGGGATCAACCCGGAATAAATAAAGAGAAAAAGTCCTCCCCCCATCAATAACAATAAAAGGGGCGTGCCCCAAATCCAGTTGCTAAAGTCAATAATCAATTCACCCACTGTACCTTATTTTTTGTCAATACTTTAAACATAGGAACCTCATCAGGTCAATGAAGAAATGGTGCTCAATACCCTATCCTAGTTCTTCTAGACTTTCAAATGTAATAAAAAAATCATGCGGATCGACCGAAACGGCGGGTTTACGAGACAAGTTAAGGTAGCTTTATCTATGGCTTAGACTTTAAGAGGAATATTTAATGGGAGAAATGAACCTCCATCTCATTATCCTTTCTATTTTTGAAAAAAGTTTTATTTCAGTACACTTCATGCCCAAAAAAGCAAAAACTATCGTCATAAAAGTCGGCTCTAACGTCCTTACACAAAACGATGGCACTCCCGACAAAGTACGCATGGCTTCGTTGGTCAATCAAATGGTATTTCTAAGAGAGCGCGGCTATAAGGTCGTGTTGGTCAGTTCGGGCGCGGTGGCCTTCGGTCGACAGTCGGTTCAATTCAGCGGAAAAACCGACCCGGTGATCCAAAAGCAGATCTTAGCAGCGGTAGGCCAGGTGGAACTTATTCAGTCTTATAAAGAGCTATTTTCTGCTAAGGCTATACAAGTCGCTCAGTTAATGGTGACTAAAGAGGACTTCCGGGACAGACAGCATTATCTCAATATGAAAAACTGCCTGACGGGATTGGTGAAGAAAGGCATTATGCCAGTCATCAATGAAAACGATACGGTGGCGGTTACGGAATTGATGTTTACGGACAACGACGAACTTGCGGGACTTGTAGCGGCCATGATCGATGCGGATGTGTTATTGCTGCTCAGCAATGTCGACGGCATCTACAAAGGCCATCCGGATGACCCTGATGCTGAGCTGATTGAATATGTGGGGCAAAAAATGCCTTCAATCAATAATTATATCGCTCCTACCAAGTCTTCCTTTGGTCGGGGCGGCATGCTTACCAAAATGACAATGGCCAAAAAATCGGCTGATTTGGGCATAGAAGTCATCATTGCCAATGGGAAAAAAGAGAATGTGCTGGTCGACTATGATCGTGGCACATTGAAATGCACCTATTTTGAACCCGGCAAGTCCAAGCATAACCACAAAAAATGGATCGCACACAGCGACAACTATTCCAAAGGCGAGGTGGTCATCAATGAAGGAGCGGAAAAAGCCCTGACTTCCGGTCAGATCGTCAGCTTGCTCCCTATAGGCATGACGGAGATCAGAGGGGAGTTTGAGAAGGGCGAAATTGTTCGTATCGTCAATGATAAAGGGCAGAAGAGCGGTTTGGGAAGAGCGGAATTCAGTACCAAGACGGCGGTGGAAGAGATCGGCCTTAGCCATCAGAGGCCAATGATCCATTATGATTACCTTTATTTGTTTGATCGGGACATTTAGAACTGACCGCTAAGTGCGCCAGGAATACGCAATGGTCGCGAAGAAAACCTTTGCGAACCCTGCGAAAACCCCTGCGAACCTTGCGGTAAGAATAATCGAGAATGACCTTAATTAGTACTTTTGAAAGAACAAGGGAAGCCAGAAACACGGTTCCGCATCTTGAGAGATGCCCCGGCTTTTTTGGCTGCGGGAATTACTAGACAAAACTCTTAAAACAAAACCAAGAATTTAAAGCAGGCATCATTGTTCAATAGGAAAACACCTAACCAAGATATTTTTGATTAAATTGCATCTGTAAGAAAACGTTCAACATGAGAAAAGCACAGATTTAGAAACATTGGAGGGGCTTCCGGAAGAATTTACGATTGACGAACTTGTAGACAAACTTATCATCATCGAAAGAATCAATAAAGGACTTAGGGATATAGAAGACGGAAGGTCCATGTCCCATGAAGAGGCAAAGAAAAAAGTCATGGGAAAATGGCAGAACTGAAATGGTCCAACAATGCCATAGCGGATGTTCTGGAAATAAAGGAATACTGACAAAAGGCATCTACTGAATATGCACAGGAAATTGTACGGGGAATTATGGAGAAACCAGACGTTCTAAAAACAATTCCAGAGACGGGAAGACGCGTACCTGAACTGGGAGATCCTTCCATAAGGGAGATTTTCGTGCGGCAAACCGGATAATTTACATCTACCAAAAAGATATTGTCGAGATTCTGACTGTGATCCATATTTCCAAATTACTCAACTGATTACCATCTCTAGCAGCAAATAGCGTTTTCCCGAATTCGAAGCCAAGGTTCTAAAATTATTAAAGAAATTCAGCAAATTCTGAATACTATTGCAGTCTATTAAGAATTAAATCAATGACCTTAACCAGCACTTTTGAAAAGACCAGAGAAGCCAGCCGGGCTTTGTCCTTGCTCTCTGAGGAAAAAATCAACCGTACCTTAGAGGATTTGGCAGATGCCACCGTAGCCAATATCCCCGCTATTTTGGAGGAAAATCAAAAAGACCTGGATCGCATGGATCCCAAGGATCCCAAATACGATCGGCTTAAGCTGACCCATGAGCGAATAGAAGCCATTGCCGCCGATATCCGCAAGGTGGCCCAGCTCCCCTCTCCTGTCGGACGAACGCTGGAAAAAAAACAGCTGGAAAATGGGCTGGCACTAAAAAAAGTGTCGGTTCCCATCGGCGTCATCGGCATCATTTATGAATCCAGACCGAACGTCACTTTTGATGTATTCAGCCTTTGCCTAAAGTCAGGAAATGCTTTGGTATTAAAAGGCAGCAGCGACGCCCATGCCTCCAATTTGGCTATAGAGAAGATCATTCATCAAGTGCTTGAGCAGAATAGCATCAACCCGCATATTGTCACCCTCTTGCCTGCTGAGCGTGAGGCCACCAAGGAACTGCTTGATGCGGTGGGCTATGTGGATCTTATTATTCCAAGGGGCAGCCAGGGATTGATAGACTTTGTAAGGGACAATTCCAGGGTACCTGTGATAGAAACCGGTGCTGGAATCGTGCACACCTACTTCGATGTATCGGCTGATCTGGAAAAAGGGGCCGAAATCATTGCCAACGCTAAAACCCGCCGGGTGAGTGTCTGCAATGCCTTGGATTGTCTGGTTATCCATGAGCAGCGGCTTGACGATCTAAAAACTATTGCTTCCAAATTGGCGGAAAAAGCCACAAAAATCTATGCCGATAAACCTTCTTTAGATGCTTTGAAGGGCAGCTATCCAAGCGAACTTCTAGCTCCCGCCGAAGAAGAACATTATGGTACCGAGTTTTTATCCATGACGATGTCCATCAAGACGGTTAGCAGTTTGGAGCAGGCCTTGGATCATATCGCCCAGCACAGTTCCAAGCACAGTGAAGCCATTATTGCGGAGGATGAGGAGACGCTGGATCTTTTCCTGCGATCGGTAGATGCTGCCGCGGTGTATGCCAATACCTCGACGGCCTTCACGGACGGCGCCCAATTTGGGATGGGGGCAGAAATCGGCATCAGCACCCAAAAGCTGCACGCCAGAGGCCCTATGGCATTGAATGAGCTGACTTCCTATAAGTGGATCATTAGGGGTAATGGGCAGACCAGAGCCTAAGAAACAACAAGAGCAACCCAAACAGGTTGCTCTTGACTTTTGTTCAAAGATTTTTCTTTACTTAGCCTTTTCGGAATTTTTTAAAGGCGTTAATTAATCCATTGGTCGATGCATCATGGGAAGTAATTTCTTCCTTATTTTCAAGTTCTGGGAGTATGCCTTTGGCCAAGACTTTGCCGAGCTCGACCCCCCACTGGTCAAAGCTGTAGATATTCCAAATGAGCCCTTGGGTAAAGATCTTATGTTCGTACATCGCCACCAAAGCGCCTAAAGTGAAGGGATCGATCTGCTTCACTAAAATAGAATTGGTAGGCCGATTGCCCTCAAATACCTTATGGGGAGCCAGCTTTTCGATCTCCGCTTTGGATTTGCCCGCTTTTTCCATTTCGGCTTCTACTTCCTCCAAAGATTTGCCGTTCATCAAGGCTTCTGTCTGTGCAAAGAAGTTGGAAAGCAGTTTCACATGATGGTCACCCACTGGGTTATGGGAAATGGCGGGCGCGATAAAATCGCAAGGAATCAGCTGGGTTCCTTGGTGAATCAGTTGGTAGAAAGCATGCTGACCGTTGGTGCCCGGTTCTCCCCAGATAATCGGACCGGTGGTATAGTCCACCTTTTGGCCGTCACGGCTGACATATTTACCGTTGCTTTCCATATTGCCTTGTTGAAAATAAGCGGCAAAGCGGTGCAAGTACTGGTCATAAGGTAAAATGGCCTCAGAGGCCGCGCCCAAGAAATTGGTGTTCCATATCCCAATCAGTGCAAGAATCACAGGGATGTTTTTTTCAAACGGCGTCTCTCTGAAATGCTTGTCCATGGCATGTGCCCCTTCCAGCAATTTCTCGAAATTATCAAAGCCGATCGCACAGGCAATAGGCAAACCGATGGCAGACCAGAGAGAGTACCTTCCCCCTACCCAATCCCAGAAGACGAACATGTTATTGGTATCAATCCCAAACTCCTCCACTGCTTGGGCATTGGTGGAGAGCGCCACGAAGTGCTTGGCAATGGCAGCCTCGTCCTGCGCCTGATCCAAGAACCATTTTCTGGCCGAATGGGCATTGGTCATGGTTTCCTGCGTGGTAAAGGTCTTGGAGGCAATGAAAAAGAGGGTGGTTTCCGGATCCAGATCCTTTA